>Ga0163144_10016291_pt1 | contig 15238 bp, 11 predicted proteins | sample OliLak19BULKMAT1_FD_123175 | JGI IMG/M metagenome (GOLD analysis project Ga0163144, IMG submission 123175) | Freshwater microbial mat bacterial communities from Lake Vanda, McMurdo Dry Valleys, Antarctica - Oligotrophic Lake LV.19.BULKMAT1 | ecosystem: Environmental > Aquatic > Freshwater >... | reverse complement strand
CTGGCTCAGGCACCCCTGGCTCAGGCACCCCTGGCTCAGGCACCCCTGGCTCAGGTACCCCTGGCGCTGGCACCCCTGGCTCTGGCACCCCTGGCGCTGGCCTACCGCTACTGAACCCAGGTGATCGCGTCTTCTGGCTCGGCCTCGTCGTTGTCGTGTTGGCTCTCATTGCCGCGCTGGCGACGTTCGTCGTTCTGACCGGACTGACCCCGATCTCACCATCTGGCGACGTCGTACCAGCGACGCTGCTGATCAATGCAATCTTGATTCTCGCGATGTTCGCCGTGATCGGCTGGCAGTTGGCCGGACTCGTACATGCGTGGCGCGACAAGGTGCCAGGCGCCCGGCTTCAGGTGCGGATCGTCGCCCTGTTCTCGCTGATTGCCGTTCTACCAGCCGTACTGCTGTCGCTGGCAGCCGCGACGACGTTCTCGCGCTCACTCGACGGACTGTTTGCCAAACGAACCCGCGAAATCATCGACAACGCGGGCGAAGTTGCGCGCGCCTATATCGAGGTACACGGTCAGTTGATCCGGACCGATATTTTGAACATGGCGCGCGATGTCGATGCCGGTAAAGCCGCCGAGGCATCCGAGACTGGCAGAAAACTGTCGCCAGACGCGCTGAAGACGCTGCTGCTGGCGCAAACCACGTTGCGTGGGCTGCCCGTCGGGCATCTGGTCAATGCCGAGGGGCAGCCGATCGCCTCGGCTTTCGACAACGACACCGTCCCCTACGCGCGGCCGCCCGCAGAAGCGATCCGCCGTGCCGAGGCAGGCGAGGTCCCGCTGCTCGACAGTAGCTCAACGGCGCGCGTCTATGCGGTGGCCAAGTTGCCCGGCAGCCCCGGGACGTACCTCTACGTCGCGCGCGAGTTGTCACCAGCCGTCGTCGCGCAAGGCCGGCGCACCCAGCAGAACACGGCGGAATACGAACGGCTGCGCTCCGTGACGCGCAACCTCAAGATCGCCCATGGTTTGATGTATTTCATGATCGCCTCGACTGCGCTGCTTGCGGCGATCTGGGCCGGCTTGTGGTTTGCCGCGCGGTTCGTGTCGCCGATCCGCCGCCTCATCGAAGGTGCCGAACTCGTGTCGAAGGGCGATCTGACCGTCGCCCTGCCTGAAAAACGTGGCGAAGGCGATCTCCGGCGGTTTTCGGCGACGTTCAACAAGATGACGCGCGAGCTCAAGCACCAGCGTGATGCGCTGGTGTCGGTCAACTCGCAACTCGAGGCGCGGCGGCGGTTTACGGAAGCCGTATTGTCGGGCGTATCGGCTGGCGTGATCGGTCTCGACAGCAATGGTCTTGTCACGCTGGTCTCGCCGTCTGCGGAGCGACTGCTGGCGCTGGATCGCGATACGATCATCGGCCGCAAGCTGGAAGACGCCTTGCCGGAGCTTGCCGCCGCGCTGACAGCTAAAGCCGAAGGCGGGGGCAAACACCGGACGGCGTGCGAAGCCACGCGGATGGTCGGCACGAACGAGCGAACATTTGCCGTCGAGGTCACGCGCGAACAAGCTGGCGAAACGATTGTCGGCTCGGTGGTGACATTCGATGACGTGACCGATCTCGCCGTCGCCCAGCGCACGGCGGCCTGGGCCGATGTCGCCCGCCGTATCGCGCACGAGATCAAAAACCCGCTGACGCCCATCCAGCTCTCCGCCGAGCGGATCAAGCGCAAATACGGTGCCCAGATTACGACCGACCGCGAAACCTTCGACACGCTCACCGATACGATTTCGCGCCGCGTCGGCGACATCAAGAGCATGGTCGACGAGTTCGCCTCGTTTGCCCGTATGCCGCAGCCCCAGATGGAGCCCGGCGATCTGCGCTCGACCGTTCACGAGCCGCTGGTGTTGTTCCGCGAAAGCCACCCGGCCATCACGTTCGAACTCGACATGCCGTCCGGGCCGGTGCCGGGTCTGGCCGACCGTCGGCTCTTGACGCAGGCCGTCACGAACCTCGTCAAAAATGCCACGGAAGCCATCGACGGGCTCGCGCAAAGCGCCGAGAAGCCGGCCGATTACCATGGCGCGATCGAGGTTCGCCTGCTGCGCGAACATGACCGCGCGGTGATCGAAGTCGTCGACAACGGGATCGGCCTGCCCAAGCAGAACCGCGCTAGGCTGCTCGAGCCGTACGTCACAACGCGGGCGAAGGGGACCGGTCTCGGTCTCGCCATCGTGCAGAAAATCGTCGAGCAGCACCGCGGCACGCTGGAACTCGACGACGCGCCCCAGCGGCCCGGCCGCGAGCGCGGCGCGCGGGTGCGTATCTTGCTGCCCATGCCGTCGTTGGCCGTAGCGCCGATCCCGGTTCCAATATCAGTCCCGGTCCCGGAAGCAGGCCCAGCCTCTGGACAAGATCACAAGACGGTCGATGCGCCTGTCGCGGTGGCGGTTGTCGCGCCAATCGGGACACCGGAGCTGCCGCGTGTTCCCGATCATGGCGCTGAGACCGCCGACCGGCATTTGCCAGATGACACACCAGCAGACACGCCTGGCCAGCTGACGCAGACCGTGCCCGACGAGGCCGATGCCACGATGCGCCCGATTTCGACCAACGCCACGTCCACCCTAACGCCACAGGCGCGGCACCCTGCCAAGCCAGTGGCAACCGCTACCCTTTTGAAGAACAGCGGTCGCATTATGCCGCGACCGGAAAGCCGCACCAAAGGAGCACGCCCATGACAGCCGATATCCTGGTCGTCGACGACGAGGCCGATATTCGCGACCTCGTTTCCGGCATCCTCGAAGACGAGGGCCACCGGACGCGGCTCGCCCGCGACAGCGACGAGGCGTTGAGATCGATCGAGGAACGGCGGCCGCAGCTCGTCATTCTCGACATCTGGCTCCAGGGTAGCCGCCTCGACGGGTTGGAGGTGCTGACGATCATAAAGCGGACTTACCCCGACCTGCCGGTCGTCATCATCTCGGGCCACGGCAACATTGAAACGGCGGTGACGGCGATCAAGCGCGGCGCTTATGACTACATCGAGAAGCCTTTCAAGGCCGACCGGCTGATCCTTGTCACGATGCGCGCGCTGGAAACGTCGAGCCTGAAGCGCGAAGTCCGCGAATTGCGCGAAAAGTCGCCGATGAGCGTCGATATGATCGGCAAATCGGCCGCGATGAACCAGCTCAAGAACGCGATCGAGCGCGTCGCCCCGACCAACAGCCGGATCATGATCCGTGGCCAGTCTGGCACCGGCAAAGAACTCGCCGCGCGGATGATCCACCAGCGCTCACAACGCTCGGGCGGCCCGTTCGTCGTATTGAACGCGGCTGCGATGGAGCCCTCGCGCGTCGAGGAGGAAATGTTTGGCACCGAAGATCGCTCTGGCGGCGCGCGCAAGGTCGGCGCTCTGGAAGAGGCCCATGGCGGGACGCTTTACATCGACGAGATCGCCGACATGCCGGTGGAGACGCAAGCCAAGGTGCTGCGCGTGCTTGTCGAACAGAAATTCCTCCGGGTCGGCGGCTCGCACAAGGTCGCCGTCGACGTGCGCATCATCACGTCGACGGCGCGCGATCTCGAGCGCGAGATGGCCGAAGCCCGCTTCCGCGAGGACCTGTTCCATCGGCTCAACGTCGTACCGTTGCGCGTTCCAGGCCTTGCCGAACGGCGCGATGACATCCCGGAGTTGATCACCCATTTCGTCCAGCAGATCTCCCAGTCCTCGGGTCTTGCCGCGCGTCGGATCGGCGAGGACGCGATCGCAGTTCTCCAGGCTCACGACTGGCCGGGTAACGTGCGCGAACTGCGCAACAACGTCGAGCGGCTGATGATCCTGTCGGGTGGAGATCCAAGCGGCATCATCACCGCCGAAATGCTGCCCGATGAGATCGGCTCGAACGTGCCGCTGCCGGTCAACGGCGGGGCCGAGCACTTGATGAGCCTCGCCCTGCGTGAAGCGCGGGAAATCTTCGAGCGCGAATATCTGCTGGCGCAGATCAACCGGTTTGGTGGTAACATCTCTCGAACGGCCGAGTTCGTCGGGATGGAGCGAAGCGCGCTGCACCGCAAACTGCGCGCACTTGGCGTCACCTCCGACACCCGGTCCGAAAAAATCGGCATTTAGGGAGCATCTGACGGGGATGACACGTTGGGTTTATGTGAGCGGGCGATACCGGCGCTACGACGATGCGCTGGTTCACGCCGAGGATCGCGGTTTTCAGTTCGCCGACAGCGTCTACGAAGTGATGGAAGTCCGCAACTCGAAGCTGGTCGATGCAACACGGCATCTCACCCGGCTCGAGCGCTCGCTCGGTGAATTGAAGATCCCGCCACCCATGGCACGTCAGGGCTTGCTTCACGTCATCGGCGAGATCGTGCGGCGCAATTTGGTCCGCGACGGCCTGTGCTATTTGCAAGTGACCCGAGGGGCGGCTCCGCGCGATTTCGCCATGCCGTCTGCGGAAACCCAGCCGACGCTCGTCGTTCTGGCGCGCGCGGTTACCAAAGGCGCGACCGACGCCAAAGCGAAAACCGGCATTTCCGTCAAAACCGTGCCCGAGACGCGCTGGGCGCGCTCCGACATCAAGACCGTGATGTTGTTGCCGTCCGTCCTGGCCAAAGCATCGGCCAAGGCCGACGGGGCGGGCGAAGCGTGGTACGTCGACGAAGCTGGCTATGTCACCGAGGGTGCGTCGAGCAATGCATGGATTGTCACCGATGGCGGCAAGCTGATGACCCGCCAGACCGGACCGGAGATACTGCCCGGCGTCACCCGCGCCACGCTGAAGGATGTCGCGGCGTCGGTACAAGTCGAAGTCGTCGAGCGGCCGTTTACAGTCGAAGAGGCGCAGGCCGCGCGCGAGGCATTTGTGACATCAGCGAGCCTGGTGTTGATGCCGGTGGTGAAAATCGACGGGGCTCTGGTTGCCGATGGTCGACCGGGGCCGACCAGCTTGAAGCTACGCGCGTTATTCCATGGCCTTGCCGAGACGAGTTCACTCTAGGCACGGGAGCCTTGAGGCCCAGGCTACTCGAGCTATGGGATAGCTACTTGCACCTTGAATTTTGCACTCTGTTCAACGTATGGCGGGGTGTGCCGCCCCAGGGCTGGCGTACCACTAGACCTTTGGCCGTATGGGCACCATATCACGCGCGAGCTGTGCTCTAACTGGGGGAGGCCGCCGTAAATTTTCTGCTTGGCAAATGAATTAACAACAAAAAACGGAAACCGACATGCCGGTCGAACGAGCGCAAAACCTTCAGGATGCGTTTTTGAACCACGTCCGCAAGAACAAGGTACCATTGACGATTTTTCTGATGAACGGGGTTAAGCTGCAAGGCATCGTGACTTGGTTCGACAATTTCTGCGTGCTGCTGCGTCGTGATGGACAATCGCAACTCGTGTACAAGCACGCCATCTCGACAATAATGCCGAGTTCTCCCGTCAATCTGATGGATAACGAAGGCGAAGCCCCGACAAGCTGATTTCCCGGCGTGTGTTATGCCGGTTTGAGAAAGCGCTGCATTGCATATCGATCGAACGTCAGACCTCGAAACGGCAGATGCTGGCGACGATGGCGTCGTCACGGAGGCACAGGCGCGGCCCGAACGGCCATTTGCCACAGCTGCGCTTGCGATGCGCGTGGTCGTCACCGTTCCGGTTCTGTCTCGTGACCACAGCCGCAGCCAGCGTCAGGAGCTGCCGGCAAAGCACACGCCTGAGGACCGCTTGAGCGAAGCGACCGGTCTCGCCCAGGCCATCGACCTCGAGGTGGTCGAGGCTGCCATCGTGCCCGTGCCGACGCCACGGCCGTCCACGCTGTTCGGCCTGGGAAAAGTCGAGGAACTGGCGCGCATCGTCGAAGATCGGCAAGCCGGTCTCGTCATTGTCGACCACGCGCTAACCCCGGTCCAGCAGCGCAACCTTGAAAAGGAACTGAAGGCCAAGGTGCTCGACCGCACGGGTCTCATCCTCGAAATCTTCGGCCGCTGTGCGCGAACCAAGGAAGGCTCACTCCAGGTCGAACTCGCGCATTTGTCCTATCAGCGCTCACGCCTCGTGCGCAGTTGGACCCACTTGGAGCGCCAGCGCGGCGGGCGCGGATTTCTCGGCGGCCCGGGTGAAGCGCAAATCGAGCTTGACCGGCGCATGCTGCAGGATCGCATCGATGCCATCAAGGAGGACCTCGCCAAGGTCGCCCGTACCCGCGCGCTTCACCGGTCTGGCCGAGAACGGGCCTCGACGCCGGTCGTCGCCCTGGTCGGCTACACCAACGCTGGCAAGTCGACGCTGTTCAACCGGTTGACCGGGGCCAGCGTGCTCGCCGAGGATCAGGTCTTCGCCACCCTCGACCCGACAATGCGGACGGTGAAATTCGCCAGCGGCCGTAAGGTCATTTTCTCCGATACGGTCGGCTTCATTTCCGATTTGCCGACGGGCCTCGTCGCGGCGTTTCGGGCGACGCTCGAAGACGTGATCGAAGCTGATATTATCCTGCACGTCCGCGACATCTCTCACCCCGAGACCGCAGCCCAGCGCGAGGACGTCGAGCACGTTCTCGGTAGCCTTGGCGTGAATACGGCGGCCGCCCATGGTGCCATCGTCGAGGTGTGGAACAAGATCGACCGGCTTGCGCCTGAAGACCGTGAGGTCCGCGTCGCCGAAACGGCGTTCGCCGACCGCGCGCCGGTTGGCGTGTCCGCGCTGACGGGTGAGGGCATCGACGGCCTCATCGCGGCAATCGAGGCGCGTTTAGGCACGGGTGATGCGATCATCGACGTCAACGTGCCGACGGGCGACGGCCGGACGCTGGCATGGCTTCATGCCGAGGCCGATGTGCTGGCGACCGACACGGGAACAGATGGTGCTGCCCGCGTCACCGTTCGTATCCCGGCTGAAACCCGCGAGCGTTTCCTCGGCCGCCTGCGCAAGGCCGGCGTCGCGGTTTGAGCCTCGCCTGACGCACGCTGGTGAGTTGCTGTCGGGTGCAGCCGCATGCGGTTCGTGCTATAGCCCTTCCGCTTTAAATGGAATCGCGGAAGGACTCTAACTTATTGGTTTGTCGTGCTTCTTTTCGGAAAACCGGTTCCCACTTTTCCGGAAGCACTCTAGGGAATGGCAGGAGGCCGCCATGGACGATGTCACTCTCGACTACGCCAAGGAACATCTCGAAGAACTGATCGAGCGCGCAGCACGCGGCGAGACCGTGCGCATCGTCCACCCCGTGATCGGACCAGTGCGACTGGCGGCTGGTGGCGCGACGGCGATCGCTGCGGATCAGCAATTGCTACTGAAGGAACCCCGCAAGTCCGGCCTGCTCGAAGGCGAGATTCGCGTTCCCAAGCGGCTCATGGAACCGATGAGCGAAGATGAACTGGCAGACTGGTATGGAGAGCAGTCTTGAGTTTGCTGCTCGACACACATATTTTATTTTGGTTCGTAGCCCGTGCCCCAGAGTTGCCGAGCGCTCTCGCCGACGAAATTTGTTCGCGGCGCTGGTGACGTAAACCCGGCGTGCGAAGCACAATCAGTGTCCGCGTCATCACCGTCCGCTGAAAATGTCCGCCAATCGCGCGAACCCTGCCACGGGCACCATTTCGGCGCGTAGTTCGGGGTCGATGCCGGCTTCACGCAAAAGAAGTTCCGGTGTCGCGGTCAGCATCTTGAGGCTCTGGCGCAGCATCTTGCGGCGCTGGCCGAAGGCGGCGGCCGTCACCCGCGCGAGCGTTCCTGGTTTCCCTGCCGGAAGCGGTTCGGCACGCGGGATCATCTTGACGACGGCGGACGATATTTTGGGAGGCGGCACGAACGCGCTGGGCCCGAGCGTCATCTCGATCCGGGCATCCGTCCGCCATTGAGTGAGCACCGACAACCGGCCGTAGGCTTTCGAGCCGGGCGCAGCGACCAGCCGGTCGGCGACCTCGCGCTGGAACATCAGTGCGAGGCCTGCATACCACGGTGGCCAAGGCTCGGCTTCGAGCCAACCCGTCAAAAGTACGCTGGCGACGTTGTAGGGCAGGTTTGCGATAATGAGTGGATGATCGGCAGCTTCGAAAGCTGCGTCCGGCCCGGACGTCCGCAGCAACGCCGGCCAATCGGCCTTGACCGCATCGCCGTCGTGGACCGTCAGACGGCCATGATATCGGGCAGCGATTTCGGCCAACGCTGGCAAGCAGCGCTGATCCCGTTCGACGGCGATGACGCGGCCAGCGCCCTCCAAAAACAGTGCGCGCGTCAGCCCGCCCGGACCAGGTCCGACCTCGACCACCGTGCGGCCCTCGAGCGGGCCGAACGCCCGGGCAATGCGCCGGGTAATGTTGAGGTCGAGAATAAAGTTCTGGCCGAGCGATTTCTTAGCGTCGAGGCCATGGGTCGCGATGACCTCACGTAGCGGTGGCAACCCGTCGGGCGAGGCGCGGTTGGTTTCGGGGGCAATTGTCGGGTCGATCGACGGCCCGGTCGGCGAGTTGCTCGACGGGTCGCTGGACGGGTTGGTCATGGGACGGCATTCGACGCGGCGCCAACGTGTCCAACGGGAGGTCGGTGGCCAATGGGAGGTTGGCGCAAGGTAGCCATCTGCCCGGCAAGTTGCAGAGCAGCGATCAGGCTCGCTGGAGACGCAACGCCACGGCCCGCGATGTCGAACGCTGTACCGTGGTCGGGTGAAGTACGCACGAACGGCAAGCCAAGCGTGACGTTGACCCCGGTATCGAAGGCGAGCGTCTTGACCGGGATCAACGCTTGATCGTGATACATGCACACCGCCGCATCATAGCGCGTGCGGGCGCTGGCGTGGAATAGCGTATCGGCTGGATGCGGCCCGGAAACGACGAAACCCTCGGCGCGCAACCGCTCGATCACCGGCGCAATTAGATCGCGGTCTTCGGTGCCGATGGTGCCATCTTCTCCGGCATGCGGGTTCAATCCCGCCACGGCAATCCGCGGCTGGGCGATGCCGAACCATCGCGTGAGGTCGTTTGCCGTGATGCGGATCGTCTCTTCGATGAGACCGGGTGTGAGGGCGCTTGGAACACGGGCAAGCGGGATGTGGATTGTGACCGGCACCGTCCGCAAATCGGCCCCGACCAACATCATCACGGGACGCACAATCACAAGCGGGTCCGGGATCGCAGATGGCGCGGCAGCGCTGCGGTCGGGCGCCGTCTTGGCCAAATAAGCGAGATACTCGGTATGTCCGGGATAGGCAAAGCCGGAGGCGTAGAGCACGGACTTTGCGATCGGGTTGGTCACGACGCCAGATGCGCGGCCAGCCAGGACGTCGGCGACGGCCCGGTCGATCGACGAGATGACTGACTGTCCGTTCGCTGGATCGGGGCGGCCTGGTTCGACGCGATTTGAAACCAAAACCGGGATCACGGGAAGCGAATGGTGAAATACGCCAACCGCCTCACTGATGCTGCCGATGACGCAAACCGGAACGGCTCGGCCGACAGCCGCGGCGCGGGCTGCTAGAACGCCAGGATCGGCATAGAACGCGAATGTCGGCAGACCGGCATCGGTCCGTGCCAACCAGGCATCGAGCGTGATTTCGAGGCCGATCCCAGATGGGTCGCCCATTGTGACGGCCAGAGGCGACGTGTGCGCGGGGTTGGGGTGTGCGTCGATCATCCGTGCGTTCGATCATACCCCTTCGGTCGTGGCAACGGCGGATCGGTTCGACGATGAACGGTTTTAAAGACGGGACGGCCGCTACTGCGTGATCTTGTTGGCCGCCGACCGTAAGTTGCAATCCTTCTCGGCGGCGGCTCCAGCGTCGGCGACGAATCGGCAGGTGGCTTCGTCGCGCAGCGAGCGCAAATGGCGTTTGGCGAACAGTTCGAACTCCTTCTGGCGGAGTTCCTCGAGTGCTGCGGTTCGCTTCTGCTCGTCGGCTTTCACCACCTGCCGCCCGCACACCGCATAAAGTTCGACGCCGCTCGAGCCGACCGTCGGCGGCACCATCTCGCCATCCTTGGCATTGATCAGGAAGCTGCGCGTCGGCTCGCTGAGCGTGCCAGCCTTGCGCGTGCCGAGATCTTCGAACTTGGCCCCCGCACTACCACCCGAGAGGCCCGCCATCGACGAGCAGCCGCTGAACTTCGCCCGCATCGCCTCGGCTTCGGCAACGCGTGCGTCGACGGACTTTTGCGCGAGCTTGCCAGCGATCGGCAAGACAATGCGCTGGATCTGCAACTCGACTTGGTCGTCGACAGCCGGGCCTTGGCTGACCATGCGTTCCACGTCGCGCTCGCTGATTGCGATCTGGTGGCCGTACTTGCGTTTGATCACCTCGTTCCACGACATCGTCGAGCGGAACCGCGCGCGCATCGCCTCGATGTCGGAGCCCATGCTGCTCAAGTGCTGAGCGAACTGGGTTTCTGTCATTTTGTTCTTTTCGGCGATGCTCTTCACGATCCGGCTGACGTCCTCTTCCGAGGCCGTGACGTTGAGGCGCTTGGCCTCTTGCAGTTTCAGCCGCTCTTCGACGAGTTCATCGAGTGCCTGTTTGCGAAGCGCGGGAAACACGCTGGCGCGTGCACTTTCCATCGCCTGCTTCTGCAAACCGAGCGCGAACTGCTTTTTGCGCTCCTCGAAAATCGCGAGGATCTGCTCTTTGGTTTTGCCTTTGTTGGCTTCGATGATCTGGCCGAGGATCGCCTTCAGCCGTTCCGATACCGACGGGTCCTGGAGCGAGCGCTTGAAATTCGCCTGCGCGCGCTCGCCGATGTTGGTCGACATTGCCATAAAGCGTTGGCGCTGGTCGATCTCATAGCCGGTGATCGGATCGTCGTTGACAAGGACGGCGATGCCGACGCCTTTGGTTTCAGCCGCGCGCTCGGCCGCCGCATCGTTGGTCCGAACGGCTGCAGTGCGTACCGTCGCCGATTTGGGCTTGGCTGGCTTTGCCGCAACCGGCTTGGCCGAAACCGCGGCCGCATTCCCAGGCGGTGCAACCGCCGCCGGTGCGGCGCGCGGCGGTTGAACGGCAACCGGGGGCACGGCCGTTCCGCGCGGCGCGGGCTCAGCGCCCGTTTGCGGCGCGACGACTGCGACACCGGTGCTACCCGGCGCGATGCGCACCGAATTAAACGACGGAAACGGCGACGATGGAGCTGCGGGTGTTGATGCAGCAGGTGCTGCTGGCGGGGTTTGGGCCGACGGCGTTTGCGCATGAACGGGAGACGTGATGGCGATGGCCGAGCAGCCGAGTAACGTTGCCGCAACGCTCAAAAACAAACCCGAGGGGCGGTCCGTCAAACGGGGCGCCAGACGGGCCGTCAAGCGGGCCGCCAGAAGGTTTCGTCTCGCGGGCGGCCCAGCCGAGACCGCCTCCAAACGGCAAAGGCATGACAGGGCAAGACTCGAGCGGGGCAACATCATGGGGCAAGCGGTTCCGTTCTAAGGCAGCGCGTTTGGCCAGGACATCTCGAATCATGGTCCCGACGGTTGCTCCAGCGGAACCGAGATGGGCCCCCACGGCAACCCAGGTTCAACTTTCGTCCACGTCTTTTACGCTAACACCATGGCGCGTCTGAGGCAATTGCCCTGCGGATTTGGTGCGCCGAGGATGTTTCCGTGACGCTGGGCCGGTTGCATTGCAAGACGGTGTCGGCGCTTGCGAACTGCCCTTGCTTATCTCGCCGACGCTTATCTGGCCCTTGCTTATCTGGCCCAGCGCTTATCTCGTCGACCGGTCAGCGCTGAGCGAATCCAACACGCTCGTCTTATGACCGAAGCTGCCGAGGTTTTTCAGCTCGAATCTGACCATCAGCGACCGGTCCGTTTCGATACCCTGGGCGACGTTCTCGAGGAACGTCTCTTGATACGTCGTGGTCAGCACGAAGCAGTCGTCCGCGTAACGCAACGACAGACTGTCGGTCAGGATCGTGCTGGCATCGAGGTCGTACCGCATGGTGCCAATCAGGCTCCAACGGTCGGTCAGCTTCAAGAAGGCGACCCCGGTGATTTCCTGCTGCGACTTGTCGATACCGAGCAGCGGGTCGGCAGCTGCAAAGGTGTAAATGGCGGTCGCGCTGATCGGGCCGTAGCTCGCACTGGCGTAGAGGTCTTCGCGGCGCAGTTCGAGCGTTTCCTCGTCGAACCGGCTTTGCGCCAGGAAGCGGAAGGTTTCGTTCGGTGCGAGGTAGGCGCCAACGACATAGTCCGACCGTTGGGTCTCCAAGCCGCTGGCAGGCGAGAACTCGAACCGGTTGGTCGAGACGCCGTTGACGACATCGTTGATCCGGCCAGGGTTTTGGTAAGCGTTGTCGCCCGAGAGGTGGAAATGCTGACCGGCCAGCAGGCGCGCATACCAACCGTCGTTGGCCTGGAAGGTATACTGGACGCCGACGTTGGCCCGTGTCCCGGTCTCGACACGATCGCTGCCGGAGAATTTGACCGGTTCAAACAAGTTGCTGTCGTCGAAGATCAACGATCGCGCGTCCTCGTTGGGCAGCTGGCGCTGTTCGACCTGCGCTTGGCTGACGTAGATCTGGCCAATCGGCTCGATGACATGCGAGCCTTTCAGGCTGTTGGCAACCCACGGCCACGACACCGTGGCGCCGCCAGTGGCGAGACCCCGCGTTACCGTTTCGTCGGAGATGATCTGCCCGGTGACGGGGTCGAGAACATTGTCGATGTAGAACAGGTCCCCGCGAACTTCGCCAAACGGCGTGTAGGTGATGCCAATCTGATCGGTCAGCCGCCGACGCCATTTCGCTTCGCTGCGAACGTGGCTGTAGCTTTCGTTCAGCCGGTTGCGAACCGCGTCATCACGGGTCAGCGACAACACGTTGTTGCGGAACGACAATTCTCCGCCCAATACCGGATCGGAGACGATGTACTCGTGGTCGATAGCCGGGTGGACGCGCGACTCCGACTGCGGCGTATCAGACAGCAGCAGTCCGCCGAACTGGTAGAGTTTCGCGCTGAAGAAATTCCGGCCCGAGAGGCCTTCGACGTAAACCTCGTTGATGCGATCGGTCAGCAAGATGTTGTCGAGCTTGTAAAACCGGCGGAAGCTATCGTCGCTTTCCAGCGTCACATCCCAGCCAAATTTCCACCAGCTGGAGAGCGAGAACTGTCCTTTGGTTTCGACCGACCCGCGCCAGCCCTCGAGGTCGGGGGTCCGAACGCCGGCCGGCAAATCGTCGGCGTCCTGGTCGATCGCCGCAGCTTTGATTTCATACTGGCCGTTCGCCAGCCGCTGTCGCCAATGCCCCTGCCACAGGATGCCCTGCTTCGACAGATACTCGGGGCTGAACAGAAAATCGTACTGTGGCGACAGGGCGAAATAGTAGGGCGTCGACGCGCTGTAGCCAAGCGTCGACGAACTGCCAAAGTCGGGCAGCAAGAAGCCGGACTTACGCTTCACGGTCGGGTCGGGATGCTCGAAGTATGGGAAGAACGCTAGCGGAACGCCCAAGAAGTCGAACGTCGCATCCTGATAGGTGATGGTCGCCGATTTCTGGTCGTGAACAATGCGCGCGGCACTTATGCACCACAGCGGCGGCATATTCGTATCGGCCTTGCACGGCGTATACTTGCCGTTGGTGAACTCCGTGACGTTACCTTCCTTGCGCACCGCACGCCGGGCCGTGATCCGCGTATCGTCGGTGCCGACCAAGCTCAGGCTCTCGATGAAGCCCTCGCTGAAATCGTCGGTCAGTTGAATTGCACCGCCGCGCCAGATGCTGCCGTTAGGGTCGCGAATCGTCACGTTGCCGGTTGCGATAATTGTCTTGGCCGACTGGTCGTAGGCGACCTCGTCGGCGGTCAAGCTGTAATCGTTGTAATAGAGCTCGACGTTGCCGCGGGCCACGACCCGGCTGCCCGCGTTGTCGTAGACCAGCTCGTCGGCATTCAGATTGAGCGGTTTGGTTTTGTCGATCTTGCTTGGCGGCGCCAACTTCGGCGCGCTCGCTTTTGGGAACGATGCTGTTTGGGCGAAGGCCGTATCGGCCACCGCGAGCGCGAGCATCAACCCGGCTACCGCGACGACGCGCAGGCCTGCGATCGCGGAAGCCACACGGCCACCGGCGATGCGCAATAAACCGCGTGTGTCCCGGCGTCCGGGCTGCGGTTTTGGCGCGTCACAATCCACTCAGCCGTCCTCCTGGTGCAGGAGCACCGTAGTCGTCGCGAGTAACAACAGCACGATCGGCAGCCACACGGCCGTCCAGGGCGGCACAAAGCCCGCCACCCCGATCTGCCGCGACACCTCTGCCGCGAGGAGAAAGCAGAAACCCCCTACCATCCCTGTCAGGACCATAGTTTGGATACCCCCCGACCGGAAGGACCGCAACGACACAGTCGCTGCCAAAAACACCATCGCGACGCACAACAACGGGCGGCTTACCAGCAACTCGTACTGAATTCGCAGTCGGGATGACGACAGCTTGGCTTTTTCGGCCAGTTCGATGAGGCCCGGCAATTCCCAAAACGAGACCGAGATGACCGTTCCCAGCGCGTCGGCGACCCGCTCTGGCGTCAGGTATGTCGAAACGAGGTACGTGTCGAATTTCTCGGCCTCCTGGCCAGCGCGCGTGACCCAGGCGTTTTCGACCCGCCAGAAACCCTGTTTGAGTTCGGCGCGGGCCCCGTCGATACGCTCGATAAAAGCGCCGTTCGGGTCGAAGGCGTAGACGGTGACGGCGGATAACTTTAAACCGCGATGGGTGGCAGCCCCGGCCCCGATCACCGATTGGCCATCGGCGCCGTCCTGGCGCAACCACGACCCGCCGGATTCGGTGCGCAGCAGGTTCGACTCGCGCCCAAACGTCTCGGCGAACAACCGCTCGCCTTCCGCTCGGGCAGTGGCGGCCAGCGGGTTGTAGACCAGCACGCCGAACAACCCAATGGTGAATGCCACCGTGATGCCCGGCCAGATGAAGCCCCACGCGCTCATGCCTCCGCCGCGCATCACCGTTAGTTCGCTTTTGCGCGCCAGCATCAGCAGCGCGATCATCGAGCCGACGAGCACTGCGAACCCGATCAGAAACTCAGTGTAGGCTGGCAACCGCAACAGCGTGATGGCCACGATGCGCCATGACGCGGCCGCGCCGGATTTGCTCTGCTGGCGCAAGATCTCGACGAGGTCGATCATGAAGATCAGCACCGAGCAGATCATGAACGTCGACAGGATTGCGATCCAGAAGCGCCGGCGGATATAGCCGTTCAGTGTGCGCGCCATGGCGTCAAGCCTTGCCTGGTGCGGATGGCGAGCGGGCGAGCGCGCGGCTGCTCGACATCCGGCCGCGCCTTAGTCCAGGCGCCACG
>Ga0163144_10016290_pt1 | contig 15238 bp, 15 predicted proteins | sample OliLak19BULKMAT1_FD_123175 | JGI IMG/M metagenome (GOLD analysis project Ga0163144, IMG submission 123175) | Freshwater microbial mat bacterial communities from Lake Vanda, McMurdo Dry Valleys, Antarctica - Oligotrophic Lake LV.19.BULKMAT1 | ecosystem: Environmental > Aquatic > Freshwater >... | reverse complement strand
TAACATGAGCTCCTATCAACTCGATCATTTGCAGTACCTCGAGACCGAGGCCATCCATATCATGCGCGAAGTCGCGGCGGAGTTTGAGCGGCCTGCGCTGCTGTTCTCCGGCGGCAAGGACTCCATCTGCCTCCTGCGCCTGGCGGAAAAAGCCTTTCGCCCGTCGGATATCCCGATGCCATTCCTGAACGTCGAGACGGGGCACGAATTCCCCGAGCTCATCGAGTTTCGCGACCGCCGTGCCAGGCAGCTCGGCGCCAAACTTATCGTCCGCACCGTGGATGAAGCCATCGCCAAGGGTCACGCCATCCCTTCTCCCGGCGAGATCAGCCGCAACAAACTTCAAATCCCAGTGCTCCTCGGCGCCATTGAGGAATTCCGTTTCGACTGTGCCATCGGCGGCGCGCGGCGTGACGAGGAGAAGGCTCGCGCCAAGGAACGCTTCTTCAGCTTCCGCGACGGCTTCGGCCAGTGGGATCCCAAGAACCAGCGTCCGGAAATTTGGAACCTCTACAACGCCCGCGTCAACGCCGGCGAAAACATGCGCGTCTTCCCGCTCTCCAACTGGACCGAGATGGACGTCTGGGAATACATCCAGCGCGAGAATCTCGAAGTGCCCAGCATCTATTTCAGCCACACCCGCGACTGCTATCGCAAGGGCGGACAATGGCTCCCCGTCCCGCCGCCGCACACCAACGCTGTGCAGCCTGATCCTTTCATCGGCGGGCGGCCCAAGCCCGGCGACGCCGTCAAGAGCCTCGTCGTCCGCGTCCGCACCATTGCCGACATGATCAGCACCGGCATGATTGAATCCAAAGTCTTCAGCATCGACGGCATCATCGAGGAAGTATCCGCCGCCCGCGTCACCGAGCGCGGATCGCGCGCCGACGACAAGGCCAGCGAAGCCGCCATGGAAGATCGCAAGAAGCAGGGATATTTCTGACCTTCGCATTTGGCAACAGACGCCGGTGTGCCCCGCCTTTGTTGGGCTTCGCGCTTGGCAACTCCTGTCCGAAGTTCGAGTCCGTCGTGAACGAGGTTTCAGCCCCGGTGCGGAGGCAAGTATCGCGATGATTCGACAGGGCGAATGACACCGGCCCACCTCGGAGGCACAGAGAGTTTGACCCGACCCCGGCGCGTTCCTAGACTGCGCGCTCTATTTTATGAACGTGCTCATCTGTGACCCGATTTCGCCCAAAGGCATCGCGTTGTTCAAGCAGCGCCCTGAGTTCCACACCACCGTGCTGGAAAAACGGCTCACCGAGGAGGAGTTGCTCAAGGTCGTGGCCGACGCCGAGGCCATCGTGGTGCGCTCGGAGACGAAGATTTCGCAGAAGGTTCTCGAGGCCGCGCCCAAGCTGCGCGTCGTGGGCCGCGCCGGCGTGGGCGTGGATAACGTCGATGTCGAGGCGGCGACCAAGCGCGGCGTGGTCGTGATGAACACGCCCGGCGGCAACACGACCACGACGGCGGAGCTCACGTTCTTCATGCTCGGCGCGTTGGCGCGGCACATCGCCCCGGCGCACGGCTCAATGGTGGCGGGGAAGTGGGATCGCAAATTGTTTCAAGGCATCGAGCTGGCGGGCAAGACGCTCGGCGTGCTGGGCATGGGCCGCATTGGCGGCGAGGTGGCGCGCCGCGCGCTTGTCTTCGGGATGCGCGTGCTGGCGTATGATCCCTTCCTCACCGAGGCGCGCGCGAAGCAACTCGGAGTCGAGCTCGTGCCGGATGCGGATGCCCTGTATCGCGCGGCGGATTTCATCACCGTACACATGCCGGTGACGAATCAGACGCGGGGGATGTTGAACGCGGAGGCCTTCGCGAAGATGAAGCCCGGGGTGCGCATCGTGAATTGCGCCCGGGGCGAAATCATCGAGGAAAAGGATCTCGCCGCCGCGCTGGAATCAAAGAAGGTCGCGGGCGCCGCGTTGGATGTTTTCTCGGTCGAGCCGCTCCCCGCGGATCATCCCTTCCGCAAATTGCCGAACGTCCTGCTCACGCCGCATCTGGGCGCCAGCACCGGCGAGGCGCAGGAGAAGTGCGGCATCGAAGTGGCCGAGATCATCGCGGCCTATTTGCTCACGGGCGAAGTGCGCAACGCGGTGAACCTGCCCTTCCTCGACGCGAAGACGTACGAGGAGGTGAAACCGTATCTGTATCTCGGCGACAAGCTGGGCAAGATGCTCCGGCAAATCACGCCGCCGAACGTGGACCGGCTGCACATCACCTACGGTGGCAAGGCGAAGGAACTGCCCAATATTGATCCCATCACCCGCGCGATTCTGCTCGGCTACTTGCAGGCTGGCGCGAGCAAGGATGTGAACAATGTGAACGTGCGCGACGCCGCCGCGGCCGCCGGCCTGACGGTGGAGGAAAAACGCAGCGACGAACCAGTCACCTTCAATGAATGGCTGCACGTCGCGGCTTACGCCAATGGCGAGAAGATCTCGGTGGGCGGCACCTTCTTTGGCTCGCCGAACAATCCGCGCATCGTGCGCATCTTCAGCCAGCCGACCGAGATCCATCCCGAGGGCGTGGTCTTCCTGATGAACAACAAGGATCGCCCGGGCATGGTCGGCCACATCGGGACCTTGATGGCGAAGCACAAGGTGAACATCGCGAGCATGAGCCTCAGCCGCGACCAGGCCGGTGGACAGGCGCTCACGGTCTTGAACCTGGACAGCGTTCCGCCCGCGGAGGCGTTGGCGGAAATCAGAAAAGATCCCGACATCAGCAATGTGCGCGTGGTGCAACTTTAGTCTCCGCTTTTTAACATGAACTACCTCAAGCCTGTCCTGCTCGCGGCTGCGTTCGCCGCTTGCGCCCTGCCGGTCTTCGCCGCGGAGGCGCCGCGTCGCAACACGTTGGCCGATCTGTTCGGCGACGAAACGATCGCGCGCGGGAAGGGCGTGGAGGTGAAGCAGAGCCAGCTCGACGAGGCGTTCATCGCCTACAAGGCGAACCTCGTCTCGCGCAACCAGAACGTGCCGGAAGATCAGCGCACGGTGCGCGAGGCGCAGTTGCTGGACCGGTTGATCACGACGCAGTTGCTCGTCAACAGGGTGACCGAGGCGGATCGCGCGCGCGGCCGCGAACTAGCGGAGAAGTTCATGGCGGAGACGCGGAAGGGCGCGGGCGATGACGAGGCCTTCGACCGGCATCTGCGGGCGATGGGATTGTCGCGCGAGAAGTTCAACAAGCGGGTGATGGAGCAGGCGCTGGCGGAGGCGGTGATCGAGCGGGAGATTCGTTCCGGACTCACGCTGACGGAGGCGCAGGTGAAGGAGTTTTACGACACGGGAACGGATTTCATCGTCAAGACCATGTTGGAGCAACTCGACAAGATGGTGAATGATCCGAAGAGCGCGCCCGGCGACGTGGCGGACTTCAAGGCGCAGATCGACAAGTTGAAGAAGGCGAATCTCGCGAGGCTGGAGCAGCCCGAGAAGGTGAAGGTGGCGCACGTCTTCATCGCGACGAAAGACCGCGCGACGGACGATGAGCTTTCCGCCGAGCAGAAACTGGTGAAGCGTCAACAGGCGGAGAAGGTCCGCACCCGCGCGCTGGCCGGCGAGGATTTTGCGAAGCTGGTGCAGGAGGTTTCCGAGGACAAGGGCAAGGCCGAGACGATGGGCGAATACACCTTCACGCGCAGCGATTCCTTCACGCCCGCGTTCAAGGCGGCGGCCTTTGCGCTCAAGCCCGGCGCCGTGAGCGACGTGGTGGTGACGCCGTTCGGCCTTCATGTGATCAAGATGATCGAGCACACCCCGGAGCAGAAGGTGGAGTTCGCCAAGGCCACCGCGGACTTGAAGGAGTTCCTCTCGCAACAGCAGGTGCAGAAGGCGATGCCGGGTTTCTTCCGCAAGCTCAAGCAGGACGCCGCCGTGGAAATCCTCGTGGCGAAATACAAGTTGGACCCGGGCACCGTGGACGCCCGCAAGCCCGGGCAGTGAGGTGGATTCTTACTCGCACCCGCTGACGCCTTCGCCCACGCTCCCGCCGTGCAGGACGCGGTTTCAGTCATGAACATTTCCCGGCCGGAAGCCGCGGTCGAACTGGTGGAGGTGTCGCGGCGCTTCGGCAGCTTCGCCGCGCTGAACGAGGTGTCGCTGGTCATCCGTCGCGGGGAGTTCATCTCGTTGCTGGGCCCGTCCGGCTGCGGCAAGACGACATTGCTGCGGCTCATCGCCGGACTGGACCTGCCCGATGCCGGCCGCGTCATGATCGGCGGACGCGACGCCGCGGAGCTGCCCGCGCATCGCCGCCCCGTGAACACCGTCTTCCAGAGCTACGCGCTGTTTCCTCACCTGAGTGTGCAGGACAACGTCGCCTTCGGCCTGCGCATGAAGAAGTTGTCTTCCCTCGAAATTTCCAGGCGCGTCGCCACGGTGCTCGAGCTGGTGGAAATTTCCGAGCTGGCGACACGCAAACCCGCGCAACTTTCCGGCGGCCAGAAGCAGCGGGTCGCCCTCGCGCGCGCCCTCGTGAACGAACCCGAGGTGCTGCTGCTCGACGAGCCGCTGGCCGCGCTCGACCTCAAGCTGCGCCGGCAACTCCAGACCGAGCTGCGCGCCTTGCAACGAAGGCTGGGCATCACCTTCATCTTCGTCACGCACGACCAGGACGAGGCGCTGGCCATGAGCGACCGCATCGCCGTGCTCAACGCCGGACGCATCGAGCAACTCGGCGCGGCGGCGGATCTCTACGAGCAGCCCCGCACGCGCTTCGTCGCACAATTCCTCGGCTCGTGCAATCTGCTCCAGGGAACAGTGCGTGCGCAGGACGGCGACACGCTGCGTGTGGAAACCAAACTTGGAGAAGTGCTCGTGAATCATCCGCGCGTTGTTCCGCCCGCGGGGCGTCAATGCACACTGGGCCTGCGCCCGGAGAAAATTGTGTTCGCCAGTGACGGCACCTTCGTTCTCCCTCTCCACCACGGAGGGGGAGAGGGCCGGGGTAAGGGGGCGTCGTGTGTGAACACCTTCGCCGCCATCATCCGTTCCCGCATCTATTCCGGCGCGGAGACGGAGTATGAGCTGGAAGCCGCAGGCATCGTCTTCAAAGTCCGCGCGCTCAACGCCAGTGCTGTCGCCGGTCCCGCAAACGGAGCCAGCGTGCGCGTGCAGTTGCCCCCCGACGCCGTGGTTGTGCTCGACGATTGAACCATGCCCGCCCCGCGTCGCATCCATCACGGCGAACCGCTCACGCGTCATGCGCTGGCGTGGCGCGCCGCCTTCGGCAACGCCCCCGCCTTGCTCTGGCTGCTCCTGTTCTTCGTCGGGCCGCTGCTGCTGATCGTGGGCGTCAGCTTTCTCACGCGCGGCGAATACGGCACCATCGAGAAGCCGTGGACGTTGGAGAATTACCGCCGTCTCGCCGGCTTCGGCTTGCTTGGCTACGACTCGCTCTACCCGGCGATTCTCGCGCGCAGCCTGGCGCTCGGCTTCGCCACCGCCGCGCTTACGCTGCTCTTTGCGCTACCGCTGGCCTTCTTCATCGCGCGCCTGCCCGCGCGCTGGAAAACGCCCGCGCTCACGCTCGTGGTGATCCCGTTCTGGACGAGTCTTCTCATCCGCACCTACGCGTGGCAGATCCTCCTCGCGCCGGAAAGCTGGCTCTCGCGCGCCGCTGCCGCCGTGGGCTTGATCGATGCGGACAGCGGGCTTTACCCCGGCACCGTCGCCGTCTATGTGGGCATGGTCTGCGACTATCTCCCCTTCATGACGCTGCCGCTCTACGCGAGCGTGGAGAAACTCGACTGGACCCTGGCCGAAGCCGCGATGGACCTCGGCGCGCATCGTTGGAATGTCTTCCGCCACGCCGTGCTCCCGCAAATCAAGCCAGGTTTGCTCGCCGGCTTTGTGCTCGTTTTCCTGCCGGCGACGGGGCAATTCGTCATCCCGGATCTGCTCGGCGGCGCGAAAACGGTGCTGATCGGGAATGTCATCCAGCAACAATTCGGCTCTGCTGGCGACTGGCCGTTTGGCGCGGCCATCGCCGTCGTGAGCCTGCTCGTGGTGATGCTCGGCTTGTGGTTCGCGGGACGAAAGGGCAGGGAGGTTGAGTTGCTGTGAAGCCGCCGACAAAACTTCTCTCCCTCGCCGCGGCGTTGGTCTACGTCTTCCTCTACGCTCCCATCGTGGTCGTGATGGTCTTCTCCTTTAACGCCACGCGGCACGGCGTCGGCTGGCATGGCTTCACCACCGAATGGTATCGCGTGCTGCTGCACAATCGCGAGGCCCTCGACGCCACCGGAAACACACTGCTCCTGGCCTTCGCCAGCACCGCTGTCTCGACCTTGCTGGGCACGATGCTCGGCTACGCGTTGCACCGTTACGCCGTGCCGGGACGCGTCCTCGTCTCCCGACTGCTGCACGTGCCCGTGTTCATTCCTGACGTGGTCATGGCCGCGTCGCTCCTGTTGTTTTTCTCCATCGTTAGGCCATGGCTGGGTTTCTTTGAACTTGGACTGCGCACGATGTTCTTCGCGCACGTCACGTTTCAAATTCCCTTCGTCACGCTCGTGGTGCGCTCGCGCATGGCGTTGCTCGACACCACGCTCGAAGAAGCGGCGCACGATCTCGGCGCGAATGCCTGGCAGACCTTTCGCCACGTTACCCTGCCGCTGATGCTGCCCGGCGTGCTCGCGGGTGCGATGCTCGCCTTCACGCTGAGCCTGGATGATTTCGTCGTGAGCTTCTTCACCAGCGGACCAGGAGCGACCACGCTGCCCATCCTCATCTATTCCTCCGTCAAACGCGGCGTCACGCCGGACATCCACGCGCTCTCCACGCTGCTCGTGCTCGCGTCCATCGCGGGCACGGTGGTCGTGACGATTCTTCAGCATCGGCGCAAGGTTTAGCACGCGCCTTCGCCGCGCGGGCTGCGACCGGCATTGTGCTGAAACCAAATCCATCCCATGCTCAAGCCATGAAGATTGCGCTCGCCTCCGATCACGCTGGTTATGAATACAAGCAGGCCATCCGCGACTGGCTGATGACTCACAGCCATGATGTGCGGGACTTCGGCACGACCAGCAATTCACCCGTTGATTACCCCGATTTCATCCGGCCCGCGGCTCAATCTGTCGCGCGTGGAGAATGCGAGCGCGGCATTGTTCTCGGGGGCTCGGGCAACGGCGAGGCCATCGTCGCCAACAAAGTCCGTGGCATCCGCTGCGGCCTGTGCTGGAGCGAGGAATCAGCCCGGCTCAATCGCCAGCACAACGACGGGAACGTCCTCGCGCTCGGCCAGCGCATGGTCCCGCTCAACCTCGCGTTGCGCATGGTCGAGATCTGGCTGGCCACGCCGTTCGAGGGCGGACGCCACCTCGCGCGTATTCGCAAGATTGAAGACGATTCCGCTCACTGAGGAGACGGCTGAGTTATCATTCGTCGTCCGCGGGTCGTTTGGCTTCAGCGTGTGATGCTGCGCGGTTCCGCCTCTGGCCATACTCTGCGCGCCAGTGAAAGCCACCATCCCTGACGCTTTGAAACGCGACCTGCCTCTCACGCCGTGGGGCAAAACCTTGTCGGCCACCCCGGTGGTCATGACCATCGTCGCCACGCTGCTCGCCGGTTTGGCTTCCAGCGAGATGACCACGGCCCAGTACGACCGAGCCATCGGCGCGCAGCTCCAGTCCAAGGCCGGAGATCAGTGGAGCTATTTTCAGGCAAAGAAGATGCGCGGAGCAATGCAGCGGAATTCCATCGAGATACTGCAAGCCACCGCGGAGATTCGGCCGATTAACAATCCCGCGCTCGAGAAAGTGCCTGAGCCCGCCCCACTCGTTCTGGATGCAGGCGTCGAGGCTGCGATGCAGTCGGTGGAGGAACTGAAGCCGGAGACAGAGATTGTCCCGCTGCTGAAGTTGGTGGACGACGCCACCCTCGCCGCAGCCTTGCAGGCCGCGAAGGACAACGCGCTGGCGTTCGAATCAGCCAGCGCCCCGGCGAACCAGGCGATGGAGCAGTTGGAGAAATCCCTCACCGCAGGAGAAAAGGCGATGGCGCGCGACTTCACCGTGGCGCGGATGCGCTTCAACGGCTCGCGCTACGACATCAAGGCGAGATTGAACCAGTCCATTGCGAACCTTTAAGAACTTCAGGTGCGCAAGGCGAATATTTCGGCGGAGCGCCATCACCGTCGCAGCGGCAAGTTTTTCTTCGGGATGCTCGCGGCGCAGGCGGCGGTCATCATCGCCACGCTGGCCATCGCGGCGCAAAAGCGGAATTTCCTCTGGTCCGTCGCGGCCTTCGCCGGCCTCACCGCCATCGTCTTCGCGATCTACGTTTACCTGCGCGTCTGAAGCTCACCAGGGGCGCTGGAGGTCGTGCCGTTTTTTTGCGGCAGCGCGGACCTCGGGCTTCAGGATCGGGGCGGGTGCTTCCTCGGAGTCGGATTCCGGATCCGCCGCCGTGGGTTCCGGTGGCGTAGAGGCAGAGGCCAGCTCGGCGGCCTTGTAATCGACGATGGCTCCTTCGATCATCGCCAGCAATTCCATCCGGCCCTGCTTGGTCTTCGCCGAGCAGGTGAAGATCTCCGGCAGATTCACGGCCCATCCCGAGATGCGATCCGTGAAAGCCGTCATGTTCGCCTGCGCGATGGCGGGCGTGACCTTGTCGGTCTTGGTGAAGACGAGCACGAACGGGACGGAGTTGGTCGCGAGCCATTCCACGAATTCCAGATCCATCTTCTGCGGCGGAAGACCCGAGTCGATGAGCGCGAAGACGCAGCACAGATTCACGCGATGATCGAGGTACTCGGCCACCGCCAGGTTGAACTTCGACTTGTCCTCCCGCGCCACCTGGGCGAAGCCGTAGCCCGGCAGATCCACCAGCCGCCAGGTCTTGTTCATCGTGAAGATGTTGATGAGCTTGGTGAACCCTGGCGTGTCGGAAACCCGCGCCAGACCCTGCTGGCCGGCCAGCATGTTCAGCAGCGAGGACTTGCCCACGTTCGAGCGGCCAATGAAGGCGAATTCCGGCAGAGACTCGTCCGGACACGAATCGAGGTCCGGGGCGCTGCGGTCAAAAATGGCGGATGCAATGTTCATGATCGGAATCGAGCAGGGGACCATGGCAGAGAGTTCCCCGCGCTGAAACAACCTTTCTCAAGGCAACGCACCCCGCTTTCCCGCCGTCAGCGTGTGGCCTGGCTCTGGCAGAGGACTTCAACCCGATCCGGTTTCAGAAATGGAAGACGATCCATTCGTGTCCCGGGCTCAATCCACCAGTTGCTTCTTGGGGCGGCTGTCGATGGGGCCGGGCGTCAGGTCGTTGGTCAGGGTGAAGACGGTTTTGTCCACGCGGCGTTGGAGCACAACTTCGATCAGGGCGGCTTCGTTCGGTTGGAGAATTTTTCCGAGAGTGTCGAGATCAGACCGGAAATCGAGCACGCGATAATACGCGAGCGCCGCGTCGTTTTCCTCGGGGCGCGCCTTGACGCGGAAGCCGAGTTTGCCCTGCATCTTGGGTTTGCGCAGGCCCGTCTCCATCACGTCGTAGTCGAGGTAGTAGGTAAGTTTGCCGGTGCTTTTTTGGTTGCGCTGACGGTCCACGAAGAAGCCCTCGGGCAATGCGTCCTCGTCGTAGTTGGGGCCCGCGGTCAGGAGGAGGTCGTAGTCGCTGAGGCTGTTGCCACGGTCGTCGATGAAGCGGAAGACGGGCATCGCATAGCGGTTGGTCTCGTAGGTGCGCGTGCCCCAGAAGCCCTTCACTTTTTCGATGCGCTCGTCCTTCTGGGTCTTGGCGGAGAGGGTGTCGAGCTCGGCAGAGAGGGCGTTGTAGGAGGGGCGGCTGGTCACTTTCAAACAGCGCACGACCCATTGCACGGTGGGATGCTGCGCGGCATTGGCCATGGTCACGCTGCGGATGATCCCGATGGCGTCGCCTGAATGGGAGCGTCCCGGCAGGATGCCCAGCGCCATGGGCTTGGTGCGGCGCGCGCGCTCCATCACGAGTTTGTCGCTTTCCTGGCGCAGGCGCAACATGCCGTAGTTCATGTTCGCTCCAGCCACGCGCACGACGCCGTCGGAGCCGGGTTCGCCGGTGTAGGAATTGAGCGCGTCGTAGAGATTGCGATCAATCTTCTGTCCGGTGAGCACGAAGGGATAGATGCCGCCCGCGGGGCAGTCGTAATCGAGCCAGCTTTCGTCCAGGGCCCAGTTCAGCTCGCTGCCCAATTCAAGGAAATCGAGCACGCGTTGTCCCGGCTGCACGCCCTCAAAGTAGGTCTTGATGCGGGAGAGGCGCGACTTGCCGAGCTGCGCCAGCGCGGCACCGTGGTTGGCGGGCGCCAGCATGACGAGGTGGGTGAGGGGGCACTTGTCCAGGGCGTTCTTGTAGTAGAGATCCATCCACTTGCGCACGACCGGGCCGCCAGTGGAGTGGGTGATGCAGGCGAACTTCTGTCCGGCCTTCAACTTGGCCGCGAGTTCGTCGCGGATGGCCTGGTCAAAGGCGCGCGCGATGTCGTCCACGGTCACGGTGTCGTCGAAGCTGATGTAGCGGCCGAGGTAGACGTTGCCCACCTCGATGTCCAGCCCGTCGCGATTGCCCTGACTCTCCAGCCAGCGCGGAAGATCCCCGTAGGTCGAGGTGTCCCGCACGCTCCATCCGTGAACGAATATTACCAGCATAGTGAGCTCCTGTCCGTTGAAGTTTGAATTGCTTGCCTGCCCCGATGGAAATCCAAAGCCGCCTCCCGAGTCAATCCGCCAGAGGATAAATCATTCACCTGGTTTGCTGGCACTGGACTTGGTCGAGAGGGGGAAATGCTGCGCAAGGAACCGGTCCAGCCCGGCGAGGTAACGCTCGCGGTCTTCCTCGATGGTGCTGTTGTGGCGCCCGTGCAATTCGAGGAGCTGCTTGGGCTGCTGGGCGGCGGCGAAGTTCCGTTCGCCGTGATGAAAGCCGATCAAGTCATCCTCCAGACTGTGTGCGACGAGCACGGGCACGCGGATGCGAGGGAGCTTGTTCACCGTGTCATACTTGATGCGATGCAGCCAGCGCACGGGCAGGAAGGGGAACAATTCACCGCCGAGGTCCGGGATGCTGGTGAAGGTGTTTTGCAGGATGAGCGCGCCGATTGGTTCGCGGAGGGCGAGTTCGGAGGCCACGCCGCCACCGAGCGATTTGCCGAGGGCGATGATCTGCCCGGGCGCGAAGCCGCGCGCCTTCAGCCATTGCGCGGAAGCCTGCGCGTCGTGATAGGTGCCTTCCTCCGATGGATGGCCCTCGCTCCGCCCGAAGCCGCGATAGTCGAAGGCGAAGACATTCACCCCGAGCGAAAGCCACGCGGCGTAGAAGGCCATTCGGTGCGTGATGTTGCCGGCGTTACCGTGCAGCAAGAGCAGGACGAGATGGGCGCGAGGAGAGTCCGGATTGGCGGCGAAGAACCAGCCGTGCAACTTCACGCCGTCGCTTGCGGTGAAGAAGACTTCCTCCGCCGGACGGCCCAGATCGGTCGCGCGCGCCGCCCTTTCCCGCGAGGGCGAATACACCTGTCGATGCTCGAACCAGCGAATCATGCGCGGCGACTTTGCCCGAGGGCGGCGGCCAATGAGATCAAAAATGCGCGAGGACTTCGATCTCGACCGCCGCGCCGCGCGGCAGCGCCGCCACCTGCACGGTCGAGCGCGCGGGGAAATCCGCGGTGAAATAGCGCGCATAGACTTCATTCATCGCGGCGAAGTCGCCAAGGTTCGTCATGAACACCGTGGTCTTCACGACGTGGGCGAAGGTGAGCTTCTGATCGTCAAGAATGGCTTTCACGTTTTCCAGAACGCGCTCGGTCTGGGCGCGCACGTCGCCGGGAACGAGATTGCCGGTGGCGGGATCGAGCGGAATCTGCCCGGCGCAGAAGAGGAGATCACCGATGCGTATGGCGTGGTTGTAGGGGCCGACCGCGGCGGGCGACCGGGCGGGTTTGATGATTTGTTTGGTCATGCGGCACGACTAGAACGCAAGGCGGCATCTGGCGGCAAGCGCCTTGAAGGCGGGGCTTTCTTTCGCCTGAATGCCGTCTAAGTTCACCCCATGATGAATCTCCGGACCTGCCTCGCCTCGGCGCTGGTGGTTCTCGCGCTGGGTGGAACGTCCCGGTCGGCATCGCCGGAGACAAATGCCATCGCGGCCAGCCTGCCCTTCGAGGTCCGCCGCGGGCATGTGATGATCCAGGCGCAGTTGAACGACACCACTGCGCAGTCTTTCATGCTCGATACCGGCTACGGAGTGACGCTGCTGCCGCCGGGGCAGGCGGACGCGTTGAGCCTGCGCCGCGCCGGACGCATCACCATCGTGGGCATCGCGGGCGAGGAGCAGGCTGGAATGTTCGAGGGACCGGAGTTCGACTTTGGCGGGCTTCGCTGGAAGCCGCGGCGCGTGGCGGCTTTTCCGACGGATGATTCTTCCCGGCGCGCGCGCCATGGCATCCTGGGAGCGGGGTTCTTCAGGAAGTATGTGGTCGAGATTGACCCCCGCACGAAGCGCGTCACGCTGCGTCTGCCGGAGGATTTTCGATACGCCGGCGATGGCGAGGTGGTGCCGCTGACGTTCAAGGACAGCACGCCCATCGTGGAAGTCCTGTTTGTGGAAGCGTCCGGGGAACAAATCGCCGCGCGGCTGGAGCTGGATCTGGGCTGCGATAGTTGCCTGTGCCTCGGGCGTGATTTTACGGAGAAGCACAGCCTGCTGCCGGCAGACGCGCCGTCGTCCGGCACACGTTCTGGCGTGGGTGGCAGCATGAAAACCCACCACGGTCGCACGCCCGACTTGCGCATTGGCAAGCTGACCTTCAGCAAGCCGCGCGCGAATTTTTTCCTCGATGGCTCCCCGGCAGACGCGCCGCTGGCGGGGCACATCGGCTACGAACTGCTGCGGGAGCACCGGCTGATTCTGGATTACTCCCGGTCGCGCCTGATTGTGGAGAGAGCAGGGCGCGGCAAGGGGGATTGAAGGAGAGGGGCGCGTAAAACGTGAAACGTGAAACGTAAAACGTAACAAGGAATCGCTGAACACGATCCCGGTTGTTTACGTTTTACGCTTCACGTTTCACGCACTCCCACGTTCCCGCCTTGCTCCCTCCGGGCCCGTCTCCTACTGTCTCGCGCGATGAACCGGGCCGTGCCCTTCCTCAATGCCTTACGATTCGCCGCCGCGCTGTCGCTCCTGTTGCTGGCGTCCGCGCCCGCGGCGCAGGCGGCGGCGCGGGTGATCATCCTGACGCCGCATGTGGACGCGATCCGGCATGAGTTCGGAAGAGGGTTCGCGGCGTGGTACCGAGAGAAGTTCAACGAAGACGTGGAGGTGGAATGGCGCAACGTGGGCGGCACCTCGGACGCACTGCGTTTCCTCCAGTCGGAATTCAAGAACAAGCCCGGGGGCATCGGGCTGGATGTTTTTTTTGGCGGCGGACAGGAGCCTTACCTGTTGCTGGCGGAGAAGAATCTGGCGCTGCGCTACCAACCGCCCGCCGACGTGATGGCCGGGATTCCGCAGGACTTGCAAGGGATGGATGTCTATGACCGCGACTATCTGTGGTTTGGCGCGGCGCTTTCGAGCTTCGGCATTTTGCAGAACACGGCCGCGCAACGCCTGCTCGGCCTGCCGCTGGCGAAAAGTTGGGGCGACCTGGCAGATCCGAAGTTGCGCGGGTGGGTCGGCGTGGGCGACCCGCGAAACAGCGGGACGATGAACGTGATGTTCGAGGCGTTTCTTCAAGCCTACGGCTGGGAGAAGGGCTGGCGCACGCTCACGCAAATCGGCGGCAATGCGCGGCGCTTCGACCGGCTCTCGAGCAGCACGGCGAAGGACGTGACGCTCGGGGAAACGGCGTATGCCTTCGCCATCGACTTCTACGGCTTCAGCCAGATCACGGTGGCGGGACGGACGAACATGACCTTTGCGTTGCCGCAGGATTTCACCGCCATCAATGCGGACGGAATGTGCCTCCTCAAGGGCGCGCCGAACCTGGCGGCGGCGCAGCGGTTCTTCGACTTCGTGCTGGGCGAGGCGGGCCAAAAGCTCTGGTATCTGCGGCGGGGCGAACCGGGTGGACCGACGCAATTCTCCATCGAGCGGATGCCGGTGCGGCCCGACCTCTACCAGCGATTCCGCGAGCAGAGCAACATCGAGTTCTCGCCGTTCGACCTGAAACAAAGCTTCGTTTACAACGCCAGGCTCGGACGGGATCGGCGCGAGGTCGTCGCGGCGCTGGTTGGGGCGTTGATGGTGGACACGCACACGGAGTTGCAGGCGGCGTGGCAGGCGATCATTCAGCGCGGATTGCCGCCGGCGGATCTAACGGAACTCGGTCGCATGCCCATGACCGAGAAGGAGGCGCTCGAACTGGCGCTCGGCAAATGGAAGGACCCGGCCTTTCGGAATCGTTTGAAGATCGACTGGCAGACCTGGGCGCGGGAGAAATATCGGAAGCTATGCGCATCGCCATCAAAAACCTGATCAAGAAGTTCGGCGACACCACGGCGCTCAAGGGAGTGTCCTTCGAGATTCAGCCGCGGGAATTGTTCTTCCTCCTCGGTCCATCGGGCTGCGGCAAGACGACGTTGCTGCGGACCATCGCGGGGTTTTATCAACCCGACGGCGGGGAGATTCGCTTCGGCGACAAGGCGATGAATGGCGTGCCGCCGCATCACCGCAACGCCGGCATGGTCTTCCAAAACTACGCGCTCTGGCCGCACATGAGCGTCGCGCAGAATGTTGCCTATGGCCTCGACGTCCGCGCAGTCAGCGCGACCGAGAAGAAGCAGCGCGTCGCCGAGGCGCTGGAGATCGTGCAGATGACGCCATACGCGGAGCGGTCGCCCAACCAGCTTTCCGGCGGACAGCAGCAACGCGTCGCGCTGGCGCGTGCCCTCGTCATCCGGCCCGACGTGCTGCTGCTCGATGAGCCGCTTTCCAACCTCGACGCCAAACTCCGGCTGGAGATGCGCGAGGAAATCCGCCGCATCCATAGCCAGCTCAAGATCACGACCATCTACGTGACGCACGATCAGAAGGAGGCGCTGTCACTCGCCAGTCGCATGGCGGTGTTGCGCGACGGGCTCATCGAGCAGATCGGCGATCCGCGCACGGTGTATCGCATGCCCACCAACCGCTTCGTGGCGGACTTCATCGGCGAATCGAACTGGGTGGAAGCGAAGGTGGAATCGGTGTCAGGCAGTGAGATGAGCTTGAAGACGGATGGCGGCTTGTTCCACGCGCCATCAGCGGCG
>Ga0163144_10016289_pt1 | contig 15239 bp, 12 predicted proteins | sample OliLak19BULKMAT1_FD_123175 | JGI IMG/M metagenome (GOLD analysis project Ga0163144, IMG submission 123175) | Freshwater microbial mat bacterial communities from Lake Vanda, McMurdo Dry Valleys, Antarctica - Oligotrophic Lake LV.19.BULKMAT1 | ecosystem: Environmental > Aquatic > Freshwater >... | reverse complement strand
GTATTTTTTTGCCGAAAGAAGAAGCCGGCGGCGACGCACGCGACGATCAGCGTCACGATGAAAATGGAATCCGGCAGCGCGAAGTGCTCGTACCACAGCAGCGCCGGATGCACCGCGAGAAGCATCGTGAAGGGGATGACCCACCACCGCCACGCGCGGAGCCAGAGCACGCTCAGCCAACCTGCCGCAAAGATCCCGATCAGCCCGAGCGTGTGCTGGACGATCGCGACCGTCGGCAGGAAGGGGAGATCGAGCGCGGAAGGCAGTTGGTAGATGAGCTTCGGCAGGAAGGTCCGGCTTCCGCCGAAAAGGCGCCCTTCGAGAAATTCGTTGGTGTCCGGGCTGAAGAACGCGAGCGGCATCGACGCGCAGAGCACGACCCGCAGGGCCAGCCCGACGAGCAGCGCGGGCAGGGTGTAGAGGAAAACTTCCCAAGCGCGGGGCAGGGGCGCGGGGTGGGTGGATGGGGTCATCCGGATCGGGTTTTGGGCGGTTAAAAGTGGGGACGGGCCGAGCGGATCGGGGACCACGCTCGCCGCATCAAGGCCGTGATATGTCGCTGGCTGTCAAGGCTGGGCTGTGCGGTGGCGGCTGACCGAATGGCTTGAATCCTTTTCGTCCTCCGCTTCACTCACCCTCCCTATGTCTGCGCCCAGCCCCGCTCCAGCCCCGTCCGCGATCCCGTCGCTGCGGACCTGTCTGTGGTTGTGCCTCCCGGCGTTGATCCTCGGCGCGGCGCTGCGGCTGTCGGTGCTCTTCACCCTGCCCGAGGCCTACTACGGCTCGGACAGCAATTCCTACTTCCAGACTACCGCCAAGCTATGGACGGAGGGCGACTTCGAGCTGGGGTCGAAGCGTCGATGGATTTATCCGCTGCTCCTCATGCCCACGCCGGCGCTGCCGGGCGGGACTTTGCAGATCATCGCCGTGGCCCAGCACGCACTCGGCCTGGCGACGATCTTTGGCATCGGCTGGATCACGATGCAGCTCACGCAACGCCCGAAAATTTGGGTGCCGCTGGTGACGACGCTTGCCGCATTCTGGCCACGCATGCTCTGGCACGAGCACGAGGTGATCGCCGAGGCGCTGCTCCTCGCGATGGTGGTGCTGGCGATCGCGCTCACGCTGCCCGCGGGCAGTTTGCTGCGACGCGATCGGCTGTTCTGGTTCCTCATCGCCACGACCGCGATCGTCGCCGTGAAACCGCACGGCCGACCGATCTGGCTCGCGCTGCTGGCCGCCGCGGTGCTCATCGTCGGCTGGCCGTGGCGCTGGCACTTCAAGAACATCCTCGCGGCGGGCGCGTCGATCGTCGTGATGCTGAGTTCGGGCAGCTCGGAGCAAGGCGCGTGGTTGCTGCTCAGTTCGGCGCTGCCCGTGGTGAAGACCGAGGGCGCGAAATGGGCGGAGTATCGTGCCGCCTTGAAGCCCTACATCGAGGAAGCCCGCGGTGATCTTTCGCAATACCCGTGGCGGCAGGGGCAGTACAAAAAGATGCTCGCTGAATCGAAGGGCGACCGCCGGCTCGGGCCTGTCTGGACGAAGCTGCGCGAGGATCGGGCGGAGTTTTCCAAGGTCGCGCGCGGTCTCGCGATGGAAGGAATCTTCAGTTCGCCGGTCACGTATTCCCGCCTCGTGCTACTCAAGATGGGCATGGTCCTGAGCGACGACAATGCGGGCGACCGGTTGATCCCGGAGGATTTTTGGCGCGAGCAGGAGTCGAACAACCGCGAGCGTTGGGAGAAGCGTCCGAAGGAAATGGAGCTGCTCTACGAACGCGACCGCGAGGCTTACCGCGCGCTGGTCGCCGAACGGCAGGAACGCCGCGCGTGGTACGAGCCGTATCTGCTGAAGTTCACGAAGACCTTTGTCTGGACGCGCACCATCGAAGGCGAGAACAGCCGCCGCTGGTTGGAGCCGGCGTGGTTCGGCCTGCTTGCGTTGCTCGGGTTGATGACTTGCCTGCGCCCGTCGCGCTGGCGGCTGACTTCGCCGCTCTGGCTTTCGCTGCTCATTTACCTCGGCATCATCTTTTCGGTCGGCGACACCGTGGCGCGTTACCTTCAGCCGGTGGATTGGATCGGCATCGTCTTCGTCGCGCTTGGTTTGGATTGGGTGCTGGGGCTCGTCTGGCGCGTGAAAACGCCCGCGGCTGCGGAACCGCCCGCTGAACCCGGGCAGGCTTAGGAACGCGCGCCCCGTCATGTTTTCCCGCAAACTTCCACCCGCCCTCACTCGCGCCGCCGCTTTTCTGGGCCATCCGCCGCTCGCGCTGGAGGTCACGCTTTGGGTGCTGCTGGTGAGCGCGGTCGCGGGCATCCGGCTTTACCTCTGGCACCTGCTGCCCGCGTATTTCTGGTCGGACGATGGCAATTCCTACGCGCACTCCGCGTTCCGCTGGCTGGATGGCAACGAGATGCTTTTCGACGGCCGCCGGGGACCGACCTACACGCTGCTCATCGCCGCCGCGCTGAAGCTCTTCGGTGCGGTAAAAGGCGTGATCTGGCTGCAGCACACGCTTGGCGCCATCTCCATCCTCTCGATCCTGGCGGTCACGCGCTACTGCGCGGGTCGCGTCGCGGTCGTGCCGCTTTTTTTCTGTGGCCTCGCGCTCGCGTTTTACGGCCTGCCGCTGCATCTCGGGCACCTCATCCGGAATGAAACGCTGCTCTTCGTCTTCTCCGCCTTCGCCCTCGGCGCATGGGCGCTGGCGCTGAAAACGGATCGTCTCATCTGGTTGTTCGTCTCGGCGCTGGCGGCGGCGATTCTCGGCATGACGAAGAATGTTTACGTCGTCTTCCCGCTGGTGATCGCGCTCGGCGTGCTCCTTTTTTCCAAGGCCGGCTGGGTTCCGCGCTTGCTGCGCCTCGCGGTGATCGTCGCCGGATTCGCGCTGCCGACTGCGGCGCTGAAGCTTCACGAAGCGAACGCCAGCCGCGTCGCGCCGCCCGAACCGCAGGCGGGCATCCTTTTCTTTGGCCGCACTGGGCAGTGGACCAAGCTCGACGGCGGGATCGAGCCCGACCTCAAGGATCTGATCCGCCAGGACATCGAGGACTACCGACGCCTGCCGAAGCTCGACAACAACATCCTCATCAAGCGCACCGCCGTGCCGCACCTGTGGGACGCGCTCCGCAATCGCGGCGACTCGCTCGTCGATCTGGACCGGCTTTGTCGGCGGCTCGCGGTCGAAGCCGTGCGCGATCAGCCGGGCGCCTTTGCCGCGCAGATCCGCAACGATCTCGTGCAACTGCACTTGCGGGCAGGTGTGAAAAACGAGTTTCCCAGCGACAAGCAGGTCGTCGATGCCCGCAAAAGCCTGCGCGAACTCAAGCGCCAGCGCGAGCTGCACGCGACGATGGAAGACGACGCCATGGACGCGATTCTCGCCGCGCGCATCGACGGCGATCCGTTCCGCTTTTTCCATAGCTGCCTGAGCCGCGCGTGGCTTTTCCAAGGCTACCCGGTGCTTTTCACGACGCTCGCCCTGCCGCTGCTCATCGGCTTCACCCGCGGCCCGACGCGCTACTTTTTCCTCGGAGCGGCGGCGCTCTGGTTCTCGAATATGGCGCTGCTCTCCACGGTCGGTCGCCCGCTCGAGCGCTACCTCATGCCGCTCGTGCCGATCATGTTTTGGTCGCTCTCCGGCGCGCTCCTGCTGGCCTGGATGGCGTTGCTCAGACTGGCGGGCGGCTTGACGCCTCCCCCGGCTTCGCCTACCACAGTCGCCCCTCGAAAGGATCCGACCCAGTGACCGACGCCACGACTACCTCCACGCCCGAAACCGCCACCAAGACTTTTGACATCGGTCTTTCGGTGCTCATCCCTGCCTACAACGAGGAGGAATCCATCGCCAGCACCGTTGAAGCCATCCGCAAACACGCGAGTTGCGTGCGCGACCTCGAGATCATCGTTATCAACGACGGGTCGAAGGATCGCACCGGCGAAATCGCGCGGACGCTGCCCGTCACACTCATCGAGCATGAGATCAATACGGGCTACGGCTCGGGATTGAAGGACGGCCTGCAGGCTGCGAAGCATGAGTTCATCATGATCGCGGATGCCGACGGCACTTATCCGCTCGAAGACACGCCGCGCCTGCTCGAAGACGCGATGAATTACGCGATGATCGTGGGCGCCCGCACCGGCGCGATCGTGAAAGTTCCGCCGCTGCGCAAGCCGGGCAAGTGGATCATCACCCGCCTCGCCGAATATCTCAGCCAGCGGAAAATTCCCGACCTCAACTCCGGCTTCCGCGTGTTCCGCAAGGACGTGGCGCTGCGCTTCCTCTCGCTCTACCCGGACGGCTTTTCGTTCACCACGACGATCACGCTCGCGATGCTCACGAACCACTACAAGGTGAAGTTCGTCCCGATCAATTATCACCGCCGCGTCGGCAAATCCTCGATCAAGCCGATTCGCGACTTCACGAATTTCACGATCCTGATCATCCGCATCTGCGCCTACTTCAAGCCGCTGAACGTCTTCGTTCCGCCGGCGCTGGTGCTGATCCTCGGCGGCCTCATCAAGGGGACGATCGACTACACCGGGCAGGGCCATCTCGGCCTGTTCGGCATCGTGCTCGCGCTCACCGGTCTGCAAATGCTCTTCATCGGCCTGCTCGCTGATCTCATCGATCACCGGATGAAGCTCTAGTCCCGAATTTTTACCAATCTCATGTCCGTCCTCGTTGTTGGTTCCATCGCGCTCGATACCGTCAAGACTCCCATCGAAGAGCACACCGATCTGCTTGGCGGCTCGACATCCTACGCGGCGGTCGCGGCCAGCTTTTTCGCCCCGGTCAATCTCGTCGGCATCGTGGGCACGGACTTTCCGACGGCGCACATCGACTATCTCCGCTCGTGCAAGATCGACCTCGCCGGTTTGCAAATCGTCGAGGGCAAGACCTTCCGCTGGTCGGGCGAATACATGTGGGATCTCAACACTCGCGAGACCCGCAGCATCGCGCTGAACGTTTTCGAGAATTTCGAGCCGAAGCTGCCGCCGGGTTACGAGGCGACGCCTTACGTTTTGCTCGGCAACATCCACCCGTCGCTCCAGCACCATGTGCTCGATCAGATGCAGCGTCCGCGCTTCGTCGTCGCCGACACGATGGATCTGTGGATCAACAACACGCCCGACGAAGTGATGCGCCTGCTCCCGCGGGTGGACATGCTCATTCTGAATGACGGTGAGGCGCGGCTGCTGACGAAGGAAACGAGCTTGATCAAAGCGGGCGCGAAGATCCGCGCGTGGGGCCCGGGTTATGTCGTCATCAAAAAAGGCGAACACGGCGCGCTGCTCTTCGGGCCCGAGGGACAATTCTTTAGCTGTGGCGCTTATCCGCTGGAAGACATCCACGATCCGACGGGCGCGGGCGATACATTCGCCGGCGGCCTGGCGGGTTATCTCGCGGCGCAGGATCACGGCAAGGTCACGTTTGAGTCGCTGCGCAAGGCGGTCGTCTTCGGCAGCGTGCTCGCGAGCTTCAATGTCGAGGCCTTCTCGCGGGAGCGCCTGCGCACCTTGACGCAAGCCGACATCAATGAGCGCTACGAAAGCTTCAAGCTGCTGAGCCAGTTTGAAGCGCTGGGTTGAGCGACCGGTTTGACTCGCGGTCGAGTGCCGCGATGGTGCGAGTCTTTCGATGAAGACCACCCTGCGCGTTTTTTCCTACGTCCGCCGATATCCCGGCATGGCGGCGGGCATGCTCGCGTGTGCGGTGCTCGGGACGCTGCTAGTCATCGTCTTCCCGAAAGTCACGCAGGTCATCATCGATGATGTCAGCCACGGGCGTGGCGATCGATTGCTGCCCTTGGTGCTCCTGGCTGCGGGCGCGTTTCTGGCGAGGGATATTTTCAATGCGGTGCGGATCGTTCTGAACAACACCTTCGAGCAAAAGGTGATCTTCGACTTGCGGAGCGACCTCTACGCGCACATCCAGCAGTTGCCGCTGACGTGGTTCGATAACCGCTCGACCGGCGATATCATGACGCGCCTGCTCGAAGACGTGACGGCGGTGGAGCGCGTGCTCATCGATGGCATCGAGCAGGGCGTGATCGCGGTCCTGCAGATCGCCGTCGTCGCGGCGATGCTCTTCCTTTACCTGCCGTGGCTAACCTGGCTCGCGCTCATCCCGGTGCCGCTGCTCGCGGCGGGCGCGATGGCTTACACGCTCACGGCGCCGCGCCGCTATCGGCTCCAGCGCAAAGCTTCATCGGCGATGAACTCGCTCCTGCACGACAACCTCGCCGGCATTCGCCAGATCAAGACTTACGTTCGCGAGCGCGAGGAGCACGACCGCTTCAACGCCACGAGCAACGACCTGCGCACTGCGACGCTGACGGTGATGCGCGTGTGGGCGATGTACAATCCGGCGATGAGTTTCCTCGGCGCGTGTGGGGCGGTGCTGGTCATCGGCTTTGGCGGGCGCGCGGTGCTGCGCGGGGAAATGAGCGTCGGTGATCTCGTCGCTTTCTTGTGGCTCGTCGGCGCGCTTTACGAGCCGATCGCGAAGCTGCATTCGCTCAATCAAATCGTGCAATCGGGGCGCGCCGCGGGTGAACGTGTATTCGAGATTCTCGACACACCGGCCGAGCCCGGACGCGTGGAATACGAGGAGAGTGCCGCGGTCGAAGGCGACGTGCGCTTTCAAGATGTGAGCTTCGCGTATTCCGAAGAATTGCCGGTGTTGCATCACGTGAACCTGCACGCGCGCCCCGGCGAAACCGTCGCGCTCGTCGGCCACACCGGCGCGGGCAAATCGACGCTCGTCCATTTGCTGACGCGGTTCTACGAGTTCGACTCGGGTGAAATACTCATCGATGGCAAGCCGCTCCGCGATTTCTCGAAAAGCGCGCTCCGGTCCGCGGTCGGCATGGTCACGCAGGAGAGCTTTCTTTTCAACGGCTCGATCCGCGACAACCTGCGCCTCGGCAAACCGACGGCGACCGATGAGGAGTTGTGGCGGGTGCTCGAGGCGGCAAATGCTCGGGAATTTGTCGAGCGGCTTCCGGAGGGGCTTGGCACCGTGGTTGGCGAGCGAGGCGTGAAACTCAGCGTGGGCGAAAAACAGCGCGTTTCGATCGCGCGGGCGCTGCTCAAAGATCCGCCGATCCTCGTGCTCGATGAAGCGACGGCGAGCGTGGATAATCGCACGGAGCGACTGATCCAAGGTGCGCTCGACCGCTTGATGGAAGGCCGCACCAGCTTCGTGATCGCGCATCGTCTTTCGACCGTTCGCCATGCCGACCAGATCCTCGTGATGGACCACGGTCGAATCGTCGAGCGAGGCACCCACGAGGAATTATTCGCGCTCGGTGGGGCGTATGCGAAGCTATGTGCCGGTAATTTTTTGGAAGACTCAGGGCAGCCCGAATTCGCTGCGCGCTAACGTTTTGCGCTCGGTCCATGCCGGGCGTGAAGCGAACCCGTAAAAAATTTCGGAAAAGGTTTGGACAAAGATGGAGTGATTTGGGAGAAATAGGGCCGATTTGGAGCGAATTGGGAGACTTGCCCAAATTGAACCGTCATGGCCACCATCAAACCGAACTCTGCTGCGCCTGTTTATATGGGCGAGTTCCGGCACGCGTTGGACGGCAAGAATCGGCTGACGATTCCTGCAGCCTGGCGCTCCGCCGAGGAGGCTGAGCTTTTTCTCATCCCGAGTTCCACGAGCCCTTGTCTCACCGTTCGCCCGCGCGCGGACCTCGATCGGATCCGCGCGGAAGCAGCCGCGCTCCCCGGTGCGCAGCGGGCCGTCATCCTCCGCCGCATTGGCTCGCTGGGCCACCAAGTGACGCTTGATAAAAACGGCCGGCTCTCGCTGCCCGAGGAGTTTTGCGCCCAGCTCAAGCTGGCCGGCGAAATCACGCTCTCGGGGGCGATCGATACTTTTGAAATCTGGAACACCGTTGCGTGGGAGGCCTCGCGGGCCGACACGAAAGCGGTGGCCGACGCGCTCCTGCCCGACCTTGGCCTATGATCGCGTGCCTCGATCTTCCGAAAAAACCGAAGGCGAAAGCCCGGCGAAAAACTGTGAAACCTCGCGCTTACGAATACCACGAGTCGGTGCTGCTCGCCGAAACGGTCCAGGCACTCGCGCCCGCACCGGGCCGACTGATCGTGGACGGAACGCTCGGTGGCGGTGGTCACACGGAGGCTTTGCTGGAAGCGGGCGCGACGGTGATCGGGCTGGATCACGATCCTGAGGCGCTGGCTTTCGCGAGCGCGAAGTTGGCGCGGTTTGGTGATCGATTCACGCCCGTGCGGAGCACCTTTGCCGAAGCGGAAGCGGCGTTGAAGAAGCTCGGCATCACCACGATCGACGGCGTGTTGCTGGATCTCGGTGTTTCTTCACGCCAACTCGACGCTGCGGAGCGTGGCTTCAGTTTCATGCGCCAAGGTCCCCTCGACATGCGCATGGACCCCTCGAATCCGATCAGCGCAGCGGATCTCGTGAATACCATGAGCGGTGAGCAACTCGAGAGAATTTTTCGCACTTACGGCGAGGAGCCGGCGGCCCGCAAGATTGCCGCGAAGCTCACGCGCGAGCGGCTGGTGCAGCCGTTCACGACCACCTTGCAACTCGCGGATGCCGTCGAGAGCGTCGTGCCCCGGCGCGGTCGTACGCATCCCGCGACGCGCATCTTTCAAGCACTGCGCATCGCCGTGAATCGCGAACTCGACGCGCTGGCTGCCGGGCTGGAGCAGTTCACCCGCCTGCTCGCACCCGGCGGACGCATGGCCGTGATCACCTTTCACTCGCTCGAAGACCGCATCGTCAAAGTCTTCTTCAAGGAGCGCACCGCCGAATTTATCGACCGCCCCGAGTGGCCCGCGGCGCGGCCAAATCCCCTGCACGTTTTCAAAGCCATCACCGGCAAGCCCGCCATCGCCAGCGACGCCGAGCAACGGGCCAATGCGCGCTCTCGCAGCGCGAAACTCCGCGTCGTCGAAAGGATTCCCCATGTCCACTAATCGCCGCCGCCACGCCAACGCCATCCCGATCGCCTCGTTCGTTACTTGGGCCTTCGTGGGCATCATCGCCTGCGTCGGTGGGCTGGGTTACGTCTGGACAAAAAACCAGCTCTACACCACCGGCACGGAGATTAAGATGCTCGAGCGCGAGCTTGCCGACTTGCGCAATAAAAACGAGGTCGCCCTCAGCAAGATCAGCCAGCTTTCTTCGACGGCGAAGCTCCAGGAGCGTTTCGACACCGGGTTCATCAAGCTCGTGCCGATCACCAATGAGCACATCGTCGTCCTCAGCAACGGTGCCGCGCCGCAGAACAAGGGCGAGCTGCGGTCGATTTCTAACCAGGGAGGCAACGAGTGAACCGCACCGCCCGAACGCGCGCGCTGACGACCTGCTGCCTGCTGGCGAGCTGCTACACCGCGTTTTCATTCCGCCTCGTGCAACTGCAAGTCACGCAGCATGACGAATATGCGGCGCGCGCGGCGGAGACGCATGTCAACCGCCAGACGATCTACGCGAGACGCGGGGTGATTCAGGACGTCCACGGCGAACCGCTTGCGCAGAATGAGCCGGTCCGCACGGTGATCGCCGACGGCACGCTGATCAAGGATCGTGAGGCTTTGGCTGATGTGCTGGCTCCCGCGCTCGGATTGGAGCGGTCATTGGTGCTCGAGAAGGTGTCCCGCGAGGTTTACTCGAAGACGCATAAAAAGAACGTGCCCGTGCCTTACATCGTCCTGAAAAAAGACGTGGCTGAGAGCGTCGTCTCCGGCATTCAGGAGCAGCTCGCCGAGCGGAAAATGCGCGGCGTTTTCTTCGAGCAGGAAACGACTCGTGTCTATCCCAACGGTCACATGCTTTGCCACGTGCTCGGCTATGTGAACGGCGAGAACGTCGGAGTCGATGGCGTCGAGAAAACGATGGAGCAGTTTCTCCGCGGGCACGACGGCTTCCGCTACACCGAGCGTGATCGGACCGGAAAAGAAATCGTGCCTTATCGCGGGCAGGAAAAAGAGGCGCGTAACGGTTGCAACCTCCGCCTGACGATCGACATGGGATTGCAGAATATCGTCGAGCAGGAACTCGATGCGGCCATCAAGCAGTTTCGCCCGAAGAGCGCCACGGTGATCCTGATGAATCCGAAGACCGGGGGGATCCTTGCGATGGCCAACCGCCCGAATTTCAATCTCAACGTGCAGGACAAAGTCCCGCTCGACTATCGCCGCAACCGCGCGCTCTCCGACATGGTCGAGCCTGGTTCGACGTTCAAGATCGTGACCGCTGCCGCGGCGCTCACCGAGCGGATCGTGCGTCCGACAACGATGATTAACTGCGAGAACGGCTTCATGGCTTCGTGCAAGCTGCGCGATCATCACCCGTACGCGGACTTGAGCGTGAATGACATCCTCGTCAAATCGAGCAACATCGGGGTGGCGAAGCTGGCCATCCAACTCGGCGACCAGAAATTTTACGAGTATGTCCGCCGCTTCGGTTTCGGCGAACGCAGCGGGGTCAGTCTTCCGGGTGAGATCAGCGGGATCGTTCACCCGCCGCATCGCTGGAGCAAAATTTCCATCACCCGCATGCCGATGGGTCAGGAAGTCGCCGCCACGCCGTTGCAGGTCGCTTCGGCGATGTGCGTCATTGCCAATGGCGGTCAACTCATGATGCCCCAAATCGTGCAAGACATCCTCGATGAGGAAGGTCACGTGATCACACACTTCGCGCCGCAGGAAATTCGCCGAGTCGCCAGTCAGGATGCCACCAACGCGGTGCGGAACGCGCTCGTGGACGTTGTTAGCCCCAAAGGCACTGCAGCGCTGGCCCGGGTCGCGGGATTCAAAGTCGCCGGGAAAACTGGCACGGCGCAGAAATACGACGAAAAGACACGCCTGCCTTCGCACGAAAAATACGTGGTTTCGTTCCTCGGATTCATGCCCGCGGAAGATCCCGCTTTTGTTGCCCTCGTCCTCTTCGATGAAGCGCAGGCCAAGCCCGGACAAAATTACGGCGGCCTCGTGGCCGCGCCGGTCTTCTCGCGCATTGGCGAAAAAGCGGCGCGTTATCTCGGCTTGGTTCCCTCGCCCGAGGAGCCGACGGGCAGCATTATGGCCGGTCAGAACTCTCGCGACCGATGAAACTCTCCGCCCTCATTTCTCAAATCGCGACGATCAAGACCGAAGGGTCGCTGGACCGCGAGATCACGGCGATCACGTATGACTCCCGCCGTGTCAAACCCGGCACTCTCTTTATCGCGCTCAAGGGCGAAAAGGTGGATGGCGCCGCCTTCGTCGAGAAGGCCGTCGCGGCTGGAGCGGAGGCCGTGGTGAGTGAAGACGCGGAGCTCAAAACGCGGGCGACAAACATCACCGTTGCCGATGCTCGCAACGCTCTCGCGGATCTCGGGGCCGCCTATTTCCAGCACCCGGCCCGCGCTTTAAAGATCGCCGGTGTCACCGGCACGAATGGCAAGACGACCACCGCTTTCCTGATCAAGCACATCTGCGAGGCGGTGCTGCTGCGGTGCGGTTTGATCGGCACGGTGCGCTATGAAGTTGGTGATCGGATTCTGCCGGCGTCGCGGACAACCCCCGAGTCGCTCGACCTCCACGACCTGCTCTGGCAGATGCGCTCCGCGGGCTGCAAAGCCGCGGTGATGGAAGTTTCTTCCCACGCGCTCATGCAAGCGCGGGTGCGCGGCGTGGAGTTTGATGCCGCGGTCTTCACCAATCTTACGCAGGACCACCTCGACTATCACAAGACGATGGAGGCCTACTTCGAGGCCAAGACGCGGCTCTTCAGCGGGCTGACGCAGCAGACGAAGAAGAAGGGCCAGGCGGTGATCAATCTCGATGACCGTTACGGCGCGATGCTCGCGCAGCGTTTCGCCAAGGAAGTCCCAGTCGTGACCTACGGCGTTGGTGTTCACGCCGATTTCCGCGCCAGCAATGTCCGCATCGACTTTCACGGAACCAGCTACCAACTCGACGCGGGTGGTCGCAGCTACCTGGTGCGCCTGCCGCTCATCGGTCAGTTCAATGTCTATAACTCCCTCGCCGCTCTCGCCGCCGCTAACGTCATGGGTGTGGACGTGCGCAGCGGCGTGCTCGCCCTAGCCAATGCCACGGCGGTCCCTGGCCGGCTCGAAGCCGTGCCGGCGCAGCGGCAGTTCCGCATTTTTGTGGACTACGCGCACACCGACGACGCGCTCCTCAACGTCATCAAAACCTGTCGTGAACTGAATCCCGGCCGATTGATCGTCGTCTTCGGGTGCGGCGGCAATCGCGACAAGACCAAGCGTCCACGGATGGGTGCGGTCGTCGATCAGCACGCCGATCACGGCATCGTGACCTCCGACAATCCGCGCAAGGAAGATCCGCTCGCGATCATCGAAGACATCAAACCCGGCATGAAGCGCGGTAATTTCGAAATCATTCCGGATCGGCGTGAAGCCATCTTCAAAGCGGTGGCTATGGCCCAGCCGCGAGACATCATTCTCATCGCTGGCAAGGGCCACGAAACCTACCAGGAATTCGCCGATCATACGGCACCCTTCGACGACGCGGCGGTCGCGCGCGAAGCCCTCGAAGCAAAGCGCGTAGAGCAATAACCGTATGGATTTAACGACCCTCGAAAAGATCGCGCTGTGGACGGGAGGAAAGCTGGCTGCGGGTGATCCGTTGGGCGCGGTTTCCGTCGTGTGTACGGATTCGCGTGCGCTCAAGGCCGGTGATCTTTTCGTGGCATTGCGCGGAGAAAAATTCGACGCGCACACCTTCGTCGCTGAGGCCGCCAAACGCGGTGCTGCGGGGGCGATCGTGGAAGAGTTTCCCGCGGAACTCCCGCCGGGTTTTGCCGTGGTCCTCGTGGAGGACACGCTGCGGGCGCTGCAACAACTCTCCGCCAACTACCGCCGGAGCCTCTCCCTGCAAGTGATCGGTCTGACCGGCAGCAACGGCAAGACCAGTACCAAGGACCTGACGGCGGCGGTGCTCGGCGGAAATTTTCAGGTCACGAAAACCGAAGGCAATCTCAACAACCACATCGGCCTGCCGATAACGCTGCTTCGCGCCCGCAGTTCGGATCAGGTGGGAGTCTTCGAGATGGGCATGAACCATCCGGGTGAGATCGAACCGCTCGCCGCGCTCGCCATGCCGGAAATCGGCATCATCACTAACATCGGAATGGCGCACATCGAGTACATGGGCAGCCGTGAGGCGATTGCTTTGGAAAAAGGCATGCTGGCCGAAGCGTTGCCGCCAAGCGGCACGCTCATCCTGAGTGCGCACGACGATTTTTCGGATTCGATCGCCGGTCGCACGAAAGCCGACGTGGTGTTGGCCGGAATCGGCAAGGGAGAAGTCTTCGCCAGCGATCTGCGGCCGCATTTCGGAGGAACGAAATTTTTGATCCATGCCGACGGCAAATCCGCGGAAGCCGCGCTCGCCGTGCCGGGTGAACACATGGTTCGCAACGCCGTGCTCGCCGTCGCGGCTGGCCGGGTCTTCGGCTTATCTCTCGAAGAATGCGCGCTTGGATTGACCCAACTGCGCCTGACCAAGGGCCGGCTGGAGCAGAAGGTAATCCGCGGCATTCAGGTCATCGACGACACCTACAACGCCAACCCCGATTCCGTCGCGGCGGCGCTGCGCACGCTGGCCAGTATGCCGGCGGTGGGCCGGCGCATCGCGGTGCTCGGGCGCATGGGCGAACTGGGTGTCGAAGCCGAGCGCGGCCATCGTCTCGTCGGCGAAGTTGCCGCGCAGGCGCACATCGATGGCGTGATCGGCGTCGGAGCGGAGTCCGAGTGGATCACCGAAGCGGCCTGGCGTGGTGGCGTTGAGAAAGTAGTGCGCGTCGATTCGACGGAGGAAGCGACCAAGGTCCTGCGCGACATGGCCCGCGCGGGTGATCTCGTTTTGATCAAAGGCAGCCGCTCTTCCCGCATGGAGCGCATCGTGGAGGGCCTGCTCGCGTCATGATGTACTACCTCCACAAGCTGACGCAGGTCTTTCCCGATCAGGAGTTCTTCCGCGCCTTCAACGTCTTCCAATACATCACGCTGCGCGCGCTCGGCGCGGCGATCACGGCGTTTCTGCTTTCGTTGATGTGCGGGAACTGGGTCATCCGCCGCCTCATCTCCCTCAAGCTCGGCCAGCCGATTCGGACCAAGGAAGAGGTCAACAAACTTTTCGAACTGCACGGTGCCAAGGCGGGCACGCCGACGATGGGCGGCGTGCTGATGCTCGGCGCGGTCATCCTCTCGTCGCTGGTCTGGGCGCGGCCGGATAACATCGCGGTGTGGATGGTCATCTTCACGCTGCTTTACTGCGGCGGGCTCGGCTTCTGGGATGACTATCTCAAGGTCAGCAAGAAGAACTCCGCGGGTGTAAGCGAGCGCACGAAGTTGGTGGCGCAGGGTATCCTCGCGGTGATCGTGACCGGATTCTTTTTGTTGAATCCGGCTGTCGAGGTGCAGTCCCGCTCCCTCTACGTCCCATTTTACAAGGATCCGCTCATCGCCAATCTGGGCACGATCGGAACGCTGGGTTTCTTTGCCGTGGTCATCATCGGCGCCTCGAATGCCGTGAACCTCACCGACGGCCTCGACGGTTTGGCGGCGGGTTGTACCTGCACCGCCGCTTTCGCCTACGCCATCCTTTCCTACGTCTGCGGCCACGTGAAGATCGCTTCGTATCTGCAGATTCCGTTTTATCCGTTCGCTGGTGAACTGACCATCATCTGCATGGCGCTCGTCGGCGCGTCGTTTGGTTTCCTGTGGTTCAATTGCCATCCGGCAAAAGTGTTCATGGGCGACACCGGATCGCTCGCGATCGGCGGCATGCTCGGCGTCGTGGCGATCTGCACGAAACAGGAGATGCTGCTCGTCGTCGTCGGCGGGGTGTTTGTTATTGAGGCCCTTTCGGTGCTGCTTCAGCGGTCGTGGTTCAAGATCACCAAAAAGCGCTACGGCGAAGGTCGACGCATCTTCCTCATGTCGCCGTTGCACCATCACTTCGAGCTCAAGGGCTGGAAGGAAAACACCGTCATCGTCCGCTTTTGGATCCTCTCGATCATGTTTGCCTTCCTCGGTCTCGCCACCCTCAAACTTCGTTGAATGTGTCTTACGCCAACCAGTCCATTGCCGTGCTCGGGGCAGGAGAGAGCGGTGAATCCGCGGCCATTTTGCTTCGTCAGGAGGGAGCTGTGATCACCGTCCTCGATACCGCCGAAGAGAATAAGCTGCGCAAAAAAATCGACG
>Ga0163144_10016287_pt1 | contig 15240 bp, 9 predicted proteins | sample OliLak19BULKMAT1_FD_123175 | JGI IMG/M metagenome (GOLD analysis project Ga0163144, IMG submission 123175) | Freshwater microbial mat bacterial communities from Lake Vanda, McMurdo Dry Valleys, Antarctica - Oligotrophic Lake LV.19.BULKMAT1 | ecosystem: Environmental > Aquatic > Freshwater > Lake... | reverse complement strand
GATGAATATAACGGACACGCCCGCCGAACGGGCAGGTAATTTTCCGGGCGTCAAAAACATGAACCGAATGCTATGGGTGTACATTCTGACGGCAGTCGTCTTCGTGGCGGGATTGTGGGGGATCCTGCGCGCGGGGTCGAAGCTCCGCGCCGCGCCGGACGTCGCGGGGACGTGGAACGGTGACGGGCCTGCGCTGGTGGTCGAGCAATCGGGCGTGTGGGTGCGGGTGAAGCGCGACGGGGCGAAGGTCGAGAGTTACAAGATGGTGAACGTGACCGACGGCACGCCCCGCCGGGCGGTGTGGAGGGGCGAGGCCGGGAAGGTGGTCGCGATGGAATTCGAGGCGGCGTCCGCGCGACTCACGCTCGCGCCGTTCCCGGACGGACCGGTGAGCTTCACGCGCTCGAGCGCGACGACGCAATCGAGTAAGACGAATTAACGTCGAACGCGCGTGTGTCGCGACGGTTCACAGAACCGGGTTTTCTAGTTTATGTAGGCTGAAAAGCCCGGTTCTGTGAACCGTCGCGACACACCGAACAAGGTAAGGCCAAGGCTTCATGGGACACGTGAGCGACATTCTTCTGTTGTTGATGCAGATCGCGACGATTCTGGCAGCGAGCCGGGTCGTGGGGATGTTGTTCGCGCGATTCGGTCAGCCACAAGTGGTCGGGGAAATGGTCGCGGGCATCATGCTCGGGCCGAGCTTGATGGGGTGGGTCGCGCCGGGGGTTTTCACGGCACTCTTCCCGTCATCGAGCCTCGGTTTGCTCAACGCGCTCAGTCAGATCGGCGTGACGCTGTTCCTGTTCCTGATCGGCGTCGAGCTCGACCCCAAACTTATCCGTAACCGTGGGCACGCGGCGGTGCTCATCAGTCACGCGAGCATCGTCGTGCCTTTTCTGCTCGGGGCGGGGCTGGCGTATTACCTGTACACGCACCTGTTCAACGACACGCAGACGATGTCGTTCACGTCGGTCGCGCTGTTCATGGGCGCGGCCATGAGCATTACGGCGTTCCCGGTGCTGGCGCGGATTCTGACCGAGCGGAATCTGCACAAGACCAAGGTCGGCGCGGTGACGATCACGTGCGCTGCAGTCGACGACGTGACGGCGTGGTGCATGCTCGCGTTCGTGGTCGCGATCGCGCGCGCCGACGGCGTGCAACCGGCGCTCTGGACGGCGGGGCTGTCGCTCGCGTACGTGCTGTTCATGTTCATGGGCGTGCGCCCGTTCCTCAAACGCCTGCAACTGGTCTTCGAACGACAAGGCAGGCTTAGTCAGAACGTCTTTGCGACGATCCTTCTGCTCGTCGTCGCCAGTAGCTGCGCGACGGAATGGATCGGCATCCATTCGCTCTTCGGCGCGTTCCTCATGGGCGCGATCATGCCCAAGGGGACGGCGTTCGTCCGGTCGATCATGGACAAGCTCGAAGACTTCGTCGTGATCTTCCTCCTGCCGATTTTCTTCGCGTACACCGGGCTGAAGACGCAGATCGGCGTGCTGGACACGCCGGAACTTTGGGTCGACTGCGCGCTGATCATTTTCGTCGCGTGCGTCGGTAAGTTCGGCGGGAGCGCGGTCGCGGCGCGGATTTCGGGCATGAACTGGCGCGAGTCGGCGGCGATCGGGATCCTGATGAACACGCGCGGGCTGATGGAACTGGTCATCCTCAACATCGGGCGCGACCTGGGCGTCATCACCGACGCGGTCTTTGCGATGATGGTGCTGATGGCGCTGTTTACGACGGCGCTCACCACGCCCGTGCTGTCGCTCGTCTACCCCGCGAGCCTGATGCGAAAACGGTTTGCCAAGCCCGGCGAGGTCGCGCACGCCGGAGCCGATGTGGCCGAGCCGTATTCGGTGTTGATTCCGGTGGCGTTGCCCAAGAGCGGTCCGGCGCTGGTCCAAATGGCTGACCTGATCACCGGCGGGCCCGATGCGTCACGCCGCATCACGGCGTTGCACCTGAACCGCCCGACCGAACACGACGCGTATCGCGCGGGACTTGAAGAAGCGACGGACGAACGAATCGAGCCACTCGAACCGCTCCTGACGCAGTCGCGCGCCGATCACGTTCACGTCGAGCCGATCAGCTTCACCAGCAGCGACTTCGCCGGCGACATCGTCGCGGTCGCGGTGGAGCGGAAAACGGATTTGATTCTACTCGGGTTCCACAAGCCGATCATCGGTACGACGGTCCTCGGCGGGACGGTGCACAAGGTCATCACCGCGTCCGGCATCAACGCGTGCGTTCTGGTCGATCGGGGCTTCCGGGGTGACACGCTCAAGTCGGTGCTGATCCCGCTCATCGGCGGAACGCACGACCGGTTGGCGCGCGAACTGGCCGAGCGGATCGCGCGCACCGCGCACGCGAAGGTGACCGTGTTGAATCTGAGTGATCACGCCGACCCGGTCGAAGCGGTCCTGCGCGAAGCGCCACGCTTTGATTTGGTCGTCATCGGCGTCGCGGAGGAATTCGAACTCGAATCCAACCTGTTCGGTTTCAAGCCGCAGCGCATCGCGCGGGATTGCCCGACGTCGCTCCTGATCGTTCGAGAAAATGCTCGGTCGACCGGTCCCACGCGAAGGCACGAAGACGCGAAGGTGACGGCGGGCTAATGAGGGTCATTCGCCGCAGAGACGCGGAGAACGCGGAGTAAAGAGGAGGGGGAACAGACGTACGGACGGAAATTCAATTGTGTTTTTGCGAGTAGACTGATTTCAAAAAATGATTCCGACCTCTGAATGATCTCAGCGCTCTCCGCGTCTCGGCGGTGATTGATCCGGGCTTGAAACTATCTAAAAACGAAGCCGCCCCGCGAAGCGACCGGGGACACGACGGCACCGAGTCTGGACCACTTAGGGCTGCTTCCTTTCGGACCTGACCCGGTTCGCAGCCGACCCTTGCATCGGACCCGGCCGCATTCGAGGGGCGGCGGGACGGGGATTGTAACCGATTTAACTGGTAGTGGAAGAGACAAGCGTGAGCGGGAAAACGCAAGCACGAAAGCTCAAGTTCGAAAATCCAAAGAAATCATAGAATCCAAGGTCCAAAATCTTAAAGCACGAGCGCCGACGCTTTCGAATTTTCCGCTTTTGATTTTGAATTTCTTTGAATTTTCGTACTCGAATTTTGATGCTTTAAGCCTGCCCTTCATTTCCCAATCATCCCGCGAATCCTCGCCCCGAAAAAGTAATACCCCACAGCCAAAACGACGAGCAGCAGGATCAATTTTCCCCACGGTATCGACGACCCCTTGCCGCGCCGACTGGCCCTGGGCGCGTCGGTGTGCACGGGTTCGCCGTCGGAGACGTCGGTGACGTTCCGGACGATCATGCCCGCCTGCGTCGCCTTCCGCTCGGCGGCACCGCGCGACTCGGCCTCGAATTCCATCGCCATCCGCGCGTTCGTGTCTTTATTCGACCCACTGACTTTGAATTTCATGTCGTCCTCTCGTATACCACCGGTCCCAAGCATACCGCGCTAACCACGTCGCGCCGCGGGGGACGTCCTGTTGCGCCAGAGGGAATCGACTAAACGTACCCCCGAACGGCGTCCCAAACGAGCGGGACCGGATGTTTTGTCAAGTTGGCAAACAAGGAATCCGATGTATAAATGGGAAAGATGGATAACTTTGATAATCTTTGTCGATTATCGGTCTCCAGCCTCTTTTAACGGTCCGGGCGCTCACTGGACAGGACGTGATCGTGAACACGACGGAAAGGCCGACCAAAATGAAGACGATCTTCACGACCGGTGAAGCTGCCGAGGTCTGCAAGGTCTCGCAGCAGACGATCATCCGTTGTTTCGACAGCGGACGGCTGAAGGGCTTCCGCGTGCCGGGGAGTCGGTTCCGTCGGATTCCGCGTGAGGCGTTGATCGCGTTCATGCGTGACAACGGCATCCCTGCCGACGCGTTGGACAACGGTAAGAGCAAGATTCTGGTCGTGGACGACGATCCTGAAATTGTGGAACTGTTCGTCGATGTGCTGGAAAGAGACGGCCGATTCGAGATCAAGACCGCCTCCACCGGTTACGACGCGGGCATGTTGACGCAAGAGTTCAACCCCGACCTGATCATCCTCGACTACATGCTGCCCGACGTGAACGGCAACGTGGTCTGTCAGACCATCCGGGCCAAGCCGGAATTCGAGCAGACGAAGATCATCATCGTCAGCGGCGTGGTGAATCAGGAAGAAATCAACGACCTGCTCAAGAGCGGCGCGAACGAGTTCGTCAAAAAGCCGTTTAACATTGAAAAACTGATCGCCCGGATTGGCGAGTTGTTGGCGATTTAATAAGCATCAAGCTCGGTTCACGCGCTCCGTTGTAGCACGGGCGCCTCGCCCGTGTCTTTTTTGCTTCAAAGGACAAGACACGGGCGAGGCGCCCGTGCGACGAAGAATGTCGTGCGTGAATCAATCCCAATCCGTGTGAGGCAACGGCTCTTGGCAGGTGACGTGTGGCAGATGACTTTTGTCTTCTGACTCCTGAGTTTCTCCGGCCCCTCCCATGCTCCAAGCGCCCGACCAGCTTCAGTCCAAACGAGTCGAGCTGATTCTTCAACAGCTCGAGCAGCTTCCCACGCTCCCGGCGGTTGCGATTCGGGTGTTGGAATTGACGGGGGACGAGGGGTCGGAGGCGCGGGATGTCATCAAGTTGATCGAGTCGGACGTGTCGTTGACGACGCGAATTTTGGCATTGGTGAAACGGGCGGATTTAGGGGTGCGCGGGGACGTGAGCACGGTCGAACGTGCGGTCAAGTTGATGGGGTTCGACGCGGTACGGGGCGCGACGCTGGCGATTTCGGTCTTCGAGGCGATGGGCGGGGAAAACGGGAAAAGCGGGCCCAACTTCAGCCGCGAGCAGTTTTGGAAGCATTCGGTCGCGGTGGCGTGCTGTGCGGAATTGCTGGCGCTGAAGATCAAGTCGGACCGGAAGCTGGTGAACCACATCGACGCGTCGGAGGCGTTCGTGTGCGGGTTGTTACACGATTTGGGGAAGGTCGCGCTCGACGCGATTTTGCCGAAGAGTTTTAGCCGCGTGATCGAGGCCGCGGACTTGTTACGGGGGAACATTGCGGATTTGGAGCGGTCGGTGATCGGGCTGGACCACATGGTGGTCGGAAAGCGGCTTGCCGAGCGGTGGCAGTTGCCGGGGTTGATTCGCGATTGCATCTGGCTGCACGGGCAGACGCCGTCGGCGCTGGCGTCTTCGGTGCGCAACGCGCGGCTCGTAAACCTCATCACGCTCGCGGACCTGCTGGTGCGCGAGCAGCACCTCGGGTACAGCGGGAACTATTTGTTTAATGTCACGCGTCAGACCTTGACCGACGCGGTCGGGCTGTCGCGCGCGGAAGTCGACGACGTGATGTCGAACCTCGTGCGCCACATCGAGCCGCGCGCGGCGGCGTTGCGCCTGGGGCACGCTTCGAGCCACGAGCTTTATCAACAGGCGCTGACCAACGCGAATCTCGAACTGGGGCGCATGACCGGGCAGTTGTCTGCCAAGAACAAGCGGCTGGCGATCCGGGCGAAGTTTTTCGACGCACTCGCGGAGTTTCAGTCGGAGCTACATGCCGACGCGCCACCGGGGACGGCGTTACAGGCGATCGGTCAGACCGCCGTGACCGCGCTGGACGTGCGGGCGGTGGCGGTGTTTTCGGTGTTGCCCGGCCAGGCTTACGCCGACGCGATCGTCTTCAACGACCAAGGCGAGCCGATCGAAACGACACTCGTCGACTGCCCCGTCCGTCCCGACGTCCCCCAGGCCGGCGAGGGTCCGGTGCTCCGCGCGGGGGACGAAATGGAATGGCTGCTGAATTCCGTTTCCCCGAGACTGGTAAGTGACCAGCGGTATTGGATGTGTTTGAGCGCGGACGGGCAGGTGGTGGGGGGCGTGGTGTGGGGCGCGCCCGTCGGCGAGAGCGCACGACTGACTGCGCAGGCGCAGGAGCTGACGGCGTTGTGCACCGGATGGGGCATGGCGCTGCGTACGGCGCAAATTCGCGAAGAATCGCGTCAACTTTCCGAACAGTTGGCCGAGGCGAACCGGCAATTGCAGTCGGCGCAGAACGAGATTTTACGGTCGCGCATGTTGACGACGGTCGGTGAGATGGCCGCGGGCGCGGCGCACGAGATGAACAACCCGCTCGCGGTGATTTCGGGCCGGTCACAGTTGATGGCGTCGACATTATCCGACCCGAAGGACCGGGCGGCGGCGAATCTGGTGTACGAGCAAAGCCAGAGGCTCAGCGACATCATCACGGAACTGATGCACTTCGCGCAGCCCCAGACGCCTCGGCGCGAGGGGACCGACCTGGCGGGACTTGTTGACGCGGCGTTGTCGCGAGCTAAGGCCCACGCCGATCCTGCCGATAGGTTTCTTGAAGTGACTTTCGCGGAAGTTCCGGACGTCATGGTGGACGCCGGACAGATCACCGCCGCGTTGGTGGAGGTGTTCGACAACGCCTACCAGGCGACGGCGGTGGGGACGGGACGGATCGGCCTGCACGGCGCGTTCGACCCGTTCTCGAACCGCGTGGTGTTGACGATTTCGGACAACGGAAGCGGCATGGACGACCGCACGCTACGGTGCGCATTTGACCCGTTTTTCAGCTCCAAGCCCGCCGGTCGGAGGCGTGGGATGGGACTGGCGAAGGCGCTGAGGTGGGTGGAGGGAAGCGGGGGGTCGATCCGGTTGGAGAGCCGGATCGGACAGGGTACGCGGGTGCTGATCCTGCTGCCCGCCGTCGAATCCGGAGAGAGCCGGGCGCGGTGACGTTCGGGAGTGTGTTCGAAGAAAATGCAAGGAAGGCAGGATCGTGTCACGACCGTTGTCGTGGGCTTACGCCCGCGGGGGCGTCGGGGAGCGACCCGAGCAGTCTTCCTCAACAGGAGAGGTCACCCCATGGCCCCGGTCGTTCAGGTAAAAGCCAAACAATCGCAAGGGACGCCCCGAATTCTGGTGGTGGACGACGAGTCCACGCTGGTGGAATTGATGCGCGACGCGGTGCAACCGCACGTGCGCTGCAGGATTTTGTCTGCCGGTTCGGTGAAGGAGGCGTGTGAGATCGTGGCGCGGCAGGAGATCGACCTGCTCGTCACCGACGTGCACCTGCCCGACGGGTCGGGCCTGCAACTGATCCTCGCGCTCAAAGAGGCCCGCCCCCACGCGAGCGCCGTGGTCGTCACGGGCGACCGGAGCATCGACGGTGCGATCGACGCGATCCGGAGCGGCGCGGTCGACTTTCTCACCAAGCCTTTCGGCGCGAACGAATTGCTCGAACGCATGAAGGCCGCGCTGGACGCGCAGGCGTTGAACGCGAAGCGCGAGCAGCGCATCGACAAGCTGCGCGACGCCGTCAAGCGTCTCAACGACGCCCGGCGGACGGTCGGCAAGAAGGTCGACCTGCTCTGCAACGATCTGGTCAGCGCGTACACCGACCTTTCCAATCAATTCGACCAGGTTCGCACGCAAAACAGCTTCCGCGAACTGCTGCTCGGTTCGCGTGATTTGGAACAGATGCTTTGCCACGCGATGGACTGGATGCTCCGCCAGTTCGGCTACTGTAACGTCGCGGTGTGGCTCGCGAGCGACGACGACCAGTTCCAGCTCGGCGCGTACATGAAATACACGATCGCGGGAGAGCCGGCGCTGGTCGACGCGATGAAGAAGAATCTGGTGGCCCAGGTCGTGCGGACGGGCGTGATGCACCTGACGAGCGAACAGGTCAACCACCAGTGCACGCCCGAGGAGCTGGATTATCTGGCGGACCAGACGGTTCTCGGCGCTAACTGCACGTATCTCGGTGAAGCGATCGCCGCCGTCGTGTTGTTCCGGGATGCCAAGACGCCGTTCAAGCCGGAAGACGAGGCCGTTCTGAAGTCCGTCGCGCCGATCCTCGCGACCGCGCTCGCGGGCATCGTCAAGCAGTCGCAAGTTCCCAATGACGACGAGCTCGACGAGTACGACGGGCCCGAGGACACGCTCCCCGACGCGACCGACGACAACCCGTCAAAGAAGAAGAAGCGGGAGGACCGTGACGGGGACTGGTGGAAACGCGGGGAAGCCCCGCCGTTCTGAAGAGTTGCCAGTGGCCAGTTGCCAGTTGTTAGTTGCCAGTGGCCAGTAAGAACGGAAAAGATATTTCGTGGTGGCAGGTCAGTGGGTTTTTCGGGCCCGCGTCCGGCGGTGATCCTCATTCTCCCTCCCACTGGTCACTGACAACTAATCACTGGCAACTTCCTCCCCAATTTTCTGATTGCCCCGCCCCGTCGACACCGATATTATGTTGAGTACGGATGTTCTGCGGTGTTCGAGTTTGGGAGCATTAATGGGTTGAACCGATAGATCGACCCTGGGCAAGCCGCCCGCACGACGCACGCCCGCACGCTTGGTTGTTTTACAGGCCTCTGCAGGATCCGGAAGGCGGGACAGGGACTCGGGCAACCGAATCCACCGGCACCAAGCCCACCACTACTGTGACTAGGGTTCGACCTTCCGGCCCCCACACGGCACTCGCGGATCGTTCCGTATTTTCAAACGCCCACGACCGGGAACGGCCATGGGCGTTTTTTATGGTCGGGCGGGCGGGGGGAGCACGCAAAGGCGCTAAGGAGCGCAAAGCCGCAAAGGTTTGGTGACATGCCTGGGTTTCTTCAACCGAATTGGCATTAAAAAAAGAAACATAAAGACGACGTTCCACGCCCGTGAGCCTGTAGTTTCAAAACGCCCTTTGCGCCTTTGCGGAACTTCGCTCCTTTGCGTACTACCCGTCCTACCCGAATTCACCTGACAAACAATCTCGGACAATTGAGGTTCGGTTTTTAAGCCAGCGGATATTCGACGTCTAGGACGTCGTCGGTGACGCTTCCCGTATCGGCCTGATACGTGTCACCGCCCGTGCCGCCGCGCACGATGTCGACGAAGCCGTCGCGGGCGTAGATGAGGTCGTCTCCGTCACCGGCGTCTATGGAATCGACGCCGAGGCCGCCTTGGAGCGTGTCGTTGCCCCCGCCGCCGACGAGCGTGTCGAAGCCCTTGCCCGCGCCGAGGCTGTCATTGCCGAGTCCGCCGATGAGGGAGTCGGGGCCGAACCTGCTGAGCAGGACGTCGTTACCCTTTCCGGCGGCGAGTGTGTCGGCAGCATTGCCACCGATCAGCGTGTCGGCGCCCAGCCCGCCGTACTGGACCGTCGACTTGGCGAAGCTTCCGTCGGGCGTGACCGAGTCGTTGCCTTCCTGAGTCAGGATCACGAGGCTGGTAATTTGAGACGAACTAAACGTCGACGTCACGCCGTTGACGGTCGCGCTGAGCGTCGTACCGTTGTCACCGAGCGTGAACACGTCGGCCCCGCTCGTGCCACTGACGGTCAGGACGTTGTTGATCAGCGACACCCGCTGCGCGACCAGCGCCGTGCTGTTGATGACCGTGCTCGCGCCGAGATTGCCGGTGACGGTGATTTCGACGTTGTAGGTTCCGGCAAAGTCGTACGTGTGTGACCCACGCACAAGGAACCCGCCGACCCCGTCGGAGACGACCGTGCCCGTGGTGACGCCCGAGCCGGATTTACCGTCGCCCCAGTTGATGCTCGCGGTGAAATTACCCGCGGTGTCGGACGGGTCGGCGCTGCTGAAACCACCGACGACTGCGTTGGTCATCGGCGTGGCGCCGGCGGAGTTGAAGCCGAAGGGCGAGGGGGTGAGGGCGGCGTCACCGAAGCCGACGGTGAAATTATGAATGTCAAAATCCGACCCGCCGGGTTTCTGTTGAACGACCGCGACCGCGATTTCGGCCCTACCGACGAAGCCGTTCGCGGGCGTGACGATCACTCGGTTGCCGGCCAGCGTCACGCCGGTAGTCGTATTAAGCGTTACATTTCCCGAAACCACTTGCGCCGCGAAAGCCTGCGTGGCGCCCGGAGTGTCGGCGTCGATGGACGTAAGGTCCAGAATGAACGGCGTGTTGACCGGCGAGACGTAGCCCTTGGCGATGGGCCCGAGGAAGGGCGGGTCGTTCAAGGGGTTGGTCGTGCCGGTCACGGTGAACTGACGTTGAACGGGCGTCGTACCGTCGGAACCGGTAACGGTGACGGTCGCGGCGACGCCCGCGGGCGCGCTCACACGCAGCACTGCGTCGCGGTTGTTGACGATGACGCGCGCCGACGTGATGACCGGGGCGTTGAGCGGCTGGTCACCACCTGCGTTCCCACCGGTCGCCGGGCCGCTGTAAAACTGATTGATCGCCAGGATGTTGTCGAGCACGTCGAACCCGCGCACCAACTGGCCCCAGATCGTGTGCTGAAACCCGAGATTCCGCAGCGTCGAAGTCGTCGAATCTGTAACGAAAAACTGAGAACCGTTCGTGTCGTCGCTCGACTTGGCCATCGCGAGTTGGCCTTTGCCGGTGTAGAACGACAGCGAGCTGAACTCGTCATCGAATTCAAAGCCCGGCCCGCCTTGCCCCCAGATGTTGTCGCCAGCGTCGCCTCGGCCGTCGCCGTTGGCGTCGACGTAAGTATTCTTGGTGTTCGAGTCGCCCCCCTGAATGACGAAATTGTCGATCACGCGATGAAACCGGATCCCGTCAAAGTAGCGCGCATTGGCGAGCTGTGTCATCACGCGCACGGTGTTGGGGGCCGTGTCGGCAAAGAGCTGAAACACCATCGTGCCGTACCCGGCGACGTCGACTTGCAGATACGGGTTACCCGTCAACACCGTCGCGGTGACGTTGGAATTATTCGTGCTGACGGAGTAGGTCACGGTGTCGTTGTCGGAGTCGGAGCCTGTCACGGGCACGTACAACGTCGTCCCGCCTGGCAGGGTCTGACTGCCGATCACGTCGATCACCGGTGCCGCCATCAGCGTACGGGTTTCCAGCGATTCGACGGCCCACACGAGTCGGAGACGCCGTGTGTCGGGGGAACGGGTGGAGAGTTTCATGAAACTTCAATCCTTTCGGGTGGTCGCACGTTCAACAAGAGTGAATCGGCCTGCGTTCGTACTCTAAAGACGCCGGCGGGGAATGTAAATTTCGGGGCTGGCAGGAGTGGTTCCGTAGGATCAGTCGCGACGCTACGAAAACATTTCGGATTTCGGATTTCGGATTGGGGAGTCGCGACCTTCTGTCCGCAATCAGCAATCAGCAATCAGCAATCAGCAATCAGCAATCTTCAATCCGCAATCGTGTCGAGGGTCGTTTCTCGTTTCATCCTGATTGACCTAGAATCCGCCCATGCCCAAGAGCACGTGGGAACAATCGAGCGCGCGGCGGTGGACGATGCAGGGGGTGATGGCGCTGGTGTTCGGCGCGACGCTGGGGTTGGCGGTGTGGGTGGGCCAAGGCCGGGCGACGTCGACGCGGGTGGAGTTGGGGGACGCGGTGGTGGAGGGGGGCGTGTCGGTGAGGCTACCGCGCGGGTGGGCGGTGGCGCACGAGACGAATGCGGAGTCGGGGCGGTTTTTGTTGGCGGTGGAGAAGGGGCGGAGCTCTGGCGCGCGGACGATCGGGGTTTACCGGCATCGGCCGGAGCGGTTGATGTCACCGATGGAATATTTGGCCGAGTCGGGAGTGGTCGACACGAACAAGCCGGAGTTGCCGAAGGAATTGGACGCGAAACTGTCGTTACCCGAGACGAAAATCGAGTGGTCGGCGTGCCGGGTGGGCGGGTTTCCCGGCGTGGAGTGGCGCGTCAGTTCGCCGGCGGTGCAGACGCAGTTTGAGATTCCTGAACTCCGGGCGCTGATCGCGGGGATGATGCCGAAGCAGATTATTGGCGCGACGGTGTTGCCGTCGCGTCGCGCGGTGGCGGTGAAGTTGTCGGGGACGGGGCCGATCGAGCCCGGGGACGTGCGCATGTTGCGGGAAGTTTTGGACAGTCTGACGTTGCTGGACGAGAAAGCGCCTGCGCCGGCGGACGCGACGACGCAGACGGTCGACCTGCTGCCCGCGGGCGCGGTGGATGGGGCGGCGCCGGTCGCGCGGGTACGCGTGCCGGTGGGGTTCGCGCCGGCGCCGGCGTCGCGGAACGGACTGTGGACGACGCGCGTGCTGGTGGGCGTGTCGACCCCGCTCGCGCCGTACGGCGGCGTGACGCGGGACGCGAGCGAGCGTCAGTGGGAGATGATCGAACTGACGCCCGCGACGCTCGGACCGGGCGCGGACGCGCGGCAGGTGTCGGGGATTTTGTCGCTGCACGATCTGGCGTGGTCGAATGCGGGCGTGACCGACGAATCGCCGGTGGGAGACGGCCGGCGCGTGTGGCGGGTCGAGCCGGTGAAGTCCGACACCGACTTTGCGTCCGCGCGGCGCGCGTACGTCGTCACCGAGGCCGACGGTCGGGCGGTGGTGGTCGTGCTGCACCTCCCGCGCGACTCCGCCGGCCGGTTGGAACCGCTGTGGAAGGCGATGTTGCCGACAATCACGTTTCCCGGCATTTCTGACGTCGAGATGATGGCGCGGCACGGCCAGATCGAGGCGCGTCGAGTCAATGAACGCCCTCCCGGCACGGCGACGCAAGGAAGCCCGCGCTGGTGGCTCCGCACGCGCGAGGGCGAGGAGCGCGGGTGGGCGTCGGAATCCGTCGACGCGACGGGCCGCGCGGGTAAGAGTGACGGCCGGTCGCTTGAGTGGAACGGGCACGTGAGCAAGGTGCAGACGATCTGGACGCGCGAGGGGGCCAACTATCTGGCGGCGCGGAGTTTGGCCGACATGGACGTGCCGTCGAAGCTCACGCTCAGAAGCAATCCCGAAGCACCGGCCGTGAGGGTGTCGCGCGCGACATCACGTCTGTTGCAGCAGGTGATCGTCGAGCCGGGCCGGCTCGTGACGTCGCTCAAGGGAGACACGACGGTGCGGGTCGAGCAAGCGCCGCCGGGCGATTTCGTTCCCGCGCCGTTACTGGCCCGGGCGCTGGCGCGGGCGGAGGCGTTACCGATGTCGATCCAGACCGACGCCCGGCCGGGGCGTGAAGAACTCGCGGTGCAGTCGCTCGTACGCTTGAACGTCCGGCGAGACGCGGGCACGCAAGACAGAAGCCTGATCGTCGAACTCGACGGAACGGGCGAAGCGCAGCGGTGGACGTTCGACTCGGTAACGGGCGCGCTTAAACAGATCGAGCTGGCCGACGGGACCAAGCTCGCGCCAGGTACTGAAGCTCAAGTGCGGTTTTTGGCGAACCGGGATCAGCGCATGTCGCCCTGACCGTGCGGCGTCTTGCTCGAACGACCCCCACTGCCCCCGGCGGGAGCCGGGGATCGAGCGAATTCGAGGCGAGACTGGAACGGAAGGCAACCCCCGGCTTAGGCAGCGGGCTATATTTGAAGGCGAAAGTCGTTTCCGCCGGGGGGTGTTTTTGTGTGCGTGTGCCGGGACTGGTTTTCTGGTGTTTTGAAGAAGGGTCAGTTGCATGTTAACGCCTTGGGAATTGTTCGCCGGCGCGGGGTTGCCGGGGTTGTTGACGCTGGTCGTGGGGCTGCTGGCGTGGCGGCCTTGGGGGCGCGGCGCTTCGCTCGGGACCGGTCGGGCTGCGTCGACGGTCGCGCTCGGGGGCGCGTTCGTTCTGGCATGGATCATACTCTTCGGCGGGCTGAATCAATTTCCGCCGACCGACGCGACGTCGTGGGGCGTGTTTCTGGTGATGGGGCTGTCGGTGTGGGGCGTGGTGGAGGCGTTGGTCAAAGTCCCGCCCCCCGCGCGGATCGGCGTGGCGATGCTGGGGGTGTCGGTCTTCGTGTACTTTCTCATCAAGCCGCTGGTCGTTTCTAAGGCGCTGGCGGCGAGTCAAGGCGCGTCGGCGATGGGCGGGCTCACCATCCTGATTCTAGCGTGGTGGGCTTCGGTTGAGTTGCTGGAGCGGCGCGGGTTTGAGCGGACGACAGAAGAGTCGTCGACGCCGATGTCGGGTCAGAACGGTCTGACGTCGGCGGGGGTGCTCTTGGTGCTGACGACAACGATCGCGATGGTGCACGGGATGTCGGGCAGTTTTAGCTTTTCGCAAAAAGCCGGCTTCATGTCTGCGGGCATTGGTGGGATTGCGCTGGTCGCGCTGTGGGCGGTGACGCGCTCGCGCACGATGTCACTGGCGCACGGGCCGGTTCTGGTCGTCGTCGCCGGTGCGGGAATGTTGCTGGCGACGGGGCGGTTTTATTCCGAGATTACTTGGGCGAGCACATGGCTGATCGTCCTGATTCCGTTCGCGCCGTGGCTCGCGGACGTCGGCCCGGTCGGCAGGTGGACACAAGGCAAGCCCGTGCGCGGGGCGCTGGTCCGGATCGGATTAAGCGCGGTCCCCGCAATGGTCGCGCTGTCCCTGGCGGGGCTGGCGTTTTACAAGTCGATGCAGCAGAACGCGAACAATCCGTACGGCGGGTATTAAAAACGTCTCACGACCAGGGCCAACGTCGGAGTCACACGATTGCGGATTTCGAATTGCGGATTTCGAATTCGGGGGCAGTATTTCAATCCGCAACCCGAGATCGAGACCTTCAAAAAACCGGCACGGCATTTGATCCCCTTGTGAATCACCCTTCCGGCCGGTGGTCGGGCGCTAAAAGTTTGCCCACGGAGGCTTCAGGGCAATGGGACGAGCCTCAATATTAGACAACATGTGTAGATTTATATTGAATAGCGTCCCCTTTGTGGCCTATCATTTTCACCCGCCGCCCCGTCATTAAAAATCCCGTCGAGCACGATCGTCAGATTTTCCGTGCGTCCCGTGTAGCTCGCGGTGTCAATTCCGTCCCCGCCGACGAGCGAATCGGTCCCCGTCCCGCCGTCGAACCGGTCGTCATACGCTCCCGAGCCGGTCGTCATACGCTCCGCCGACCAGCGTGTCGTTCCCGCCGTTGGCGAAGAGTTGGTTCGGCCCGTCGTTCCCGACCAGACTGTCGTTCCCGCTTCCGCCGACCAAGTCTTCGGTGTCAATGCTGACGTTGTCCGACTCCCCGCCGTCGTTCGCGACGCCGTCGAGCGTGACGGTGATGCCGGACGTTTTCCACGCGTAGGTGACGAGGTCGAACCCGTCGCCGCCGGTAAGCACGTCCGCGCCGGCGGAGCCGTCGAGCGTGTCGTCACCGGCCAGGCCGTTGATTGTGTCGTTACCGAAGTTTCCGATCAGGACGTTGTCGCCGTCGTCGCCCGTGAGCGTGTCGGACGCGGTCCCGCCATGGATGTTTTCAATGTCGCTCGCGATCACGTCCGCTTCGGACGTGGACGGCGCGCCGTCATTCACCACGCCGT
>Ga0163144_10016285_pt1 | contig 15241 bp, 9 predicted proteins | sample OliLak19BULKMAT1_FD_123175 | JGI IMG/M metagenome (GOLD analysis project Ga0163144, IMG submission 123175) | Freshwater microbial mat bacterial communities from Lake Vanda, McMurdo Dry Valleys, Antarctica - Oligotrophic Lake LV.19.BULKMAT1 | ecosystem: Environmental > Aquatic > Freshwater > Lake... | reverse complement strand
TTTTGCGACCTGGCCAACCAGACGCTCACCCTTGGTCGTGAACGCTACGACCGAAGGCGTCGTGCGCGCGCCTTCAGCGTTCGCGATGACCTTTATTTCGGGCTGACCCTTGGCGCCCGTGCCCTCGAGCACTGCGACGCAAGAGTTGGTTGTACCCAGATCGATGCCGACGATTTTCCCCATGCAAGGCGTTCCAGCATACCTGACGGCGCTGTAAAGCCAAGCTCAGTTGGGCATGGCTTTGGCTACGACTACCAGGGCCGGCCGGATCAGTCGCTCTGCGTTCTTGTAACCGGCTTGGACCTCCGCCGCGATCGTTCCAGGCTCGAAGTCCGCGGTCTCCATCTGTTGAACCGCTTCGTGCAGGGACGGATCGAAGGGTTGACCCAGCGAAAGCACCCGTTCGATACCGAGCTTGGCGAGCGTATCCCCGAATTGCCGCAGAACGAGCTGAAGGCCGTCGGCCAGCGCTTTCATGTCGGTGGCGTTCTCGGCGTGCGCTCCCGCCCGCTCCAGATTGTCGAAAACGGGCAGTAGATCCTTGATCACGTCCTCGCGACCGCGCCTTTCGGCGTCCGTGAGCTCGCGCCGCGACCGCTTCCGAAAATTGTCGAAGTCCGCCAGGGTACGCAGGAGCTGTTCGCGAAGCTTTTGCTGCTCGGCCTTGGCAAGCTCCAGTGGATCTTGACTGGCGGGCGCATCCCCCTGGGGCGGCGATTCGCCTGCTTCAGCGTCATTGGTCGAGGGATCTGGCGTGGGATTCTCGTTTTCTTCGGGCACGGCGCGGCGAGTATAACCACACGCAGCCCTTTGCCAAGCGCGACGGCACGACCCGCATGCCCTGAAGTTCGGCCCGTGCCCGAGCCTTGCGCCCGGGCAGCCTGGGCTGAACGCACGGAGCGCGCTCCACGCAGCGTGGTCTGGCCTCCCTAGACCGAGTCGAGGAGACCCTCGAGCGCGCCGCTGTACTGACCCGGCTGGCCGAGCCCTGGCAACGGAACGCCGAACTGCCGAGCCACGCTGAGCCACAGATCGTTGGTGGAGCGGCCCTCGAAGCGTCGAATGCCGCCGGCGCTCAGCCCCACGCCCGGGCCACCGAACACGAGTAGCGGCATATCGTCGTAGCTGTGGTCGCCCGCCGCAACTTCGTTGACGTAGAGAATCAGGGTGTTGGACAAGAGTGAAGTCCCATCGGCGTCCGGGGTAGAGGCGAGCCCGTTGATGAACGCTGCGGTTTGCTCCGAATACCAGCGATCTACACCGGCTAGGCGTAACTGCAGGTCTGGATTATCCAGGTTGCCGTGGGTCGGAGGGTGGTGCGCAAAACTATCTGACGTGCCCGCGGGAATACCTTGGAAGACCAGTCCGCTGACGCCCGGAGACCAGGAGTAGGTTACGACTCGAGAAAGGTCGCAAGCAAACACCGCGCGGATGATCGCGAGGTGCTGTGCGCCGACGACCGCGACGTCGCGGAAGTCTCGCACCTCGATATCGGCAGCGACCGCGGCGGCTTCAGTCGAACAGGCGCGGGCGGCGTTGCTCTTATCGAGGCCGACCTCGAGCTCGCGAATGGCGGATTCGTGGGCGTCGAACCGCTCTCGAGCGCCCGCCGGCGCCACGCTGCGAAGTCGGTTCAGATCGGCTCGAATGAAGTCTAAGACGCTTTGCTGTTTGGCCCGCGCTTTGAGCAACGCAGCCTGATTCTCTGGTGTGGGGCCCCCTGCCATCAGTGCCCCGAAGAGCCGACCATAGAGCAGACGGGGCTTGAGCTCGGGAAACATCGGCTGGTCCGGGCCCGAGTAGGAAAGCACCCGATCGGCGATGGTGCGCGCCGAGGACTCCAATCCGTCATGCGCGGCCACCTGTAGCGAGGCGAACGGCATGTTGGCGAGCAGTGGGGAGCTTTGCACCAATAGCTGGTCGACGGAGGGCGCGGTGTTGACGTAGTCGTCCTTCCCGTCCCTGGCCTCGCCGAAGGCTTCGCCCGTGCAGAGCGTGACCATGCCAGCCTCATGATCAGCTGCGGGCCGTGACGGGATGAGCTTCAACCCGTCGACGACGACCATGCGATCACTCAGGCTTGCAAACGGCTCCAGAATGGAGCCCAGGACTGCTTGCGGACCGCCGCCTTGCGGGAGCCAATGGCTGCGAATCGTACCGTTGGGTCGGTGGATCACCATCAGGCGTCGCGCGCCCGGGGCCTCCTGCGCTAAGGACTCCCCCAAACGCAGCCAGCCGCCGAGGCCGGTAGCTGCACCGGCTCCACCCAACCCCCACAAGAAACGGCGACGGGACTTCTGGTAGCCACACGAGGACGCCTGTTCGACTCGAACTTCACCAATGCGCTTCATGGTGCAACCTCCCGGATCCTGAGGAAAGAGGATCCGGCGATCGCGCGAAGCAGCGCGTTAATCTGTCCGCCCGACTGGGCAAACGCGGCCGCAATTGGCTCGATGGCGCACGTCTCCTGGGTCGTGAGTTGGCGCCCGATGGCGAAGCCACTAAATTGGCGAGTGAGGCAACTCGAAAGCTCAGGACTGTCTGCTAAGCGTGCAGAGAATGCGATCACGTTCGGCGTAGGGCCGGCGAAACTGTCGTCGCCAAGCAGATCCCACGAGGCGTCGATCGGATGGCCCGCCGCGGAGGTCCGATAGCGGCCCAACTCGTCGTAGTTCTCGAACAGTACTCCCAGCGGTTCGAATTGTTGGTGGCAACCCTGGCAGGTGGGCAGACCAAGCCGAAACAGCGCACGCTCGCGCTCCGTTTCGAGAGCGTCCAGCTCTGCCTGCGAGGCTGCGGCGACGTCCGGCGGCGGGGCGGGGATCGCCCTGCACAGAAGTGAGCTCGCCACGAACAAGCCACGCTGCACGGTCGACGTTGCCGACACGTCGGCGAGTCGGGCCAGCAGGCTGGGCTGGGTCAACAGGCCAATGCGTTCGCCGGCCGGTAGCGGAGTGTCGACCAGCTCGAGGCCAAAGCCCGCTGCGTCCAGTCCGTAAAGCGGGGCCGTACGGGCGTTGACGAAGCTATGGGTCGCAGTAAGAAGCTCGACCACGCTGTTGCTCCCCGACCAGAGCACACTGTTCACGAAGCGGCGCGTTTCCTCGATCATGCTCTCGCGCAGCTCCACGGTGAAGGCAGGGTCCTGCTTGTGCGAGGTGCGAACCTTCCCAGTTGCCAACCAGCGCAGCAGCATGTCGGTCACGTGTGCCTGGACTCGAGGTTCGGCCAGCAACCGCTCCACCTCCGCTGCGATGCCCGCGGGAGTCGACAGTCCACCGCTTGCCGCCGTTGCCCGCAACCCGGCATCCGGGACCGACTCGAGAAAGAGCGCGCCCAGCCGGGCCATGACTTCGTGGTCGGTAAGCACGCGCCGTCCATCAGCCGCAGAGCTGGGTGTACCGAGCTCCGTTAAGTAGAGAAAGGACGGAGCCTGCAGGATGGCCTCCGCGGCCAGTTCAGCCGCGCCGGCCACATCCAGCTCCGTGCCCAGGCCTTGATCGAAGACCCGACGCAAGGACGTGGCTTCATCACCGCTCAGCGGATGCCGAAACGCTCGCTCAGCAAGCTCGCTGACAAACGCGAACGTGCAGCCGGGATCGGTGCAGCCACCCGCCCGCGCCTGCTCGACCACGGTGCCCGCCATGGAGCGGGCGTTTTCTCGGAGCTCGAACGCCAACGCAACGCTCATTCGGTCAGTACCCGCGCTCAGCAGTAGGTCGGGGTCGAGGCCGGTAGTACTGAGCGCTGGCGGCTCGTCCACGCCGAGCAGGTCGCGGATGGCGTTTTGATAGTAGTGGACGTTGATCAGCGCGGCATCGGTCTTGAGCGCGGCCGTGCAGCCAGCTGTGGGCTCAGTGGTGAAAGCGCCGTCGGAGCCGTTGGGAGCTGGCGTTGCGTCTCCGCTCGCTTTGGCTGGGGAATCACAAGCCGGAGTTGAGAGGGTCAGCAGGACAGCACCCCAACACAGGGATCGAGTGGACAAGGCGCTGAGCTTTTGTCGCACTAAGCTGACACCGGGTGAAGAACACTCGTTCTGACCCGTGTCCGGACGTTGCTGTCCAGGGCGACCTTGCATTGTCGCTAGGCTCGAGGTCTCGCCGCTCATATGGTCCTCAACTCATGGACGTGGTCGAACACCTTGTGGAAGATCTCGGCGATCTGGTTCATGGCTTGCGGCGACCGTTCCGTAAAGTTCCAAGACAGCTCAATCGATGTGCTGACCTTTTGCTCGCAGCCAGGCAGCCGCAGCGTGGCGTAGTCCTGCGAGGCGCATCGCAATTGCGGCTGCCAGTGCGGGACAGGTCCCGAGTAGCCCTGTTGCGCCAGCCGCCTCCAGCGGTAGATCGGCGCGGGAACGTAGGCGGTGCAGTCCAGCCCCTCTGCGCTGAGGGCCTGGAGCAGCCGATCGCGCGACACGGGGCAGGCCGCTGTGTCCACACACAGCGTCAAGTAGTGGAAGGAAGAGCGATACCCCTCGGGCAGTTCCGGAAACCGAATCCAGCCGCGAGTTTCGAGCACCTCCTTCAGCAGTGCTGCATTCGCCTGGCGGTTTGCGACTTCTGCAGGCAGCTTGTCTAGCTGACTCGGAAACAGCGCTGCAACCAGCGGCGACAACCGAAAGGTGTAGACGAGGCTATCGACGTAGGGCAGGAGCTCTTTAGGAAACTCCTGCTGATCGGAGCGGCCCTTGTGCTGACACATGAGGCCCGCTTTCCATACCAACGACTCGTCGGGGGACACCAGATAGCCAGCTTCCGAGGTCGCTAGGAGCTTGAAACCCATGCAACTGAAGGCGGCTGCGTCGGAAAAGTTGCCCACGACTTCGCCATCGATCGTCGCGCCATGCGCCTGGCTACCGTCTTCGAGCACGGCCAGCCCTCGAGCTCGCGCGATGCGCTGTAGCTCGGGCATGTTGGCCGGTTGCCCATACAGGTGGACTGCCAGAATAGCGCGGGTCCTCGGCGTGATCGAAGCCTCCACCGAGCCGGTCTCGAGCAGACCAGAAATGGGGTCCACGTCGGCAAATACCGGAGTGGCGCCGACCGCCAGAATGCACGAAACGGAGGCGCCCCAAGTGTAGGGGGTGGTGACCACTTCATCACCCGGACCGATTCCGAGACCCATCAGACCGCACATCAAAGCGGCGTGGCCTGAGTTTAATGCCAGCGCGTGCCTGCCGGAGTGGAAGGCACTGATGCGAGCTTCGGCTTCGGCGAGATCTGGATGGTTCCGCCCGAGCGCCACGGTTTGCCCCGACTGCAAGAGCTGTGTGACTCGCGCAATCGCCTCCGACGAGAACTGCGGGTATTGCGGACGCGGCGGAGCCCCCACAGCGGGACCTCCGAGTAGAGCCAACTGAGCCATGCCGGTGCCTCCATCCAGATTGCCGCCCGGCGTCGCACAGGTACCGACCGCCGGGCGAATAGACACGCAGCATAGCCAAGGCGCAGCTATTCACAATAAACCATTGTTGCCAGTGGCGTGCGAATGTTGCTAACGCTGAATCATGTCGGACTGGCGCCTGCCCGAGCTGCCCCCGTGTCCCGCGCTGCAAGTGCTGGACGCTCCGAGTGAACGACTCTTGGTGACCGCTGTTCGGCGCCGCTGGAGTCGAAACAATCCACACCAACACGCTACCCACGAGCTGGTCATTCCCCTCGCAGGCGACGTGGTCTACGGCATCGACAGCGGCTTCGTAAGAGTTCAGCTGGGGCGCGTCCTATGGTTTCGACCGGGCGTGGCTCACGATGCTGGTTATCCTCCGGCCTCCGGCAACTTCGATCACCTCTGGGTACGTTTGCTCGCCGGTCAGTGTGCAGTGTCGCGCGTGGTCGGGGTTGATGGCCGGGCCGAGCGCGATGAACGGGTTCGCTTCTTGTTGGATGAAGCTGAGCTCGGAGTGAGTTGGTCGACGTGGTTTGCCGGGTCACCCGTCTCGGCGCAGCCCTACGTGATCCTGGCGCTGGCGGCTGCAGTGCTCAGGACGGTGCTCTCGACCCATACGAACCGAGCTCCCATCGTGGGGGTCGCCGAGGTCGTCAGCGCTGTGCAAGCCCATTTGCGAAGCACCGCGGGTAGCGGCGATCACCTGGAAGGCCTAGCCAGCATGGCCGGCTACAGCAAGTTCCACTTTCTGCGAGTGTTCAAGCGAGAAACGGGCATGACGGTGCAGACTTTCATCAACGCGAGTCGTGCAGCGCGCGTCGCCGAGTTGCAAGCAAAGGGCATGAGCCAGAATGCGATAGCCAGCGAGTTGGGCTTTGCGTCAGCGTCGTCTTTCGGACGCTGGTGGCGAGCGTACCGTGGGGTCGAGTGACCTCCCGTTCCCGCGGGCCGTTGGGAGGGAACCTGGCTTCATCTGACTTGCGCGATTGCACAGGACCTAGTTCGCGCAGCGCAACTGGCGTAGGCACGCCAAACTGCCGCCTGACGTCTGAAACTTGCCGGGCTCTGGGTTGGGAGTGAACCAGCTAATGCCCTCCGGGAGGACCCAAAACGGCGTCGTGCCGGAGAGCGGCTCGACCTGTACCGGCTCGTCTTGCCCGACTCCGTAGTTGCGCCTTTCGATCTGGAAGCAGTAGCCGGCGCTTGCAGGCGCAAACAAGTGAGGTTTGCCGCCCCACACTTGCTCGGCTGCGCGAAACAGCTCGCGCCCCTCGGGCTCGCTCAGCACGCGCAGCGCTCGTTGCCCGGAGGGCAGGCTCAGCCCGACTCCGGCGCGGGTGCTTTCACCGCTGCTCGGTTCGACACGGGCCAAGAGCCGCCCGTCGACGAACACAGAAAACGGCTGCTCGCCGTGATTGAGCACGCGTACCTGCCCGCGGTGGACGCCCCAGATGGGAATCAAGGCAAGCCAGCTGCTCGCCACGCAAGCCAGCGCGAGCGCGATGACTCCGCTGCTGTGGGGGCGCAAAGCGACCGGCCGCTGCCGGCCCCGCGGCAATAGTTGCCACAATACGAAGGGCAGGAGCGCGAACGCGAGCACTCCGCTACTTATCGCCAGCGCTCCCTGCCACGGGAACACCAGCGGCAAGAGCGCGGCCGAGGACAGCCCGAGCACTGCGGCGGCCGCTACCACCGAAATCCGCTCGGTGCCTGCGCGCGCCTGCTCCTCTGCGCTGATCTCGGAGCTCACGCGGCTCCTTGGGGCAAGGGGCGGATTCGACGCTTGCGCCAGGAGCCCCGCGGTGTCACCCAGCTGGGTCGATGGCCGAGCTGAATGAACCCCAAAAACAGGCAGTCGCCCACGTTGACGGCCCACTGTTGGTGTTCGCCGGCGCTGGCAGCGGCAAGACCCGAACCATCACGTACCGCATCGCCAACTTGCTGGCGAACCGAGTGGCGCCTTATCGCATCTTGGCCGTGACCTTCACCAACAAGGCCGCAGCCGAAATGAAGGGCCGGGTGGAGCAGCTCACCTCTCCGGAGGTAACGCGAGACCTGTGGATCGGCACGTTTCATTCCGTGTGCGCGCGGCTATTGCGACGCTACCACGACGCGGTGGGGCTGAGGCGCGACTTCGTGATCTACGACGGTTCGGATCAGAAGGCCGTAGTCACTCGGGCGCTCCGCGAGCTGGGCTACGACGAGCGGCAATTCCCCCCCAAGCCGCTGCTCAGCGCCATCAGCGGCGAGAAAGGCGAAGGTCGCGGCCCGCGCGAGGCGAAGGAGCTGGGCCGGCTGACGGACGTCACGCTCGAGGTGTATGCCCGCTACGAGCGAGCACTGGCGCTCTCCAACGCAGTAGATTTCGACGATTTGATCCTGCGCGTCGCGCGGCTCGTCGAAGATCCGGACTGCCCGGCCGGCGCCGACCTGCGAGGACGCTTTTTGCACGTATTAGTCGACGAGTTTCAGGACACGAACCTGATTCAATACAGGATGGTGCGCGGTCTGTCCGAGCACACGCAGAACCTGTGCGTGGTCGGTGACGATGACCAGTCCATCTACCGCTGGCGCGGCGCGGACGTTCGGCTCATCCGCAGCTTCAAGAAGGACTTTCCGCGCGCGACCATCGTCAAGCTCGAGCAAAACTATCGCTCCACCGCCAATATCGTCAAAGCGGCGCTCGGAGTCATCGAGCCTTCTCCGCAACGCGAGCCCAAGGAGCTGTGGACGAACGCGCCCGATGGCGACCCGGTGCGAATACGGGCGGTGATGGACGAGCGAGAGGAAGCAGAGCACGTTCTGCGCGGCATCCAGACCGAGCTCGGTCGTGGCACGTCGGCTCAGCACATCGCGGTGTTTTATCGCGTTCACGCCCAGTCGCGAACACTGGAGGAAGCGCTGCGTCGCGGGAACGTGCCGTATCAGATCATCGGCGGCATGAAGTTCTTCGAACGCGCGGAGGTGAAGGACCTCATCTCCTATTTGCGGCTATCGGTCAATCCGTCGAGCGACGCGGACCTCGCTCGCGTGATCAATACGCCCGCGCGGGGAATCGGCGACAAGACCGTCGAGCGACTGCTGGACGTGGCGAGCGAATCTGCGCTGACTGCCTACGACGCCATTCCGCAAGCGCTGCGCGAGCTGGGCACGGCGGCGCAAAAGAAGCTCGGTGCCTTTCAGGTGCTGCTTCAAGGGCTGCAAGTCGAGGCTCGACGACTTTCCGCGAGTGAGCTGGCTGGGTACGTGCTGGAGATCACCGGCTACCGGGAGCTATTGCGTAAGGAAGACACGGCGGAAAGCGATGCGCGACTGGGTAACTTGGAGGAGCTCGTCGGCTCGATTCAGGAGTACGAGCAAGACGAATCCAACCGGGGTGAGACACCCAGCTTGTCCGGATACCTGGAGCGGGTTTCGCTGGTTGCGGCCACGGATTCAGCCAAAGGCGGCCCCTTGGTGTCCTTGATGACGGTGCATTCGGCCAAAGGCCTCGAGTTCGATGCCGTGTTTCTGACTGGTATGGAGCAGGAGGTCTTTCCGTACCGGGGCATCAGCAGCGGCGAGGTCGAGGAGCTGGACGAAGAGCGCAGGCTCGCGTACGTCGCGATCACACGCGCTCGGCGGCGACTGACCATCACCTACGCCGGGACCCGCACGCTCTTTGGCCAAACGCGCTACCTGGAGCGGAGCCAGTTCCTAGACGATTTGCCGCAAGCTGCGATCAAGCTGGAGGGCGCCGTTCGCCCCGCCAGCCGCCCGTCCAGCTACGGAGGCAGCTACGGAGGCAGCTACGGAGGCAACTACGCGGGCCAGCGTGGCGGCAACTACGGTTCACGCCCTAGCGCGAGCTCGCGCTTTCAGGGGCAACGCTACAGCGGTTCGCACGGTTCGCCTGAACGGCCGCCGCTCGCGCCCGGCACCCGAGTCGTGGAAAAGGACGAGTTCAGTCAGCACGACGACAGCGACGACGCCGGCCAGGGCCTCCGCCCAGGCGCCCACGTCCGCCACGTCCGCTTCGGCGAAGGGGTGGTGCAAAGCGTAGAAAGTGGCATGAAACCGAGCGTAGTGGCTCGTTTCCCTGGTTTCGGTGAAAAGCGTATTCTGCTCGAATTCTTGGAGCTCGCATGAACAAGCGTCTGGCATTTTTGGAACAGCACGTCGCCTCCGGGGCTGCCGATTCGTTCGCGCTCTACGGGCTCGGGATGGAGTACCGGAAGGAAGGCCGCGTGGACGACGCGGTCGCCACCTTCGTCAAGCTGCGCGATAAGGACGCGGACTACCTGCCGATGTACTTGATGGCAGGGCAGGTCTTGATCGATGCCAGCCGCACGGAGGAAGCCAGGGCTTGGCTCGACGCAGGCGCGGAAGTCGCCCGGCGCAAAGGCGACGGCAAGACCCTAGGCGAGATCGAGTCGGCGTTGGCTCTCCTTTAGTCGTCCGCTTCATCCACTGAGCGATTGGGCGCCTGCACCGCGGCGGACGTTGGGTGACGCTAGAGCTCCAATGTAGTTGCTCCGGCGACAGACCGTAAATCCCGGCAATTCCGAATGCGGGGTGATGCGGGGTGATGCGGGGTGATGCGGGGTGATGCGGGGTGATGTGCGTTATTGAGTGGCACTTAACTCCTGCCCCGAGTCCGACGTCGACAGCCGGTTGAAGTCCACGTTACTCTCAGACCCTTGCGCCTTGGGCGGAGGCTCGACATATGAAGCAATGGCTTATTCGACGTAGTGTTGTGGCGATCTTGCCGGTCGCCTCGTTGGTGCTCGGTTTTGGGGCATGTTCTTCGGAAACGGGGGCACCCGAAGAGTTGACGGACACAGACGCCGGAGCCTCGGTTCAATCCGATAGCGCGACGACCGTCTTGGAGTCGTCCGCCGCCAGGGAGCGACTCACCAAGCTTTCGCAGCAGTTCATTCGAGTTCCTGCGCAACCCAAGGCGGAGCTGCCTGCTCGGTTTCCGCCCGGCGTGATTCCGCCGAAGCCTTACCCGGCTCGGGAGGCGCTCGCGCCCAGCCCAGTGCTGAAGAGCGGGGAAGCGTCGCGATTCCTGCGCCAGGGCTCGCGCGTGCGAGCTGAGGTGAGCGCCACCGTCAAGGAGCAGGCGCGCACACCCGCCACGGTGGCTCTGCCGCTAACGGCCGCGGGGTTCGTCCGCGTTCAGCCTGACAAGTCGCCGTTCGGCATCGAGTTCGCCGCCAAAGCCATTGCGAAGGACGTGGCGCTCGAAGTGAGCGACGGCACGGCCTCGTACCCGGGCGCGGCGCCGGGCGGTGGCGACATGCTCTTGCGCGTCACCGCTGAAGGCGTGGAAGACTTCATCGTCCTCAAGCAGAAGCCAGCGCACGACTTCGTGGACTACTCCGTGAACGTGAGCGAGGTACCGGGCCTCCGCCTGTACGACAACACGCTGGAGTTTCTGAGCGCAGACGGCGACCCCCACCTGCGCATTCGGCCGCCGCAAGTGGTGGACGCCAACGGCACCATTCACCCTGCCCGGCTCGAGCTTTTGGGCTGCGCCGCAGACACCAAGGGCGAGGTGCCGTGGAACCGCCCCGTCACGGCTCCGGGTGCCAGCAACTGTACGGTGCGGGTCAATTGGTCCGGACAAAAGCTGGTCTATCCGGCGATCGTCGACCCGATCTGGACCACCGCCGGCAACCTCGCCACCGCACGGTATCGCGGTGGCGCCGTAAGGCTCTCGACCGGCTTCGTGCTCACCTGCGGCGGTATCGGCGATCTCGGCATCCCGCTCACCAGCTGCGAACAGTTCAACCCCGCGGGCGGCGGCGGCACCGGTACTTGGGCGGCGTCAACCTCCATGGGCACCGCCCGCAACGACTTTCATTTGCTGCTCTTGTCGCCTGCCACGACCGTATTGGCGGTCGGCGGCAACGGCCTCTCCACCTCCGAACGCTACAATGGTTCGACCTGGACGGCCTCGACCGGTGACTACTCGGGCGGTTCCTTCTACCCGCCGACGCCCGCGTTGACCAGCGACGGAGCCTACGTGGTGCTCGTCGATTACTCCGGCTATCCGTATCGTTACAACGTTTCAACCAACGCCTGGAGTCCCCCCGGGACGCAATCGCCTGCCGCTTCCCCGTATCGACAAGGCAACGCCTTGGTGCAAATCCCCGGGCAGAACACGGTGCTCCGCGTGGGTGGATACTACGGCTCTACCTACCTCGCGACCGCGGAACGCTACCGCCCTTCGACCGATTCTTGGACGTCGCCCGGCAACGCCGCCAGCATGACCGTGCCGCGCGGCGATGCTTCGGTTGCGGTGCTGGACGGTAACCGCGTGATGATCTTCGGCGGGTACACGGGAGCCGTTTACGCCACGACCGCGGAAATCTATAGCGCGACCGGCAATAGCTGGACGTTCACCAACGGCCAGATGCCCTACGGCGTGCAGAGCTACGACAGGGGCGTGGTGGCGGCGTTCCATGGCTCCGGGAAGCTGCTGACCAACGCCAACAACTACACATTTATCTACGATCCAGCGGCGGCATCCGGGGCGTGGACGCAGCTGAGCACTTACTCCGCGTCACCGGTCTTCTACTCGATGTACGGGCAGTCCAACGTGGTCTCGGCCGGCTCGAAGGTGCTGATGGTGCCTGTGTCCACGACCGGCTCGTACACGCCCAGCGTGGCGTGCCGCCTGTTCGACTTCGGCGAGAAGGGAGCCAGCTGTTCGGCTTCGGGCGAGTGCCAGTCCGGGCTGACCTGCGCCGTGGATGCTAGCGATGGCAGCGGCGTTTGCTGTGACACGGCCTGCAGCAACCCCTGCAGCTCGTGCAAGGCGACGAACAAGGCCAGCGGCGCCGCGGATGGCACGTGTGGGCCACGCAAGATCAATCAATACGTCGGCGACACGGCTTGCCCGTACACGGACCCCACCACCTGCGGAACCAGTGGCTACTACTGTGACGGCGCCGGTAGTTGCGCCAAGTGGTCGAACCAAACCCAATGCGGTCCTCAGTCGTGCCTGGACGGCGACTCGCAGAGCAACGCGCGGATGTGTGATGGCAGCGGGGCCTGCTCCGCCCAGACCACTTCGGACTGCACGACCGGTTACCAATGCAATTTCGGGCAGTGCCTCACCTACTGCTACAACGACACGGATTACTGCTCGTCTAGCTACTTTTGTCAGACCTGGAAGACCCCGTTCAATTCTTGCCAGTCGAAGAAGAACGACGGCGCTGCTTGCGAATTCAACTCGGAGTGCAAGAAGGGCAACTGCGTGGACGGGGTTTGTTGTGACACCGCCTGCACCGGGCTCTGCCAAGCTTGCACGAGCGCGCTGACTGGCCAGACTAGTGGCGCCTGCAAGCCGATCACCACTGGCACGGACCCGCAAAGCGACTGCGTCGATAACGGAGTAGCCAGCTGTGGGCAGAATGGTTCGTGCAATGGCGCAGGCGCTTGTCAGATCTACGGCTCCGGCACGGTCTGCGCGGCCGCTACCTGCGCCTCTGCTACCTCGCGCAGCAATCAGGACACCTGCAACGGCACCGGCACCTGCGTCGAGAACGGCACCACCAATTGCTCGCCCGGCTACGCTTGCGTCGCCGGCGCGTGCCAAACCACCTGCACCAGCGACACGCAATGCGCGTCTACCCATTACTGCGAGACGGCGACCAGCCAATGCGTGGTCGATAAGCCTCAGGGTTCCGCTTGCGCGCGTGATGCCGCGTGCACGGGCAACGCCGACTGCGTCGATGGGGTTTGCTGCGACTCGGCCTGCTCGGGCACCTGCCGCTCGTGCTTGAAAAACCACACCGGCCTCGCCAGCAACGGTCTGTGTGGCGATGTGCTGGACGACACCGACCCGAGCAATGAATGCGTCACGGGTGCATTGTATCCGACGAGCTGCACGGCCCCCGGCCTGTGCAATGGACAGGGAGCATGCCGCCCCTACGCCAAATTGGGCGTGGGCTGCGGCCCCGACTCCTGCACTGGGTCGACCCTGAGCAAGGACGAGTGCAACGGCGCTGGCGCCTGTAAGACGTCGACGACGGGCTGTTACCCCTTCAAGTGCAACACGGCGAACAACGTGTGCCGCCTGGCGTGCACGGTGGCAACCCAAGCTCAAGACTGCGTGGAGGGCTCGTTCTGCAGCAATGGCACCTGCGTGGGTCAATTGCCACGCGGCAGTGCGTGTACAGACGACGGGCAGTGCAAGAGCACTCACTGCGCCAACCAGAACGAAGGTCTGCTCGAGGGCGAAGACCCAGACGCCGGAGCCGGTGGTGCGAACGGCGCGGGCGGCGCTGCCAGCGATCCCGGTGCTGATTCACCGGGCGTCTGCTGCGACACCGAATGCGACGGCACCTGCTTCGGCTGCAAAGCGTCGATCAAGGGCTACGGTTCGGATGGCGTCTGCGAAGCCGTGAAGAACAACACCGATCCGGCCAACGACTGCACGGCGGACCCGAGCAATCCTTGCGGCCTAGACGGGCAGTGCAGCGGCGGCGGCGCCTGTCGGAATACGCCCAGCGGCCGATCCTGCGGCGTGACCACGTGCAACGGCAACTCGGTGGTCGGGGAAAGCTGCAACGGCTCCGGTGACTGCATCCCCAAAGAGGGCGGCACCGATTGTGCCCCCTACATCTGCCGCGACGTAGCGGGCGCGTTTCAGTGCACCAACCCGTGCGCCGAAGACGCAGACTGCAAAGACGGCTACTTCTGCCAGGACGCCACCTGCTCGAAGAAGCTCGCCAACGGCAAGGCTTGCGAAATCAACGGTGTTTGTAACTCCGGCTACTGCGTGGACGGCTTGTGCTGCGACGCTTCTTGCAACGGCCAGTGCGAGGCCTGCGCCGCGCCGGGCAGTGAGGGCACCTGCACTCCTGTGCAAGGCGAGCCACAAGGGCTTAGGGCCAAATGCGACTTCGCCGGCGAGGAATGCGGCGGTCGCTGTGACGGTGTCAACGCGGCAGCGTGCAAGTACACCGCAAACGGCGAGGCTTGTGGGGCCACCAGCTGTGAAAACGGCCTCGCTACCTCCGCGGCTTGCAACGGTCAGGGCGCCTGCAAGCAGAACCCCGAAGAAGAGTGCTCACCGTACACCTGCGACGAGACGGACAAGACCTGTCTCACTCGCTGCGAAGTCGACGAGGATTGCAGTCAGGGCTACGCCTGCGACGAAACGGCGCAGCGTTGTCTGCCTTCGGCCACCGCGGCGGTTTGCTCCGAGGACCGGCTGACCTCCGTCGGCCAGAACGGCAATACTCCGTGTAAACCGTTCCTGTGCGTGCCGGGTAGCGGCTCCTGCGCCGTTTCCTGCGCGTTCACCAGCGACTGCTCGCCGGACTTCGTGTGCGAGGCCTCGACCAAGACCTGTCTACCTGCGCCTCCGGACACCACCCCCGCCGACGAAGCCTGCGCCTGCCGTGCGGTCGGCGGTCGACCGAACCAGAACGGTCTCTTCGCCCTTTCGCTAGTCGTTCTCGGCCTAGTCGGCCTTCGCCGCCGTCAACGCAAGCCTCCACCTTCCAGCCGGGCCTCCTCCGATTCGGCAACCCCTACACCTTAGAATTAGCCCCAACCCCCCACGGGAACCATGTCGACCGTTGAACAGTATCCGATAGCCCCCCCAACCGAGCACGCCGCCGCCGATCCCATGATCGGCAAGGTGATCGCGGAGAAGTACGAGCTGCTGCGTTTGCTGGGCCAAGGCGGCATGGGCGCGGTCTATGAAGGGCGAAACACCTCCACCTTCAAGCGCTGCGCCGTGAAGGTTCTGCTTTCTGCCGAGCTTGCCTCGCATGGCGAAGCGGTAAAGCGCTTCTTCCGAGAGGCACGCGCGTCGAGCGTGATTGAGAGCGATCACATCGTTCAAATCTTC
>Ga0163144_10016283_pt1 | contig 15242 bp, 10 predicted proteins | sample OliLak19BULKMAT1_FD_123175 | JGI IMG/M metagenome (GOLD analysis project Ga0163144, IMG submission 123175) | Freshwater microbial mat bacterial communities from Lake Vanda, McMurdo Dry Valleys, Antarctica - Oligotrophic Lake LV.19.BULKMAT1 | ecosystem: Environmental > Aquatic > Freshwater >... | reverse complement strand
CGAGCTCCTTTTCGACGTAGTCGATCTGGTAGTCGTCGGCCTCGAGGTTCGCGCGCGTCGCCGCCGAGGCGATCGCCTCTTTGAGGCCGCCGAGCTGATCGACGAGGCCCTTTTCGTGGGCATCCAACCCGCTCCACACGCGGCCTTGGGCGATCTCGTCGACCGCCGCGACATCCATGTTGCGCGCGCTCGCGACGCGAGAGAGAAACTCGCGATAGCCGTGCTCGATGCCGCTCTGGATCGATCGTCCGACCGCCGGATCGAGCGGACGCTCCGGGCTGATCCCCGCGAAGGGTGTCGTCGCGACGCCATCGACGTGCACACCGATGTGCTTCGCGAGCGGCTTGTCGAACGTCGGGAACATGCCGAAGATGCCGATCGATCCGGTGATCGTAGTCGGGCTCGCCCAGATCTCGTCCGAAGCCGTGCTGATCCAGTAGCCACCCGATGCGGCGACCGAGCCCATCGACACCACGACCGGCTTGCCCTGCGCGCGCGCGAGCTCGAGCTCGCGACGGATGACCTCCGACGCGAACGCGCTGCCGCCACCGCTGTCCACACGCAGCACGAGCGCCTTGGTGTCCTCGTCGAGCCGTGCCTTGCGGATCAGCTTCGCGGTCGAGTCGCCACCGATCGTGCCGGCCGGCGCCTCGCCGTCGACGATGGTTCCGCGCGCGACAATCACGGCGACCTTGTCGCCCCAGCTCTTCTTCGGCGACTCGTCCCGCATGAACGCGAGGTACTCGTCGCCACCGACGTGGTTCGGCTCGTGGGTCTTCTCGTTCTCGCCGACCAGCGCGATCAGCCGGTCGCGCACGACGTCGCGGCCACCGGTGTGATCGACGAGGCCCGCCGCGACCGCTGCCGCTGCCGCATCGCCGTTCGCCTTGATCACGTGCGCATCGAAGTTGGTCGCGTAGTCGAGCAGGTCGGCCGGTGCGATGTTGCGCGCAGTCGCGACGTCGGCGATCCACGCCTGCCAGAGATCGCCCATCCACTCGAGGTCGGCCTCGCGCGCCGCGGGCGACATCTCGTTCGCCAGGTACGGCTCGACGGCGGACTTGTACTTGCCGACGCGGAAGATGTGCCACTGCACCTCGAACCGATCGAGCGCGTCCTTGAAGTACATCTGGTAGCGACCGAGGCCGTTGATGCCGACCTCGCCCATCGCGTGCATGTAGACCTCGTCGGCGTGCGCGGCGAGGTAGTAGGCGGCCTGCGAGTAGTGATCGGCGGTCGCGATGACCGGCTTGCCCTTGCCGCGGAACGCCGTGATCGCTGCGGCGAGCTCCTGCTGCTTGCTGATCCCCGCCGAATCGAGCTCCGCGAGGTCGAGCACGAGCACGTCGATGCGATCGTCCTCGCCCGCGCGCTCGATCGTCTCGACCATGTCACGCAGTAGCGTCTCCGCACCGGGCCCACCGGTGACGAGGCCCGACAACGACGGACCGTCGGCGGACAGCTGCTCGACGATCGTGCCCTTGGGCGCGAGCACCAGCGCGTTCTTGTCGGCGAAGTCGGGCTTCGCGCCCTTGAACACGAGTACGAGCAGCGTGATGAGGATCGCGAAGAAGACGACGTTGAGGATCGCGACGCGAACCCCGTTGCTCACCTTCCACACCCGCGCCAGGATTCGACCCCCACGCGAGAGCGCGGCACGGAGCTTCGAGGACTTCGGTCGCTGAGCGGTCACCATCCCTGCAGTGTGGCCAAAGCCGACCGCTACGGCGCGTTTCGGCTGCGTGAGGACGCTCTCCCGCGCTGCCGCGACACGCCGTGAAACCGCCGGCGCAGCGCGTGGGTCGAACGTCTACGGCGCGTCGCGCATCACGATGCGCGGGCGACGAACGCGGGCAGCGTATCGCGGACGTTCACGCCGCCGGCCTTCGCCTTGGTGACCATCACATCGAACGGCGCGTCCTCGGGCACCGCGGTCCACTGCCGATCGGTACCGACGGGGCCGTTCACGATCTCGAGCTTGCCGAGCTGCTGCAAGCACTGCTGGACGATGGAAACGTCGGTGCGCAGCTCGTCGGCGAGCTCGCGCTCCGCCATCGAGGATCCGGCGAGTTGATACAGGAGGTCGCTTATCATCACCATGGGTGCCGCGTGGATGGTGGCACGAAAGCCGGGACCGACCACCTTGCCGCACGGGCACAGCGACGTGACCGGACGCTCGCAGCCGCCGCCGTGCGACCGATCGCACGCGCGACGAGAACGACGTTTCGGCCCCGCGCGGCGAGCGATCGCCGATTTGTCGATGGCGCACGGTCCGAACGGAGATGGTTGCCACCATGCACAAGCTCGCCTGCCTGACCCTGATCCTCGCGACCACCGCCTGCCCCGCCGCGGACGAAGGTGACAGCAGCGACACGAGCGGCAGCAGCGAATCCAGCGGCGCGTCATCGTCGGCGTCGATGACGTCGACCACCGCGACGACTGCATCGACGACCGACTCGACGTCGGCATCGACCTCCGCTTCGACCTCCGCGTCGACGACTGCATCGACGACCGAGAGCACGACGGTCGGTACCGACGACTCCTCGACGACCGACGCGACGACGGCCGACACCGGCACGACCGAGGCCGAGAGCACCGGATCGACGGACGCCTGCGTCGGGCTTGTGCGAAAGGAGTGCACCGAGGAGGCCGGCTGTCGCCCGATCTCGTGTCGCCCGTACGTCATGGGCAACAACGGCGGCGTGCAGTGGTGCATCGGCGAGGCCGACTACCTCGGCTGCCAGTCCGCGGACATCGGCTGCGACGACGACCGCACGATCGCATGCATCGGCGACGACGCACCGACCTACGTGTGCCCCGACACCTGCATCCCCGACGGCGGCATGGTGTGCGATCCACCGGTCGAGGGCATGGTCCCGCAGTGCCCGTAACGCGTGTACCATCGCGGTCGATTGCTCGATCGCCATGGATGCGCAGGAGATCGATCCAGAAGCAGCGTCCGTGCCGATGCCCGGTGTCGGCATCGCCGGGTCGCGTGAGGCCGACGGCATCGACACCGCGCACGTGCGGGCGAAGCTCGGTGCGCGACTGTTCGGCGCCGCCGCCGAGCCACTGCGTGTCGGTCGCTACTCGATCCTCCGCCGCGTCGGCGCCGGCGCGATGGGTGTCGTGTACGCGGGCTACGACGAGACGCTCGATCGCCGCGTCGCGATCAAGCTCGTGCCCGACACCGCCCAGTCGGGCGCGCCGGCCCGCGTGCTCCGCGAGGCGCAGGCGCTCGGGCGGCTGTCGCATCCGAACGTCGTGGCGGTGCACGAGGTCGGTCGGCACATCGGTCCCGACGATGCGCCGCTGGTGTTCATCGCGATGGAGTTCGTGCGTGGCGCGACGCTGCGCGACTGGTGTCAGGCCGAGACGCGTACGACGGCGGCGATGCTCGAGGCGCTCGTGCAGGTCGGTCGCGGGCTCGTCGCGGCGCACCAGGCCGGCATCGTGCATCGCGACGTGAAGCCCGACAACGTGATGATCGGCCACGACGGCCGCGTGCGGCTGATGGACTTCGGGCTCGCTCGCGCCGATCTCGACGCGACGCTGCGCACGCTCGACGACTGGGAGCTCGACAGCGGGGCGGCGGATCCGTTCACGTCGGGCCTCGCCACGCGGACCGGCGGCCTCGTCGGCACGCCGGCGTACATGGCCCCCGAGCACTTCGCCCGCGGCGAGATCGGAGCGGCGGCGGATCAGTTCGCGTGGTGCGTGATGGCGTGGGAGCTGCTCGCCGGCGAGCGACCGTTCCTCGGGCGATCGCTCACCGAGCTCGCCGCGAATGTCAGCAGCGGTCGACGCACCGAGCCGAAGCGATTCGCGGCACCCGCCCGCGTCCGTCGGATCCTCGAGCGCGGGCTCGAGCCGCGGATCGACGGGCGATGGCCTGACATGGCGACGTTGCTCGCGCAGCTCGAGCGCGATGGCCACGGCTGGTGGCGCACCGGCGCCGCGGTGGTGCTCGTCGGCGGCATCGCAACCGCTGCGCTCGTGCGCGACGACACCGTCGATCCGTGTGCGAATCGCGACCCGCTCGCGAGCACGTGGAACGACGACGCACGCACGCAGCTCGAGCATGCATTCGTCGCGACCGGGGCATCGTTCGCCGCCGATGCATGGGTACGCGTCGCGACCGAGCTCGGCGCGTACATCGAGGCGTGGCGCGCCGCCGATCTCGCGCTGTGCAAGGGTGACACCGCCGCGGTCTCGGACGATCTGCGCACGGCGAGCGCGCTGTGCCTCGAGGATCGCCGTCGCGCGCTCGAGGCCCAGATCGAGGTGCTCGGCGCGGCCGATCGCGCAACGATCGGCAACGCGGTGCGTGCCGTGCTCGCCCTGCCCGCGGTCGCGTCGTGCTCGGACGTCGCGTTCCTCGGCGCACGTGTGAAGCCACCCGACGATCCGGCGATCGCCGCGAAGGTCGACGAGCTCGATCGCGGGGTGTCGACGGCGCGGGCGTTCATCGCCGCCGGTGATTTCGCCAGCGCGCTCGTGACCGCGACGCCACTGGTCCCCACGGCACGCGAGCTCGACTACCTTCCCGCGCTCGCCCGCACACTCGCCGCGCGATCCCGGGCCGAGTCTGGCATGGGTCGGTTCGCGATCGCGCTCGCGACCGGCATGGAGAGCTACGTGCTCGCGCTCGAGGCCGGCGACGACGAGCTCGCGGCCGACATCGCGCTCGAGGTCGCGTTCTTGCTCGGAACCAAGCTCTCGGACACGGCGAAAGGACTCGAGTGGAGCGCGCACGCAGGCGCGCACGTCCGCCGGCTCGGCGACGGCACCGAGGCCGAAGCTCGGCTCCAGGCCGTCCTCGGCAGCCTGCACGAGGCACGCGGTAGCTACGAAGAGGGTCTGCAGCACCATGTGCAGTCGCTCGCGCTGCAGCGTGCGCGGCACCAGGACGATCACCCGCACATCGCCGAAGCGCTGCAGAGCATCGGCATCGTGTACGCACGCCGCGGCGAGTTCGAGGCGGCGCGTGATCACTTCGCCCAGGCCGAAGAGCTGTTGACGCGCGCGTCCGGGCCCGACCACCCCGACGTCGCGATGGCGATGACGAACCACGCGACCGCGTACCAGGAGCTCGGCAAGTACGACGTCGCGGTGAAGATGCTCGAGCGCGCGATCGAGATCCGCGAGCGCGCGCTCGGCAAGGACCATCCCGACGTCGCGGAGTCGTTGAACAACCTCGGCAACGTGTTCGAACGCCTCGGCGACAGGCCGCGTGCGCTCGAGTGCTACCGGCGAGCGCTCGGGATCAACGAGAAGGTCTACGGCGCGGTGCCGAACCGCCGGCTCTCCGACCTGCACAACAATATCGGCGTCGTGCTCGACACGACGGGCGCATACGACGACGCCGTCGGTCACTTTCTGAAGGCGCTCGAGATGGACACGGCGATCCTCGGACCGCGCCATCCCGACATCGCATTCACGCTGACGAACCTCGGCATCGCGAACGAGCGGGTGCAAAAGTGGGAGGCCGCGCTCGACTACTACCACCAAGCGCTCGCGATCCGCGAGGAGAGCATCGGCAAGAACCATCCCGACGTCGCAGACACGCTGATCGGCCTCGGCAATGTCTACAAGGACATGAAACGCCATGACGAGGCGCTCGCGAACCACGAACGGGCGCTCGCGATCAAGATCGAGGCGCTCGGTCCGACCCACCCGAACATCGCGACGTCGTACGGCAACCTCGGCAACGTGTACCGATCGATGGGCGACAATGCGAGGGCGATCGAGTACTTCGACAACGCGCTCGAGCTGCGGATCCCCGCGCTCGGCCGCGACCATCCGCGCACCGCATGGATCCACCAGCAAAAGGGCGAGGCGCAGCTCGACGAGAAGCGCTGGGCAGATGCCGCGGCGTCGTTCGAGGAGGCGCTACGCGTGCGACTGATGCACGAGGTGCCGCCGGCCGATCTCGCCGACAGCCGCTTTGGGCTCGGTCAGACACTGATGGCGCTCGGCCGCGACCGCACGCGGGCGATCGAGCTCGTCGAGCAGGCCCGCGATGCACTCGCGAAGATCGAGCATCGCGCGGATGGGTTGCGTCACACCGAGGCGTGGCTTGCTCGGCACTGGGGTCGCTGAGGTTCGGCTCGGACTGGTGCGACCCGACCGGGCCGCAGCGGCGCTATCATAAAACCCCGAAGTGGCAGTCCTGGCCGTCCCAGAAGCACGAGCCCTCCTGCTCGTTGCACATCTGCTTGCTCCCGATCGCCGAGCAGTCGACGACGCACTCGCCGTCCTGTTCGTCCCACGCGCAACCGTCGCCGTCGTTGCACGTCTGCATCTCGGTGAACGCGGAGCACTCGTCGATCTCGCTCGGCCCTTGGTCGGGGCACGCGGCGACAAAGCCGATCGCCGTCGCGACGAGCAGACGTGGAATCGACAGCGCGCGGCCGGATGACATGCCGGCACTTTATCACGCGCCGCGCTCGCGGCTATCCTCGCGCGACTTGACCCGCACCGCGATTTTTTCTCTGGTGGCATCGGTGGCTCTGGTGGCATCGGCTGGCATCCTCGGCGCGTGCAAGCGCGAGCCCGAGGTGGCGGCGGACGCGGCGAAGCCCGATCGACGCACGCGGTGCGAATCGATCGGGTCGCAGGTGACCGAGATGGGCATGGCGCTCGCGAAGGGACTGACGGTCGGGCTGTCGGACGGCAAGGCATCGATCGATGCCGCGCAGGAGGCGAAGCTGCGGACAGAGCTCGACGTCGCGGAGGCCGAGCTCATCGCGCAATGCATGGAGTGGCCCGAGGAAGCGCTCGATTGCTTCGGCATCTCCGCCATCACGCAGTCGAGCAAGTGCGAGCGGATCATCGCCGCGGCGATGGGCGAGCCGGTGCTGCCGGACGATGTGCCGGCCGGGCCGACGCCGGCGTGGACGCACGAGCTGCCGCACGACGTCGTCGACATGGTCGGCCGTGACGACGGCACGGTGATCGTGCTGGTCGAGCCCGAGGAAGCGCAGGGCGACGACGCGCCGAGCGAGCACGCGCCGCCCGAGCATGCGGCGTTCGTGATCGCGGTGAAGGACGGCAAAGAGGTCTGGCGACGCGGACGCGCGAAGGCACCGTTCGCGTTGGAATCGATCGCGGGCGGTCCGCTGATCGTCGTCGCCGATCACGAAGTGTCCGGCATCGACGCAGCAAGCGGTGACGTCAGGTGGACGGCGAAAACGGTGGAGAGCGAGGAAGACTCGGCGGAGATGATCGCGGTCGCGCAGACCGACGAGGGCGTCGTCGTGCTCGATTCGTCGGGCGCAATCTCGCGCGTGGATCCGGAGAATTGCACGAAGGGCAAGGCGTGCATGAAGGGGCTGATGCGTGCCGAGGTGCCGCAGAGCTTCGCGACGCAGTGGCTCGAGCCGGGGGTCGGTGGCGGCTGGATCGTCGTGGCGGCGGACGACGGGCTCGTGCACGTCGTCGATGCGGCGGGCAAGCGGCGATTGTCGCTCGCGTCGCACACCGCGGTGTCGTGGGCACGCGCGCGAGGCGATGCGATCGCGGTCGGGATCGACGGCGCGGTCGCAGTGCTGGATCCGACCAAGTGCGGTGAGGCGGGCGAGACCATCGCACCGATTCCTTGGCCGCCCGCGGGCAAGGCGAAGTGGGTCGCGCAGACGACCGTGCGCGAGCTCGAGGTGACACCGACGCCGACAGGCTGCGTGCGCTGGCACGCCGAGCTCGGTGTGGCCGAGGATTCGGATGCAGTCGAGATGCCCGGCGACCAGACGTGGGCGCAGTCGGGCGGCTTTTTGTTCGCGTTCGATGCGGCCGGCAAGCAAGCGGTCCGCACGGCGGTCTCCGCGAACAGCTTCGTGATCCCGAGCGGCGACGGACTCGCGGTGGTCGGCGATCTCGGCAGCGAGGACGTTCAACTGGTGCTGACGTGGTTGTCGGCGACAGGCGAGCACCGGCGACGCAGCGCGCTGCCGTTGGCCAAGGGTGAGATGTTCCTCGTCGACGACGTCGAGCTGCAGGTCGCGGGGCCGGTGATCGTCGCGGGCTTGGAGCGGACGTTGGTCGCGCTCACGCAGTGAGAGGTCGCAAGCAGTCAAGAATCGAGCGGCTGCTGTCCGGTCGTCCCGTCGACGTTCGGGCGCCCGCTGCGATCAACAGTCGTCCCGGAAAACCGCTCCATTGAAACATAGAAGACGATCGTGGGCCCCAATAGCAAGGCGGCGGTGACGACGATCGCCGCTCTCGCGAGACGCTTCGCCGTTCGGAACCCAGCGCTGGCTCCCTGCACGAGAGCGCGTACTCGGCACCGCTGGACGTCCGGACAATCGGGTGCTCATGCGTCATCGGGGGGGCGCCTCGTCAGCCTCGTCAGTGGCTGGTCGCGAGTGCGCAGGTCGGCCGCGCCGCGACCGTGTTGCAGGGGAGGCCGCTTCATGGCACCTCCGCTCCTGCGACGTCCCCGGTGCCGTCGACGTTCGGACGCCCGCTGCGACCTCGCCGATCGCGCTGCTGCTCGAACGAGCCGAGGCCAACAAGGGCGACCTCGCCTTCCATGCACGGGCACATGCGAAAGCAGCGAGCTCGAAGCTCACCTCTATACGCAGAGCTCTCGGGCGGCGTGTCGATCTCCTCGGCGAAGAACCAGATCACCGCTTCGTCCCCGTCGCGCAGACACAGCGACTCGGCGATCTCGGCCTCGGCGCGCGGGAGCGACGTGGGGGCCGCCTGCATCCCGACCCAGGCCAACGGGTCGTCCGCGTCGATATAGACGAGTCCTCCAAGAGTCTCGACGGCGAACGAACGTCCCTGTGCCGCCGAGCGCGAGTTTTCGCGTAGCCCGGCACGAGGCACGGAGCACACGCACGCTCCCAATCCATCTGCTCCGGCGGGGAGCGTTGCGAACGCGCGGATCTTTCCCGCGACGTGGAACGCGGGCCTACCCTTCCCTATCGCGGTCATGAACCAAGGGAAAAGGCGCCTCGAGGTAACAAATCGATCGAACGGAACGACGACGACCGCGGCGGCCAGCGTGAACGTAATGGCTATTGATGCTGCGAGGGGCGTACTGGGCGAGTGTCCGAGCGCGAGGAGTGCCGCAAAGCCGGCATACCATACCGTAAGCACCAGCAGACAGAACGCTGCAACGGTTCTACACCGCAAAGGTGGACGGCGACTCGATGCCGAATCTCCGAGTTCGCGTCCTCCAGCGTTCGGACGCGGATGCCACCAGGTAAAGTCACGCCACCACAACATTGCAACACCGATCACGTCGCAGACGAGCAGAATCCAGAACAGCATTCTGGGCTGATCCCACTGCGGCGACGAGTCAGGCGGCAGCGTCGAACGAACCGGGAGCAGAAGCCCACTTTGGTCGAGGATGAGAACGCACGGCCCAAGCAACAACACGAGCACAGCGAGCACGGGATGAAATCGCCGCCCGAAACGCCCGTAGATGGCGAGCCCCAACCCGACACCGTAGAACGCTATGGCCGGGCCGAGATCATCGAACTCTCTGCCATAGAACGCTCCGGCCGCGCCGACACCGTGCCTGTAGAGCAACCACCCAGTCCCGCCGAAGAAGTACGCCAACAGCGTAACTCTCAGCCTTGGCTGCGGTCGCGACGGGACCAAGGCAACAAGCCGCTCGAGGAGAATGAAGGGAAGCTCCCAGAACAGCAAGCACAGCATCAGAAAAAACTTCAGAATGGACGTCGCCAAGAGTAGGTACACCAGCAGCGAGCATGCGACCCACCGCGCGATCGTACGCCATGCTGACGGACTAGGGCGCGGGACTCGATGCAGTATCCCACGCGCGATTGTCCACCAGACCAGGAGCACGGCGTTCATTCCATGCACCTGGCGAGGTCGAACTCGAGTCTCGGGTACACGGCCCACTCCAGTGGGACCTGGCTGGTGAGATGGCCGGTCGTCCTCACGCGGAAGTAGAACAACGCCCAAGGGTCGCTCTCCGACGCACCCATGTATGGCTCCGCGTATGCGGCAGCAAGCGTGTCCAAGCCATTCTGCAGACCGAAAATTATCGCTGCGCTGTCTGGCCATTCGTGCACCGCGTACGCGAGTCCGTGGTGACAAACAACGGTTAGATCCCCAGCACCGACCGTCTCTGCGACCGCCCGGTACCTCAGAGTGTGCTGATTTGGAAACGACGCGAACACCGTCTGGTTCTCCGGCACGCCGGGCCGGCCCGGGCCAGCATTCGGCTGGCCGTTCTCCCAGCCGGCGATCGCAGGATCGTCGAAGAGCGCAGACCATCGCACGTGCATATGGCAGCAGTCGTGCAAGCACACGAAGACCATGGGAAGGCTGTCGTCGACCACGATGCTGCCGCGACCATCGCCCAACGAGTCGAGCACCAGACGCATGCGTGGGGCGAGATGGACGTTGTCAAATTGACCCTGTCGGGGCCACTTCACCACGTCGCGATGTTCGTCCGCTTTACTCACGATCGCGGTGCGCCGCTTGACCGCACCTCGGATCCGCCGTTTCGACGTGAATCTCGCGTCGGCAAGCGTCACCTCGCCGAGTCGCTGCAGCGGGTGGTCATCATCGGTTGGGACTCGTTCGGCAAACGCGGATACCGGACTATCCTCGTAGTAGTCATAGAGCGCGTCGGCGACGGGCACCGGCACGTCGATGCCGGCGAACGTTTCCTCGGTGTGTGACACATTCGTATCGGTGACGAGCAACGCCTTGTGCCGGGTGTGCATCGCCGGATCGCCGTGGTTCATCGCCTTGCGTGGGCGGGCCATCACGATCGTCGTCTCGACCCGCTCCAGCCCTTCGGTGCTCCAGACAAGCGCGTGGGGATGGATACGCGCGAACCCAATCATGTCGGGCCCGGGCACGAAGTCGGGGTTCTCGCGGCACAGCACGAGCTCGACCACGACGATGTACCGTGGGTAGTCGACGCGGACCACGGCGCTCGCTCCCTCACGCGCCGTGAACGTCACGCGCGGGCGCGGAGTGCCTGGCGGCGGCATCAGATCCTGGCCGAGCACCTCGCACTCGACCATCGACAGGGCCCGCGCCTGCGGTCCGTCGAGTCGGTACCCGAACGCGACCAGCATCGACGAGTCGATCCTCGTCGGGACCTTCCATATGCTCCGCGGATTGTGGAACACGTCGGACAGGGGACGGATCTGCCCAACACGCCCCTCCCAAGCGCCGATCATGTGTGCCGCGTCCAAAAAGAGATCCACGCTCGCGCCGTTGGTCCGGATCGCACGCACCTCGCGGAACTCGAGCCGGTCGTACGCCGTCACTGGCATGCGATAGTCCATTCCCATCCCGCGAGACAGCAGGGTGATGTCCGTGAAGGTCCCTGGTGCTGCGGGATCCCAGGACATCTGCCAGATCGCGTTGTTGCGTACGGTCTCTTCATCGAGATCCTCGCCCAGATCCGCCGCCGTCTGCGGTACCGGCCGCGACGACCGGAACTTCTCGTGGACAGGGTCCGCGTGCGCGCGACCGTGCGTCGCGGTGAACAGCATCGACTGCATCAACAGATCATCGAGGCTCGGCATCTCGCTCCCTCCTTCCTTCATGTCGGCGCTTGCTCATCCCGCCCGCTCCTCGCCGCCATCCATCGCGCCTCCGCCGTCGGCGTCCGAGGCCGCGACGACGTCGATGCGGTCACCCGCGAGCGCGACCAGCCGGACCATGCCGCTCGCGTCTGCGATCCACGGCGAAGCTCCGAGATCTCCGATGTCGATCCACGCACGTCCGCGAGCGAGCGGCGTGTGATCGATGGACGTCACTGCGATCTCGACGAGCACCTCGCCGGGCACCTGCAGCACCGTCCGCACGAAGTCACCATCGTACAGCGCGTCGGGACGCCCGGTCGCCGCGTCGACATCGTCCGCTCGCTCGAACACCAAGAGCGATCCTCGCCGATGCGGCAGCGCGGCCACACCATCGGGCGCCTCGTCCGTCCGCTCCGACGCTGGGCGCGGCCATCGCTCGCCGAACGCGAGCACGGCAGGCTCCGCCCAACGCACTGTGGCGCGAAGCTCCGCGAGCCCGCCGAGGTCGGTGGCAAGCATGCGCGCGAGATCGATGTCGTAGGCCTCGGCGATCGCACGCCAGTCCTGCACCGCCACCGGCCCGTCCTCGGCGAGTCCGGCGTTGCGTCGCAGCTCGGCCAGCGCACGCGATAGACCGTCGTCATCGTCGACCGCGATGGCACCGGGGCCGCCACTTGCGTGGCACGCCACCAACGCGCACCGCAGATCGAGGTCACTCGCGTGCGCGAACGCGTGATCGGCCCACTCGTCGAGGCGTCCCGCAGCGAAGAGCTGCACCGAGCTGGCCCGCTCGGTGGACAGCGTTTCGTTGTCGCTGTCTTGGCCGAACGCGTCCGCATGCCCGGCGACCACGAGTGTGCGTCCGCGTCCACGCCAAAGCGCGAGTCGCAATGCCGCACGCGTGGTGGCGACGGTACCGTCGCTACGCGGACGCATGCCACCCCAGCGCATCACCTTGCTGCCCTGCGCCCAACCATCGATCGGGATCTCCGTCACGACCGGCTCGTCGGCGACGACGAGCCGGTGATGACGATCGAGTCGCGTGAGGACGATCGGGCCCGTCGGCTTGCGCGGCACCGCGATGTCGTCGGGGCCGCGGACGAAGCCGTCCATCGCGGGTCCATTTTTCGCTGCAGCGGGCAGCTCGACCCGCGCCGGCAGCTCGACGCGCGAGGGCCCAGGCAGCAGCACGCGACGCGCCGTGTGGCGCCCTGCGGCGTCGAGCACCACGCGATCTCGACGACCATCCGCGTGCACGAGCGTGGTCTCGAACCCCGCGAACGGACGACCGTGACCATCGACGAGCTCGATCGACACCCAGCCGAACTCCAGTGTTGGCTCTGTCTCGCGCAGCGACGACAGCGGCACGATCTCCGAAGATTTCGCGACCGTGCCGCGACCAAAGTCGAAGATCGGCCGCAGGCCGGTCGGTGCTTCGCGCGACACGATCGCAACGAGTGAGCCGCGATCCAGGAGCTCGGCGACTCGGCGGATGATCTGTTTGGGGTCGGCGAGGCCGAGATCATCGGCGTCCACCACCCGGGCGAGCGCGCGTAGCGAGAAGCCGTCTTCTTCGATCTGCTCGAGCTGCCGCACCGCCTCGTCCAGCGACCACCGCTCGATGTCGTACGATGGCACGAGCGTGTACTCGGCACCGCTGGGCGTCCGGATGATCGGGTGCTCATGCTTCATCGGCGGGTCGCCTCGTCAGTGGCGGTTGCGAGTGCGCAGGTCGGCCGCGCCGCGACCGTGTTGCAGGGGAGGCCGTTTCATGGCACGTCCGCTCCCGCGACGTCCGCAGTACCGTCGACGTTCGGACGCAGCCCGCCGTCGATGTCGACGGAAGGATCGTCGGCCGGGCGGGGTGGAACCGCGGCCAGGTCGGCGGCACGCCACTGGGCGATGCCGGCGAACGTCGCCGCACCAGTGTTGCCCGCGCCGGGCGTGAGGCTGAAGTCGCCGCCGTTGTAATCGCCGAACCACGCCGTCGCGTCCGCCATGTCGAACGAGCCCACCGCAGCGTTGCCAGTACCGGCGACGAGTATTTCGGTTGCGCTGTAGCTGATGTCCGCCGCAGCGCAGTTGATGTCGCTGCTCACCGCGCGCGAGACGATGATGGAGTTCCGGACTTCGACGCTCATTGGCGTCGCACAGGTAAGCGCGGGGGCGTCGAACGCCCCTCCTAATGTCGAGTACAGCACGTCGACGCTCGACGAGTCGACGGAGAACGCCGGGACGTCTGCCGCACCGCCGACGAAGCAGTGTCTCGGCGGATCCATGTTCACGCGGTGCGAGAGAGCATGCGTGCGAGTTCTGCCTCCACCCTGCGAGGGCTCGCAGTCTCGAAGTTGAATGCCGAGTAAAGCGGCTGCGTGAGCGCGATGACAAGGTCAGTCAGCTGCAGTCGGATGCGATCGGCGTCGACCGTGATCCGGGACTGCACGACGTCCTGGCGGCTCGGAGGCGTCGCATCAGTGGGCGGAAAACCGTCGTCGAACAGGGTCAGTAGGCGCCGGTCCCGGAGGCCCTTCCATGTCACTCGGAAGTGAACCGCCGACTCCGGGATATTGAGCTGTTGAGCCATTCGGCTGGCGTGAAGAAGACACTCTGCAATTCGCCATAGGGGAAGAATCCGATCCAGCGCTTCCCCGGGTTTCGCCCTGCCCCGCAGATCTTCACCGCCGTCCTCCTGGAAGCCTCTGAGAAGAAAGAATAGCAGGGCGAACGCATCTAATTCGCATGGGCGGCAAGCACTCGCATGAGAAAAGATTCGTTCCAACCGGCCTCGAGGCGCCGATTCCTTACACCGACCTTGGAGCCCTTGACGCTGCGTAGGAGATTGAGGGCGATGTGACGAACGACGGCGAGATTCTCCGCGGCATTCTCGGCGCGCAGGCGGGAGTCGTCTTCGCGGAAGGCTACGTCGAGCGTCCAGTGGAGCTTGTTCTCGATCTCCCAGTGGCTGCGAACTGCAGCGAGCGCTTGTTCCGCGGTGAGCGACCCGCGGGACGTGATGAAGAGCCGCATCCCCGTGGTGGTCTCGGTGCCGATGGTGCACTCGCGCTCGACGTAGACGATTTTCGCGAGATTCTTCCATCGCGCCCGCTCGGAGAACGAGTCATCGACGTCCAGCACCCAGCAACGGCGAATCTCGGTCCTGCCGTGCGCGTTCTTGGTGTGCACCGTTTCGGTGTAGGCGTCGGGGTGCCAGCGACGTGTCTCGAGCTCGCGATCGAACGCGTCCATGACCGCCGCGTTCAGCTTCGGTTGGTTGTCCTTGACGGAGATCAAATAGTCGGCGCCGCCGTCGACGATGGCATTGACAATCTCGGTCTGGCATCCGATCGCGTCGATGGTCACGAGGCATCCGTTGAGCTGCAGAAGCTCGAGCAAGCGCGGGATCGCGGTGATCTCGTTGGAGTGCTCGGACGTAGCCACCTGCCCGAGCACGACGCCGTTTGCGGTGCTCCAGGCACTGACCATGTGGACGAACCCGCGGTCTCGGCCCTTGTCGAATGCGCGGCGCAGGGTCTTCCCATCGATCGCGACGACCCCCTCGCCGATGGCCTTCGCGACCGCGCTCATCCAGGCCGCAAACATCGCTTCGAGCTTGTGCGGGTTGAGCTTCGCGAGCACTCGTCCGATGGTGTCGTGCGACGGGATCCCTGCGGAGACGTCGACGAACTGCCCGAGGAACTCGCGCCGAGATTCGCCGAACCT
>Ga0163144_10016281_pt1 | contig 15244 bp, 5 predicted proteins | sample OliLak19BULKMAT1_FD_123175 | JGI IMG/M metagenome (GOLD analysis project Ga0163144, IMG submission 123175) | Freshwater microbial mat bacterial communities from Lake Vanda, McMurdo Dry Valleys, Antarctica - Oligotrophic Lake LV.19.BULKMAT1 | ecosystem: Environmental > Aquatic > Freshwater > Lake... | reverse complement strand
TACACGATTGGAGGGGATTATGAGGATGAACAAGATAGTGCACGATTGGAGGGGATTATGAGGATGAACAAGGATAATACACGATTGGAGGGGATTATGAGGATGAACAAGGATAGTGCACGATTGGAGGGGATTATGAGGATGAACAAGGATAGTACACGATTGGAGGGGATTATGAGGATGAACAAGGATAATACACGATTGGAGGAGATTATGAGGATGAACAAGGATAATACACGATTGGAGGAGATTATGAGGATGAACAAGGATAATACACGATTGGAGGGGATTATGAGGATGAACAAGATAGTGCACGATTGGAGGGGATTATGAGGATGAACAAGGATAGTACACGATTGGAGGGGATTATGAGGATGAACAAGATTGTGCACGATTGGAGGGGATTATGAGGATGAACAAGATAGTGCACGATTGGAGGGGATTATGAGGATGAACAAGATTGTGCACGATTGGAGGGGGATTAAGATTAGGTAAGCGATCATAACTTTTTGATCTTGAATATCCTAATAATTTGCTCCAATCGTGTGAATATTTTATTCCGGTAGTTATAGCATTTATCTTTGTTGTTATTCCGTTTTTTGAATAAAAAAATATCATGACAAAAGCAGAAATAGATGTAATAACGCACAAAATTATAGGTTGTGCCATGAAGGTTCATAACTTTTTTGGAAATGGTTTTCAGGAGTCAATATACCAACGATCTCTTGAACTTGAGATGTCTTCTCAAGGCTTAGCTTTTGAGAGGGAACTTGAGATGGAAATAATTTATGCGGGGCAGCTCATTGGCAAAAGACGAGCGGACTTTTACGTAGAAAACTGTGTTTTGGTCGAACTTAAAGCCATTGAAAAATTAACTTCCTCAAACAAAGCACAAATAATTAATTATCTAGAAACATACAATAAAGCGGATGGCTTACTCATCAACTTTGGTGCTCTATCCCTTGAATTCAAAAGGGTTTACAATAAATATTTGGTATCAGTCTAATATTTTATTTTGGATTATCCTTAAGTTCAAGACTGTAACTGTTGTTATATCCTGAACATCCCTTCATCTATTCTAATCGTGTTTGAAACAGTTTACATTGTTAACTGTTATTATTATCAATTATGAACTTAGAATGTGAAGAATGGATTCCAATTGGAACTAAACTCGCGCTGATTACCAAAAAGTATTTCGGTGTTCTTACTCAATCTTTTAAGCATTTAGAGATTGAGCGAAATTATTCGGTTTTACTGTTTTTAGACCATGAGAAGATACCAGTTTCACAACAATGTATCGCTGATTATTTTAAAGTTGATAAAACTCAAATGGTCAGAATTGTTGATAATCTGACAGGATTGGGTTTGATTACTAAAACACAAAATACAAAAAATAGAAGAGAATATCTTGTTTCATTAACTGAAAAGGCTACTTCAATAATTCCTGAAATGAAAAGCACAATCCAATCTTTAAATCAAAAAATTTTTTCAGGTTTTTCCGAACAGAATAAAAACGAATTTTGCCAGATGCTCATAAAATTATCAATGAATCTTGATTTAGAACCTGCTGTATCGATGAACATGGAGCTTAACCCATTTAAACAATAATTAAACATGAAAAGTATAAGAAGTATTTTATATATCGTGATAATAATTGCAGGGTTGCTCTTGTTAAAATACCTATTTTTTCCTGCAGTACAAGATGAAAAGGCAGGCATGCCTTCAAAGGATGCCAGTAAGAGCGGACCACCAACAATGCCTGCTTCTATGGTAAGTGTTTATGTAGTTTTCTCTGATACTTTGGACAATAATTTATTTGCCACAGGAACCATTATCGCCAATGAAAGTGTGGATTTAAAGCCAGAAATTTCCGGCAAAGTGATGAAAATCTATTTTAATGAGGGCGAACCTGTTTTAAAAGGCAAACTGCTTGTTAAACTTAATGATGCAGACCTTCAGGCACAACTTAAAAAAACAAATGCCGAAATTAAATTAGCAGAAGAGAAAATTGCACGCTATACAGAACTTTTAAGTATAAAAGGGGTTGCAAGAGAGGAATACGACGTAGCAACTAATTTGCTTCAATCGCTCAAAGCGGACGCTGAGGTCCTAAAGGTACAAATCAGTCGTACCAATATTCTCGCCCCCTTTGATGGGATTCTAGGTTTACGAAACGTAAGTGAGGGTGCTTTTATCTCCCCATTGTTTGTTGTTTCAAATATCCAACAATTGAATCCAGTGAAAATTGATTTTTCAATTCCTGAGCGTTATGCGGGCATAATTAAGAAAAACGGTATTATTAAATTTACAACAGAAGGGTCTTCAAATACCCACCAAGGCGTAGTTTATGCCTTCGAACCTGGAATTGATGTGGCAACACGCGCACTTAAAATCAGAGCAAGGGCTGCAAATCCCGGAAATAAATTACTTCCCGGCTCTTTTGCTAAAATCGAATTGGTTCTTAACAAAAACGAAAATGCCATCATGGTGCCAACCCAAGCCATTGTGCCTATTCTTAAAGGCCAGCAGGTCTTTATTAGTCGCAATAACAAAGCAGAAGCAATCAATGTGGAAACTGGATTAAGAAACGAAAAAATGGTTCAAATCATTTCAGGACTTAGCATTGGTGATAGTGTGATTGTTACAGGTGTGATGGGACTTCGTCAGGGTATGGATTTAAAAGTAATAAAATAAACAGCCTGTGAGTCTTTCAACGACAAGTATAAAACGACCGGTTCTAACCATAGTAATGAACCTGCTTATCATCCTGTTTGGTGTAATAGGTTTTAAATATTTAGGCGTTCGCGAGTATCCGAGCATTGACCCACCAGTGATTACAGTAAGAACAAACTATGCTGGTGCCAATGCGGATGTTATCGAAAGTCAAATTACCGAGCCGCTTGAAAAAGGCTTGAATGGAATTGCCGGTATCAAATCCATTTCATCAAGCAGTAATCAAGGGTCGAGTGTAATTACGGTGGAATTTGATATTGACATCAATATGGAAGCCGCCGCCAACGATGTTCGTGATAAAGTTTCTCAAGCAGTGCGCCAACTTCCTCTGGATATTGATGCCCTTCCAACCGTAACTAAATCAGATGCGAATGCTGATGCCATTATTTCAATGACCCTGCAAAGTAAAACCAGAAGTCATTTAGAAGTGAGTGATTATGCCGAGAATGTGGTTGCAGAACGCTTACAAACTATACCTGATGTAAGTACAATACAAATTTGGGGACAAAAGAAATTCGCGATGCGTATCTGGTTTGATCCTGCCAAATTATCGGCTTTTGGTTTAACACCGATGGATGTTAGAAATGCCCTTGAAGGCGAAAATGTTGAACTTCCGAGTGGAAAAATAGCCGGCGATAATACGGAGCTAATTTTGAATACCAAAGGAAAATTAAGAGATGAAGAAGATTTTAACAATTTAATTATTAAAGACCAAAATGGAAGTATTGTTAGATTGCGTGACGTTGGCAAAGCCATACTGGGTTCTGAAAACGAAGAAACAATTCTAAAAGAATCAGGGGTACCTATGATTGGTTTGGCTTTAGTGCCTCAACCGGGTGCAAATTATATTGATATTTCAAATGAATTCTACAAACGTTTTGAACAACTAAAAAAGGAACTTCCTAAAGATTACGCTATTAACATCGCCCTTGACAATACCAAGTTTGTTCGAAAATCGGTCAATGAAGTTGGCGAAACCTTACTCATTGCATTGCTTTTGGTCATTCTTATCATTTATTTATTTTTTCGCGATTGGATTGTAGCTTTTCGCCCACTCATTGACATTCCTGTTTCGCTTATAGGTGCATTCTTTATCATGTATATTATGGGTTATTCAATAAACGTACTCACTTTGTTAGCCATTGTTCTTGCTACAGGATTGGTGGTAGATGATGGAATTGTAGTAACAGAAAACATATTCAAAAAGATTGAAGAAGGCATGACACCCATGGAAGCCGCAATTAAAGGTGCCAATGAAATTCTTTTCGCGGTAATTTCAACTTCTATTACATTGGCTTCCGTTTTTTTGCCGGTGATTTTCATGCAGGGTTTTGTTGGGCGATTGTTTCAAGAATTCGGGGTGGTACTGGCTGGTTCAGTGCTCATTTCTGCTTTTGTTTCCCTCACCCTTACTCCTATGCTTAATGCAAAATTGGTTAGAAAAGCAGATAAAAAAAGTAAATTCTACTTGGCTACCGAACCTTATTTCGAAAAATTAAATACAAGTTACAACAATGCTTTAGAGAATTTCCTTAACTATCGCTGGTTAGCCTTTGTAATGGTTGGCATTTGCGGTTTTATGATATGGTTTTTCGGATCAAAGTTAAAGTCGGAGCTCGCACCATTGGAAGATAGAAGTTGGATGCGTATTTCGCTCACAACACCTGAAGGCGCAACTTTTGAATACACGGATGCTTTTGTTGACAAGATGTCAAGGTTTATTGGTGATTCTATCCCTGAAAAAAGAGTGTGCCTGACTGTAACTTCTCCAAATTTTACAGGAGCGGGTTCTTCAAATTCAGGCTTCGTACGTTTGGCTTTAACTGATCCTGAAGATAGAAAACGGAGTCAAAAAGATATTGCCCAGTATATTTCTAAAAAATCGAAATCATTTCCAGAGGCAAAGGTTTTTGTTATTGAGCAACAAACCATTTCTACTGGAGGCTTTGGTGGCTTGCCTGTTCAATTTGTTTTGCAGGCACCTGATTTTGAAAAATTAAAGGATAAACTTCCAAAATTTCTTGAGGAAGCCAATAAAGACAAGACCTTCCAGGTGGTGGACGCAAATTTGAAATTTAATAAACCTGAAATAAATATTACCGTTGACAGGGATAAAGCGCATGATTTGGGTGTATCTGTTTTAGAAATTGCTAAAACCCTACAATTGGCTTTTAGTCCACAAAGAATGGCCTATTTTAATATGAATGGCAAGCAATACCAGGTAATTGGTCAGTTTGAAAGAGAATCACGCGATAAACCGATTGATTTGAAGTCAATTTATGTGCGCAACAAGATCGGACAACTCGTGCAACTAGACAATATTGTTTCCATTAAAGAAAGCAGCAGCCCACCGCAACTATATCACTTTAACCGATATATGTCTGCAACTGTAAGTGCCGGTTTGGCTCCAGGCAAAACCATTGGCGACGGCATAGAAGCCATGAAAAAAATTGCAGACAAAACACTTGATGATTCTTTCTCAACAGCTTTAACAGGTGCTTCACGCGATTTTGCAGAGAGTTCTTCAAGCCTTGCTTTTGCGTTCGGTCTTGCGCTTTTACTGGTCTACTTAATTTTATCGGCCCAATTTGAGAGCTTTCGCGATCCGGTAATTATCATGATTACTGTGCCACTTGCCATTGCAGGTGCCGTGTTTTCACTTTGGTACTTCAACCAGACTCTTAATATTTTTAGTGAAATAGGCATTATTATGCTCATAGGTTTGGTGACAAAAAACGGGATTCTAATTGTTGAGTTTGCGAATAAATTACAAGAGAAAGGCGTAGAAAAAGCTGCTGCCATCCGTCAAGCTTCAGTGGGAAGATTAAGACCCATATTAATGACAAGTCTTGCTACCTCACTTGGTGCATTACCAATTGCAGTTTCGCTTGGTGCTGCATCTCAAAGCCGCATGGGAATGGGTATCGTTGTTATTGGTGGCTTATTATTTTCGCTTATTCTTACCCTTTTCGTTATTCCCGCCATGTACACGTATATTTCAAAAAAGAAAGTTAGTCATGAAGAAACAGCCATTTAAAACTTACTTATTAGTACTTCTTTGTTTTGCTAATTCTGCCTATTCACAGGAGTTACTTAATTTAAAAGTAGCCATTGATACAGCCTTGTACAATAACCTTGGCTTGATTATTAGCAGAAACGAAGCCACCATTACCATTAACAACGCAAGTCCTGCCAATGCAGGGATGCTTCCTAAGCTAGACGTAAATGTTGGAACTAGCTATTCCAGTCTTAATCTTAATCAGAAGTTTAATACCGGGGTAGAGATTGACAAAGCTGGCGTAGGCAACAAAACGTTTAATGGGCAGCTTGCCCTAACTTGGACTTTATTCGACGGAACGAAAATGTTTGCTACCTATCATAAGCTTGAGGTTTTGCGAGATATGGGCGAATTAAATGTCCAAATTAAAACAGAAGAAATAATTTTACAAGTTATAAAAGCATATACCGATATTGTTAAACAAAATATATTGTTGAGGGGAACAAAAAAGAATTTTAGCCTATACGAAGAAAGAGTAAAGTTGGCTGATATGAAACTGAAAATAGGAAAATCCTCCAAGTCAGAACTGTTACAAGCATCGCTGGATCTTAATATTCAGAAGGGCAATCTTATCAGACAAACAACTCAATTGAATAACGCCAAACTCGACCTAAGAAGAATCATGATGCAACCTTTGAAAAGCGATTTTGAAGTCACGGACAGTCTTTATATTGATAGAAATATTGTGCTGGAAACTACACTTAATGATCTCGAAAGCGGCAATAAGCAATTGCAACTTTTGCGAATGACGCAGCAACAAAGGGAACATGAAATTAAAGAACAAGAATCCTTTTTTTATCCAAAAGTAAATTTAAATGCTGGTTATAATTTCAATAGCAATGCATCCACTCAAGGTTTATTTTTAGTAAATCAAAATTATGGCCCCATGATAGGACTAACTTTAAATTGGAACATCTACAACGGTGTGCAACGTAAAATAGTAGAAAATACCAAGCTTCAAAGAGAAAACACCAGGCTACTTTACGATGATACAAAAATAACATTGCAAAATATGGTGGTTAATTCATGGCAGCGATACCACGATGCTATTGAACTGGTAAATACAGAGCTCGAAAGTTATCAATTGTCGAATGAAAACCTTAATATCATGTCGCTGCGTTTTAAATTGAATGAAGCGACTATACTCGAACTTAAAGACGCACAGCAGGCTAATGAGGATTGTGTTACCCGTTTAGCCAATACCTACTACGATGCTAAAGCTGCTGAAACTGATTTGCTCTATTTAGTTGGGAAGTTGATTAAATAGTAAGCATTGTATTGAACAAATAGCCCAAAACTATTTGTTCAATACAAATGACGCATTAATAAATAGGCAATTGATTTAGATCTTGCAAATCAATTTTATACAAAATTGATAACACGTTCTAAAGCGAGTTTAAATCCAACTTTTAAAATACAGACATAGTAGTCAAATAGTTTTCGCAAAAAACTATGTTGAATACATGAACGGTGTAAATCATTTAGTTCGGTTATAACAAACCTTCAATTGATTAATTTGGGTTAAATAAATTTCATCATATTATTTAGGAAATGACATCCGCGCAAACTGAATAGCCAACGCACGCCTTTATGTATTTATACAAATAGTTTTGAGGAAGTTATTTCGCAGGTAAGTCTATAAAACTTTTCCTACATTCATGCAACATTTTGATAACTCTATTATCTATAAGAGCTTAGTTGATGGAACGTCTTTATTTCTTAGCTAAAAATTACTTTCTTAATAGTCTGTGTTTCTTAATTAGGCTATTGTGAAAATGGGAAGAAAATTCAATAACCCATCAAGGTCGTTGTTTCTCCATATATAAATTTCAACGATTCAGAAATTTTACTTTTTTTAAAAAAAATATTTTTATAAATTTGAACAAAAAATTACTATTAACTTTCATTTTATGTCTAAATTTTTATTCCTTAGATTTCTAATTGTTTTTATTCTAGCTTTTTTCTCACTTAAAACACTTGCTAAAACACCTCCAAATGATAGCTGTAGAAAGTCAATTGAAATTAAGATTGCAGGAAGTGGGTTTGGTATTGGAACCTATCATAGTGATTCTATCAAGATGGATAGTGCCACTGTTCAGGTGGGCGAATTTTTTCACAGTTCATTAATTACGGCTGGAAATGACAAAAAAACCATTTGGTTTAAATTTTATATACCTACCCGAAGAGGGGTTTCCATTGAATTAAAACAAAACGCAAATGCCATTGCCATTAAAGATTGTGGATTCACTACATATTTTACAAACAGATGCCTACCGGGCTCCACAGAGTCCACTGCTGCTAAACTAACAACACTTGATCAATTTGGAAGTTCCTTTCATCCATGTATGGATCCTGGATGGTATATGGTACAAATTAGTGCTAAAACCCGGGCCGTTGGCAGAATTTATATAGAAATAACCACTAGCTTTCCCTATGAGAGCAGTGCAGTTACAAATGCTAAATATGATGCGCAGGATAGTGCTTATAACTTTGGTGATGATTTAGTAGGCAAAATAGGCCACAATACCAAATCTGTCAATTTTGACCTAGGCTGTTATACCATTAAAGATTCAAATGAGTTTTTTTCTGCACTGGGTAGAAATTATAAGAATTTTAACCAGAGCGCATGGTTTGTTTTTAAAGCAAAAGACAATGCAGATTTTACTCAGATCAAAATCAAGGCCCCAACTGCTTGTTTTGACGCAGACGACACAGCAGCCTTCCGATTGTATAAAGGAAATTGCCGAGGCACAGCCCCCCTGCAAATCCTAGATTCAAATTTTGGTAATTTCAGTAATTCTTCAACCTGTTATAGCTATTGTTATGATTTAGTTAAGCAATATAAGTGTCTCTTTGATTCTGGTGAGTATTATAGCTTTCAACTAATTTTTAAGAATAATGAAGAAAAAACTGTACGAATTACACTAGAAAGTAATAACAGTGAATTTGACTCTGGCTATAATCAACCTAAAGTAGGTTATGCAAAAGAATTAGGTATTATTAGCGGAAAGAATGAAAGTGATTACGGATTTTCATGCGGCTCATATATGAACAACAATGTTTGTGGAAATGCTACGCCTGCCGCCGGTGTTAAGTTAAATAATTACAGGTACAATTTGAATCAATGGGCCACATTTACTCTAGCGGAGCAGTCGCGGTTGCAGATTAATTTTTCCTATTCAACAAATGGAAATTACCAGTTTTATGATCAGACTGGGTTCAGACTCTTTAAGGATACAGTAACAGGAAATTGCAGTGATATGGATACAGCACGCCTCATTCATCAAGGCAAAGGTAACATTAATAATATCGTTGATTGTTTAGAACCAGGAAAGTACGTTATACAACTTCTTGGCACTGATAGCGTTGTAGGTTATATAGACTGGAAATGCCAAGGGAGTTTAAATTTAGGCAGGGATTACAGATTAATATTGAATGCGAAAAGGCTTCCTGTCAGAAATTTATTTTCTTTATTTCTTAAAGGTGAGGCTGACTCCCTTAATGCAATCAACAATCAAATTGCGCCACTGCCGCAATGGACTAAAATTTATGGTAAATCAGACACCATAGCATGTAATAACTCTCTGAAACCTAAAAACTCATGCGATTCGTCTCTAACAAAAGCCATTTATCGGGTTTTTAAAATAGGCGATGTAACTGGTGATGGCATTGCTGATAGCGGTATGGTAAGTTTCAATAATCTCAATGTTGGATATAACACACCACAAAACTACCGTTTATACAAAGGCAACGCACTTAGATTGCGTGACAATCAGACTGATAGCACCTACCCTTCACTGCTAAAAGGTCTAAGACCTTACACAAGTTGCTTTGATACAAAATACTATTACTATACTGAAAATGTATGTGTTGAACCTGGCGAATACACCTTGGTTTCTTTTTTTGACAATATAAATATTGGCCTTGCCCAAACACCCGTCATTAATTTTTATCATGCCAAAAGCAGATTTGATAAGTATGCCAAAGCGGAATTTATTGATAGTCTTGATATCTATAAAACGTATTACTCCAAACCTGATACCTTTACATGCTATACCAATCGCGATACAATAGATGGTGTAAAGTGTGGCTCAAGAAACAGCTATCATGTATTTTACTTGGATACAATCTCTACAGCTACTTTAGGGTTACAAGACTATTCTTCTTCAGCAACTTACTCTTTATTTCATGGTGACATTCGCAAGGGAAAGAGCGGCTTAAGACTGCATGAAGACAAAACCCGCAAATGGAATTGTATTGCCGCATATTATTATGGAACCACCACACCGAATTGTGAGCCATTACAACGAGGTTGGTATACGATTGTTGTTTCAAAAAACGGTCCCAACCATGACTCCCTAAACCGACATGAGTCAAATATTGGCAGTGATTTATACGCAGTAAGCAAAGTAATGTATGTTACCATTTCAAAACCGGATGTTATCCCACCTAAATACTTTCGACCTTCAAAAGCTGCTTTTGTAGATAGTTTAATTAACAATAATAAACCACTCAGTTTTGACACAAATTATCACACTAAATCAATGCCGCAGCATTTGGCTAAATTTACTTTCCCAAAAGAGTATTTAGAATGTGATCTTGATACACCTTTAAATCATTTTCCAAATAGTGCCTTATGCGATGCTAAAACCACAGATATTGCCTATTATGTATTTACTCTCAAAAAACCGGCTTTTGTAAGATTGGTAACAAGTTTAGCTTACACAACAAAAATTAAAATGTACAATTTCGATGTTAGAAAAGATTCTGCAAAACTAGCAACCGCAACACCGATACAAAATTGCAACTACAATCCCAATTTTCTTGAATTTTGCAACCTACAACCGGGAAAATACACCTTGGTATATTTTGTAAAAAGACTGGCAGGTCAAAAGTTAGTGATTATGCCAGAAATGTATATCGATAGTGTTGCCAGATCCCGTTTTGATCATGCAAAAAATGCGTACGATTTTGGTAATATTCCTGGCGATGGCAAATGGTATAATGGAAAAAAAGGCGATGTACATCCTTATAATACTGGCTTACCTCCAAGCCATGATTTTGTTACCTGTAAAACGGGTGCACAATTAAGCGACCCTGTTTTCTGCACCTCTTACAGTATATATAATCCAAATGTATATTTAAAAGACGCAAACACTGTAATGTATCCTTATGATTCGGCGTATACTAAAATTAATGGCTCATACAACTATTATAGTTCATATGGATATGGGGCCAAACGCAATTTATGGTATTCGTTTTCTGTCAAGGGCAAAGGTTCCGTTACAGTTACCCTCAATGCCGAAGATCAAAAACTATTATACGGAAAAAATTATGCGTTCAAATTTTCAATTTATGAATCGAATGAGAATGGATCACTAAGTCTGGATTCACTAAAAAAAATCGGCAAACTCGATTCAACATTGGCAAGCGGCTTGAAATTCATTGTAAACGATTACCCTACCTATTGTGATTACTCAGACCTCACAGAAACCTTTACGCTGCCTGCCTGCGGACCCGTAAAGCCTGTTAGATACTTTGTTGTTGTGGATATAAACAATTTAAGCAGTTTTTATTCATCCATTAATCAGCATATTTCACTACAAATTAAATACGACAGCGCAAAAATTCCGGAAACAAAATATGACACCTATTCTTCAGCAAACGAAATAAATGGTTTAAATGAACAGAATATGTTAATCAACGGTAATGCCGAGAAAGACAAAACAAGTGGCTGGAATACAACAACAGGTTACTGGTATCAACAAAATAGCCCTAGTAGTGAAGGCAGCTATTCTTTTATGCCCTATTATAACGGAGGAAGTAGCAGTTCAGAATTGAGCCAAACAGTAGATATTAGTCATTATAAATCCTATATTGATGCAGGCAAAGCAACGGCTTATTTTACAGGCCATGTTCAGTCGCAAACCCATTCAAATCCTGATGAAACCCGACTAGTTCTTGAATATCTCGATTCATCGAATGGTGTTCTCACATCTATTCAAAGTGGATATAAAGCACAGATAGGTTCGTGGCTGAAGGAAAGTCTTTCGAAAGTAGCTCCTTCAAAAACCAGAAAACTCAAAATTAAACTGCAATCCAAAGATAAAAATAGTGATGGTCTTCATTATTGCTATTTTGATGATATGGAACTTGTTCTTAAAGTAGATACAATAAAGTTAGTTCCAAGCTTAAAATCGGGTATTGTTTATAAAGGTAATTCCGATTATTTTACAAGTGCCAATTTGGACTCAACTGATTTTGACAAAGTTTACACAGGATGCGGGGGTAACTCAGGCACAACATGGTATAAATTTAAGGTTGACAGCAGTGGTTTTATTTACTACAACATGTTATACACGCGTTCTGTCAATAACAAATCTGTAACAACCAACGATGTGAGTTCAAACTATATTCGACTCTATAAAAACATCATTCCCGGAGATTCTTTGAGTGGAATGATATATCAGCCATATTCAGCACTCACTAATGACAAAAATAGTAAAATGGATTACGCTGCTACCAATTGTGTATCTCCAGGATGGTATTATATACAAATTAATAGATGCAACTTATTTCAGTGTTCAGATTATGCATATCCAAGAATTTTTTTCGATTTCCGGCATGGGGATTATTGCAACACAGCCATTCCAATTAGATTAGATACACTCGAATCAGTATCGGAAAGTGCACTTGTTAATTGTCATACCATTGGAAACGACTTTGGTGAAGATGGCAGTAATATGGGATGTTTGTTTGGTCCGACAAAATACAAATCAACTTGGTTTATGATTGATTATTCGGACACTGCCAAGGTAGACCTAGAATTTAGGCTAACTGAAAACACATCTGCCAAACCATCTGAAATTAGATACAGAGCTTTCTATGGAAATTGCCAATCCCTTACACCCGCTCCATGCAATAACAACGCACTTACTACTTTTACATTAGATTGTATTAGACTAGGCACTTACTATGTACAGATTGTAACTCCTGAAAATGCAACGGGAACCTTAGATATGACTGCCGAAGCAAAGAAAAACGTTGACACTACATGCATCCCAATAAATATTTTTAAACCCAATGCTGTTTTTTATTATAATACTTCTTGTCCTGAAAATATAGTAGAATTTATTAATACTTCTACGCGAGGGGATTCAATAAGATATCATTGGGATTTTGGTTACAATAATCAAAAAAGTGCAGCCCTCAATCCTCAATTTGCCTATCCTGCACTTAAACAGGAAAAAGATTACAACGTAAAGCTTATTGCATCAAATATTACTCGTGGGGGTAAGGATTCTCTTGAATTAACGGTAACGGTTCCCTTCGCACCAGAATTAAATATTCTTAATAGTGATACAACTATTTGCGCCGGTGATAGTGTTGTATTAAAATCAAATTTAACCCATGGTAAAGGAATTTGGAGTACCGGAGATACAAGTAAAAATATTGTAGTTAAAACTACAGGTTGGTATTCTTACACTGTTCAGGAATCACCTAAATTATTGATAAATGGCAACGCGGAAGTTAATCCAACAACAAAAGGTTGGACTTCGATTTCAGGCACTTGGATTAATACTTCAGGCTATGTAGGCGCTGCTCAAGACAGCTCATACTTCTTTGCTTCACCCAACACTAAAGGCACCGCAGAAATATATCAAGATATAAATCTTAGCAAGGATTCATTAACTATTGATGCTGGCTTAGCCAAAACTTCTCTGATAAGTTACATACAGAGTTATCCTGAAACCAAGCCCGATCAAAATCAAGTAATTTTAGAATACCTCGATTCTAAAAATAATTTATTGGCAGTTTACCAAAGTGGAGGCATGTCAAATATTGGAGGCTGGCTTCAGTTAGTTCATTCAAGAACAACACCCAAGAAGACTCGAAAATTAAAGGTTCGACTGCAGGCAATAAATGCGGATAATACAACTCCAAACTATGCGTTTTTTGATAATATTATTTTAAAAATGCGCAGTGCCTGTAATTACGTTGATAGTGTTTATGTTCAAGTAAATCAAACTCCTTTGGTTACTCTTGGCAAAGACACCTCTTTTTGCTGGCATGATTCAGTTAAATTGAAAGCCAAGGTATCATACAAAGATCCATATCTGATTAATGAACCCATGAATACCACCTATTTAAATGGAAAATTAATCTCCGCGGCTCGTTACACGCCGTCAGACAAATACGTTATTTTAACCCCTACAACCGCTTATGTTTATGGAAACATCGAATGGGACATCAATTCATTAAAACTAAATGACACCTTTGATATAGTCTTTGAATTTCTATCAGGTGTTACAACATCATGCAAAAATGGAGGTCTTAATTTGTTTTTATTTAATTCATCAAGTCCAACAGGTTATTACCAAAACAATGGTGGATATTCAATAAATTTTGACGAGACATATAATCAACTTCAGATAAATTGGCAGGGTGCAAGAATAAGAACCACCAATATTTCAAAAACTTTTGCCAATAAAAATTGGCATAAAATCAAGGTTGTATATATCAAAAAACGCTTCATGGTATACCTAGATGGCAAGTTGATAGATAATTTTCTTGATACAGGTACTAGAACTCAGACTGGTTATAAGGCAGGAATTAGTGCCACAAATAATTATTATGGCTGTGCCATGAAACACCTGGTTAGAGGCTTCTTTGTATCTAAGAAAAACCCTTTCCTAGTTGTAGTGCCTTCTACCGTAGGCAATTTAATTACTTACAATTGGAGTGATTCAAAAACAGACTCCATTCGGTTTATAAAATCAACCACAACACTGAACTTAATCGTAAAAGATAATAATAAATGTAAAAGTAAACCAGATACTGTTAAAGCCACTTCGATTAAAACGTATGACAGCTTACTAACCGCTAAAGAAAAAATATGTTCAGAATTAGATACTTTCAAATTATCACCTCTTGTAAAAGGAGGTACATTTTATGGAAATAAAGCAATCAATTCAAGAGGTGTCGTAAAAACTGACTCAGCCTCACCAGGACAAAATAAATACTATTATACCCTTAATGACAAATTCGGATGCAAATATATTGATACTGCAGTCTTTACGATTGATTCTGTACCCTATATTAAAATAACTGCCACGAAACCTGTTTGCCGAAATGGAAATTCTCTCTCATTAACAATTAACAGCCCTATTGGGTTTTTCTATGGTGGCAACTATATTGATTCTAGTGGTTTATTTGTTCCAAAAAAAACCACCAAAAGAGAAAATAAAGTCTATTACCGTAGCAAAGGTACTAATTGTGTTGGGATCGATTCCATCATCGTTATTGTTGACAGTATTCCCAATGCATCTATTACCTCTGCTGGACCTTTCTGTAAAAATGCTGGCATTAAAACACTGCAACCCAAAGTAAATGCAGGTGGAAAATTCTTCGGTGGAAGTTTTATTGATTCTGCCGGAAAATTCAATCCATTTA
>Ga0163144_10016280_pt1 | contig 15244 bp, 15 predicted proteins | sample OliLak19BULKMAT1_FD_123175 | JGI IMG/M metagenome (GOLD analysis project Ga0163144, IMG submission 123175) | Freshwater microbial mat bacterial communities from Lake Vanda, McMurdo Dry Valleys, Antarctica - Oligotrophic Lake LV.19.BULKMAT1 | ecosystem: Environmental > Aquatic > Freshwater >... | reverse complement strand
CGGCGACAACATGTACTCGGTGTCCGGCAATTCCGGTGGCGTCGTGCTCGGCTTCGCGCTTGAAGGCATTCAGTCGACCTTGACCGCCGGTGCCCTCGAGATGTCGAACGTCGATCTGGCCCAAGAATTCACCAACATGATTGTCACGCAACGCGGTTTCCAGGCCAACTCGCGCGTCATCACCAGCAGCGACGAAATGCTGCAGGAACTGGTCAACCTCAAGCGCTAGGACTCGAACCGGGTGCGGCGTCACTTCGGTGGCGCCGTACCCGACGCTCCCTTCCGGCGTCTTCGTTTTCGAACGCGTGGCGCCGGCCGGTGTGCTTGGCCGAGCTGTCTCGCGGCCCGCTGCCGCGCGAATGCGTGTATATCCGTCTCGACGGCCTTCGCTCCCCGTGCGGCCGAAAGTGCCGCCGTCGCGACCCGGCAACGCCTTCCGGTTCGCGCATTCGTGCCGAGCGGTGCGAGAACTACCGCCGCTTCTCCATGTCGCGGTAACATGCGATGCACAAAGGACTTACAGCACATTCTCGTGCGCTACACTGCGGCGGTTTCGCATGGCCCATGGCGTGCTTCTGTTTTCCTGCGCGCGCTCCATGTTCGCCCCCGCTCCCGGTCATCCCATGTCAGAAGAAGTCGAGGCTCCGACAGAAGCCGAAGCACCCCCCAAAAAGGGCCCCAAAGGCGCGGTCCTTGTGGGAGCGCTGGTCGGAACCCTCCTGCTCGGCTCGGCGGCCGGAGTTTTCGCCATCGGACCGATGATTGTGAAAAAATCGGGTTACGACGTGGTCCCGGGCGCGCACGGCTCGGCTTCGGGTGATAGCGCTGCTGTAGGTGAGGACGGTGCGGCGGGAGGCGAAGATGGCGGGAAGGAGGGTGAAGTTGCCGGCAGCGCTCTCCACCTCGTCGACAATCTCGTACTCAATCCAGCCGGTTCCGGTGGTGCACGCTTTCTGATGCTTGCCGCCGCCGTGGAGTTCGCCGACTCCAAACTCGTCGACGAGATGAAGACCCGTGATGCCGAGGCGCGCGACGTCATTCTTCGCGTAATGGGCGCCCGCACGGTGGACGAGCTGAGCGACATGAGCATTCGCGAACGACTCAAGCAGGAACTGGCAGATTCGTTAGGCGCACTCTTCAAGAAGAAGAAGCAGATTCGCCGCATCTACTTTCCACAGTTCGTCATTCAGTAGACCGTGGCCTCCGAAACTCTCTCTCAGAACGAGATCGATGCCCTCCTTGGTGGAGGTAGCTCCGGTTCCGAGACTGTCGCCGCTCCCGTCACGCACGACTCTCAGGCGGATGCGCAGGCCTATGACTTTCGTCGACCGTTCCGCATTTCGAAGGAAAAGCTGCGCGCGTTGGAAGCCATGTACGAGCGCTTGGCGGCGTCGCTCGAGGGATGGCTGCTGGGGCGCGTGCGTGGTGGGGTGCAACTCACGCTGCAGAGCGTAGAGCAATTATCCTTTGGAGAGTTCACGCTCTCGCTCCCCACACCGTGCGCATCGTACACCTTCGAGCTTCGTGAGTCCGGCGGACAACAGGGGGTCATCGACTTCGGACACGACTTCGCCTACTTCCTGATCGACCGCCTCTTTGGCGGCAGCGGCACGCCGGCCCTCCTCAACCGGGCGTTGACACCGATCGAGCGAATGGCGGTGCACGTGGTGGCCGACCGCGTGCTCTCGGTGGTGCAAGAGGTGTGGCAGGACTACGTGCAACTGGACTTGAGTTACACCGGCTTCGAGTCCATTCCCGAGATCCTTCGCATTGCCAACCGCGACGACCCGATGCTGGTGGCAAACATCGACGTCTCATCGGTGGACTCGCGGAGCCTGCTCGTCATCTGTCTTCCCTTTGCGGCGCTGGAACGCTTCTTCGCCGGCGGTTCGGAAACGCGGATTGCGGCACTCGGCACCCCGCAGGAACGCGCCGACAGTCGCGAGTTGGCTGAACACTCGGTCCGTGGTACGCGTGTGACCGTAGTCGCGCGCCTCCCCGACTTCCGCATATCGGCGCGCGAGCTGTTGGGATTGTCGGCAGGGAGTGTGTTGTCTACCGGCATTTCGCGCACTGCCGACCTCAACGTCACGCTCGGGTCCCAGCGCCGTTTTCGCGCCGCGCCCGGACGGATTGGCCCCTCGCTCGCCGTTCGACTCACCGACGGGCTGCTGCCGGCGCCGGAACCCGTCACTCTTTCGCTCAATCGGAACTTGACGCCATGACTGCACCGGAAACGAACACCACCGAACTATTTGACGCCAACTTCGAGGAGATCTCCACCGCGCTGTCTGGCGGCGGCGAGGTCCCCATCGGAATGCTGCTCGATCTCACCCTCCCCATCTCGATCGAGTTGGGGCGCACCTCGATGACCGTGCAGGAGGTCCTGCGTCTCTGTCGCGGGTCGGTGATCCAGCTCGATCGGTTGGCCGGCGAACCGATCGACGTCTACGTCGGTGACCGTCGCTTTGCCGAAGGCGAGGTGGTGGTGCTGGGCGAACACTTCGGCGTGCGCATCACACGAATACTGTCGAAGAAGGCGCCGACCGAGGCCGCTGCGTGACGCTCAGTTCCCTGGTCGGCGTGGCGCTCACGCTCGCGCTTGTACTCGGGCTGTTGGCAATGACCATGCGCCTGCTGCGCAAGGTGTCACAGGGCTCGCCGCTCGGTCGCGCGGCGGGCGCCGTATCGCTGGAGGTCGTACAGCGTATCTCGTTAGGCCCCCGACAGGGAATCGCCATCGTTCGCATCGCCGATCAACTGGTGGCGGTAAGTGTGGGAGAGGGCGGCGTTCGGGCCATCATCGAGATCGACGCCGTCGCGGCCGTCGCAACCGAGGCGTCGGCGCTCGAAAAAACGGCGTTCGCGCCCGCTGCCCCTACACGCGACTTCAGGCACGCGCTGCTGCACGGGCTTCGCTCGGCGGGCATTCCGCTTGTTGTCTTGGTATCCACTATGCTGGGCGGTGCCGCGTCGGACGTCGGGGCGCAGCAGCCCCCCGCTCAGGCCGGCCGTGGCACGGCAGCCACTGGCGGTCCCGCGGCGCCGGCCACGGTGCGGCTGCCACCACCTGCGACTAGCGGTTCCACCTCACCGGGCACCTCACCGGCCGCCGTGGCGCAGCCGCCGCGGGCGACCAGCGCCGCGCCGGCTGCTCCGATCGGCAATGCTCTCGACGCGGCGTTAGGCAAGGCGCTGCCCACGCTCGATCTCAACGTGGACGGAACCAAGCAGGACGGGCTCCGGCTGAGCGGTTCGGTTGGGATCGTCATCATGCTCGGCCTGCTCACGCTGTTACCGACGCTGATCCTGATGATGACCAGCTTCACCCGCATACTCATCGTCCTGCAGTTCCTTAAGCAGGCCCTGGGCACGCAGACCGCACCACCTAGCCAACTCATCAGCGCCCTCGCCCTCCTCATCACCGGCTTCGTGATGGCGCCGACGATGACGGAGGTGAATCGCGTCGCCATTTCGCCCTGGCTCGACGGGAAGATCGAGCAAGGGGCCATGATGAACAATGCGTTAGGCCCGATGCGGCAATTCATGCTGCGCCAGACCCGCGAGCGCGACATCTCCGCGTTTCTCGACATGAGCAACACCCCCCCACCCGCTCGCATCGAAGACGTCTCGACGATCGTGCTCACCAGCGCCTTCGTGACCAGTGAACTGCGGACGGCATTCCAGCTCGGCTTCGTCCTGTTCCTTCCCTTCATCGTGATCGACATCGTCGTCTCGTCGGTGCTGATGAGCATGGGAATGTTCATGCTCCCGCCAGCCATGATCGCCCTCCCCTTCAAACTGCTCTTGTTCGTCCTGGTCGACGGCTGGTCGCTCTTAATTCAGTCCCTCGTCCAAGGCTTCAAATGACATCTCGTCTTCTCGTCCTCTCGTCTTCTCGTCGTCTGCCGTAGATGTCCTACACCCAAGTCGCCGACCTTGCCCGCGATGCGATGCTGGTCGCCATGCTCTTGGCGGCGCCGCTGCTGTCCGTGGCGCTCATCATCGGCTTGCTGGTGAGCATCCTGCAGACGGTGACCCAGATTCAGGAACAGACGCTGTCGTTCGTGCCGAAGTTGTTAGGCGTTGCGGCGGTGTTCATGGTGGGATTGCCCTGGATGTTGCAGCTGATGGTGGAGTACACGCAGCGGCTCTTCCGCTCACTTCCGGCGCTGTCCAACTGATGCAGGTCTCATCGTTCGACATATTCGCGTCGGGTGCCCCGACCGTCCTCGCGCTCTTTGGTGCGAGAGTTGGGGGGTTGGTGATGGTCGCGCCCGTCTTCTCGGCGCGCCCCGTTCCGGTCAAGGTGAAGGGCGGACTGATCGTGTTGCTCACCATGCTCATGGTCCCCATGACGCAGGCGCAGATCGTCTCCCCTCCCGCGCTCACTCCGGTTGCCATCCTCGGAGAAACGCTGGTTGGCTTCGCCATCGGCCTTGGCGCCGCCATCCTGGTAGGCGCGGCCGAATCGGCGGGCGAGCTGCTCTCGATTCAGATCGGCCTCTCGGGAAGCGCGATTGTCGATCCCCTGTCGCTGCAGCAGTCCACGTCACTGGGACAGTTTGTCCATCTCTTCGCGATCGTCCTCGTGCTCTCCCTGGACGGTCACCTGGTCATGCTCGATTCACTGGCCGTGAGCGCGGAGCGCATACCGGTCGGCGCGTCGCTGGACCTGGCGGCCGGCGCCCGCGGAATGGCTTCGTTAGGCGGTTCCCTCTTCGCGCTGGGGCTGCAGTTCGCGGCGCCGGTCATCGCGGTGGTGATCATCGCCAACGTTGCCCTGGCCGTGCTGAGCCGAGCCGCGCCGCAGTTGCAGATTCTCCAGCTTGCCTTTCCCGTCCAGATCATGGTTGGACTGGGCACCCTGGTGGCCACTCTGCCGTTTATCGCGACCTGGTTTCTGGGATGGGAGGCGACGTACGACGTCATGCTTACCCGCGCCATGTCGGCGCTGACCGGCACGGGAGCGCGATAGCATGGCACTCGCCGATCAGGAAAAAACCGAAGCGCCAACGCAGAAAAAGCGGGACGATGCGCGCCAGGAAGGACGCATCCCGCGCAGCGCCGAGCTCACCACATCGTTCGTGCTGTTGGGCGGCGCGATGCTCATCAACATGATGGGCAGTTCGATGGGCCGGCAATTGCTTTCCATTTTCACCGATGGCATTACCGCAGTCGGGTCGGCCCCGTTAGGCGCCGACTCCGCCGTGGCCATGCTGCGTTCGGTGGGCGGCAAGACGGTGCTCATCATCGCCTCGTGGGGTGGCGCCCTCATGATGATGGGTCTCGCCATTGCCGCGCCGCAGGCCAGAGGCGTCCTCACCACCAAGCCGCTTTCTCCGGACTTCGGCAAGCTGTCGCCGGCCAAGAACGCCAAACGACTGCTCGGCGTGCAGTCCATCGCCGACCTGATCAAGTCGTTTGCGAAGATGGCGCTGGTCGGCTTCGCGGTCTACAGCGCGCTGGGCTCAGCGTGGGGCGAGATCATGACGCTCTCGCAGGCGTCGTCGTACGCCTTCGTCCACGTCACCACCAAGCATGTGGTCAAGCTGCTGACCACGGCAGGCCTCTGCTATCTCGGCTTCGCCGCCTTCGACTACGCGTTCCAGATCTGGCAGTTCGAGAAGGGGCTCAAGATGAGCCGCGACGAGATCAAGGAAGAATCGAAGCAGTCCGAAGGCGATCCGCTGGTCAAGCAACGCATGCGAACGTTAGGCCGTGCCATCGCACGACGCCAGATGATGAAAGCTGTCCCGAAGGCGGACGTGATCATCACCAATCCCACACACATCGCCATCGCCCTCCAATACGACCCGTTCAAGGCACCGGCACCCATCGTGCTGGCCATCGGACAGCGCAAAGTCGCCGAGCGCATCAAGGCCTTGGCGAAGGAGCACGGCATTCCCTGCATCGAGAACAGGCCCCTCGCCCGCGCACTGCTGGCCAGCGCAAAGGTTGGGCAGATGATTCCGTCGGAGATGTACGTGGCCGTGGCCGAGATTCTCGCCTTCGTCATCCGTCGTCGCATTCTGCGCGGTGAAGGGCTGCATCAGGTCATCGCATGAGCACGAGTGTTCGACTGCTACCTGCGGCGGCGCCGGCCTCCAGGAAGACCGCCGAGATGGGACTGGCCATCGCGGTGGTCTTCGTGCTCGGCCTCATGATCGTCCCGCTTCCATCGTTCATTCTCGATCTCCTGCTGGCCACAAGCATCGGGCTCTCCCTGGTGGTGCTGCTCACCACCATGCAGACCACGGAACCGCTCGAGTTCTCGTCCTTCCCCGCCCTCCTGCTCCTGCTCACGCTCTTCCGGTTGGGACTCAACTTCGCCAGCACGCGCCTCATTCTGTCGGAGGGTCATGCCGGCGAGGTCATCCAGGCCTTCGGACAGTTTGTCATCGGCGGTAATTACGCTGTCGGCGTGGTCCTCTTCCTGATACTGATCGGCATCAACTTCATCGTGATCACGAAGGGTGCCGGCCGCGTAGCCGAAGTGGCGGCTCGCTTTACGCTGGACGCCATGCCCGGCAAGCAGATGGCCATCGACGCCGACCTGTCGGCGGGGTTGATCGATGAACACGAAGCGCGCCGCCGACGCGACGAGATCTCTCGACAGGCAGACTTCTACGGCGCGATGGACGGAGCCTCCAAGTTCGTCAAGGGTGATGCAATCGCCGCGCTCCTCATCACCGGGATCAATATTCTCGGCGGCATCTTCATCGCCACCGTCCAGAAGGGGCTCCCGTTGGCACAGGCGGCCTCGCAGTACACCATTCTCACCGTGGGCGAGGGGCTGGCCGCACAGGTGCCGGCGCTCATCGTGTCGACCGCAGCCGGCATCATGGTCACCCGCGCGTCGGGCCAAGCGAGAATGGGAGCGCAGGTCGCGCAGCAGCTGGCGGCGTACCCAGGCGCCATGTATGTGGCGGCCGGAGTGCTGACGACGTTCGGTCTCATTCCCGGGCTCCCCAAGCTCCCCTTCCTCGCGTTAGGCGCGACGCTGGCCCTGCTTGCACGAGCTGCTTCCAAAGCCGAAGTCAGGCGCGACACCGACGCACAGGCGGCCACCGATTTCGCGAACAAGCCGGTGGACAAGCCGTCCGATCCGATGCGCGATCTTCTGCAGCTCGACCCCATCGAGCTCGAGGTAGGGTACGCTCTCATTCCGCTGGTGGACGATCGCCAGGGGGGCGACCTGCTCGAACGCATCCAGCTTCTGCGGAAACAGGCGGCGCTGGAGGTCGGCATCCTCATTCCGCCCATCCGCGTTCGCGACGACATCCGCCTTCCGGCGAATGAGTACGTCATCAAGCTGCGCGGTGCCGAAATCGCCCGCGCCGAGGTGATGCCCCGCTTCCAGCTCGCCCTCGACACCGGGTCGGTGAGCCACGGCATCGAGGGCATCGAGACGATCGATCCCGCCTTCGGCCTCACCGCCCGCTGGATCGCCGCCTCACGACGTGTGGAAGCCGAATCTTTCGGCTACGTGGTCGTGGAGCCCACCACCGTCATCGCCACCCATCTCATGGAAGCGCTCAAGGGCAACGCCGCCGAGCTGCTGGGGCGTCAGGATGTTCAAGAGATGGTGGAAACGCTCAAGAAGACGCATCCGGCGTTGGTCGACGACCTCATTCCAGGCAAGGTGTCGCTCGGGCTCCTGCACCGCGTCCTTCAGCGCCTGCTGCGAGAGCGCATTCCGATACGCGACATGGTCACGGTGCTCGAAGCGTTAGGCGACGGCGTGGAGCAGACCAAGGACGCCGAGATTCTCACCGAACATGTGCGCCGTTCGCTGTCTAATGTTATCGCCCGCGCCTATTCCGACGACACCGGTGCCGTGCGTGGCATCATGCTCGGCGCGCGGCTCGAGGCCTCGTTGATGGGTCTCTTCTCTCCCCGCAACGCCCCGGCCGGCATGGCACCACTCACGCCGGACATCCTGGCCGATCTGCTGCGCGAACTCAATCTCCTTGCCACCACACACGCCAGCGAAGGGCGGCTACCGCCCCTCATCACCCCACCGTCGCTCCGCGTCGGCGTGCGCCGTCTCGTCGAACCGGTGCTCTCGGCGCTCCCGGTGATCTCGCTCGCCGAATTGCCGCCGTCCGTCAAGCTGAACTCCGTCGCCACCTGGGAGCTGGGCCATGCTGCTTGAATCCTTTTACGGCACCGACTTACGCCGCGTCTTCGACGACGCCCGGCGCGCGTTAGGCGACGACGTCCTCATCGTGCGCAGCTCCGTTCAAAAGGAAGGGAGCGTGACGCGTGTGGAGGTCATCGCGGCGCGCCAACAAGACCTGGCGGCTCTTCGTCAGCGGCTCGACCCTCCCCCGCCATCACTCCCCAAGTCTACGGGAGGACGCGGTCGAAGCGGACCATTCATTCTGGCGCTGGTGGGCCCTACCGGCGCCGGCAAGACAACGTTAGCAGCCAAACTGGCGCTCCATCGCTCGGTATTTGCGGGCACGAAGGTCGGCATCATTACGCTCGATACGTACCGGGTCGGGGCCCTGGAGCAAATGCAGCAGTACGCCGAGGTGACCAATCTTCCGTTGGAAGTCATCTACGACGCACGCGAGATTTCATCGACCATGAAGCGGCTGGACGATCGCGATGTGGTCATCGTCGATACACCAGGGCGCTCTCCGCGAGCGAAAGATGCCAACACCCAGTGGCAGTCGCTGCTGCGCGCCATCGGGCCGGACGAGGTGCACGTCGTGCTCCCCGCCACCCTGCGCCCCGATGCGGTGCCCTCCATCGTGAGTGCGTTGGTCGCCTGCCGCCTAACCCACGCCTGCCTGACCAAGGTGGACGAGTTGCATGACGAGCGCGCCATCGCGGACGTGGCGGCGCGCGTCGAGCTACCGATGCGTTGGCTGGCCGACGGACAGTCGGTTCCCGACGATCTGCATGGCGCCCGGAACCGCATTCTCGGCGCGTTAGGCGTTTCCGTGCCGGCATCGTCCAGCATCCGGGCCGCATGAGAACATCGGCGGACTCCCTACAGCAGCCCCGCGCGCCCGGCTCGCCGAGTCCGACGCGTGCGCCGAGCGCGGGGGGCACATCCGGCGCACGCCCGTCGGTCGTGGCCGTCGGGAGTGGCAAGGGGGGGGTCGGCACCTCGACCATCGCCGCGCTGCTGGCCACGACGATGGCCGAACAAGGTCATCGGGTGCTCCTCGTCGACGCCGGGCAGCGACTGGGTGGATTGCACCACCTGCTGGGCGTGGAACCGAATGGCTCGTTGGGTCAACTCCGCGGCGAACGCGAGCCGCACGACCTGCTGATTCCGGTGGCCGAGCGGCTGTCGCTCTTTCCGGCGAGTGCCGATGAAAGCGCGCTGCGCTCGACCGAGCGGCGATTGCTCATGCGGCGCGTGATGTCGCTGTACCAGAATTTCGAACTGGTGGTCGTGGATGCGGGATCGAGCGCCGAATCGCTGGTCAACGCCTGCACCGACGGCGCCACGCGCCTGTTGGCGGTCACGGCCGGCGATCGCGTGTCCCTCGTAGCCACCTACGCGCTGGTCAAGCTCCTGCACGAACGCGCCGCCAGCGTGAGGGTCGATATCGTGGCCAATCGGGTCACGGAAGAGAGTGCCGACAAGCTGCATGAGTACCTCAACGGGGCGTCGGTACGATTTCTCTCGCGCACCGTCCCCTTTGCCGGCGCAGTCCCCGAAGATCTCGATTTCGGGAGCGCCCTCGCCGCCGGCCTCGGTACCGATGAAGCATCGTTAGGCTCTACCGCCGCGCTCGCCGTGCGCGCCATCGGAGAACGCATTCTCGCCGATGCCGCCGCACCCACTCCCTCGTTGCACCGTCTCTTGCGAAAGGGTTGATCGCATGGCCTCCGAGAATCTCTGGAGTGCGTTCGCCTCGGGCGACCACATCGCCCGTGAGAAGCTGCTCACAGACAACCTCAGCCTCGTACACCACGTGGCGCGCCAACTGTCGAAAGCGCTCGCCGCACCGGCCGACTTTGATGAGTTGGTCTCCTGTGGCACCATCGGGCTCATGAGCGCACTCGATGCGTTCGAGCCCGCTCGCGGCCTCGCGTTTTCCACCTTCGCGGTCCCGAGAATTCGCGGTGCGATTCTCGACGAGCTGCGGCGTCAGGACCACGTGCCGCGCTCCATTCGTCGCAAAACGCGCGAGATTTCGCGGGCTCGCGAAACGCTGACTCGCATCTTCGCGCGTCCCGCCAGCGACGTGGAAGTGGCCGAGCATCTTGGCCTCGATCTCAGCACGCTCTGGCGCTGGCAGGCCGACACCGAAAGCGCCGTCCAGATATCACTGGACCACTCCGCCACCGACTCTGACGGACAGCCCGGACTCCCTCCCGAAGCGCTGTCTTCCGATGCCGACAGCTCCATAGAAGACGACATCAACCGCGAGCAGGAGAGCGATCTTCTCAAGCAGGCACTCAAGCGGCTCAAAGATCAGGAGCGCATTGTCCTGACGCTGTACTATTTCGAAGAGCTCAAGTTGCACGAGATCGCCGACATTCTCGAGCTCACCGAGTCTCGTGTGTCACAGATCCGGGCCAAGGCGCTCGGCAAACTGCGTGGCGAGCTCTCACACTTCCGCCTGCCGGTCTAACCATGCACACGCTCACACAACTCTGGAATCTGGTTACGAACGATGCGCTCACTCTGGCCGCCACGGCCGTCCTTGCGCTCGCCATTCTCGCTCTCCTCGTCCTCGTTGCGTGGCCCGCTCGATCCGACGGCCGGCGAGCCCCGCATGGCGTATGGTCGTCACGTACCTCGCGGGCGCCTCGCGCCGTAGCGGCGCGCGCCATGGTGGCGGCGGGCGCGTCGGCCGCCGATGTTGCGCGCCGCACCGGACTCTCGCGCGACGCCCTCGCAATCCTCGTGGGACCGGTGACCATAGCCGCTCGGCAGAAAGCTCCAAAGGCGGCACGTCCTTCCTTGCTCCAGCGCGTACTTGGCACCCGAGCTGCCGCGCATGTACCGAGCCAAGTGCGTGTGGCATAACTACTTATAGAATTCCGCTCGACCAACGTAAGTCGGCACGCACGTTGCTTTTCCTTTGGGGCGTCTCCTCCTACTCTACGAGCGCACTCGATGAAGACCGATGGAATCGCCAGCGCCGCCAATGCCCTCCGCTACTGGGAGCGCCGGCAGGAAGTCGCATCGAACAACCTGGCCAACGTCAATACGGCCGGCTTCAAGGGTGAACGGATTTTCGCCCGTTTGCTCGGCGACGGGATGCCCACCCCCGAGGCGGCCACCGACTTCCGCGAGGGAACTTTTTCCCCCACCGGAAACGTGCTCGATCTCGCCCTGCGCGGCGACGCGTACTTCGTGGTCAACACCCAGGCCGGCGAGCGCTGGACCCGCGGTGGCGCCTGGAGCGTGGACCCCAAGGGCTTTCTCGTCGACACCGACGGTAATCAGGCGTTAGGCGCGAAGGGCGCCATCAAGGTCGCAGGCAAGGAAGTCATCATCGACCACACCGGCCTGGTGAAGGTCGATGGCCTAAAGATCGATCGCCTCCGTATCGAGTCCCCGCCACCCGGCGCCGCCCTCCAACACGAAGCCGGCACCCGCTTCGTCCCCGACACGACCCGCACCTCCGTCGCCCTCGCCGAGCGCAACGTGCGTCAAGGCGAAATAGAGGGCAGCAACGTGAACACGATCTCATCGCTCGTCGACCTTATCTCCATCCAACGCAACTACGCCAACGCCCAGAAAGTGCTGACTGTCCTCGACGGCATCCGCAGCACCATCACCAACGAACTGGGCAAGCAAGGATAGCCCCCCGAGCTTCGCAGAGCTTCGCAGAGCTTCGAGTCGCTCCGCTCCTCTCGTCTTCTCGTCTTCTCGTCTTCTGTTCTAACCGTCTTCTGTGGTAACCAATGAACCCCGCCCTCCGCACCTCCGCTACCGGCATGATGGCGCAGCAGATCCGAACCGAGGTCATTGCCAACAACTTGGCGAACGTGAACACGACCGGGTTCAAAGGCTCCCGCGCGCACTTTCAGGACCTGCTCTACCAAACGGTGCAAGGCGCCGCCGTGGTCGGGACACCGGACAGCAATACCACACCCGCCATCCAGGTCGGGCGCGGGACGAAACTGGCCGCCGTGCAGCGCCTGCACTCGCAGGGGCCGGTGGAACAGACCTCGCGTCCGCTCGACCTCGCCATCGAAGGCGAGGGGTTCTTTCAGATCCAGCTGCCCAACGGACAGGTAGCCTATACGCGCGACGGGTCATTCGGCATTTCTGATACGGGAACGCTCGTCACCAGCGAGGGCTACTCCGTGGTGCCGGGAATCAAGATACCGACCGACGCCAGCGACATCTCGATCTCGTCGAACGGCATGGTGTCCGTGCAGCAGGGAAACGACACCACCCAGAAGCAGGAGATCGGTCGCATCGAGATCGCCAGTTTCATGAATCCCGCCGGGCTGCAGGCCATGGGACAAAATCTCTACAGCGAAACGCCGGCTTCCGGACAAGCCACGGTCGGGTTTCCAAGCGATGAAGGAATGGGACAGTTGCTGCAGCGTTACCTCGAGGGAAGCAATGTCGAGATCGTGCAGGAAATGGTCGACATGATCACGTCGATGCGCGCCTACGAGATCAACTCGAAGGCCATCAAGAATGCGGAGGAGATGATGTCGACCGCCAACAACCTGATACGCTGACCATGTCTGGCCGTCGTCTTGCGCGCATTGCGCGCTGGTTCGTGTTCCTCGCCGTGCAGGCGTTGGCCGGGATCGTATCCGGTCGGTCGCGCCTATACGCGCAAGCGGACGTACCCGCGTCGCGGGACGCGGCCGACGTCGCGGTTCCCATTGCGACGCGCCGCCTCCCACGCGGAACGGTGCTCACGGAGCGCGACATGACAGTCGCGAGGGTGGCGCACCGGTCAGCGGCAGTCGCTGGCCCCACCAGCGTGGCAGCGGGATGGATCACGCGACGCGTCGTCCAGGCGGGCGAAGCGCTCCGTGCGCCCGCCATTGGCCCCGCACCGCTGGTACGTGCGGGACAGACGGTGGAGTTCATATACATGCAGGACGGACTTAGGCTGTCGCTCCACGGAGTGGCCGTTGTGTCCGCTGCGTTCGGCGACGTCGTCGACGTCCGGCTCGGCGCCAAGCGGCGCGTAACCGGCATCGTCTCCGGCCCGGCCCGCATTACCGCCATCGATTCCACGAGGAGTTCATGATTCACCATTGCGATGTCGTCGCTACCCCGCGCCGGGTTACCGTGATTCCGGCCGTCCCCGCCCCCGAGCGACGCGGCGCGGGCAAGGCCTGGGTAAGCGTTTTGTCCGCCCTCGGGCTCCTGATCTCTCTCGCAGTTTCGTTAGGCGCACAGGGCGGTCCCAGGTCCGACAGCACCGCGAAGGGGCCCACCAGATCCATCGCGTGGACGTCGGACAGGCGCACCTTCGCCGTCGGGGACATCATCAAGGTCCTCGTTGACGAGTACGCCATGGCCGAAGCCAACAAGGACAACTTCAGCAGCGCATCGCGTCGTCGCAGCATGAACGTCGGCATCAAGCCCCCCAAGCTGGGGACTGCATCCGGCGCCATTGGAGACATCCAGGGATCGGTGGAGAGTGGCGACGCCGGCACCTCGAAGCAGAGAGGCAATGCCACCCGCGATACCCGATATGCCGCCGAGATTCCGGTGCGCGTGCTGGCCGTGACGCCCGAAGGATTGCTGCAGGTCAAGGGAACGAAGCTCATTGATGTCGACAAGAACAAGCAGACCCTCATGCTCAGCGGATTCATACGTCCGCTCGACGTGAGCTCGCAGGACATGATCGGCTCCGATGCCATCGCCGATGTACAGTTGAGCTATCAATCCAAGGGCTCGCTCGGCAAGCCGAAGAACGGCATTATCACGAAGCTGCTCGGTCTCTTTTGGCCGTGAGGCGGATTCTCGCGTGCCGCAGTCTCGCCGCCATCGCCTGGCTTGTCCTGTCAGCGACGACGGCACACGCACAAGGTGTTCCCATTCGCGACCTGGTCATCGACGATCAGGGCGTTCCCATCCGGCTGGTGGGCTATGGCCTGGTCACCGGACTGAGTGGAACGGGAGACAATGCCGGCAGCGGCCGCAACGCCCAGCACACGGTGCAGTCGGTCGCGAATCTGCTGCGCCGCTTTGATATCATGGTGCCGGCTGAGCTGCTTCGTACGCGAAATGTCGCGGCGGTGCTCGTCACGGCCGAGGTGTCTCCCTATCTGCGTCCGGGCGGACGCTTCGAAACGCAAGTCTCGAGTGTCGGCGACGCGCGCTCGCTGCGGGGCGGCGTTCTCTGGATGACACCGCTCATCTCGGAGGTCGGAGGAAAACCGATGGCCACCGCGCAAGGGCCGTTGTACGTGGAAGAAAGCGATGCGCTTCGTCGGCGGGTAGGGTATTACGCCACCAGCGGGCGCATTCCCGGTGGCGGAGTGGTGGAGCTTGATCTCCCGAGGCCGCAGTTTGCCGCATCGACGCGTCTGGTTCTGCGCGAGCCCGACATCGGCGTCGCAGCTCGGATTGCCGCCACCATCGACTCCGTGGTCGGTGCGGGAACGGCCAAAGTCGAAGATCCGGGTGCGATCACCCTGACCCTCAAGGACAGCGCGGGCGCTGGCGCCGGTCCGGCTGGCGCCCTGGCGCGCATACGCGATCTCAAGGTCGCCGTGGCGCGGGTGGCACGCATCGTCATCGACCAGCGCCAGGGCACAGTGGTCGCGGGGGGCGACCTCACCCTCGGACCCGCCGTAGTCAGTGTGGCTGGGATCACACTCTCGATCGGCGCCGCACCTGCCGATACTACACAGGAGAGTGCTCGCGGACAAGTCCGCATGCCGACCGGCGCCACCGTGCAGCAGTTGGCTGCGGCGCTTTACGCGGTGCGTACGCCACCGCAGCAGATCGCCCAGATTTTCGAAGCGCTCAGGCAGGTTGGCGCCATTTCCGCAGAGGTAGTCGCACGGTGACGCACATCAATCCGTTGCACTCGTTAGGCACCGACGTCGCGCCGCGAGAGGATCGGCTCCGCAAGGTGGTCGGGCAGCTCGAGAGTGTCTTCGTCGAGCAGCTCTTCAAGACGATGCGGGAAACGGTGCCGGCCGACGGCATCGTGAACGGGGGTCCTGGAGAAGCGATGTTTACCGGCATGCTCGACCAGCACATGTCCGCTTCGGTACCGGGACAGTGGCACCACGGCATTGGGGAATCACTCTACCGACAACTCCATCAACAACT
>Ga0163144_10016279_pt1 | contig 15244 bp, 14 predicted proteins | sample OliLak19BULKMAT1_FD_123175 | JGI IMG/M metagenome (GOLD analysis project Ga0163144, IMG submission 123175) | Freshwater microbial mat bacterial communities from Lake Vanda, McMurdo Dry Valleys, Antarctica - Oligotrophic Lake LV.19.BULKMAT1 | ecosystem: Environmental > Aquatic > Freshwater >... | reverse complement strand
GTCAGCTGGCGAGCCAGGCGTCGTAGCCCTTGCGGCGCAGGTCGCATGAGGGGCACAGGCCGCAGCCCCAGCCCCAGGGGTGGCGGTGCTCGCGATCGCCGAGATAGCACGAGTGGGTGTGCTCGATCACCAGCTCGATCAGCGGCTCGCCGCCGATGTCCTCGGTCATCGCCCAGGTGGCGGCCTTGTCGAGCCACATCAGCGGCGTCTCGATCGTCATCGACTTGTCGAGGCCGAGGCTGATCGCTACCTGCAGCGCCTTGAGGGTGTTGTCGCGGCAGTCGGGATAGCCGGAGTAGTCGGTCTCGCACATGCCGCCGACGAGCACGCTCAGGCCGCGGCGGTCGGCGACGCTGGCCGCGACCGTGAAGAACAGCAGGTTTCGCACCGGCACAAAGGTATTCGGCAGGCCGCCCGCGTTCATCTCGATCTCGCGCTCGCTGGTGAGGGCGGTGTCCGAGAGCCGCGCCAGCAGCGACAGGTCGACGACATGGTCCTGTCCGAGGCGGGCGCCCCAGTGGACGAACCGCTCGAGCAGCTGCGCCCGCACATGGAGCCGGCTTTCCAGCTCGACCAGGTGGCGCTGGCCGTAGTCGAAGCCGATGGTCTCGACGTGGGCGTAGCGCTCGAGCGCATGGGCGAGGCAGACGGTCGAGTCCTGGCCGCCCGAGAACAGCACCAGCGCGCTGCGCGGATCAACCGCCACGAAGCTCTCCCTGGCCGAGGACGACCCACTTTTGCGACGTGAGCCCTTCCAGGCCGACCGGGCCGCGGGCGTGCAGCTTGTCGGTCGAGATGCCGATCTCGGCGCCGAGCCCGTACTCGAAGCCGTCGGCGAAGCGGGTCGAGACGTTGACCATCACGCTCGCCGAATCGACCTCGCGCAGGAAGCGGGTCGCCGCGGCCTGCGAGTCCGTGACGATCGCGTCGGTGTGGTGCGAGCCGTAGCGCTCGATGTGCCGGATCGCCTCGCCGAGCGAATCGACCACCTTGATGCTGATGATCGCGGCCAGGTACTCCTCGCTCCAGTCGGCCTCGGTGGCCTCGACCAGGCGGGCGCCGGCGACGCTGGCGAGCAGCGCCAGCGCCGCGGCGTCGCCGCGCATCTCGATGCCCTTCTTCGCGAACACCGCGCCGATCGCCGGCAGGAACTGCGCCGCGACCGCCGAATGCACGAGCAGCGATTCGGCCGCGTTGCACGGGCTCAGCTTCTGCGTCTTGGCGTTGTCGACGATTGCCAGCGCCATCGGCAGGTCGGCGGCGGCGTCGACGTACACATGGCAGTTGCCGTCGAGGTGCTTCAGAACCGGCACCCTGGCCTCGCGGGCGATGCGCTCGATCAGGCCCTTGCCGCCGCGCGGGATGACGAGATCGACCGACTCGGGCGAAGCGATCAGGAAGCCGACCGCCGCCCGGTCGGTGGTGCCGACGAGCTGCACCGCGTCCGGCGGCAGGCCCGCCTCGGCGAGCGATTCGCGCACCAGCGCCGCCAGCGCCAGGTTCGATTGCAGCGCCTCCGAGCCGCCGCGCAGGATGCAGGCGTTGCCGCTCTTGATCGCCAGCGACGCCGCTTCGATCGTCACGTTCGGCCGGCTCTCGTAGATCATCGCGAACACGCCGAGCGGCACCCGCATGCGGCCGACGCGGATGCCGCTCGGCTGTTCGCGCAGGCCGGTGATCTCGCCGATCGGATCGGGCATCGCCGCGATCTGCTCGCAGCCGAGGGCCACGGTCTCGATCGCCGCGGCATCGAGCTTCAGGCGGTCGACCAGGGGCGAGTCGAGGCCGGCCGCCCGGGCGGCGTCGACGTCGCTCCGGTTCGCCGCCTGCAGCGCCGATGCGCCGTCGCGCAGCCGTCGCGCCAGGGCGCGCAGGGCGGCATTGCGCGCCGCCACCGGCGAGGCCGCGAGGCCGACGCTGGCGGCGCGCGCCGCGGCGCCCATGTGCGCGATCGCGGCCTGCAGGTCGGCGGAAGTCATCGGCGGATTGTCGCAAACCGCCTGCCTGGTGCGACGAGAATCCGGCGTCCTCCCCGTTCTCTCGCCTGGAATGCAGCCGATGAAACAGCTCCTGATCGCTGCGGGCCTGGTCGTCCTGGCGGCGACCGCGCCCGCCGCCGACTTCGACCTGCAAGGTCACCGCGGCACCCGCGGCAACGCGCCCGAGAACACGCTCGCCGCGTTCGAGAAGGCGCTGGCGATCGGCGTCACCACGCTCGAGATGGACGCTGCGATCACCGCCGACGGCGTGGTCGTCGTCTCGCACGATCCGGCCCTCAACCCGGCCCTGACGCGCGACGCGCAAGGGCAGTGGCTCAAAGGGCGCGGTCCGCTGATCCGCAGCCTCACTTTGGCCCAGCTGCAGAGCTACGACGTCGGCCGCACCGATCCGGCGAGCGAGTACGGCCGCCAGTTCTCGAGCCAGCAGCCGAGCGACGGCGAGCGCTTGCCGACGCTGGCCTCGGTGTTTGCCCGCGTCAAGGCGCTCGGCGCCGACACCGTGCGCTTCGACATCGAAACCAAGATCTCGCCGCTCGCGCCCGAGGAGACTCTCGCGCCGGAGCCGTTCGTGCGGGCGCTGCTGGCGGTGATCCGCGAGGCGGGGATGACGAAGCGAGTGATGATCCAGAGCTTCGACTGGCGCACCCTCAAGCTCGTGCAGCAGATCGAGCCCGGCATGGCGACGGTCTACCTGACGATCCGTACCCGCGGCACCGACAACCTCGTCGACGGCAGCTGGACCGGCGGCCTGCTGCTGCGCGACCACGCCAGCCCGGGCCACATGGTCAAGGCCGCGGGCGGCACGGTCTGGGCCCCGAACCAGGGCAGCCTGACGCGCGAGGATCTGAAGAGCGCGCAGCAGCTCGGCCTCATGGTGATCCCGTGGACGGTCAACGATCCCCAGGTCGCCGACCGGCTGATCGAGTGGGGCGTCGACGGCATCATCAGCGACTATCCAGACCGGATCCGCGCCGCGATGGCGCGGCGCGGTCTGCCGCTGCCGCCGCCGATTCCGGCGCGCTGACGGTCAGGAGCCTGTTGCCTGCGGCGCAGCCGCCGCCAGGTCGCGTGCGTGTGGACTCCGTCGGCCGCGTAGCCGAGGGCCACCGCTTGGGGATGACGCCGAGATCACTTTCATCAGGCGGTCATTGAACTGCTCGATCCTGGCGTCGTGGTGGGCGAGCAAGACGATCGCTTGAAGCAAGGTCAAGGTCATCTCGCGATCCGTTCAAGAGCTCTCACGCTGTGGGCCGCATAAGCCTGCGCTAAGTCCCACTACCTAGCATCCCTCATCAAGCGCTCGAGAAAGCTGAAGCGAGCATGAACGCGAGACTGGCAGCAGTTCATTCGCAGCCCGCGCGAACGACGCCGAACGTTCGGGTGCACTGCGGGTTCCTGTTCAACCACGATCAGTTGCACCAGATGGCGCACAGTGCGCCGATCGCGTTCGAACTGATGCGCATGAGCTCCTCGATTCGCGTCAGTCTGTTCGCCACGACGCAGGCCCAGCTCGACTATCTGGAGAAGGCGCTCCTGCGCAACGGGCTGCCTCTCGACGGTCTGCACCTGATCTCGTTGCCGGTCTGGCTGCAGGGTGTCGCCGGCATGATCGACACGGCAATTCCGTTTTCACGGGTGCTGACGCTGCTCGTCAACCGGGAGGCCTTCCGCGACCTGGAGGTGCTGGTCGTACCCGAGAAGACCAGCCTGCTCCTGCGCTCCGGCGGTGGGCTCAAGGCGCTGAAGTTCGTGCACACGCGACACGGCGCCGGCGATCGCGAAGTGGGCTTCGACCGCCAAAGCGGCAAGTTCGACCTGGTCCTGATGTCCGGCGCCAAGATCCGCGACCGGTTACAGACGGCGGGTCTTCTCGTGCGCGACGGGTACGCGATCGTCGGCTACCCGAAGTTCGATCTTTACCCGGCGCAAACCGGGCGCCCGAGACTGTTCGACAACGATCGAAAGACCGTGCTCTACAACCCGCACTGCTCGCCGCTGCTGTCTTCCTGGTTTGAAGACGGGCTCGAAGTGCTCGAAGCCTTCTCCCGGTCGGAGAAGTACAACCTGATCTTCGCGCCGCACGTGATGCTGTTTCGAAAGAAGGTCCAGTTCTCCCTGAAGCCCTTTCGCACGCATCGAACCGGTCGCATACCCGCTCGCTACCTGAACTGTCCGAACATCCTGGTCGACCTTGGGAGCGAACGAAGCAGCGACATGACCTACACCGAGGCGGCGGATCTGTATCTCGGTGACGTAAGCAGCCAGATCTACGAGTTCCTGCGCCGCCCGCGACCCTGCGCGTTCATCGATTCGCACGGCTTCGACTGGCACGGCAACAACAACTACCGGCACTGGACCTGCGGGCCGGTGCTGGCAGGCGCCGGCAACGTGATCGCCGATGTGGATCGCGCCCTGGCCAGCCATCGTGACTACGAGGCAGCGCAGCGCGCCCTGTTCGAATACAGCATCGACATGCGCGAGACGCCTTCGTCCCGCCGTGGCGCCGAGGCGATCCTCCGCTACGTCGAACGCACGTTTCCGCAGCGCCCGCCCCGAGACAGCTCGCCGGCATTCGACCTTTAAGTTAGCTCGCTTCCGGCAGGAGCGCCACGATGCGCCTGGCAACGTCCAAGACCTCGTCGTCTGCGGCGGCCGAGTAAGGCTTCGCGGGCGCGGAGCTTCCGAGCAAGCCGACGATGCCTTCGCGGGCGAGCGATCCGATCCAGCGACCGATATCGACGTCGCCGGAGACGCGGCCCGAGGCGATGAGGGCATCCGGAACCATGCGGCGCAACGCATGGCGCGCGCGCCCGAGCACGCTTTCGCGCACAGGCGCCACGAACAACGGCCTGCCGCTGCGCCAAGCCTCCGCAATCATCGACGCCGAGTCGCCGGTGACCACCGCCTCGTCGGCGAAATGCAGGTAGGCAGCCAAGGGATTTTCGGCCTCGGCGCCGGGCACATAGACGGTCACTTCTCCAGGCACACGCAGTTCGCGGCGCAGGATCGGCGACGCCTCTTCCGGTGTGCGGGGGCTGGTGATCGCCAGCACGCTGCCGCCGTGCGACCGGGCCCGTGCGTTGGCCGCGCGGGCGACCCGCTCGATGTCGCCGGCACGCAAGGCCAGCCGCCGCGACGGCCCCCCGATCAACAGCGCTAGCCAGGGCCGCGGCCAGGTCTGCGATTGCAGGCGAAGCCCCATTGCCGATGCGGGATCGAACGACCTCGCCGGGTTGAGCGGCATGCGCACGCGCAGCACATTGCCTGCTTCGACGTACTGGTCCGCCGGCATCGGAACGACCAGGCCGAGCCGATCGACGGCCATCCTTCGCGGCAGCCCCAGGTGCACGAGCAGCGTGCCCTTCCCGGCTCTTTCGCGCAGGCAGCGCGCCGCCTCCAGTGTCTTGCCGAACGAGATCGCCACCCGCGGCCAGGGCGGTCGCAGGGCATCGAAGTCGAAGCGGACTTCGCGTCCGTCGGGCGCGATCCAGGCCACCGGAATCTCGCGCACAGGCAGACCGAGTGCGGCGGCCACGGCCCGCTGCTGCGAAACCTCGCCCAGCCGATTGCCGAGCAGCAGCCAGACCTCGTGGCCTACCGGCTCCACCACCAGGTTCGCATCCGGAAGTTCAGCGTGCTGCGCTTGCCGCTGTTGCCGATCTGCGGCAAGGCCAGCAGGCTCTGGCCGCGGCGAACGCGGCCGCGCGTCGTGGTGACGGCGGTGGCGTAGCCTGCTTCGTCAGCCGCCCGAAGGCAGTCGGCGTCGTGATCGCCGTAGGGAAAGCAGAAGTGATCGATGGCGACGCCGAGCCGGTCTTCGAGGGCCCGCTTGGAGTCTCCGATTTCTTGCCGCTTACTCGCCACGTCCAGGCCGGTCAGGCGCGGGTGAGTGCGGGTGTGCGAGCCGACCTTCATGCCGGCGGCGAGCCACTCGCGTATCTGGGGCACATCCATGAGCGGCTTGCGGACACGAAGCAGCTCGCTGTCCCAGGCGTTGCTCTGGCCGATGCGATCGGCCACGAGATAGCAGGTGGCGCTGAAGCCCTTCTCGCGCAACGCCGGCATCGCCAGCTCGAGGTTGTCGACGTAGCCGTCGTCGAACGTGATCACCGCGACGCGATCCTGTCGCTCGCCGCGAAGGTACGGCAGGCCCTCTTCCATCGACACGCCGCGGTAGCCGTTCTGCGCCAGGATCCGGAGGTGGGCACGAAACTTCTCGAGGCTCAGGTAGAGGCCGCGATGGGTGGCGCCCGCCGGCGCCGTGCCGATGTTGTGATAGGTCAGGATGGGTACGGGCGATGCCGGTGACGCCCTTCGATCCCGGGGTTCGGTCACGACTCGGCGGGCGGCGGGGCAACAGCGGGTCGCCCGTCCGGGCGGCGTCGGCGAGCCGCCACGTCGCGGGCAATGCGTTCGACGAGGTGCTCGCCGGTGCGGCGAAAGCGCTCGCGCGAGTAGCGCTCGAGCACGTCGGCGCGGGCCTGCCGGCCCATCGCCGCGGCGCTCGCCGGATCGCGCGCCAACGCGAGCATGGCCTGCGCGATCGCCTCGACATCGCCCACCTCGCAAAGCCAGCCCGTTGCTCCCGGCCGGATGCTGTGCGCCGGCTGGCCGACGCGGGTTGCGACCACCGCAAGCGCCGCCTGCATGGCCTCGTGCGCGGCGATGCAGAAACCCTCCTTCCACGAGGTCTGCACATAGCCATGGAGACCGGCGAGGAAGGGCCGCGGCGGGACGAAACCTGCAAAGACCACCCGCTCCGACAAGCCCAGCGTGCTCGCCAGGTCTTCGAGCATCGTCTGCTGCGGCCCATCGCCTGCGATGTGCAGCTCGAGGCCGGAGAAGACATTCGCGTCCAGATCCCGAGCTCTCGCCAGCGCGTGCAGGAGCACCGCGTGCTGCTTGTTGGGATGCAGACGTCCCAGGGTGCCGAGCCGCAGCCGGCCCGGGCCCGTCCAGGGGCGAGACACCGGGGCATCCGGATCGGCGACGAAGGGAGCCCAGACGTCGATTCGATCGGCGGCCACGCCGAGCTCCCTTTGCGCAAAGGCCCGAACCGCGTCGGAGTCGGCGATCCAGCGGCTGGTCAGCGAGCGAGTACGCCTGAGGAGCGCGAGATTTCCCGGCTTGAGGTGATCGTTGTGCTGCCAGCTGACCACCGGAATGTCGAGCAGGCGACCGGCGAGCTGCCCGTAAAGAGTGCCCTGCGTGAGGGACGTCCACACCAGGTCCGGTCGGTCGGCGCGCAGCCGCCGAAAGAGCCGCGCCGCCGGCGCGAACACGGCGCCGGGGCGGCCGCCGAGAACTTCGAAGGGAATGCCGGCGCTCTCCAGCCGCTCGGCTGCCTTGCCGTCCTGCAGGGACAGGGCCAAAACCTTCGCCTCGTGCCCGAGCTCGCGCATGAGTCCGAGCAGCTGAATCATCGGGAAGGCGGCGCCGCCTCCGTTCAGACCGTTGATGACGTAGGCGATATTCATGACACGCCTACTTTCGGCTGACGAGATGGCATGCGACGCTCACCACGACGATGGTAACGACAACGAAGGGCCACAGGCCTCCAATCATGATGAGCCAGCGCCCGTGCCTCTGACGGCTTCAATCTACGCGGGTTGCCGTTCATGTTCCTGACTGCCGGCCCTGTCTTGCCGGACCTGATCGCTCTCGCCGATCGCCTGCGCCCGATGGCGAACGCAGTCGATCCGTGCTCATCTCGAGAATCGCATCGGTCGACACGCCGAGGAGATACGTCTCCGGAGGCACGGTGGAGTACACCACCCCGTGCCGATCTCCCTCCGGCGCCCAGCTGCGATGACTCGCCAGCGCCGACATCCAGGTCACCGACGGCGTTCCGGCAAGGCGTGCGAGGTGCATCGAACCGGTATCGCCGCTCAGATGCAGGGGCGCGCTTTCGATCAGGGCGTAGAGCCCGGGCATGTCGAGGCTGCCGGGGCAGACACGCCACGGCGCGAATGGAAGCGCGCGGATCAGCCGCTCGAGCGCCTGGAGCTCGCGCGCCTTGCCGGCGCACGATATGACCAGCCGGATCCCGGGCACCGCCGCGCGGAGCCGCTCCAGGAGCTCGACGAGCTGGACCTGCGGCAGCTCCTTCTGGCTGCGCTTGGTATAAGGACTGACGTGGACCAGAGGCGGCCCGTCGTCGGCGCCGGGATCGAACGCGAAAGCCGGTCGACGGTCGAACTCGAAGCCGGCGTCGAGCGTGCCGACGCCGGCCCCGCGCAGCGCCAGCAAGCGTTGCCGATACATCTGCTCCTGCCCGAACGGATGCTCGACGAGATCGGTGGCCAGAAATCGCCAGGCGATCCGCATCCTCTTCCGGCCAGGCCGCCGAACCAGGCGGCGCGCAGCTCCGCTCGCCCACGCGGCGACGCTGGCGTGATCCGATCCCATCAGATCGAAGGCGATATCGAAGCGCTCCTGTCGCAGGCGCAGCGCCATCGCAACGGCGGATCCGAGATCCCGGATTCGGCCACGACGATAGGGCCATACCCGGTCGACCCAGGGCACGAAGTCCAGCAGGCTCGAATACTCTTCTCGTACCAGGCAATGCAGCTCGGCGGCGGGATACGACTGGCGAATCGCCCACATCGCCGGCAGCGAATGCACCAGGTCCCCGAGGCCGGCGACCTCGACGACCAGGACCCTCTGGACGGCCGCGGTCTGGGCCGCGAAGTCTTCCGTCGCAAGCCGCGGTGTCGTCCTCATCGGGGTGGCCCGGCGGCAACCGATGCCTGGGTGTAGCTGAAGCGCAGTCCGCTGCGCCCGTCGAGGCGTTTGCCGAGCGCGACCTGCCCGCCCAGGAACGCCGCTGCCGTATGCACGATCGTCAACCCGAGCCCGCTGCCCGAAGCTTCCGTTCCCGGAATACGAACAAAGGGCTCGAAGACCCGCTCGATGTCCGCTTCCTCGAGACCCGGCCCCGTGTCCTCCACGACAAAGCACGCCTGACCGTTCTCGGGAAAGACACTGACGTCGATGGAGCCGCCGCGCGGGGTGTATCGGACTGCGTTGTCGACGGCGTTGCGCACAAGGGCATAAGCACGCATCGGGTCACCCTCGATGATCACCCTTTCGACCCGCGGACAGCCGAGGTCCTGATCCCGGTCCTGGGCCATCGGCAGCAAGTCCTCGATCGCGGTGCGCACGAGCAGGCTGAGGTCGAGCGCCTGGGTGACGGGAGCCGAGGCACCCTGCACCCGCGCGAGGTTCAACATCTGATCGAGCATCGACGACATGCGCGTGAGGCCGCGACGCAGCGCGATCATCCGCTCCTGGGCCTCGGGCGACAGCTGGACGTGCTCGACGTTGTTGGCCTGGAGGATCAGCGCCGCCACTGGAGTTCGAAGCTCGTGCGCGGCGTCCGAGACCATGCGGCGTTGCTGCTCGAGCGTCGTCCCGAGGCGGCGCATCAGGCGATTGACCGCCTGCAGCAAGGGCAATGCCTCCAGCGGAACGAACCGGTCGTCGAGCGGCTCCAGGGCGAGGCCGTCGAGCCGATCGGCATCGGCAGAGAGGCGTGCCATGGGCGCGAATGCACGGCGAAGGATGAGGCTGACGATCACCAGGAACACGGGCACGAGGACAAGCAGCGGAACGACGGCGAGATAGGCCGAATCCATTGCGGCCTCCTCGCGCATCGCAATGCGCTGGGCGATTGCGAAGCGCCTCCGCGTCGCGTCTTCGCCGACCATCACCCTCCAGCCCTCGCCCGATGCCGTTACTGTCTGCAGGCCCGGCTTCAGGCTGATCGGCAACGGCAGATCCAGCTTCGGATCCGAAGACAGCGGCGGCGTGCCCAGGAGCCGGACGACGAGCTGGTTCTCCTCATCCTCCTCGGCGTTCTTGAATTCGATCCGCCCGGAGATCGGCGAGATGGCCTGGCGGCCCAGCACGGCCGCCATCTGCTCCAGCTGATCGTCCTGGACCTCGGTGGTGTCCTCATACGAGATGAGGAACGCCAGGACCGCCGCAATCGCCGCCGCCGCCAACAGGGCCAGCGACAGCCACAGGAGAAGGCGACGCCGCAGAGAGAAGTTCAACGGTCGGCTCCCGAGCCGGTGCCGGAGCGCTCCACCATCCAGCCGAGGCCGCGGATGTTCCGGATCGCGTGCTGTCCGATCTTCCTGCGCAGGCTGTGAATGATGTACTCGATGACATTGCTCTCCACTTCCTGCTCCGAGCCGTAGATCCGGTCCTCGAGCTCGGTGCGGGAGAGAACGGCGCCGGGGCGGATGAGAAGCGCGCGCAGCAGCGCGAACTCCCGGTTCGAAAGTGAATGCTCTACGCCATCCACGGTAGCCAGCTTGGTGGCGGGATCGAGCGTGATCCTTCCGTTGCCGAGGAGGGGCGACGTCTGGCCTGCACGGCGACGCGACAAGGCCCGCATGCGCGCCAGCAGTTCGCCCATCGCGAAAGGTTTGATCAGGTAGTCGTCCGCCCCCTTGTCCAGCCCGGCGATCCGCTCCTCGACCGTGTCGCGCGCGGTGATGATGACGACCGGCGTGCTGTCTCCTTGCGAACGCAGAGCAGCCAGCACATCCAGCCCCTCGCGCTGAGGAAGGCCGAGATCGAGGACGACGATCTCGAAGTCGTGGTGCACGAGCGCACTGGATGCCGACCGCCCGTCGCGCAACCAGTCCACTGCGTAGGTCGCGTCCTGAAGTGCCTGGGAGAGCGCCTCGCCGAGCATCTGATCGTCCTCGACCAGCAACACACGCATCTCCGATTCCCCTCAGGCCGCCGGGAGGCGAGGCACGACCCGGCCCCGCCGGAAGGTTACCGCGCGGCCTCGGGACCCCGGAAGGTGCTCAGCGCCAGTACGGCTCGTCGCGTGCGACGACGAGATCGCTGGCCGGGCTCGCTCCCCCGGCTTCCGATCGCCTTTCAGATGATCCATGAAGGCGCCCAGCCGCGAATTGATCAACACATGCTTGGCTCGCCAGCCGGCGCCCTCGGCGATGTCGTGCACTCGCACGCCCCGCGCTTGCGCACGCCGCCGGATCACATCGAACAGGTATGAATCGTGATACTCGCGCTCATGGAACAGGAGATCCCGCTCGTACATCGCCTCGAACTCGGCAAGGAATTCCCGCGTCTCCTCGAGCCGCAGGTTGTAGGCGACGAAGCCCGTTTCGCTGAAGCTCGGCCGCCGCAGGCAGGAAACGGCGCAGTCACGCGGAGACAGGGGGTCGAGGTCCCCATCGAGACATCGGCGAAGAACACGCTGTCGGCATCGATCCAGATCAGGACGTCGGCCTGCGTGCGCCGGGCCGCCTCGAAGATGGCGTAGCACTTGTGCGCGAACCGGACGGCATCCCAGCGAAAGCGATTGCGGCTGTCGGCGATCGGCAACGAGAGGGCCAGCCGGCCCATCCGAAACCAGGGTCGAACGCGGCCGTTCGCCCTCGGGTTGGTGGCATGCCGCGCCTTGAAGGCACTCAGCGCCGGCGATGCGTCGAGCAGGTCGATCGCGATGACTCGCGCCGAGGCTGACGGCGGCTCGAAACCCTCGTGGAAGAGCAGCAGCGGAACCTCTGCAGGCCAGTGCGCCAGGAAGGTCTCGACCATCTTTCGGCCGTACTCGGCATAGCCCTTGGCGTTGCACGTGGTGACCACCGCGAAGCGGCGTGCAACAGGGAAAGGAAGAAGGGGCTTCAAGCGAGGGGTGGCGCGTGCCGGTCCGGCGGTTCGCCTCAGGCTAACCGATCGCGACTTGGCCGCGCCTGAGGGTCGTCCCGAGTCCTACGGATCGGCCGTCGGCTCCGGGTCCGAAACGGACTTGCGCTCCGCTGCGGCGCCGATGGCAAGGGGAAAGCGCTTCCAGCGCCGGTGCGGCCAGCTCCACCACTGCGGGTTGCGCAGGATCAAGCGCTCGCTGACGCCGAACTGCGCGCGCACGTCGTCCTCCAGCGTCGAGTCGGGTTCACGCCGAATCGGCGGCAGGATCTCGAAGCGCCAGGCGGGGTCTGCGCCGGTCGTGGCGACAGGTAGCAGCGGTGCCCGCGCATGTCGGGCGAGTTGCGCCGGCCCGGCCGGCATCGGCATGTCCTTGCCCAGAAACCGGACCACCATGCCATCCCTCGCCTTCTTGGTCCCCTGGTCGGCCATCAGGTACACGACCCGGTTCTGGCGCAGGGCGGCCAGCATTTTCCCGTAGGCTTTCAGGCCCTCGGTGGCCGGAATCCCCTCGACGCCGTAGAACGACAGGCCGCGTTCGAAGAAGCCGGGATCGAACATCCGCGACTCCCGATAGACCACGCTCACGGGCACGCCTGCGGCAACGAGCTTGAGCACGAGCAAGGCTCCGTTCCCGGCGTGACTTGCGAGCAGGATGGCGCCGCGGCCCGGCGCAAGCGCGGTCTCCAGTTCGCCGAGACCTTCGACCTCGACCCGCGAAAGCAGCAGCGCTTCGTCCTGTCGCCGATCGAGCATCTTGAGCATTTCCAGCGCCGCGGCGACGTTGCTGCGGTAGGCCTCGCGCATCTGCGCCTGCACCACGGGGTCATCGGGGCGATGTCCGAGGAGCGCGGCAAGCTCGTTCACCATTCGCCGGCGGGCGGCGAAGCCGAGCGTGAACTGCACCGCCCCCAGCCAGGCGCCGAAGGTCCGTACCCGCTCGAAGCGGATTCGTCGCACGAGCACCAGGCAGGCGACGAATACCGTTCGGGATACGAGACGCTCGATCCGCAGGGCGATCGGAACGCGGGGCACGGGCGGCGGGGAGTGGGAGCTTGTCACGCGGCGCAATCGTAGGCGCAATGCATCACCGCTCGAGACGCGACGCGAGCCGGCCTCTATGATCTTGCCCATGAGTGAACTCGCGTCCGACACGGTCCGCGTCTTCGTCGGCTGCGACCCCAACGATTGCGACCTCGAGCAGATGATGGTCCTCGACCACTCGTTGCGTCGGCACGCCTCCCTGCCGGTCGAGGTCCACTGGATGCGGCTGTCCGGCGACCCCTCCAGCGCCTGGTTCAGCGATCCCCGGCGCGGGCTCGGCTGGCAAACCGAGCGTTGGGCCACGCCGTTTTCCGGCTTTCGATGGGCCGTCCCCGAGATCTGCGGATTCAAGGGCCGGGCGATCTACATGGACACCGACGTGCTCGTCCTCGGCGACATCGCCGAGCTCTGGCGTGCGCCGATCGCGGCGCCGGCCGTCGTTTTTGCGAAGCGGGAGCGAAGGGACTTGCGTTTCTGCGTGTCGGTCTGGGAATGTGCAGCGGCCAGGGCGCACCTCCCTGCTCTCGCCACGCTGCAGCGAGAAGCGCGAAGCCACGAGCAGTGCGCCGCCTGCTTCGAGACGAACCCCGGACTCGTCGCCGAGATCGACCATCGCTTCAACTGCGTCGACGGGGAAGGCCTGCCGATCGACCAGATCCGCATGCTGCACTACTCAGACATGGGCACGCAGTTTTCTCACGCGCGATCCTTTCCGCGTCTGGCGCAGGAAGGCCGACCGCACTGGTTCGACGGTCGCGTGCTGCCGCATCCACGTCGCGACCTCGCGGCGCTGTTCGACGAATGTTTCGACGACGCCCTGGCCAGCGGCCGCCGCCTCGACGACTACAGGAATCCGCGCCCCTTCGGGCCGCTCGTGAAGAAGTCGGAACGGCGCCATCGCGGCAACCGCACGACGCGGCCCGGCCTGGTCGAGCGCGTGCGCAGGGCGCTGGGTTCGAACAACCTTCGCTGAGGGCGAGTCGGCTGAGGAAGCGGTCGTCGGAAAGCCGTGCCGATCGGTCCAGCCGACTCGCGCGCGACCCGTGGAGGGGCCACCGGACTACCCCAGCCAGCTAGATCTCGGCGAGGCGGATGCAGGCGGCATCGTGCCCCGGGCCGACCGGCGCAAGCGGCGGCACGACCTCGGCGCAAGCGGCGATCGCGTGCGGGCAGCGGGTGCGAAAGACGCAGCCTGAAGGCGGGGCCAGCGGCGACGGCAGCTCGCCCGACAGCGCGGTCCGCGCAGCACTCGCCAACGCCGCTTCGCCACGCGCCGCGCCGATCTTGGGCGTGCTCGCCAGCAGCGCGCGCGTGTAGGGATGGCGCGGCGCGGCGAATAGAGCCGCCTTCGGCGCCCGCTCCATCACCCGGCCGAGGTACATCACGAGCACCTCGTCGGCGATCAGCTCGACCACGGCGAGGTTGTGCGAGATGAAGACATAGGCGACGCCGGTCTCCTCCTGCAGGTCCATCAGCAGGTTGAGAACCTGCGCCTGGATCGAGACGTCGAGCGCCGACACCGACTCGTCGGCGACGACGACCCGCGGCTCGAGCATCAGCGCCCGGGCGATCGCGATGCGCTGGCGCTGCCCGCCCGAGAACATGTGCGGGTAGCGCGCGTAGTGCTCGGGCCTGAGGCCGACGCGGGCCAGCATCGAGCGCGCCCGCGCCTCGCGCTCGGCGGCGCCGAGATCGGTGTTGATCGCCAGCGGCTCCTCGAGCGCTTGGCCGATCTTCTTTCTCGGATTGAGGCTGGCGAACGGGTTCTGGAACACCATCTGCACGGTGCGGCGCAGCGCCTTGCGGGTGGCCGCGTCGGCGTGCGCCACGTCCTTGCCGGCGAGCCGGAGCAGGCCACCGGTCGGCTGCTCGAGCATCGTCACCTGGCGCGCCAGGGTGCTCTTGCCGCAGCCCGACTCGCCGACGACGGCCAGCGTGCGGCTGGCGGCGAGCGAGAACGAGACCGACTCGAGCGCGCGGACGATGGCCGGCGGCTTGAGAAAGCCGGTCGAGACAGGGTAGTGCCGGGTCAACGCCTCGGCTTCGAGCACGGGCATGGCAGCGTCGCTCATGGGTGCAGGGCTCATGTCACGCCGCCTACCTCGGCCTGGATCGGCAGGGGAAAGAAGCAGCGCGCCCGGCTCGCCTCAAGCGTGAACAGGTCGGGCCGCTCGACCCGGCAACGCTCCTGCACGTAAGGGCAGCGCGGCGAGAGCAGGCAGCCCGCCGGCCGGTCGAAGGCGCCGGGCACGACGCCGGCCAGCGACTTCAGGCGCCGCTGGCCGACGTTTCTCTCCGGCAACGATGCCAGCAGCGCCTCGGTGTACGGATGGCTCGGCGTGTCGAAGATCCGCGGCACCGCGGCTTGCTCAACCACCTGCCCCGCGTACATCACGATCACCCGCTCGGCGACCTCGGCGACGACGCCGAGGTCGTGGGTGATGAGCAGCAGCGCCATGCCGCGCTCGCGCTGCAGCCTGAGCAGCAGCGCCAGCATCTGCGCCTGG
>Ga0163144_10016278_pt1 | contig 15244 bp, 11 predicted proteins | sample OliLak19BULKMAT1_FD_123175 | JGI IMG/M metagenome (GOLD analysis project Ga0163144, IMG submission 123175) | Freshwater microbial mat bacterial communities from Lake Vanda, McMurdo Dry Valleys, Antarctica - Oligotrophic Lake LV.19.BULKMAT1 | ecosystem: Environmental > Aquatic > Freshwater >... | reverse complement strand
CTTCTCGAAGCCGGTCACCGTGCCAAAAGTCATCTGCTTCATCGCTTCATACGCCCCATGAATATCGCATCCACCTTTAACGCACGAACATCACTATGTGTGGACTTAATCAGACCTTCCTTAAATAGATTGACGGTTGCGACCACCACTGTCCTTGGATGATGCGTGCTGATCCACTACAGATTGCGTGAAGCAAAGCCAATGCGCTTGCCGCCGACAGCGCTTGATCGGTCTGCGAAGCTTGATGCTTTGCAATCCGCCCCCATCTGCGAGTACTTTGGTGTTCTAGGCTGTTGGTTGCGCACAGGCTGTGTCACCATAGCGCCCACGATCCCGGAAACAGCGAATCTGCATCGCCGCCGCATAGATAGATTCCTGTGCGGCGTGCCCTAATCAACAATCTATGAAGAAATAATGTCCGCGATTCCACGCCCGTCCCAGGCTGAAGTTCCCAAAAAAAGCAGCCTCGCAACGTTAAGCGGCCTGCTGCCGTTCCTATATCCGTACAAGCGCCAGTTCCTGTTGGCTGGTATCGCGCTGCTATGCGCGGCAGCCGCCACGCTGGCGATTCCGTTTGCCTTCAAACAGATGATCGATCTGGGTTTCGGTGCCGGTGGCGCAAAGAGTACGGAGCATATCGATTTCTACTTCCTTGCTCTTTTTGGCGTCGCCACCGTGCTGGCTGTATCCACCGCGGCGCGATTTTATGCAGTGAGTTGGCTGGGGGAACGGGTAACGGCGGATATTCGCAATGCGGTCTATCGCCACGTCGTAACGCAGAGCCCACAGTTTTTTGAGATCACCCGCAGTGGCGAAGTGCTGTCGCGCCTGACCACTGATACCACGCTTATCCAGGCGCTCGTCGGCACCAGCATCTCGATGGCGCTGCGCAATGTGCTGCTGTTTATTGGCGGCCTGGGCATGATGTTTTTTACCAGCGTGAAACTCGCCGCGATTATTATCGTGCTGCTGTTCGTAACAATCCTGCCGATCATTCTCTACGGTCGCCGGGTGCGTGCATTGTCGCGCGACTCGCAGGACCGTATCGCCGATGCCTCGGCAGTGGCGGGCGAAATCCTCAATGCCATGCCCACCGTGCAGGCTTACACGCATGAGAAGATCGAAGCGGACCGCTTCGGCGCATCGGTGGAGCGTGCGTTCACCACCGCAATTCGCCGCACCCGCGCGCGTTCACTGCTCACGGCGCTGGCCATTGTGCTGATCTTCGGAGCGATCGTGTTTGTACTGTGGCTGGGTGCGCACGCCGTGATGAAGGGCAGCATGACGGGTGGCGAGTTGGGCCAGTTCATTCTCTATTCGGTCATCGTTGCGGGTGCCGTCGGTGCCCTTGCCGAAACGTTGGGTGAAGCGCAGCGCGCCGCAGGTGCCACCGAGCGCCTGCTTGAATTGATGGCTGAGCGCTCACCTATTCAATCACCTGTTGCGCCGCTGCCTTTGCCGCCGCGAACGCAGGCTGGCGCTTCGCTTTCGTTGGTTGACGTCACGTTCAACTATCCATCGCGACCACAAGCAGCATCGCTTTCAAACTTCTCGTTGACGGTTGCGCCCGGCGAGACCGTCGCAGTAGTGGGGCCGTCTGGCGCCGGCAAGACCACGCTGTTCCAGTTGCTGCTGCGATTCTACGATCCTCAGCACGGTCGCATTTTGCTCGACGGCGTGGCAATTGCGGATCTCGATTTGCACGTGCTACGCGATGCGATTGGCATCGTCCCGCAGGACACGGTCATTTTCGCTGCGGATGCGATGGAGAACATCCGCTATGGCCGCGTCGACGCCAGCGACGACGAAGTGATCGCCGCCGCGAATATGGCAGCGGCACATGAGTTCATCGAGAAGCTGCCGCAGGGCTACAAATCGTTCCTCGGTGAGCGCGGTGTCAGGCTCTCCGGCGGACAGCGCCAGCGCATCGCCATTGCGCGCGCACTGCTGAAAAACCCACCGCTATTGCTGCTCGATGAGGCGACCAGCGCACTCGACGCTGAATCCGAACGCCTGGTGCAGGGCGCGCTGGAGGCGGCCATGGCCGGCCGAACCACGCTGGTCATCGCGCATCGCCTCGCTACCGTGCAAAAGGCCGACCGCATCATCGTGATAGACGAAGGCCGGCTGGTTGAAACGGGAACACACGCATCATTGGTTGCGCAGGGGGGGATTTACGCGAATTTGGCGGCGTTGCAATTTCACGGGAAATAGACTTGCTGGCCTGCGCTTCGCGCCACTAAGAGGGAATTACTCAAAACCCACAGGCTTCGTCATTCCAGCGAAGGCTGGAATCCAGTCCATCCGCCTTCACTTTTGAGTTACGGGCAATGTAGTCAGATAGTGGATTGGACTGGGCCCCAGCCTACGCTGGGACGACGGGGTTTTGAGAATTTTCCCAGCAGCACCAGCGGACAACGAATCAGCGCACTGCCTTCTTGACATCAGCCTTCGCGTCGCCGAGCTTGGCTTGCGCATTGCCGACGACTTTCTTCGCTTTGCCTCTTGCTTCCAGCTCTTTGTTCCCCACTATCTTGCCCGCCATCTCTTTTACTTTGCCTTCCACTGCTTTGGACCGACCGTCGATTTGATCTTTATTCATGTTCATTCCTTGAGAAAATTATTGAGAGCTGTCGTGGCTTGCGGCACGTTTCAAGCCGCTCACCTGCGATGATCTTGCGCTTCAATGAGCCGGTCGTCCGTGCGTTCCCGCACAAATGCATCGCCCAAAGCCTGAATCTGCAAAGCCAGATGCGGCACCGCCGAGAATTTATTTCCTCATTTGGCCAAAATAAAATGTGGAATCTTCATGAATCTATGGAGACCAAATCACGTTGATGTTGATGTTGATAGGCATAGCCCAACTCATTTTGTCAATTAGGCTTGGTAGCCAGCAACACTTCCATTTCGTCCATGATCGCGTTCATGCGTTTGTTTAGCGCCTGAAACGGTTGTGGTGTGGCCAGGTCCACGCCTGCGTTTTTCAGCAACTGGTAGGGCTGTACCGAGCCGCCGGCCCGCAACACGTTCAAAAAGGTGTCGCGTTCTTCCACTTTGCCAGTCAGGATGCGCTCACCAAATGCGGTGGCACCGGCAATGGAAGTGGCATACACGTACACATAGAACGGCCGATAGAAGTGAGGAATGAACGACCACTCCTGGCAGTATTGCGGGTCGATCTGCATCACGCCGCTGTCAGCGCCGTGGTACTTGCGCAACAGGCCGCAATAGATCTGGGTCATTTTCTTGCCCGACAGCGCTTCGCCGCGTTCCATCGCGTCATGGGTAGCCAGTTCAAACTCGGCGAACATCGTTTGCCGGAAAAATCCGCCGCGCAGACGCTCCAGAGCCTCGCTCAGATAGAAGAGCCGCTCCTCCCGACTCTTTGACTGTTTGAGCATATGGTCGGTCAACAGGACTTCGTTGGTCATCGACGCCAGTTCCGCCAGGAAAAGCGAATAACCCGCCGTTTCAAACGGCTGATTTTTCTGCGCCAGCATCGTGTGAATGCCATGGCCCCATTCGTGGGCGAACGTTGACATGGTGGCAAAGTTGTCCTGATGATTCAGGAAAACAAAAGGCACCACGCCGTAGACGCCGGTCTGATATGCACCTGATGATTTGCCCTCGGCTGGATAGGTGTGCATGGAACGTAAACTGAATGCCTCCTTCAACAGACCCTGATATTCCTCGCCCATTGGCTTCATGGCGGCCACCGTCAAGTCGATGGCTTCATCGGCCGGGTAGCGGCGCCCGATGTTGAACAACTCGGGGTACACATCGTAGTAGTGCAGGTCAGGCAGCTTTAACAGGCGCTGACGCAGCTTCAGGTAGCGGTGCAGTGTCGGCAGTGACGCATTGGCCTCGGCAACGAGCGTGCGATAAACGGCCTCCGGAATTTCATTGGTCGACAGACTTGCCGCTACTGCCGAGGGATGTTTGCGCAGGCGAGCATTGACCACACCCGCCTCCACCCGTGCGGTCAATGTGGAGCCATAGGTGTTTTCGTACTGGCCCAGCGCTTTGAAGAATGCATCGAACGCCTGCTTTCGAACTGCGCGATCCGGATGCTCGCGCAACTTCTGGTAGCCAGTTTCATTGACCTTGACGGGCTTACCATCGACCATGATGCTGGGCCAGACCGTATCGGCAGTCGCCAACAGGGTGCGGGTGTTGGTGGGGGCATTAATGATCGGTGAGAGTGAAGCGATCGCGCCTTCTGCCTCGGCGCCCAGCGTGTGCTTGGCATTGCGAATGGTGTCGCGCAGCCGAACCGTGTGAACTTTCAGTCCGGGCTCGGCGAGAATGAATGCTTCCACCTTTTCCCGGCCGAGTGCCTGAATTTCAGGATTCACCCATGCTGCGGCCGAACTGAACCTCCCGCCAAGCGCACGCATCAGGCCGGTACGCTCCTGATTTCGGGCATCACGGTTGTCGGTACTCTGCTGAGTGCTGGCATAGACCGAAAGCCGTTGCACGCGCCGCGACAATGCGGATATGCGATCAAGAGCGGCTCGCAAGCCCGCTGCTGTGTTTAGAGTGCCTCTGAATTGGGACAACGTCGGCACTTCGGCCAACACCGCCGCCCGTTCGGCATCCCAAGCGGCATCGTTGGGATAAAGCCGGGTGAGATCCCAAATGAAGCGAGGGTCGGTACGTGATATTCCTGAGGCATTGGTCTCGGGCTTCGCAGCCGCTGACGCGTTGCTGGTTTGTGCAAGTGCGCCCGCTGCATAGCATGGAAGCAGTACCGCGCAGACAAACGACGGGAAGGGAAGGGCGGCAATTCGCCCGAACAACGAATCTATTTTCAAGGCTAGGCTCCTGGCGGCGAAACGACGATCAAAGTTGAGGAAAGCGAAGGCAACAGGCCCAATTCTACCGAGGTATGGTTGCAGCCTGCGGTAAGCGGCGTTTGCAGGCAGTCGAACTTGACGTTCCTTCTTCGCATAAAATGCCATCAAAGTCGCCCAAACCTCCTGGAGAAAAAATGAATATCTTGCCCCGTCTGTTCGCGGTGACCGTGTTTATAGTTGCAAGTGTGCTTGCTGCCCCGGCGGTTGCTGCAGAAATGACGTTCCAACTCGTCAACGATTCCGAACGCGCCTTGAACTTCAAACTTTTTTCACGCGGAGAGACCCGCCAGCAATGGCCATCGAAGACCAAAGCGTACTCGATTAATCCTGACGCAGCGGTGCAACAGGTGAAGATTACCTGCGAAGCTGGCGAGCAAATTTGCTGGGGTGCCTGGATGAAGGTGCAGAGCGTTTCAGGCGAAATCCGCGGCGCCAATGGCGAGCGAGAAACGCGGTCCAGCACCCATAGCTCCGGCGCCGGTGAGCGCGGGCAGCGCAGTTGCGAGCATTGTTGCCATGTGTGCACAGACGGGGCCGTTGTGCCGGCGACCAAACTGCGCGACCCCAATGCGGGTGCGCGCTAATCAGTACCTATTTTGTGGTCGGAAAGGCATCAGGTGTGAAGACAGGCTAGACACCAAATTTCAAATCGCAAACAGTCGAACCGATCCCGCGCAGCCCTTCACCTCGACACTGGCCAGCGGCTTCGCGGCAATATCGCTGGGCAATAGCGAATTGGTATTTCCGGAAATAACCACAGGCACCTCATAAACACTGCCCGCGAGTTCACAAAGTTGCGACGCCAGATTTACGTGGCTGCCGAGCGCTGTGAATCGAATGCGGCTGGCCGTTCCGTAGTTGCCTAGAAGGGCAGACCCGGAGTTGATGCCGATCTTCAGTTGCAATGCGGGCAACGACTGGCTTGACCACACGGCGTTTTGCGAATTGATGCGCGTCACAATCTGTTTGGCGCAGTTGCAGGCGTTGCGGGCGTTCACCCGGCTGTCACCGCTGTCCCACCACGCAAACACGGCATCGCCGTTATACGAATCCAGTGTGCCTTCGTGCGCGTTGATGTTGGCCGTGACGATTTCCAGATACTCGGCCATGAAGCCGCTCAGTTGGCCAGGGTCAAGCTCTTCGGTTGACGACAGGCTCGCGATGTCGACGAACATGAGCGTCAAATCAGCTACGTCGCCGCTTAACTCCAACGCACGTTCACGCGACGCAAGTACCCTGGACAAAACATGCTCACCGGCATACAGGCGCAAGGCATCCTTCAGTAGCCGAATTTCCGACCAGGGCCACATCAGCAAGTGCGTTTTGGTTGACGGTCGTTCATGGATGCGGATGAATGTTGTCCACCCAGTAAACCGTCTCCGGGTTTTCAATGACCGGGATGTCGAGATTGACCACTACCGGGTCCTGCCCGCTGCGCAGTAGCACGCATTCCAGCGCTTCGTTTTCGTTGGCGTTGATTTCCTGATGCGGCACATATGGCGGCACATAAATGAAATCGCCGGGCCCCGCTTCAGCGACGAATTCGAGCCTCTCGCCCCAGCGCATGCGCGCACGGCCTTTGACGACATAGATCACGCTTTCAACCGGGCCATGATGGTGGGCACCGGTTTTCGCATTGGGGTGAATGGTGACGGTGCCGGCCCAGATTTTCTCCGCGCCTACACGCGCGAAATTGACCGCAGCGGCTCGTGACATGCCGGGTGTCTGTGGCGTATTGTTATCGAGTGAATTGGCCGGTATCACGCGTACACCGTGTTGCCGCCACTTGATGGGTTCGTCCGAGCTGCCCGACATCTTCACGCTCCATTTTCCATTTGCTTGGCAATAGTAACTTAGCCAGCGTGTGCGTCGATACAGAAGACGAGAGCGATGCCTCTAGACCCAATTCTGAAACCCCGCCATTGACGGGCTGTTCCAGGGATTATTGGCCAGAACGCCGCGCCAGTGCTTGCGTTAGTGCCTTTACCGCTTAAAACGCCTTCGTTCGACCGTGAACCCTGTCGCCGCAGACTGGAAGTGCGAATCAGGTGAGCTTCGAGAAGCGCCCCGTCACTTCGGCATGGGAATCACCGGAAACATGATTGGCCCGTTTCCGCCATGCTTTTCTGACCGCATCGCGCAGGCCGGTGGCACTGGTGGCACCAATTGCGCTGATGGAGAGTGAGGCTGTGGCCGTCAAATCGAAATGGTGGGGCGTGCGTCTGTCATGCGCTCATCAATGGATAGTCGGTATAGCCCTTGGCCCCCGGCACATAGAAGGTAGCCTGATCAGGCTCCGCGAGCGCGGCGCCAGTGCGAAAGCGTTCAACCAGGTCTGGATTGGAAATGAATGGCCGCCCGAACGCAATCAGGTCTGCCTGCTTTTCAGTCAGCGCCTGTTCAGCGCTCGCCTGATCAAAGCCACCAGCAAGAATAAATACGCCCTTGAAAGTCGCGCGTAGCTGAGCCTTGAATGCGGCCGGCACCGGCGGTGCGCCCATTGCCGAGTGATCCAGCACGTGCAGGTAAAGCAGACCCAATGCGGAGAGCGCCGAACAGAGCTCAAGATACTGGGCTTCAAGCCCTGGAAATGCCCCGGTACTGTTGAACACGCCGAACGGCGAGAGGCGGATGCCGACCCGCTCGGCACCAATCGCGGCTGCCATTGCGCTGGCGCATTCCAGTGCGAAGCGATTGCGGCCCGCCGAATTTCCACCATAGCCGTCGGTACGCTTGTTCACATTTACATTGAGGAACTGTTCGATCAGATAGCCGTTGGCCGCATGCAATTCAACGCCGTCGAATCCGGCCTTGATCGCCAGCCGACCTGCCTCCGCGTACTCCTCGACCGTGGCGGCAATGTCAGGCAATGCCATCTCGCGCGGCAAACTGTGCGGCTGCATGCCGTGCTTGTCGGTGTACATTTCACCGGGGCAGGTTTCGGCTGTTGGAGCAAGCACCTCGGCACCGCTGGGTAAATTGGCCAGCGTAGTGACACGCCCGGTGTGCATGAGTTGCAGGAAAATCTTGCCGCCCTTTGCGTGTACCGCATCAGTGACGCCTTTCCAGCCGAGCATTTGCGCCTCGTTGAACAGGCCAGGTATGCGCGGATAGCCCAAACCATTGGCAGACGGGGAGGTGCCTTCAGTGATGATGAGACCGGCCGTTGCCCGCTGTCCGTAATATTCGGCCATCATCGCATTGGGCGTATTAGCTTCCACAGCGCGATTTCGCGTCATCGGCGACATCACCGTCCGGTTTTGCAAATGTAATGAGGGTACGGCGAAGGCATCGAGCAGCATGGGTTAACTTTCTAAAATTTTGGAGAATGCCGGTCTAGTTTGGGGCGAGTGGTCAATAGTCAAGCTGCGGCAGTTGCGTCCCCGCGCTCATCCGTATTTCGTCATTGGGCTTCTGCAATTCGTCACCGGGGAGTGGAGTGCTGCGGAGAGCAGGATTATTGTGATCGCATCAACTCGCACACAGGAGCGCGCATCATGAAACTTCAATCCCTCGCAGCCATAGCGGTTCTTTCCTGCGCCATGTTTGCGCCAGCGGTCGCCGCATCGTTCAGCGCAGGCATCGACATCACCGATGACGTCGCCGCTGAAAAGACCGGCTTACGCGCCTACCCCGGCGCGACGCCGGTCTTGAAGAAGAAGGGTGACAGCGAATCGGCGAATATTCAGTTTGTGTTCGGTGAGTATGGCCTGAAAGTCGTCGTGGCAAAACTGCGCTCGGCCGATGCACCCGGTAAGGTGGCGGAATTTTATCGCGGCGAGCTGGCCCGCTTTGGCGAGGTACTCGATTGCGGCAGTGCGGAGATCGCCTCTGCTCCACGCGCAAGGGACAAGAAATCAAAAGTACTGACCTGCGATGGCGATAAACCGCGCAAGAGCGGCATGCTCTACAAAGCGGGACGCCGTGACGACCAGCATGTGGTCGAGATCAAGTCAGTCGCAGACGGCAGCGAGTTTTCACTATTGCACGTAAACGTAAAGAGTCCGGAATAGCCTGCAGGAGCGCCAGAGACCGCGTCAATTCTGGGTCTGCATCTCCGGCCCCAGGAACTGCGCCGCAAAATCCTCCGCCGGTAGCGGGCGTGAAATCAGATAGCCCTGGGCTTCTTCGCACTGGTTGCTGGTCAGGAAGGCCAGTTGTTCGGGCGTTTCGAGCCCCTCTGCAATCACCCGGAGGCCCAGGTTTTTTGCCAGACCGATGATGGCCTGGACGATGGCAGCGTCATCGCGGTCGATGACCACGCCGCGTACGAAGGAGCCGTCGATCTTTAATGCATCGATCGGCAGGCGCTTCAATTGCGTGAGGCTGGAATAGCCTTTGCCGAAGTCATCGATGGCCGCACGCACCCCATGGTCGCGCAGCGTATTCAGGGAAACGGTCGCCAGCAGTGGATCGCTGACCACCGCCGTTTCGGTCACCTCCACCATCAGGGCGCTGCCGGGCAAGTCGTGCTTCTTGAGCTCGTCGAGAATTTCTTGTGCGAGCTCGCGGCGCTTGAGCTGAACTGCGGAAAGATTGATGGCGATCTGCGGCACATCCTTGAAGCGCTTACGCCATTCGGCGATCTGCCTGCACACATCGCTGACCACCCACGCGCCAAGCTCATTGATGAGGCCGGACTCTTCGGTCAGCGGAATGAAATCGTCGGGCGGTACCAGCCCTCGCACCGGATGGCGCCAGCGCAGCAGGGCTTCCGCGCCGGTGATGCGTTTGCTGAAGAGATTTTGCTTGGGCTGATAATGAAGCTCAAATTGCAGAAACTCGACGGCACGATGCAATTCGCTGTCCAGCGACAGACGCATGGGCGCATCGTGCGCCAGCGTGGCGGAATAGAACTGCACGCTATTGCGCCCGGCATCCTTGGCGCGGTACATGGCCCAGTCAGTATTTTTGATCAGGTCAATTTCATTGTCGGCGTCCTGGGGGAATAGCGAGACGCCAATACTCGCCGTGACGAACATTTCCTGATTGGACAGCCGGAATGGCCGCAGCAGCAGGCGGCGCAATTGCTCTGCCACGCGTTCGCCGCGCGTGTCGTCGCCTTCAAGATTCACCAGTAACATGAATTCGTCGCCACCGGTGCGGGCGATGAAATCGTTAGGGCCGACGGCTTCAGCCAGCCGCAGGGCGACTTCCTGTAGCAGCATGTCACCAGTACTGTGCCCCAGGCTTTCATTAACGTATTTGAAACGGTCCAGGTCGAGCAGGGCAACTGCCAGCGATTGGCCAGCACGGCGCGCGCGCGCGACCTCAGACTTTAGCCTCTCCTGAAACTGCGTGCGATTGGCCAGACCGGTCAGCACATCGTGATTGGCAACGTAATGCAGGTGTTGTTCTGCCGAGACCCGCGCAGACACGTCCTGGATCAACAGCAGATACGAGCTCACTTTGCCGGAATCGCGCAGTACCGAGCCGAACCAGTCAGTGTGCAACGAAATGCCGTCTTTGCGAACGCTACGCCACGCCACGCTGAAGCGGTCGGCCACGCCTTGATTGAGCCGCTGCAATTCCTGCGCAAATCGGGCGCGGCCATCTTCGTCAAACAGATTCAGTTCCTGCAGCGTGCGGCCAACGGCACTGCTCTCGCGCCAGCCGAAAATCTCCTGCGAGCGGCCGGTCCACTGTGACACCCGCAAGTCGGCATCGAGTTGAATGACGGCCAGCGGTGTGTTGGCGAGGTGCGAGGTCAGCGTGTTGCGAACGCGATTGAGCGCTTCACTGGCCTCCACACGTTTGGTCACATCAGCGAAGACGGCGATAAGACCATCGCGAATGGTCTCGCCGTCATCAAACGGCGCCATCGTGACGTCGATCCAACGCACCTGTCCGGCGACGTCCTCGCGGCGACGAAACTGCACGATTTCGCCTTGTCGCGCACGCTTGCTGTATGTCAACAATTCGTCGAATACGCTGCCGCCGAGAATCTCCGCAACATGTCGCCCAATGGTGGCGTCACGACGCATGTTGAACCAGTTTCGCAGGGCCAGATTGGCGAACCGGATACGGTCGTCGCCATCCTGTACAGCCACGGCGAGCGGCAGATGGTCGGTGATCAGCTCGAGCTGGCGCTCGGTGGTCTTGCGGCTGAGCTCGGCGAGTTTTTGCGTGTGAACGTCGTAGCCAAAAACGAAGTTGCCGACGGTCTTGCCGTGTTCGTCGGCATGCGGCACCACTTCGACCTGTATCCAGCGCTCGCCGCGACCCAGGTATTGGGCGTGGCGCTCGTAATTCACCCGCTCGCCGGCCACCAGGCGCGGCGACAGGTCATCCCAAATCTTGTCGAGTTCCGGTCCGACGACCTCGCGTACGGTTCGCCCGATCACTTCCTCGCGCGACATGCCGACCCAGTTGCAATAAGTCTTGTTGACGAATCGGTAGCTGCGGTCGGCATACACATACGCCATCGGATGTGGAAACTCATCCGCAATTTGCTGCAATAGCGCTTCCGAATCCTTGGCGACCAATTCGGTTTGCACCTGCTCGTGTACGTCAAAGGACTCAACGTGGAGCACCAGTTTGGCATCGACCGGGTCGAGGATGCATAGCGCCAGCAACATGTGCCAGCGGGTGCCATTGACGGTCGCAAGCTGGCTCCGGCCGCGAAACTCGCCGGCAGCGATAACGCTATCGCGAATGCGCTCGCCTTCTTCGCGGTCGGCGAACAGGTTGAGGTAACGATCGCCCTCAGTTTCAAGGATTGCATCGAAATCGCGGACAAAGGCAGTGTTGCGCTCGAGCAGACGACCATCCAGCGCGTAGAGCGAAAAACTGGCAATTGACCGCCGCGCAGCTTCAAGCATGCGCAAGCTTTCGGCGCAAACCGAATCGCCGATATCGCGGGCGTCAAAAAACAGGTGATGCTGCGAGTCAGGTGCTACCCAGCCATGTACGTCGGCCAACATCGTGACCGGTTTGCCATGCGGCATTGACGTCCACTGGGTCCTGACCTCCTGCCCGGCGAAAACGCGCTGGAAATAGATCGCCAACCGCGTACGCGCAGTCTCGGAACGCGGCGAAAAATCGCGAGCGTAAAGATCTTCAAATGTGTCGGACCCCAGCAAATGTAGCGCGGCAGTGTTTGCCCACAGGAGGCGGGAGCGCTGAATGTCCTGCACCCAACAGGCGTTGGGTGAATCAGCGTAGCGGTTGAGATCGGCTTCGGAGAGAATCATTTTTTCGTGCGTGGAGATAGGATTGGCGCGCAGCGAGATCGCCTCAATCATCTGCTACTCTCGATAATTAGGCAAGTAACAAGGCGGCATAAAGCGGTTGTTTGCGAACTTGTCATGATGAGATACTCACCATGACGCATTTGTGAATTCTGTTTTCCAATACACTCTCGTCCAGCGCATATCGATCAACTTGAACCCCTAGCCAGCAATCACGCCATCGCCATGAGTGTCCCCACCAGTCAACTGACGCCCGAAGCTGAAGTGCTACTCGCCGCCGTGCGCGAACGGCTCACTGAACAGTTCGCCACCGAATTGCTGGCGCGTCTGCAGGCGGTGGCCGACATGCTGGAAATGCAGGCCGACCAGTCCCGGGAAAAGGACGGTCGTGATCGTTTGCGTGCCGCAGCATCTCACCTGAAATCGATGGAGGGCGGACTGCAAAATGGCATGACGAGCTCGGTGCGCCGCCAGTTTGATGGCAAGGTCGCACCGGCCAAAACCGCTTCATCCGGCAGATTGACGCTGGATACCCTTGAGTTGGTGGATACGACGCAGATGGAAGAAGAAATCGCCATCGGCAAGGTGACGATCAGACTCAAGGAGCAGGTGAATTTCGAGATTTTCGCGTTATCCAGACGTATCTGCCACTTGATGGATATCGAAAATATTGCGGATCGCGACAATCCGGTGTTCCCGATTATTTTTGCCAACGCGCTGATGGATGGATTGCGTCACTGCGGTTGCCAGCCCGACCAGCGCTTGGTACTGTTCGCCGCGTTCGGCCCTGCCCTGATTGAATCAATGTCCGCCACCTATCAGCTGGCGAACGACTATCTGATCCAGCAGGGCATACTCATTGAGATCAAGGAGACCTACGGCAGGGCGATACTCGGCAAATCCGCTGAGGTGCAGACCAGGTCTGCCGCTATCGTTGCCGTCACCAATTCTCCATCCGGTAATGTGATAGTTGGTCCAGCCGGCGCCAGCGAAGAGCTAATCGCGCTATTACATCAAGTGCTGCAAATCGATCATTCCCCCTTTGCGGAGGGCAGCGATGTGCTTGGCCGAGTGCTTGGCGCCATTGACTCGGCGAGAGGTTCGACCGGCACGGTCGAGACCAACCGTAACGTCGCGCTACAAAGCAATCTACGGAAGCAAATCGGACTCGCGCTGGGCGCACAGGCGGGCTACTTTTCGCCGACGCCGACGCCGACCAACGGCGGTAGCGAACCAGCCGTTGCAGCCTCGGCGGATGGCGCGGACCCTTCGCCGATGCCGCCGCAGACTATCGAGGGCTTTTCGGTTGAAGGGCTGGATTTGGCCAAGTTGATGATCTCCAGCATTGTCATCGCCACCTTTAGCCGATTGCTGGCCGCGCCACCGATTCGTGAGCATGTCGGCGCATTGCTCCTGAGACTGCAAACGCCCACTATCAATGCCGCCATCGCTGCGCCGGAGCTGCTCTCCGACGACACCCATCCGGCCCGGCAAGTGATAGACCGGCTGAGTGAATTTGCCATTGCGCAACCGGAGCTGTTGCGACCCGGTACGTCGTCGTACGAATCGCTCGCGACTGCCATTGACGGCCTGCCAGTGGTTTACGATGTCGCGGCTTTTGCCTCAATCGCCGACAAGATTGACAGGTTGTTTGCTTATCACGAGGACGCCACTGCCGAGCAGGATCCAAAGGCAATTATGCTGGTGGAGATAGAACTGGTGGAGAGTGCGATCAACTCGGCAACGCACGCCATCGAATCGAGGCTCAATCAGGGCGTGGAAGACCCCGAGTTTGTCTGCAAATTCGTCAGGGTGGTGTGGAAGGAGGTGCTTTTCGGCGACATGCTCAACGGCGGCGCAACCGGCGACTTTTGGCGCCGCGATATCAGCACGCTCGAATCGCTGCTGCGTTCGGTTCGTGCGCAACATACAATCGAAGAGCGCGCCGAGCTGCTGCGCAATCTGCCGCTGTTACAGAGCCGCCTGGACGAAGGCGCGAAGAGTGTGGACGCCGATCCTGCCTACGTTGAAGCGTCCCTCGCACAGTTGCGCGCAACCCATACGAGGAGCCTGAGCGGTGCATTGCGCGGCGGCAATGTTTTGGCGCGCACGGACCGGTTTGCGTCGCCGGGATTCAGCTCGAACAGCCCACTTAAGGCCACCGGCCATTTTTCGGCGATGCCGCATCTGGTCCGCGGCCGATGGGTGGAGTTCACCGACGAAGCATCTGGCAAACGCCGGCGCGCACGACTGAATTGGATGAGTCCAATTGGCGCAGTCTGCCTGTTCAAGGACTACCTTGAAAACGCCACCTTCACCCTCGAGCTTTCGGATCTGGACGAACAACTCAACCGCAAACTTGCGAGATTGGTGGAGTCCCTCGGTGTTTCACGTCACGCCATCGAATACGCGATCCAAAACATGGGACTGGTCAATGAGATTGATGGGGTTGAGATGCGCCTGCAGAATCCGGGCGCTGCGGCTGCGACGCAGCAATAGCCAGTTCTTTCGTCCTCGACATCAGGCCGCCCATCGGCTTGGACTTGAGGCGACCGGCGCCAGTCATTTGCGCCAGGCATTCGCCCTGTTGTATAGCAACGCCAAACGCGGGCACAGCCTTTTCCCTGGCGACCGCTTGCAGCGTTTCCGCTAGCCGGGTTGCAGCTTCAAGCCCAGTGGCAGACCCGGCATAAAACACCAGAAATGAGTCCGAATTCACAAATTCGAAGTCGATAGGGTTGGCCGCAAGAATTTTTCCGCGCAGCGCAAACGTTTGATCAGGTTCAAGCCCCTCACAGGCCGTCGCATAGAGGACGGTCAAATGCAGCCATGAAGACTGATATCCTTTTTTTCGCCCGCCAAACAGTCCGAACAGTGCCATGTTGTCTCCGTAAACGCAGCCGATTCTATCGCCACCACGCTCGTAAATCAAAAAACTCGAGCCGAAATTAGTGAGACTTGCACTTCACCTGTTTTTTTGGCGTGAATCCGCCGAATTTTTCAACAAATAACGAATTTGTAACCTTCGTTTTAAGCGAAAGGTGCATGATCCTAGAATCCTCAGTTGACCGCTTTACTTGACCAATAGGCACTTGATATATTTGAAGATTACCGCGTTCTGGTGGTTCACCATTCGGGTGACACCGCTACGGGTGTGATTGCACGCTTTTGCAGCTCCCTGGCAGCGTTGCTCCTCCT
>Ga0163144_10016276_pt1 | contig 15246 bp, 11 predicted proteins | sample OliLak19BULKMAT1_FD_123175 | JGI IMG/M metagenome (GOLD analysis project Ga0163144, IMG submission 123175) | Freshwater microbial mat bacterial communities from Lake Vanda, McMurdo Dry Valleys, Antarctica - Oligotrophic Lake LV.19.BULKMAT1 | ecosystem: Environmental > Aquatic > Freshwater >... | reverse complement strand
GATGTCCAAAAGGTACATCCGCAGTTTCCCTTAGAACCGATCGAAAAGGCCTATCGCATCGCGAGTGATGCCCACGGAGATCAAGTTCGAAAGAGCGGGGAGCCTTATATCGTCCACCCCATCGAGGTGGTCCGAATCCTTTTAAAAATGAATGTGGATCTTCCCTCCATCGTTTCGGGAATTTTGCACGATACCGTAGAAGATACTTTGCTCACAGTGCCTCAGATCGAAAAAGAGTTTGGCAAAGACGTGGCTTTTTTAGTGGATGGGGTGACGAAGCTTTCAAAACTTTCATTCAGATCGAAGCATGTCGCACAGGCCGAGAATTTTAGAAAAATGATGCTCGCGATGAGCAAAGATGTGCGAGTGATTCTCATTAAGCTCGCCGATCGTTTGCACAATATGCGGACGCTGCAGTTCATGGCTCAAGACAAGCAGCTTTTGATTGCAAAAGAGACTGACGAAATTTATGCGCCGCTTGCGCACCGCTTGGGGATCAATTGGCTAAAAACCGAGCTGCAAGATCTTTCGCTTCGTTATTTGAAGCCTGAAGTTTATTTTAAGTTGGTACAACTCGTTGCTCAAACTCGAGATAGTCGAGAAAAATATATTGATGAGGTGATTAAGATCATCAATGAAAAGCTTACCGAGAATGCATTCACCAAGTGGGATGTGAGTGGACGGCCCAAGAACTTTTTCTCGATCTATTCGAAGATGGAGAGTCAGCAGCTTACCTTTGATCAGATTCATGATTTGCTCGCGTTTCGAATTGTCTGCGAAGACATTCGAGGTTGTTATCAGGCATTAGGAATTATCCATTCTATGTGGAAGCCTGTGCCGGGAAGATTTAAAGATTATATCGCGATGCCCAAAGCCAACCTTTATCAGTCGTTACACACGACCGTAATTGGACCAAAAGGGCAGCGAGTTGAGATTCAGATTCGCACGGACGAAATGCATGCGATTGCAGAAAAAGGAATTGCGGCTCACTGGACTTACAAAGAAGACGGAAGTGTCGATAAAAAAGATATTGAGAAGTTTTCTTGGGTTCGTAAGTTTGTAGAGGAGCATGAGGCCATGGAAGACGCGGCCGAGTTTTTGCAAACGGCAAAAGTCGATCTCTTCGAAGAAGAAGTCTTCGTGTTTACCCCTAAAGGCGATGTTGTGGCTTTGCCGCGTGGCGCTTGCGCGATTGATTTAGCTTTTGCCGTGCACTCGGCGGTCGGTTCTAAATGCGTGGGAGCCAAGGTAAATGGACGATTAGTTGCTCTTCGACATCATTTAGAAAGTGGAGATTCAATCGAGATTATTACCTCTGAAGGGCAAAGCCCCCGTAAAGATTGGCTAGACTTTGTTATTACTTCGCGAGCTCGTTCAAAGATCAGGGCTTTTGTGAAGAAGGCAGAGCGCGATCAATCTCGCGAGTTGGGCGAAAAACTTTTAGAGCGAGAGTTTCGTAAGTGGAAGCTGAGTTTGCAAAAATTCTTAGGCACCAAGGAATTTGATGAAGCAACCCGACAAGTGGGCGCTGCCAACGAAGAAGATCTGCTGATTAAAGTAGGTTATGGAAAGACCCTTTCTTCAGAGGTATTTCGATCTTTAGCCAAGCACTTAGGTATCGAGAATACTCCGGCTCCGGTCGAGGAAACGAAGACTTCGACGACGCCGTTGGCCAAACCTGAGAATCGGTCAGGCGGCAGTGCCGTAATTGTTCAGGGCATAGACAATATGCTGGTCCGTTTTGCGCGTTGCTGTAATCCGATTTACGGTGAACCCATTGTGGGTTTTGTTTCGCGGGGCAAAGGGATTTCTGTGCATGCTGCCTCGTGTCAAAAAGCCATGGACCTTGATCCTATGAGAAAATTTGAATTGGAATGGGATGGAGTTCAAGCCAAGGAGTTTAAGGTGGGTGTGCGAGTAACAACCGTGGATAGGCCAGGAATGTTAGCAGAGATCACCCAGATTATTTCTGAGGCCGGGGCCAACATCACTAATGCTAAAGTACAGATGCATTCTGATAGAAAAGCGGCCATTCTTTTAGAAGTAGGTTTGAAAGGCCTTTCGGAGTTACAGCGTTTGATGATAAAAATTGAAAAAATAGATGGTGTCATTTCAGCGGAGAGGACCCGCTTTTGAGACTCGCACGGCAGATTTTCTTTTCAGGAAAAGTTCAAGGGATCGGATTTAGAGCACGAACTCATAAAATAGCCGAAGCTCACCAAGTCTTTGGCTTCGTGAAGAATCTCGAGGATGGTCGGGTAGAACTTTGGATTGAAGGCGAAGAAGAGGATCTCGATCACTTTGAACACACTGTAGAACAGAGCATGAGAAATTTTATTGCTGACATTGATTCTAGCGAAGTCGATCCAAAGGATTTTGAAGTCTTCGAAATCCAGAAATAATTCGGGCCCTTAATCGACCTTACTCGACTCTCCGGCGCTAGAGACCTCGGCTCCGGTTTCTTCTTCGAGCTCATCAAAATCGTCATCCGCAAAGCGGCGACTGCCCGTGTTGATCGCATATTTTTTGACTAAGCGCTGAACACTCTTCCGGTCGATTCCTGCTTCTTTAGCTGCCGCTGAAATATTAAAATTATTTCGCTTTAAGAGATCTTGCAGGTACTGCTTCTCGAATGAAGAGATCCATTGCTCTTTCGCGTCTTTGAATCCTAAGTCTTCACGAATCTCAAGCTCGGCTTTGGCGACTGGAATCCGAACCCGGTCTGGAATATCTTCGGACCGAATTTGGTTTCCGTCCAAAAAAGAAATAGCACGGTTTACGGTATTTCTTAACTCTCGAACATTTCCGGGCCAGTCGTAAGACAGGAGTAATTCCATGGCCCCTGCAGTGCAGCCTTCAATTTTTCGCTCGGGCTGTTCTTGGTTGTGGAGGTCAATAAAATGCTCAATCAAAAGGGGGATATCTTCTTTTCGCTTACGAAGGGGAGGGAGATGAATCGGCACGACGTTTAATCGATAAAAGAGATCTTCTCTGAAATTGCCTTTTTTAACTTCTTGCTCCAGATTTCGATTGGTAGCGGCAATGACTCGGACATCGATCGGCATGGGTCGATCTCCACCGACTCGGCGAATGGTTCGAGATTCTAAAACTCGCAAAAGTTTAGGTTGCAGATCGAGTTGCAATTCTCCGATCTCATCTAAAAATACCGATCCCGAATCGGCCAATTCAAAAGCTCCATGGCGAAGTCCTGTGGCCCCGGTAAAGGATCCCTTTTCGTGTCCGAAAAGCTCGCTTTCGATTAGATTCTCTGCGACCGCCGAACAATCAAAGATTACAAAAGCTTTCTTAGCCCGCTTACTTTTTTCGTGAATGGCCGCGGCAACCAGCTCTTTCCCTGTGCCCGATTCCCCTTCGATGATGATGGTGACATCAGTGGCGGCAACTTTTTCGATTATCGTATAAATTTTTCGCATGGCGGTAGAACTACCGATAAGTCCTCCGAGACGATCTTTTTTATGGGGAGTGACTTCAAAGATTTCGTCTTGGGGAAGAAAGCGAACTTCGGTTCGTCCCGCTCGAATCGAAACTCCCGAAGTAAGAAAAGCTTCTTTCACTCTCACTCCGTTGGCGTAGACTCCATTTGAAGAATCTTGGTCTCTAAGAAACCATCCGTCTTTGGTTTGACTAATTTCAAAGTGAAAGCGGGACATCGTTTCATCTTTGAAAACGATGTCGTTGTCGGACCTGGTCCCAACCCGAATAACCGGCTGACTCAAAGTGTACTCTTTGCCAACATTTTCGCCGGCGGTGACATTCAGTTTGCATCGTAGCAATGTAAGTTTCGTGGGTTGTTCTTCCCAACGAATCACTTTGGTCTTTCCGGTAGATGTTACTTCTTTTTTGCTCATAAATTTTTCTCTTCTTTCGATTTAGAAAGAGTACGAACTCTTTCTCCGTAAAGGCGGTAATAGACGTTCGCGCTTTGTAAGACGCGTTTGACGTAGTTTCGAGTCTCTGTGTAAGGAATGCTTTCTACGAAAATGTCTACTCGATCGGTACCCAAAGTTTCGACCCAGTTTTTTACGGGACCGAAACCGGCATTGTAAGCCGCGACGACCAGCGGATAACGAAACTCTTCTGGCACGCGTAGGCTGGCCACTCGATCGATCAGCTCTTTAAGGTGAAAAACTCCGTAACGAATATTTTTAGCACTGTCGGTGAGGCCGGCACGGCCCGTGGGCTTTTCTTTTAGATTCTTTGCGATTCGATCTCCCAAATTGGGCATCAACTGCAAGAGCCCAACGGCCCCAGCTCCTGATAGGACGTCGGCTTGAAAGCGACTTTCTTCGCGCATGACTCCCCAAATTAAAAAGGGGGAAATCTCAAATTCTTTGGAGGCTTTTAAGACGTCGCCTAAAAAAGCTTGCGGATAATGAAAGCGACTGACGGGATCATCGATTTCAAGATCTTCTAATTCAAAAGGAAATTCAGTTTTTGCATAGACAACCAGATCGTGCCAGTCGCCCAAATCACGCAGGCGATAGGCAATCGCATTTCGGAGCCCTGCATTTTTTAAACCCAAGCGGAGTCGAAAGCGATCTAGCTCTAGTCGCGCCCAATTCGAAAGTTTGATACTGGCAAAAGCTTCTACTCGCCGCCAAGAGAGCTCTTGAAAAGCGGCATCATCAATGAGAGTCGGTGGTTTGTGTTTGTCTTTTACCTCTTCGGTAATATCGATAGAATTGAAGGTCAAAAAATCAAAAGGCTTAGCAGTATTTAGCTCAGAATGAAATGAAGCCTTCCAGTGCTTCTCTAGCTTCTTCTCTGCTCTCGTTTTCTGAACCTCGTCTTTTAACAGGCCGTAGATTTGTACTTGCCAGTAGAGAGCTTGCGCTTTGAGGCGTTCGCCTTCAGGAAGTTTTGGGAGCCGATCTAAAAGAGTGGCTGCACTTTCTAAACTTGCAGAATCGACTTTGTATCCGGGGCTTTTTTGCAAGGCGCGCAATTCGACTTGATACAAAGCCCAAGCTTCAAACCAATGCGCCGTTTCTTGAAAACGGCCTCTTAAGTGATCGACTCTTAGGCGCTTAAAATGTTGAGCCGAATCTTTAAAATTTTGGTCGTCGAGAGCCATTAATCCCAATCGCAGTTGAATATTCTCTTTCTCCCACGAACTGATCTTTGATTGTAGAAGTTCCTGATACACCGGCCTGGCCTCATCGTACTTGCCTTGACGTACAAGAGATCTGCCGAGCAAGGACTGCCAATCTAATCTCAAGCCGGGATCAAGCGTTTTCGATTTAAGGGCCGTCGTGGCGGCAGCTTGGGCGCCGGCATAGTCTCTCTTCGAAAACTCTAAGCCCGCCAATGCCAACTGAACTTTGGATTGATCTTTGGGTTGAACAATCGAAATCAATTTCTTCAACTCTTGAATGCCCTTATTGAAGAGAGCGGCTCTCTTCAATTGATCGGCTCTTAAGAGATGGACTCCTGCATCTAGTTCTTGAAACTTGCCGGCCTCCCGAAGCTTTTGACCAGCGGTATCGTTAGAGTCGGATAGGGGGTACTGGCTGTAAATTTCTTCGTAAAGATGGAGAGCTTCGAATTTATTTTCTAGCTTCCATTCAATCTGGGCCAGCTCTAAGAGGGCGTCGCTTCGCATGCCGCTACGTGGATATTTCTTTATAAACTCACGCAGTGATGCTTTTGCAGGCGCCCATCTTTCTAACGATATTAAACTCTGACTTCTCAAAAAGGCAGCCGATTGCAAAATGGCTTCAGGCAAATCGTCAAAAGTGGGGGCATTCAAAACCAATTCAAATTTCTTCAATTGGTGTGCGGCGGACATCTTTAAATATTCGAAGTAAGATTTAAAACGCGGATCTTCGATAGCGGGCTCGCTTAAGAGATCGGAAAACTTATCGAGTTCGAATAAGGCTCTGGCTCTTAAAAGGGCTTGCAAAGAATCGGCTTTGGGGGTCGAAACCAATTCTAATACTCGATTCCAGTTGCGAGTTTCGACCGCATCTTCTAGTGCGACAGGTGTGGTCTGACGAATTTGGGGAGTGGGCGCCACGCTAGTTGGGTTTAGAGGGGCAGCGGGCTTCAATGGAGCCGCCGGCTCTGCGACAGGCAAAGGCGACTCTACCAAAATCAATGTTGCGATCCAAATGACCCAGAGACTCACTCGTCCCACCTCATGCTTCTATTCTGAGTCATTCATGGGTCAAATGCTAGACCGGAGAAGGATTTTTTTTTAGTCTCCTGCAGTGCAGCAAAAAACGACCGTGGATTGTCATCCAGCCTTAGGAATTGGTCGCCTTCTAAACGAGTTTGAAAAATCGATTAAATTTCAAGCTCGTCATCCTATGTTTAAATATCAAACCAATGCCGCGCCCCAGCCCGTTATCCAGGCTTTGAAGGCCGGTAAAGAAATTGTGGTGGTGGGTCTCGGCGGGAGTATTCTTCCTTTGCGGTCTTTGGTTGATATTCACCGCCGTGCAGAATCGATTTTCTATTTAGACACTGTGGATTCTTTGACGGTGGCGCGAGTATTTCAAAAATTAACCAACCCAATTTTTTGTATCGTAAGTAAGTCGGGGCAGACTCTTGAGATTCAAGTTCTGTTAGAAGAAATTAGAAAGCGCTTTGGGGACTCAAAGATTCTGGCGGTAACAGATCCCAAGGCAGGAAAGCTTCGATCTTTGGCCTACGAGAAAAATTGGCTGAGCTTGAGTATTCCCCCCGAAATCGGGGGCAGATTTACCCACTTTACTGATTTTCATCGAGCCATCTTAGAGAGCTGGGGCATATCGATAGATCCTTTGGCAGAACGAGCACGCAAAAAAATCGCAGAGCTCACGCTTAATCCCGAGCCGCTGGACCTTTTAAGGCGCATGTTATTTGACGAAAAAGTGGCTCATCAAATTTTCTGGCATTATGGTTCGGCGCGAGAGGGAATGGCTTTGTGGATGCAGCAAGTTTTAGCAGAGAGCTTAGGGAAGACGGCGACCGACGGTTTGCGGCGAGGAGTATTGCCTACCGTTTTAGCTGGACCTCAAGCACAGCATTCGGTTTTACAACTTTTGATGGATGGTCCGCAGAATTCGACGCTTTGGTTTTTAGAGCCTGACGCTCCAGCATCGTCCTCGACCCTCGATCAAGCTTTATGGGTACTTTGCGAAGCTACCAAAAGAAGTTTTTTAGAGAGACTGGCAGATGCCAAGACTTCTCAGAGTGTCATTGCGTCCCCCTTAAGCTCTATCGAAGATGCTGTTGATTTGATTGTTATCTTGCAGGCCTTGGTAGAATATTCCGCCGATGTTTTTAAGATTAATGCCTTTGATCAGCCGGGGGTAGAGAGAGGCAAAACGATTGCTCGTGAGCTTTGGTCTTCACCGACTCCATGAAAAAAGTTCTGGTCCATATGGAGTTCGCTCTTCAGCCGATCGAGTCTCAGGCGGCAGTTCTACAGAAGTTGATGGAGCTCTCTGGAGAATCGCTTGAAAGTCTTCGCTCTCGTTATCGCAAAGATAAAAATGGACGACCTTATGTCGAGGACAGTCAGTGGTTTTTTAGTATCTCTCATACCCGCGAAGCTATGGCTTTAGCATTTTCGAATGAGCATTTTGTCGGCGTAGATATCGAATCCCAGAATCGAGAGCCACGGTCGAAAGAGATTGCGGAGCGTTTTTTTCATGGTCGAGAGAGCGAATGGTTAAGTTCACTCGAAGTTAGCGCTCGAGCCCAAGGTTTTTTAAAAATTTGGACTGCTAAAGAAGCGATCTTTAAATGCGATCAAAGATCTTTCGGGAGTCTTTTGAAGACAATCGATCTTACTAATTTTGCCAAACAGAATGAAATTTCAAAAAGTTTTTTTCTTCAAAATTTAGAATCTGATTTCAGTCTGATCTCTTTTGCTCAGCCCTCCCTAAATTTGATTGGAACCTTAGCTGGCAAGGGAGAGTTAGATTTTAAACTTCTGCCATCTCTTCAGACAGAATCTTAGTTACAAAAGTAGTATCGTCGAGGTCGACCCCTTTTAAAATGGTCGTTGAAGATTCCCGGGGAAGTTCTCGCTGCAGGCTCACCGTGTCTTCTCGAGTTTTGTGAGATATGGCTCGATGCTGTACCAAAATATCTCCAACTTTAATGTCCCGTTGAATTTGGCGATAAGCTTTCTGCAAATTGAGGGCGAAATCTAACTGGTAGCGGCGCACTTGGCCGCGACGAAGTAAAATATCCCCAAAAAGTTCAAAAGACTTTTCGTCATCGGTTAACCGATGCTTTTGAGTTGTTTCAGGAAGGCCTACTCGAGGCTCCACCACCACCATGTCATCCATACGCGGGGCAACAATTAGCCCGAAAAAAGGATGTCGGCTAGGGGGTAAAAAAATCCATTAAAATCAATCACTTGCGCCTGACTAAAGAAGTTTGCGCCATCCGGCACTCGCCTTCGGATCGTGGGCACGCTGCAGTTCTCTAAAAACGGATCGAACGTTTTCTTTGTGTCCGGCGATTAAGTGAGCGGGATTCTCGGCGTCCCTGGGTTCGCCTTCAATGGGAAGAACCATCCCTCCGGCTTCGCGAATCAGAAGAAGTCCGGCGGCCACGTCCCATGGCTTAACGCCCAATTCCCAAAAAGCGTCGAAGCGACCGGCCGCCACATAAGCAAGATTAAGAGCAGCGCTCCCATCTCGTCGAACTGCGCGCGCATGAAATAAGAGATGGCAAAAGTAAGGCAAATTGTTGGTGCTATCTTTTTGCAAATCGTAGGGGAATCCGGTCACCAACAAGCAGTCTCGAAGAGCTTTCTTCTTCGTCACCTTTAGACGGCGACCATTTACAAAAGCCCCTTTTGATTTCTGTGCGGTGAAAACTTCGTTCATGCTCGGGTCGTGGATGACTCCGACCCTCACTTGACCTTTTTCTTCAAAGGCAATCGAGACGCAAAATCGAGGGTAGCCATGGGCAAAATTAGTGGTGCCATCTAAGGGATCGATAATCCAACGACGGGGCGCTGCTTTCGTTTTAGAGAGATCCCCTTCTTCGGCCAAAATGGCATCCTCCGGAAAAGCCTGTCGAATTATTTTTACGATCGCTGACTGAGCTTTCTCATCCACTTCAGTCACTAAGTTGATTGCGCTTTTTTTTCGAATTTTAAATTTCTTCTCATAATTTTGGCGCAGAATGGAGGCGCCAACGGCGGCTGCCTTTTTGGCGATGGCTAATTCTTTTTTCATTTCAGAGCTTGTCCTAAGTCTGCGATCAGATCGTCAATATGCTCAATGCCGACGGATACTCGAATGAGTCCATCGACCAGTCCACTAGCGGCTCGAACTTCAGCGGGTACCGAAGCATGAGTCATAATAGCGGGGGATTCGATGAGACTTTCAACACCACCGAGACTTTCTGCTAACGAGAAAATATTACATTTTTCTAAAACACTTCTGGCTTTGGTGAGCCCGCCTTTGGCTACGAAACTGATCATGCCGCCGCCGGCTTTCATCTGCCGTTTGGCAATTTCATACTGGGGATGTGAGCTTAAGCCAGGGTAAATTACTTTCTCGACCTGAGGATGCTTTTCTAAAAACTCCGCAACCTTCTGAGCGTTTTCACAATGACGTTGCATTCGAACTGCCAGAGTTTTCGTGCCCCGCATAACTAAGAAGCAGTCCCAAGGACCGGGGATTCCTCCAAGAGAGTTTTGATTAAACTTCAAAGCTTGAAAAAGATTTTGGTCGTTGGTTCCCAAAAAACCACCGACGACATCCGAATGACCGCCGAGGTATTTAGTGGTTGAGTGCAAAACAATATCAGCTCCCAATAGAAGAGGTTGTTGAAGATAGGGAGACGCGAAAGTGTTATCGACGAGAGTCAGAATATTTTTTGATTTTGCAAAACGAGTGCAGGCGGCAACATCAAAAATCTTCATCAAAGGATTAGAAGGAGTTTCTAGCCAAAGAAGTTTCGTCTCGGGACGAATGGCGGCTTCTAGAGCGCCGGACTTGGTCAAGTCTACAAAACTAAAGCTGAGTCCAAACTTAGTGAGCACCCGGTTAAAAAGCCGATAGGTTCCTCCATAGACGTCGTCGCAAACTACAAAATGGTCACCCGACTTGAATGTTCCCATCACAGCATTCATGCCGGCCACGCCGCTCGAGTAACAAATGCCATATTTTGCAGATTCTAGTGCTGCTAAATTTGCTTCTAAGGCCGTGCGAGTTGGATTTTGAGTTCGCGCATACTCGTAGCCTTTGTGGACTCCAGGACTTTCTTGAACATAGGTAGAGGTTTGATAAATAGGAGTCATGATCGCGCCAGTAGAGGGATCAGGAAATTGCCCCGCGTGAATCGCTAAAGTTTCAAAGTTTTGGCTGGAGGACTCTTTTTTCATTAAGATCTCGCTTTCGATACTAAGTAATCTAGAACATCAATTTTTGTAATGAGGCCTAAGACTTTTCCGTTTTGAACGACCAAGGGCACGTATTCGTTCTTCAAGAAATCTTGCACCTTTGTGAGTGAATCTGTGAGTTGAACGCATTCTACTTTACGGATGATCAGATCTTTGATGGTTCTCGCCGCTCGCTCAGGATCTTTACTCATCGCCAAGAGAAGATCCGATTCGGTAATTATTCCCTCGAGACTTCCATCTTTCTTTAAGACCGGGAGTTGAGAGATATTGTGTTTCTTTAAGAGGCCGATACAGTCGCTTGCTGTTGTATCGGTTGTGGTAGAGATGAGGTCTCGTGGTTTGAAGAGGTCCGAGACATAAATCTCGGGTTCATCCAAGAATCCATTTTCGCGCATCCAATCGTCATTGAAAACTTTAGAAAGATATCTCGAGCCAGAGTCGGGCAAAAGAACAACTGGATACTCCTTGCTGGTTTGAGCCTTTGCCCATTTTACGGCGCCGGCAACCGCGAACCCGCAAGAGCCTCCCACAAAGATTCCTTCTCTTCGTGCGAGCGCACGAGTCATGCTGAGAGATTCTTTGTCTCCCATTTGCACCACTTCATCGATAATATTCATGTCGATGGTCGAGGGTAAAAAATCTTCGCCCACGCCTTCAACCTTATAGGGATGAGCAGGGCCCATTTTGCCGGTCTTCTTAAGTTCGGTATAAATCGAACCCACTGGATCTATTCCAATAATTCGAATTTTTGGATTCTTCTCTTTTAAATAACGCGCGACGCCGGTGATCGTTCCACCGGTTCCGAGCCCCGCGATGAAGCTCGTGATTTTGCCTTCGGTTTGCTCCCATATCTCGGGGCCTGTAGAAAGATAGTGCGCTTTTGGATTGTCGGGATTGTGATACTGGTTGGCGTAGAAGGCGTTAGGAGTTTCATCAGCGATTCGGCGAGAGACACAGTAGTACGAGCGCGGATCATCGGGTTCTACATCGGTCGGGGTGACAACCACTTTGGCGCCAAAAGCCCTTAAGGCTGAGATTTTCTCGTTCGACATTTTATCTGGCATGATAAAAATAGCTTTGTAGCCCCGGACTGCTGCAACAATTGCTAGGCCCATACCGGTGTTGCCACTTGTGGCTTCGACAATGGTGCCGCCGGGCTTCAGTTCGCCGCGTTTCTCAGCTTCATTGATGATATGAATGGCGATGCGATCTTTAACGCTGGCGCCCGGATTAAAATACTCCACCTTTGCAAAAAGATCGAAGGGGAGCCCCTGCGAGATCTTATTCAGTTTGAGAATGGGAGTATTGCCGATCAGCTCTAAAATATTTTGATGAATCATGCGAAGCCTTAGTCCTTATTCTATTGATTTCGAATCACTTTAATACTGGTTTACTTTAAAAATTATCCTTAGCTTAGGGATATGAAATTCGAGCCTCAATCAAAATTTACGGTAGCTCAAATCGAAGATTTGTTGGGGGGAGGCTTGAGAAAGCCCCCGAAGTTAACTATCAGCTTGACCGCGAAGCGTCGCTTGCTGCGCGCTCGCACTCAAGTCGAGAATCTGATGCATTCAGATCGGGCCATTTATGGGGTAAATACCGGTTTTGGCCGACTGGCTCGCATAAAAATTTCAAAGGACGAGCTCGAAGCTTTGCAAATCAATCTGATTCGGTCCCACGCTTGTGGGGTGGGAAAGCCCTTGACAGAGCGGCTAGTCAGGCGACTTTTGCTTCTGCGAATCTTGAGTTTAGGCAAGGCCGCGAGTGGAATTCGTTGGCAAACCTTTCAGCGCCATCTTGATTTTTGGAATCATTCTTTGACTCCCTGGATTCCGGAACAAGGAAGTGTCGGGGCAAGTGGTGATTTGGCGCCTCTCGCTCACCTCGCGCTCCCGATGTTAGGGGAAGGATTTTTTTGGATGCACGGCGAGAAAGTTCAGGCCGCTAAAATTCTAAAAAATCGTAAGCTAGCTCCTTTACGGATTGGAGCCAAAGAAGGACTTTCGCTCACGAACGGAACTCAAGTGTCTTTGACTTTAGGCTTAGAAGCTCTTGCCAGAATTAAACATCTTTGGAAGTGGATGGAGGCCATCACTTGTCTCAGTGTCGAAGCCCATTCTGCAACGGCAGCTGTATACGATGATGCGATTCATGCTTTAAAAGCTCATCCCGAGCAAAGAGAGATTGCAGCTCGGCTGAGAAGAAGATTGCGATCGTCGGATCATATGAAAGCTCATCACGATTGCAACCAGGTTCAAGATTCGTATTCTTTTCGTGCCGTGCCGCAGATTTTGGCCCCGTGTTTAAAATTTATTCGTACTGCAGAAGAGCTTATGGAAAATGAGATTAATAGTGTGTCTGACAATCCCGTTTTGGTGAGGGGCTCAAGCGATCTTCATTCGTGCGGGCATTTTCATGCTCAAGCGGTGTCAATGGCTTCTGATCTCTTGACTCAAGCGGCCGTCACCATCGGAAATTTATCCGAAAGACGTTTGGACCAACTCGTGAATCCGCTTACTTCTCGCACTACCGGATTTTTAGCCCAGCAGCCAGGAGTGGAGAGCGGGCTGATGATTGTACAAACCGCCGCAGCGGCCCTGGCGAGTGAAAATAAAACCTTAGCCTTTCCGGCTTCGGCAGACACGATCTCGACCAATGGAAATCAAGAAGATCATGTGTCAATGGCCCCTTGGGCGGGGCGCAAAGCTTTGCTTGTTCTAGAAAATCTCGAGAGCATTTTAGTCATGGAGATGGTTGGAGCTGTTCGCGGCTGTGTGATCGAAAGTACTCGAAGCGGGTTAACTTATAGTGCCTATGTAGAAAAATTTTTGGGATGGCTCGGAAAGAAAGCTCCAGGCCTTTTTAAGGCAGGGGATCGTGTTTTCTCGGAAGATTTTGAGGTTTTGAAAACTTTGATTCAGAATTCTGAGCCCCCCGCGGAGGCTAATTAGGATGATGAACCAAACTTCTAAATCAAACTCGACTTTAGAGTGTCGTTCTTGGATTCAAGAAGCGGCGCTCCGAATGTTTTTAAATAATTTGCACCCAGATGTTGCGGAGGACCCTGAACATCTGGTCGTTTATGGCGGGCGAGGCAAGGCCGCGCGAGATGGCGCATCGAAAGAAGCTATTATTTCTTGCTTAAAGAATCTTGAAAACGACGAAACTCTTTTGATTCAATCCGGAAAGCCAGTAGGCATTTTAAAATCGCATGCAGACGCGCCTCGAGTTTTATTAGCCAATTCTAATTTGGTTCCGAAATGGGCCAATTGGGAAGTCTTCGATGAGCTCGATAAAAAAGGTTTAATGATGTACGGGCAGATGACGGCCGGATCTTGGATCTACATTGGATCGCAAGGGATCGTTCAAGGCACCTATGAATCTTTCGCGGCCTGTGGGCGAAAGCATTTTGGCGGGCAGCTTTCAGATAAGTGGATTTTAAGTGGGGGATTGGGCGGCATGGGGGGAGCTCAGCCTTTGGCGGCAATGATTGCCGGAGCCAGTTTTTTGGGAGTCGACGTAGACGCGACTCGTATCCAAAAGCGCATCGATACAAAGTATCTGGAGCACTTTGCAGAAAATCTAGATGAAGCCTTAGCGATCATCACCAAAGCTTGTGCCGAGAAGAAACCGACTTCCGTGGGACTCGTCGGGAATGCCGCGACTGTATTTTGGGAACTTCTCAATCGCGGAGTGATTCCGCCAATCGTCACGGATCAAACTTCAGCGCATGATCCCGTTTTTGGATACGTCGCCGAGGGAGTCCTGCTTAAAGATTTGTCGATGCTTCGAAAGAATCCTGAGAATTATCGAAAGCAGTCCTTAGCCACCATGGTGAAGCATTGTGAGGCCATGATTGAATTTCAGAAGCGAGGAGCAATTGTTTTTGATTACGGAAACAATCTGCGTGGCTACGCCAAAGAAGGCGGACTTAAAAACGCTTATGATTATCCTGGTTTTGTTCCCGAATATATTCGGCCACTTTTTTGCGAGGGGAGCGGGCCCTTTCGCTGGGTTGCACTTTCGGGAGATCCCGATGATATTCGTAAGACCGATCAAAAAATTATGGAGTTATTTCCTTCTGATCAGAGTGTTCATCACTGGTTGAAAGAAGCCGGAAAGCGAATTGCTTTTCAAGGTTTGCCAGCGCGAATCTGCTGGCTGCGGTATGGCCAGAGAGAAAAGGCCGGCTTGGCTTTTAACGAAATGGTGGCACGTGGAGAGTTGAAAGCGCCGATTGTTATCGGGCGAGATCATTTGGACTGCGGATCTGTGGCGAGTCCCAACCGAGAGACCGAAGCCATGAGAGACGGCAGTGATGCCGTCAGTGATTGGCCGATATTGAATGCTCTGATTAATACTGCGAACGGGGCTTCGTGGGTGAGTTTTCATCATGGAGGCGGAGTAGGGATGGGCTACTCGCAACATGCCGGCATGGTCATCGTTGCGGATGGAACCAAAGAAGCAGCCGCTCGAATTTCGAGAGTTTTGAGGTCGGATCCCGGAATGGGGGTACTTCGTCATGTCGACGCGGGGTATCCCGAGGCGATTCAATTTGCGAAGCAAAATGACTTTCAGATTCCGCTCATGAATTGAGGTAAAAAGCCCAATCTTTCTAGAGCTTTGAAGAGTGGCAGAGCTTAGGCCTTTAGCGCGTTTCTTGCAGTGTTATTGAAGGTGCTAGTCAGTTCTTTTATTCAATTAACTTTGTTTATCTCGGGGTTTGATTGCCCTGGTTTCTTGGCGAGCCTCCGCAATCATCCGCAATTTAAAGTCGTGACTGCGGCACCCTGGTTTCGACCGGATAAGCTTGAGCCGATTTCGGTTCCGGTTTCTTATCGAACGATAGATCTCGATAAAATCGCAGGATT
>Ga0163144_10016275_pt1 | contig 15247 bp, 6 predicted proteins | sample OliLak19BULKMAT1_FD_123175 | JGI IMG/M metagenome (GOLD analysis project Ga0163144, IMG submission 123175) | Freshwater microbial mat bacterial communities from Lake Vanda, McMurdo Dry Valleys, Antarctica - Oligotrophic Lake LV.19.BULKMAT1 | ecosystem: Environmental > Aquatic > Freshwater > Lake... | reverse complement strand
AATCCGAAACCAGGTTTGGCGGCAAAGCCCGTTGTGAGCAGGATTCCGCGTTCGATTCCAATGGATTGGGTTCCTCCTGAAAAATAACCTACCGCTCTTGGCGATCCATTGTACGTAATATTGGAAACATCAACCCCATTTCCAAGTAAGACATTGGAAATCAACGACTGTGGGGTGTAGGGACCATTGTTGGCAGCATCAATGGTTTGTAAAAACTGTGCGTTTGATGTTTGTAAAATAAAGAGAAATGGGGCTGCAAAAAAAAGCTTTTGGAATAGTTGTGTGCGATTCATCCGGTGAATTTATAAGTTAGTGTCCAGGCAACTTTTCTGGAGATTAAAGCCCGGGTTTAAGCGGATGAGCGGATTATTTTGTGCGTGTTTTCATTAGCACGCCGAAAAGTACCAAGTTCTGGGTAATTTCAAAGCTAAAGCAGGGCAAGAAATTTAATTTTTAACTTTCGACGCTTCCAAAATTGCCTCTCCATCCCTAAAATAATGCTTTTTATCTAATTTTTGAAAATGTTGCACAGAGTATTAAGGTCTTTGTGGTAAATAGACTGCTGCAACCAACAAATAGCGGTCCGGTTACTACAAACTTTATTTCGCTATATCCACATGTCTCAATTTGTAAAATTTCTGTTTGCCTCTTGTCTTGGCACTGCGCTCGCGCTTGGTTTGCTCACATTCATCGGCTTTACATGGCTTGCTGGTCTGGCAAGCACGGCTACTGAAAAAGAAGCCGTTAGTATCAAGCCAAACACAATCCTTGAGCTCGATTTTAAGCAGCCTATTCCCGAAAAAACAAACAACCTCCCGATGGAGCCCTTCAATTTTGAAAATGAGGAAGTTTTAGGGCTTACTGATATGGTCGCTGCCATTCGTCGTGCCAAGGAAGATGCTGATATCAAAGGCATTTATTTGAAAGCCAGCTTTTTGGTAGCCGGAAAAGCAACCTCCACCACCTTGCGCGAAGCTATTGCTGATTTTAAAAGCTCTGGAAAATTTGTGATTTCTTACGCAAGTTATTATTCTCAGGGTGCATACTATCTGGCGTCTGTGGCGGATAGTATCCTCATGAGCCCTCAAGGGGCCGTCGACTTCCGAGGCTATTCCAGCATGGTTCCATTTTACAAGGGCTTGCTAGACAAGCTGGATGTGCAGATGCGTATTTTTTATTGTGGAAAATATAAAAGTGCGACAGAGTCATTCAGGCTTGACAAAATGAGCGCGGAAAACAAATTGCAAACCCGCGAGTATCTAAAGGTGCTGAATGACATCCTCATGCAGGATATTGCAGCAAGCCGCAAAATTCCAGAGGCCGAATTGCGCCAGATTGCCGACCGGTTTGATGGATTTAGCGGAGAAAAATCCGTCAAAACCGGGTTGATTGACCGATTGGCTTATGAGGATGAAGTATATACCTTGATTCGGACCAAACTTGGTTTGAACGAAAAAGACAAATTGAATCGCGTCGGCATAACTGATTACTTCAAAGCCAAGGACAAGAAGCTGGATTTTAGTGTAAAAGATAAAATTGCAGTGATATATGCGGAAGGAACCATTTTTGACGGTGTCAAAGGCGAGCCAGGAGATATTTATGATGGTGAATACGTTAAAATGATCCGAAAAATCCGGAAAGACGACAACATTAAAGCCATTGTGCTGCGTGTCAATTCGCCAGGAGGTAGCTCCCTTTCCAGTGACAACATCCTGCGTGAGCTTGATTTATGCAAACAAGCCGGCAAGCCCATTGTGGTCAGCATGGGCGATGTTGCGGCTTCTGGCGGGTATTTTATCGCCTGCCATGCCGACAGCATTTTTGCGGAAAGAAGTACGATTACCGGTTCAATTGGCGTATTCGGACTGATACCAATCCTGGAAAAAACCATGCGCAACAAACTGGGCATTACGTACGACACCGTTCGGACAGGCAAATACTCCACTTTTGGTACCCCATTTTTTGATTTCTCCCCGGAAGAATCAGCTTTGATTCAGGGTCGGGTAGATGGAATTTATGCGGATTTTTTGAATAAAGTTGCTACCGGTCGCAAACGGACCTCCGAAGCAATAAATGAAATTGCACAGGGTAGGGTATGGACTGGCCAAAAAGCCAAAGAAATAGGTTTGGTAGATGATATAGGTGGCCTCGATCGTGCGTTGGCATCGGCTGCAAAACTTGCAGGTATTGAGAAATACCGCACCACTGAATTCCCGCGTACAAAAACGGGAATTGAGCAGTTGATCGATAAGTTTACCAACAAAAATGAGCGTGACGACAGCGTAAAGTCTTATTTGGTTCGGCAAGAGTTGGGTGAAATGTATCCCGCGTATAAAGCGATGCAGGATATTCGGCGCAGTAAAGGGATTCTGGCGCGATTGCCGTTTGAGTTGATTACGAATTAATTTGATTCAATGTGATAATGTGATAATTGGCGTTGCGCTTAGGCTTAAACCTCGTTGGTTGTTTTCAACCAACGAGGTTTTTTAGTATCGCCTCGGCCGCCCGACGGGATGCGCCGCCCTCGCCTAAAAGTTTTCGCATTTCAGCGTATTCCGCTTTTAGTGCCGCCGCTTTTTCAGGAGCAAGTAGCTCTTTGAGTGCGGCAACCAGATTTGATTCATTCAGTTCCTGTTGAATCAACTCCTTCACCAGTGGTTTGTCGGCGATCAAATTTACCAAAGAAATATACTTTACCTGTATGACCCATCGGGCGATGCGGTAGGATATTGGGTTGCCAGCATAGCACACAACTTGTGGCACACCAAATAGGGCAGCCTCCAGTGTAGAAGTCCCTGATTTGACCAATGCGGCAGTGGCGTTTTTCAACAAGGGATAGGTTTCCCCTTGTACCAATTGCACAGTAGGGTGCTCTGCCAGAAAGGGCTGAAAAAAACTGGGTTCCATATTTTTAGCTCCAGCCACAACAAATTGATAGTCAGGAAAATGTGCCACGACGGACAACATTTTCGGCAGTATTTTTTTAACTTCCTGCGTTCTGCTGCCGGGCAATAGTGCGATTGTTTTCTTCCCTGGCGCTATTGGGTTGTGTTCATTCGTTTTAATGGATTGGATGGCATCTAAAAGCGGGTGCCCGACATAAGTGGTTTCAAAACCATATTTGTTATAAAAAGCTTGCTCAAAAGGCAGTATTACCAGCATTAGATCCACATCCCGTTTAATGTCGTGCACCCGTGATTGGTGCCATGCCCAAATCTGCGGAGATATGTAGTAAATGACCGGGAAGCCTTGTTTTTTTGCCCATTTTGCCATGCGTAGGTTGAACCCGGGGTAGTCAATTAACACCAGAGCATCAGGTTTGTATGCCAGAATTTGTTTTTTGCAGGTAGCTATATTTCGGAGAATGGTTCGAAGGTTGAGCACAACTTCTATAAAACCCATAAACGCTAGCTCCCGATAGTGTTTGAGCAGCTCAGCCCCTGCCTCGGCCATCATATCGCCGCCCCAAGCCCGGCATTCGACACTAGGCTCTTGCGCGACAAGTGCTTTGATCAGATTAGAACCGTGTAAATCACCGGAAGCCTCTCCGGCAATGATGAATAATTTCATTTTTAATGCTTTCAATAATGCTCGAGTACCCTATGATCCTTGGCACAAATATCCTGAAAAAAAGAAAGCGGAGCGCACATTAGCACGCTCCGCTTCCAAAGAAAAAAATTGAAACTTAATTATTTCAATACAATCCACTGTGTTTGTGCGATACCTTCTTTGCCTTGCAATACAACACGGTAAGAACCGGAGTTGAGGCGTGCAGCGTCAAGCGATACGTTGTGCTTGCCAGAAGTGAGTACGCCAAGATCACGGGTTTGCACCAATGAACCCAAAGCGTTGTACACCATCAATTGCATGTTTTGAGCTGTAGCAAGTTCAAAACGAACTTCTGAAATATCGCTGCTTGGGTTAGGGCTCAGGGTAAAGGCGCTGAGTTCCAAGGCCTTCACGCCAGATACTGTGCTAATATTCACATTGTCGATGTACAGGTTGTTACCATAGCCAGTTTCGCCGACAAAACGCACGAAAACTTCAGCATTACCATTGAAACTACTCAAGTCTATTGCATTGGCACTCCACTGTGCTGCTGTTGGCGTAAAGGCTGTTGATACTGCGGGGGCTGTTCCCAAACCTTCGTAACCATTGTGAAAAACAGTTGACCAGTTTTCGCCACAGTCAGTAGATACGTCAATCCGTAAAGAATCAAAAAATATGTCGGCACCACTAACGTAGTGCGTGTAGGCGTGGTCGAAAGTCAACGTCGTAGCATTGCTTTGCGTAGAAAGATCGATCTTAGGTGTCATCAGAACGGTATTGCCCGTGGCATAGTCATAAAAGTTGTTCTTGGCAGAACGGGTGCTGGCAGCACCTGCATTCGTTGCAATTTTCCAGCCATTGGTACCAACATTGGTTACATCCCAGTCAGTTGGTAAAGCAGTGCCTTGGAATGTATTGCCAAATGGAAGCGCGCTTCCAGCAGCGAAAAACCCTTTTACGGTGATGGTCGCAAAGCCAGCGTTAGCGCTTGTTTGGTTGGCACCGTTATTTGACTCAACGATCAATACATTCAAGGTGTTCACACCAGCTTGCGTAATTGTGGTGTTGGGTAGGGTAATTTGAGTAGAACCACCAGCAGGCACATTACCTGTCCAGCTATAGTCTTCCCAAGCGTTTGCACCCATGCGGTAGCGGATTGTAGCAGAAGTTAACGCTTCTGTCGCAAGGTTTTGCAAAGTCACCACTGGAGATGTTCCAGCTGCGCAAACAAATGAACCCGAAGCTGGAACGCTTACCAATGGCGTCTCTGGAGCAGCCCGGAATGATTGATGCACCTTTTTATTGGCATTGTCTTGCAACCATGCAGATACACCAACTTGGTTTTTGTTGTAGATATACGTTGGGAGCTTTACAGCAAAGTTATACGTCTTGATTTCTCCTGCAGTAAATGCACCAGTAGTGGTACCTATAGCATTTGGAATCATTTTGCGCATCACCTGGAAAAACTCCGTTTCTCCATTACTGCCTGGGGCTGCACCGAAATAGATGGCATCTTCAACAATCACAACATGCAATTTGAGATCGCCTGCTAAAGCTATGTCGGAAGTAACCGTAACGGCAATATACAGGGAGTCTGTGTTCGGAGAAAAAGTGTATACTAAAGTCATGTCAACTGGTGTTGTCTCAGCATACGCTGCATCAAGTTCATCAACGGACAGACATGCTGGTGCGCCAAGATAAGCGCTGCAATCGTTTGCAATGGCGGTGCCGTTCAAAACACCGTGTGGAACACCGGTTACGCCATAGTAGGAAACGCGTGCAGCGGCCTCGCTGGCATTTTGGGCATTCATTGGGTCGACACCCGGCCAGTTGGTTTGGTACTTGATAGGGGTGACAATAGCTGCTTTATCGGCTAACTTGGCATTAAATGCCGGGTTTTGGCCAGCACATGGGCCACAAGAAGCATTGGTAAATTCTTCAACAAGGACACGGCGGCTGTATTGCGCAGAGACTGTGAAGGCGAAGCATGCGATGAGCATGGCGGAAAAGAGTAACTTTTTTTGCATGATTGGAAGCACTTTTTTTAGTGGGTGAATAATTCTTCGCAAAGATAATTTGTGGAACTTCTAATTTCATCTATTCGCTGTGATTTGTTGCCTTTTGCCATTCCCAGACATCGAACCACAACTGAATATGTTGATATGGAGGGAACTTAGATGCCCGGAATTTGTTTTGAGACGGTATTTTCGCCCCTGATTTTTTTCTGATAATGATGAATATGATATTTGAGCCCAAGGATGTAGTTCGCAAGCTGGAGTTTGATAAAGTGCTGGAACTGCTTGTAAAAGAAGCACTTACACCGCTTGCTGTCGAACGGATTAAGGAGATAAAGCCTTCCACAAATTTTGAAAAAATTGACCTTGAGTTGCGGGAGACCCGTGATTACAAATTGGCATTGGAGAAAAACGACAAGTTTCCGCTGCAGGCTTTCTCCGATATCCGCCCCGACCTCCGAATGCTTGAAATCGAGGGCTACACCCTGGCAACGGAGTCTTTCCAGCATATTTTGCGCATCCTTTTTGTAGTCCGCGACATTTTCAAATACTTCGCAGGAGGTGCCAAAAAGGATATCTATCCTAAGCTTTACGACCTTATTCGCCCGCTTTCCTTCGATGATGGCTTGATAAAAGCCATTAATAGGGTTTTTGACGACAAGGGAGATATCCGCCCGGATGCCTCCCCAGAACTGATGCGTATTCGCAAGGAAACACAACAGAAAATCAAAGAATTGGACGGGAAGTTCCGCCAACTAATGCAGGAGTATCGGAGCAAAGGCTGGCTTTCAGACTCCCCGGAAAGCTTCAGAAATGGCCGCCGGGTGCTTTCTGTGCCAGCGGAGCACAAACGGAAAATCCGGGGCATTATCCATGATGAATCTGACACCGGAAAAACCGCCTTTATCGAGCCTGATGGTGTAGTTGAGGTGAACAACGACCTTTTCGACCTCGAACATGATGAAAAACGGGAAATTTTCCGGATACTCAAAGACCTGAGCGATGTGATTCGCCCATATGGAGCCCAAATTGGCCAATACCTGGAAGTGCTCATTCATTTTGATGTGATTCAGGCAAAAGCCCGTTTGGCGATTTCCATGCGGGCTGGCATGCCTGTTTTGAAAGAAAAGCCCCTCTTAGCCATCAGAAAAGGCTACCATCCTTTATTGTACTTGAAAAATAAAGGCTTGAGCCGCAAAACAATTTCTTTTGATTTAAAACTCAATCCTGAAAACCATATTTTGGTACTTTCTGGCCCCAACGCTGGCGGAAAATCGGTCGCCATGAAATCGGTAGGACTGCTGCAACTGATGCTGCAGTGCGGCCTTTTAGTGCCGGTAAATGAGCTCAGTGAGGTGGGCGTTTTCAAAAAGCTATTTGCCGACATTGGTGACCAACAAAGCCTTGACGACGACTTGAGCACCTATTCTTCCCGCCTTCAAAATGCCAAAGTCTTTCTGGAAAAAGCAGATCCATATACTTTGGTTTTGATTGATGAAATGGGAAGCGGAACAGATCCGAAGCCTGGTGGTGCCTTAGCGGAATCAGTGTTGCGACAACTCCATCGAAAGGGGGTGTATGCCGTTGTCACCACGCACTATTCAAACCTCAAAGTCTTTGCTTTCCGTAACACGGGTGTTTTGAATGGAAATATGCACTTTGACAAAGACACGCTTATGCCGACCTACGAGCTGAAAGTTGGTCGCCCAGGCAGCAGCTATGCTTTTGAAATTGCAGAAAAAAGTGGCCTATCCAAAGAGTTGATCGGCTATGCCCGGCACAAAACTGGTTCAGAAACCGCGGTGGACGATATTTTGATCGAGTTGCAGCGCGAGAAGCAAGAATTGGAAGAAAAGCTTAGCGCCGTCTCCTCCAAAGAGATTTCCCTGGAAAGATTGATTAAAACCTACGATGCCCTTCATCACGACCTGGAAGTGAAGAAAAAGCGGCTCAAGTTGGACCAAAAAGAATTTGAACTGCGGCAAACCGCCAATGCAAACAGGGAAGTGGATAAGTTGGTCAAGCAATTAAAGGATGAAAAGAACCTGGAGAAAGCCCAGGAAATAGCCGCAAGCTTGCGCATCCAACGCAGTGAAAAGGTTCAACAAGTGAATGAAGTAAATGCAGAAGTGGTGAAACTCGAGGAGTTGAATGCGCCCTCTGCTTCGGCACGGCCCTTAGCCGAAGGAGACTATGTGCGCCTTAGGGCTGGCGGCGCCACGGGCAGAATTGAAAAAATCCGGGGCCAAAAGGCAGACATTCAGATGGGCGGCATCAACGTAAATGCTCCACTCCGCGATTTGCTGCCAGCTGCAGAACCCATCGTTCAGCAATTTACGCCAAGCGCGACGGATATAAACCGTGTAGCCGATTTTGACGCTAAAATTGATTTGCGCGGCATGAGTAAAGATGAAGCCATGATGGTGTTGGAAAAGTTTGTGGACAATGCCCTTATGACCAATGCGAGCAGTTTGCGCGTGCTGCACGGCAAAGGCGATGGTGTGCTTCGGCGGGTGGTGCGGCAAAAATTGCGGGAGTATGGCAGTAATATTTCTAACATTTATCACCCGGAGCAAGACGGTGGTGGAGATGGGGTGACCATTATTGAACTCATTTAGTCTTGGCCTCAAAAAAAACTTGCGAAAAATGTAATATTTTTTGCTGTTTGAAGCCTTCACCTTTGTGGCAAAACCTGTTGGAAAGGGGTTTTCAAGGACTAATTACGACTGGATAAAGACTTTTAATGTCATATTTAGCGTTTATTTTTTAAAAAACGTGCCATTTTTTTGAAAAACAACCACTAGTCATATCTTTACCCCTGTATTCCCCCCCCTCTTGAGAAGTTTTAACCAGCAATGTGTAATAAATTGCTGCGAATCCTGCCTTCAATTGAATTTATTTGTGTTGGAAATATCAATCCGCCACCGAATCATGTGCCATTTGGCACTGATGTGACAGTAATATATTTTCAAATGTTAAATTAGGCACTAATTTTGCTTAGAATTTATGTTCCGAACACTTAAAAGACTGCTTGTGAACTCAAAACTTCTACACTTTCGCTTCCTTTTTGTACTGGCTTTTTCGGTTTCAATAATATCCTTAAAAGCACAGGATATCCACTTTTCTCAATTTGGAAACTCCCCTATTAACCTTTCCCCCGGATTGGCAGGGGTATTTGGTGGTGATTTGCGCTTTGGTGCCAATTTCCGAAGCCAGGGCCGCTCGGTGCCAGTTCCTTACACGACCTTATCTGGTGCCGTAGAAAGCAAGGTGTACTGGGCAAAAGGGAAATACGATCGCTTTTTAACCGGTGGGCTCCTCATCAATTATGACCAACAGGGAAGTCTTAAGCTTACTTCGGTACAAATTGGCATTCCGATATCACTTACCATTCCAGTTGCCAAAACAACTTTTTTGACCTTGGGGGCAACGCCGGCTTTTGGGCAGCGTTCGTTCGGCACGAAAAACCTGTCATTTGACGCACAATGGCAAGACAGCGTGTATGACCCTTCTGCATCTTCCAGGGAAACTGAATTGTTTCAATCCACCAACCTCAAATACTTTGATATCAGTGCTGGTGCCAACTTGCGCATTCAAGCGCAAAAAAAACGCAGCAGGATTGATATTGGCGGAGGCATACACCATATAAATCGACCATATCACGATTTTTGGTCTGTTACTTTGGCGAATCCAGGCAATGTACGTCTACAAAACAAGCTTACCTTCTATGCATTGGGACTGGTACAGATCGCAGACAACTTTGATTTGACAGTACAAGGGCTTTATCAGAATCAAGGTAGCTATCGTGAGATCGTCTATGGCGGCGGCATTAGGATGCACCTCAATCGCCAGCCATACAAAGAGCTGGCCCTGCAAATCGGGTTTGACTACCGCCACCGATACAACGATGCCTTGATTCCGCGTGTAGAAGTATTTTATCGCAGTTGGCAGTTGGGACTTTCCTACGACATGAACTTCTTTTCTGATATAGAAATAATTACAAGAGGCCGCGGCGGTCCTGAACTTTCCCTGTCTTACAGGCTATATCGACTCAAACCAATCCCCAAATTTAGGTCTTGTGAAATAATTTAAACAATACTTGTTCCATAAAACCTTTCAAATTTAATCCATGCCAAGCGCCGATTCTGAAGCTAAGAAATCTTCCATGTTACATAAAGCAATGAAAATTGTCCGTTTAAATATTACTTGCATCATTATCCTGTGCTTTGGCATCAACGCTTGGGGCCAGATTGGTGTATCGGATCGAATTAATCAAGAGACCAACAGGGCGCCCTCGATTAAAGACCTAGAGACAGCAGCGCTCAAAGAATCAGCGCGTGGAAACAACTACGGCGCTTTTCGCTATTACACTTTTATCCTTGAAGCGGAGCCGTTGAATGTCATGGCATTGAACGGGTATGGTGAAGCCGCCATCAAGTTTGCTGCTTTGGATAGTGCAGAAATTGCTTTTCAAAAATTGGTTGACAACGGATTGACAGGCCCTAATGGAGCACCATTTCTACGCTTGGCCGGTGTGAAATTTCAATTGGGGAAGTACGAGGAAGCCAGAGAACTCTATCGAAAGTTTCTTTTTACCGAAAAACCTGTTGGCGCTACAGAAGCGATGAAGTTTGAGGCAGAGAATAGGTTGGGAGATTGTGAATGGGCGCTGGAAACGCTACGCCACCCCGTGGTGGAGCCTGAATTATTTGTGGTACTTGATTCAGGTATAAACACCTCTCATTATTCTGAAATTGCGCCCTACTTGCTCGGCGATGTGCTGTATTATACAACAAACAAATTCACTTTTGAAAAAGACAGGTTGTTCCCAAAGCGCGGTTTGAACAAAATAATGCAAGCTACGGGAGATGGAGGTGGAACCATAGAAGAAACCCCATTTAACGATGTCATTCGACATGCCACACGCAATACCTTTAATACCAAGGGGGATATTATGTATTATTCCTTGTGTGATTATGTCGGCAATACAGTGGGTCTTTTTTGTGAAATCTATTTGCGGCGGAAATTGCCAGATGACACTTGGGGCCTAGCTGAAAAGCTTCCGGAACCAATCAATATTCCTGGTTTTACCAATACGCAGCCTTGTATTGGATCAGTACCCGGTCAGCCCTATGAAATGCTTTATTTCGTTAGTGACCGGACGACGGGCAGCAAAGGTAAGAAGGACATCTGGTGCAGCAAGGTTGCTGGAGGCAATTACTCCAATCCAATGAATGTCTCCAACCTGAATACGGTAGGCAACGATGTGACACCATTCTACCACGCAGGTACCCAAACATTTTATTATAGTACTGACAGCCTCCAATCAATGGGAGGTTTTGATGTGTACCAAGCGAAATGGGATGGAAAAGATTGGGTCAATCCTGTAAATCTGGGTGTGCCCGTCAATTCTGGTTTTAATGATGTCTACTACATGCTTGCTGCTTCTGGCAAAACAGCTTATATGGCATCAAACCGTCAAGGTAGTTTCAACCAGTCTGAAGAGGGATGTTGTTATGATTTGTATCAGGTCGACTTCTTTAGGCCAAAGATGTCCGCCATCACATTTTTGAAAAAGGATGGTGTAAAGACGCAGCAGGTTCTTCCTTATACCACCATGACCCTGATCGAGATTGGCAATCCAAATGCCACACCGATTAGGGTGAATGTTGATGCTTCTGGCCGGCACAGCTTCGATCTCCTACCAGGAAAATCCTACATGATTATCGGAGAAAAGGACCGTTTTGCTCCAGATACTGTTCGTTTCACCACCCCTTCCAAGATATGGCGTGAAGAGATCGTCCAAAAGCTCTATCTCGAACCAAATGCACCAAACCTTGTCGTAACGGTGTATGACAAAGACACTGGAGCTCCCATTAACGGCGCCACTTCCAGTTTTTTTGATCTTGGGCAAAAACTTCCAAACGGCTCCTTTGTATCAAAACAAGGTGATCCACAGGTAGATATGCATCCAGACAACAATCGCTATGAATATCCGCTGGATTTTGAGCACAGGTATCAGGTGGTGGCTTCAAAAGCTGGTTACACGGTAGACTCCTCCAGCATTGTTTCGACAGAAGGGTTAAAAGGCGCACAAACGCTTGAGGTAAAATTATACATGCGGCGTGGCCTTGCATTTAGGGCATTTACGACCAATAAAATTACAGGTGACACATTATATGAGGTAACCTATCGGCTGATCGAATTGCCCAGCGAACGGCAGGAAGAAAAGTTTATCAGCCCTTTGGGTAAAGACTATCAAACGACTATTGCTTTTGAAAAGCGCTATCGTATCATAGCCAGTAAGGAGCATTTTACCATAGATTCCCTGGATTTTTCTACGTCAAACTTGCCGAAAGTTGATTTTCAGACCGTCGTTAAGGAGTTGAAGTTGCGTCCGCTATCGCTTACCTCCTACCTCCCTATCCCGCTTTATTTTGATAATGACGAACCTGATAAACGCACCCTTTCTACCACGACGAAGAAAGAATACATCGAGGTATACAGGGAATATTACAACCGCAAAGCATTGTTTGTTTCTAGATACACTGAGGGACTTACAGGCCAGGAGCTTATTGATGCTTCCGCCTCCTTGGATACTTTTTTTGAAAAAGATGTGCGCGGAGGCTGGAATCGATTGATGGAGTTCTCAGAAGTGCTGTATGACATACTCACTTCCGGCGATTCTATTGAAATTACCCTCAAAGGTTATGCATCACCACGTGCTGGGACACAATACAATAAGAACTTGACGGATCGTCGTGTTACCTCAGTGTACAATCACTTCGATTTATTTGACGGTGGCATTTATAAAAGATTCGTTAATTCAAAACAACTTGTAATCAAGCGAGAGGCAAATGGTGAAACCAAAGTGCCGCCTGGTGTCAGTGATGATATAAAGGATGAACGCAAATCAATTTACGATGTCCGAGCTTCCCGCGAAAGGCGTTTGGAAATAATTGGGGTTAGGGTAAATAGAGAAGAAAAGCTCTAAATGCGGATTCAAGAATTGACAATTAAAAACTAATCGCGATGAAAAACAGCCTCATACTGGCGTTTGTTTGTTGGTTACTTGTGACTACTCATAGCGCGTCGGCACAGATAAACCTTTCATTCTCCCATGTGGCACCTAGTTGCTACGGCTTGAGTAATGGATCAGCCACTGTTACCCCCACTGGTGGGATAGCTCCCTATATTTATCATTGGGGTAATGGACAAACAACCCCAACCAATCAAGGAATTGGTTCAGGAACATATTCTGTTACTGTCACCAGTTCCAATAGTCTTACAGCTACGGGATCAGTAATTGTTACCCAACCGCTCCAGTTGACCGTAAATGTCACGGTTACAAATGTTCCCTGTTATGAATTCCCAAATGGAGGCACAGCCCAATCTTTAATCACTGGAGGCACGGGCGCATATTCGGTTTTATGGAATGATGGCAGTACCGAACTTAATCGCCAGAATATACCAGCTGGCTCGTATGTTGTCACCGCGACTGATGCAAAGGGCTGTACTGCCGTAGGCCAAGGCACAATCACGGTGCCAACACCCATTGAAGTTGTGGTTACCGCCCTTTCGCCAGCTTGTGGAGGGTTGAATAATGGAAGTGCTACCATACTGTCTGTCGGCGGCACCCCTCCTTATACGTATTTCTGGTCGCCAGGAGGCCAAGAAGGCAGTTCTGTTACAGGGCTCGCACCTGGCCTGTATTATGTTTGCACCTTTGACGCAAATGGCTGTCAAAAAGATTTATGGGTCAATATTCCCAACATCCCTGCCCTTGATGTCTCTCTGGTAGTGAATAGCGCCACGTGTACAGGGGTAAACAACGGCATTGTAACCGCGTTTGTAGCCCCCCCCGGAAATTATCAATACCAATGGAATTTGCCGCCTTTTACTGGTGTAAATCAATTAACTGGCCTGGCGGCTAATACCTTTGTTTCAGTCACCGTTACAGATCCCGTCAGCGGTTGCTCGGGTACGGCATCAACAACCGTTGGCGTGCACACGGCCATAAATGTCAATGTTGTCGATACTGATGTTACTTGCGCTGGTCAAAATACGGGCACCGCTTCAGCAGTGGCTACACTTGGTACCACTCCGTATCTGTATTCTTGGCTCATTCCGCCTTCTGGCCCTCAAATTGGCATTGGCCCAAGCATAAATAACTTAGCCTCAGGTGCGTATATGGTATCCGTGACGGATGCCAATGGTTGTACTGCTATTGGAGTCGCTGATATTGGTGTGTTGTCGGCTCCTGTTGCGCTCATTGGAGGTTCTACCACCATGGTATGTGATACGGCAAACTCCGTTATTCGATTTGTAAACCTTTCTACCGATATCTATGATACGATTGTATCTTGGGTGTGGACTGTAACCACCCCTTCCGATACATTGACTTTCTCCAATATCAGCCCGCTCCAACTGACACTTCCGGTTGGCGTTCATGGAACGGTGCACTTATCCGTAACATCTTCGTTAGGCTGTGTCTCAGACACATCAAAAACATTTATCGTCCCTGGCATCCCAAATATTTCCTTAAACACGGGCACCGTAGTATCTAATTGCTCAAACGGCCCCGTTCATATTGTTGTTTCAGGCGGGCAGCCTTATTACGCTTATGCCTGGTCACCTTTGACCAGTCTCACCTTAGATTCCATCCCACCTAACGCTACAGCTAACCCATTGGTAACAACCACCTATCAACTGATTGCCTGTGATCAGGGCTGTTGCGATACCGTTGCGGTGACCATTATTCGGGGAAATGCCCCAACTATTTCTGTCGATCAGGAAGTGATCAATACCTGCGACTCCACGGTTGTGTTGTTTGCAACATCCAATGTACCCAATGTGATTTGGGTAAATGTTCAGGGTGACACCATTGGAAATCCTCCGGGAAATCCTGTTACGGTGATAGCAGGTGAAACAATGGTTTATACTGCTATCGCCACGGACACAAGTGGCTGTGTCGACTCTGTATCTGTTACAGTAACAGGAACGAGTGTTGATGTAGATATAGATCCAACGATCACAGATACTATTTGCGTTGGCACTGACCTGGTATTGGGTTTGATAAACAATCACCCTGGTGATACCTTACAATATGTTTGGACGGTATCGCCGCCAATGCTTATTTCAGGGGCAAATACCGGTTCCCCAACCGTCTCTGGCCCGCTGGGAAATTACAATGTTACCGTGACTGTAACCAATCAGTTCCTATGTTCTGATACTCTGCTAATTCCTGTCCATATTGTTGGCAACCTACCTATTGGCAATAACATAGCGATGGATTTATGTGATGGCTTGAACGTGCAGTTTTACAACACCAGCAATGTGCTTGGCACCTGGCATTTTGGCGACATGAACACCAGCATCTTGACGAACCCGGTGCATACCTACGATACAGCGGGCTTGTACCATGTGATGTTCATACCGCTTGACACGATGTGCACGATGACCTGGGATTCGATCATCAATGTGCAGCAAATGGGCTTGGATACGCCCATTATCGGCCATAACTACGTGATATGTGTTGACAGCGCGGCGATTCAGTTCATCGGCATGTCGAATGGCGCGGTGGTGGGCTGGAACTGGACATTTAGCGGCGGCACGCCAGCAACGGCAAACCAGCAAAACCCGCAGGTGACCTTCCACCAGGAAGGAACGGTCACGGCCACGTT
>Ga0163144_10016273_pt1 | contig 15248 bp, 17 predicted proteins | sample OliLak19BULKMAT1_FD_123175 | JGI IMG/M metagenome (GOLD analysis project Ga0163144, IMG submission 123175) | Freshwater microbial mat bacterial communities from Lake Vanda, McMurdo Dry Valleys, Antarctica - Oligotrophic Lake LV.19.BULKMAT1 | ecosystem: Environmental > Aquatic > Freshwater >... | reverse complement strand
TGTTTGGTACATTTGGTGAACAGTTTATTGTTTTTAAATGCAGTGGCTGAAAGCCTAACCCTACATAAAAATCACCGTAACAAAACGGTACCAAATATTTTATGCCCAAACCTAGTGGTACCATATACATCTTAGTTGGTGTATGCAAAGCAACCGTGCATCCTTTTTTACTTAAAAAATCTACGCTGGCAAAGCCATACCAATGGGCATAATCTTCGCACAACTGGAAGGTTACTTCAGGGCCATATAAGGCACCAGCTTTACCGTAAATGCTTTTTACACAAGAATTAGTGGGGAAAAAAGCAGCCGCTTTGAATTCAACTAAAACATCGCGTGCAAAAAGGGGTGTTTGCACCAACAATACCATGGTGCATAGGTAGCGAAATATTTTTAACATAATCATATTCCTTATATACATTAACAATTTTTAGTAACGGTAACAGCAACCGGGTCTGAGGTGGTACCTACTCTATTGGTACCTACGATATAATAGGTGTAGGTACCATTAGGTAGCCTGTTATGGTCTAAGAATACCAACGGTTCTGTTGCGAGAACGGTGCCTGCTAGATCAGTTAATTTGGCGTCGCGGTAAATTTCATAGATTACTGGCAATGATGTTCCGGTGACGGTCCAGGTTAATTTATTAACCAGATCTACTTGCGTTAAATATCTGTTTTCTATTTTGCAGCCCTGCGCAGCAATCTGAAATGATTGGAGTGCAATGACGCTTACCGAATTGTAAGAATAGTTGGTTACATAGGCAAATTCACCATTGGAGGATATAGCAATAGCATCAGGTGATTCACCCACGGCGATAACTGGTGGAATAACCTTATTAGTTGCGGTATCAATAATGTTCACCGTTCCTTGGCCAGCCACTAAACTGCTAAATGAAGTATCGGTATAGAGTGTGTCATAATTACTTGCGTAGGCTAAGCTGCCATCGGGCGTAATATCAAGACCAGATGGTTGTATGGCTAAATTCACCGTTGAAACAAGAGTGTTAGTGGTTAAGTCAACAACTGAAGCGGTGGTGCCGTAGGGGAAAAAGTTATTGCTGCCAAAGTTAGTTACATAGGCAAATTTACCATTGGGGGTAATTCTAATGGCAAAAGGGCCAGAGAAGCCAGGGATGGTAGCGACTACCGTATTATCGCTGGTTCGTATAACACTAATGGTACCGGTACCGGGGTTGCCATCTACATAGTTAATTACATACACAAAGGCGCCATCAGGCGTTATGGTTAATGATGCCGGAGCAAGCCCTACGGTAATTGCGGGGCCAACAATGGCATTCGTGTTTAAATCAACCACGCGTACGGTGGTGCCATTGCCACTTAGAACACCACCCGGTGCACCATAGTTATTAACATAGGCAAATTGCTGATTAGGGGTTATAACAAAACCTGATGGCCCATCAAAACCGGTAATAGTACCGACTACGGTATTAGTTGCTATATCTATAATGGTTACGGTTGTGCCGTTGCTATTGGTGACATATGCTCTGGTGCCGGCCGCGTTAATGGTTACCGTATAAGGTTCGTTAAAGCTGGCATCAAAAATGGTTTTAAAGAGCGTATTATTTTGTAAGTCTATGACACTCACGGTGTCGCTATTAGGCATTGAATAATTATTGTTGTTTGCTACATAACCAAAATTATTATCGGGAGTAATTGCAAGCCCTGCCGGCGTAACCCCTACGGGGATCGTGGCAACTACCGTGTTAGGTGCAGCAGCCTGCATTCCTGCTGTTGTTGCTAAGAGGAGCAGCTGTAGAAAAGTTTTTACGTGCGGGTGCATTGTCATGACTAGATTCTCCAAAAAAATATTCTACGATAACGTTTATTAGCGGTTTACTGTAGAAAGCTTAGGGGAATCAGTCAAGAAGGATTATTATTCGGGGACATGAAGAGCGGTGGTGACATCTCTACAAAAGGATTATTATGAGTATAACTTTTTTATCGAGTATCAATTTCACTGTGGGGAATACTTTATGACTGTGCATCCCGACTTACTCATTGCCCAAAAACAAGCTTATATCCCCAGCGGGTTGTTGGGTGAAAATTTTGTACAAGAAGCCGAAAGCCAGGACTATGGTGCCACTGAATTTAAAATGAACAATATGTTTATTAGGTTCCGGGCTGCCAAAATTACTCCAAAAAAAATTGGCCAATTTGTTACCTTTTGGAAACGAATGGGCCAAGGCCCTATTATGCCCTATGATTCCACCGATGCATTTGATTACTTAATCGTGAGCGTGCGTTCCGGGGAGCGTCTGGGGCAATTTGTGTTCCCTAAAGCAGCACTCTGTATGCAAGGGTATGTCTCAAAAAATGCCACTGGCGGCAAGTTGGCCATGCGGGTTTACCCGCCCTGGGACATCACCGAAAGTAGACAAGCACAAAAGACGCAAGCATGGCAGCTGAACTATTTCTATGAAATTTTTCCGGGTAAACCGGTGAACACAACTCAAATCAAGCAGTTATTTCGCTAGAATCGTTATTACGAAGATATCTTTTCTCTACAATCCCTTGGGAATATTGTTTTTGTTCCACTAACTGCATACCATCAAAAAGGTTTGCAGGCAGGGCAATTCCCTCTTTTAAAACTTTAGGGATAACGGTAATAATGCATTCATCAATAAGATTATCTGCTTTAAATGATGCTACCAACTCCGCACCACCAAGCAGCCAAACGCGTTTAATGCGTGGGTCTTGCCCAATAAGGCCGAGATATTCTTCTATGCTGGCTACAAAAGTTACATCAGTACGGTCGGTTACCATCGGTTCACGGGTAAATACATACATATGTTTACCGCCGTAAGGTAAATCGGGCACCAAGCCAGAAGTAATAAATGAGATGGTTTGGGTAAAGGTCCGGCTTCCCTGCGCAATGGCATCAACGGAAGCAACAAACTTTTCGAACCCAAAATCTTCACCTTCGGGTGCTTCTTGGGGTAGCCAATCGAGCCCACCCTGTTTGTCTGCAATAAAACCATCTTCGCTTGCTGCTATATAAAGTACGGTGTAAGCCATATGATTACCTTTATGGGGAATGCTCAACTTATTGAATAGTAAGAGCCTAACAAAATCGTAAGAAGAGTCGACAAAGCTATCGGTAACATACGCTGTTTGTTCCGAGCTATAGCTTTAATTGCATGTTATACAAGCTTGCGTAATTGCCATCTAAGGCGATTAACTCTTCATGGGTGCCTTGTTCGGCAATGCCTTTATCAGTTAAAACAAGAATTTTTTGGGCATTGCGGACCGTAGACAAGCGATGGGCTATAACAATGGTTGTCCGGTTTTCGGTCAATTTTTCTAATGAATCCTTAACAGCTTTTTCACTTTCGTTATCCAAAGAGCTTGTCGCTTCATCAAAAATTATTATGGGTGGATTTTTTAAGAAAACGCGCGCAATGCTCAACCTTTGCTTTTGCCCGCCCGATAATTTTACACCACGCTGGCCAATGTCGGTATCGTATCCGTTGGGTAAAGCCATAATAAAATCGTGCGCATTCGCTTTTTTGGCAGCTTCAATGATTTCTTCTTTGCTTGCATCAAGTTTACCATAGCGGATATTGTCTGAAACGGTACCAGCAAACAAATATACATCTTGCTGAACAATGCCAATATTTCTTCGTAATGAGTGCAGGGTAACATTTTTTATATTTTTACCGTCTACCAGTATTGTCCCTTCATTTACTTCATAAAAGCGAGGGATTAACGAGCATAGGGTTGTTTTGCCGACGCCAGAAAACCCTACCAAGGCAATATATTCGCCTGCCTTTATAGTAAGAGATAGGTTTTTGAGGACATAGTTATGCCCTTCTTTATAGGTAAAGTTAACGTTCTGGAATTCTATATTCCCCTGCACCTGCGTAAGTTCAAGGGCATCTGCTGAATCTTTAATATCAGGCTCTATTTCTAAAACTTCCATAATCCGGTCAAAGCCTGTGATCCCTTCCTGATACAATCGCGTAAAATTACCGAACCTTTTTATCGGTTCAATCAGGATCCCAATATATAATATAAAGGTGAGCAGATCAGCCAAGTCTAATGAGCCCTTAATAATCCCAATACCACCAAATATCACCACAGCAATGGTCATAAGTTGGGTGAAACCAACTAAGCCTTCATAAAAGTAGGATTCGCTTTTGTAGCCATATCTTCTACTGTCTACAAAGCGGTTGTTTTCGTAAGCAAATTTTGTTTTTTCAATGGGCTCGTTGGTGAATGATTTTACCACTCTAATGCCGCCAAGCGTGTCTTCCGCTTGAGCATTGATATCCGCGATTCTATCGAGGCTATTTCGCAAGGCCATATTCATTTTTTTATTAAAGTAAAACGCATAAGCAGCCATAATGGGCAAAAAAAGCATGACGATTAGCGTAAGTTTAACGTTGATATGGAGCAAAATAATAAAGGCGCCGATAAAATTTAATAATGAAATTATAATATCTTCCGGACCATGATGATATAATTCCGCTAGGTTTAAGGTGTCAGTCGTTAGCCGGGACATTAAGGGCCCTGTTTTTTGTTCATCATAAAAGCTAAATGATAATTTTTGGTAATGATCAAACAATTCACCGCGGACATCCCTTTCCATGAGAGCACCCATAACATGGCCCTGGTACGAAACAAATAAGTTGCAGATAGTATGCACAATAACGAGGGCAAGCATAATGGCACCCATTACATATATTTGATTGAGCGAATCGGGCCTATGCTCTGTTAATATAGTTTTGGTTAAGTAGCTTATGCATAAAGGCAATGCCAAGGTAGTTGCTGATTGGACAAAGGCACAGCCCATGTCGGCAAAAAATAATCCTAGATAAGGTTGGTAATAAGAGAGGAATTTCTTCATTTTATAATGGGGAGTGGAATTCTTAGCCATTTTTTCCTTTATAGGGATTATTCAAGAGTATCAAGACAGCATAATCCACCTAAAAATCAGATACAAGTTCATATGCTTGCTGATAACCCTTGTCGGTGCGTCCCATATAAGCTACGATTTGGGGTGAATGTGCCGAGGAGTTTGATTAGGAGAAATGAAATAATGATTAATTTACCAAAGTGTCCAAAATGTAGTTCAGAGTCTACTTATGAAGATGATGGGATTTTGATTTGTCCAGAATGTACTCATGAGTGGAGCAGGGAAGTAGAAAGTGACAAGGCTGAAGATAAAAAGGTTGTCAAAGATGCGAATGGAAATATCTTGAATGATGGTGACTCTGTAGCGCTCATCAAAGATCTTAAAATAAAAGGGGGGTCATCGGTCATAAAAGCTGGTACAAAAGTAAAAAACATACGGTTGGTCGATGAAGATCATAATATTGATTGCAAAATTGATGGATTTGGGAAGATGGGTTTGAAATCTGAGTTTGTCAAAAAGATATAGCAGAGGAGAAGACTGGTGTGCCCAGTTGGATTCGAACCAACGACCTACAGATTAGAAATCTGTTGCTCTATCCAGCTGAGCTATGGGCACATATTAAAGAAAAGTCTATTTATCATACAATAAATTGCCATATAGAACAATAAGCGGTTTGAAGCCGCCTAGATTCCTATATCCACCCAGGTTAGGCTAACCATAAATAAATCTTAAAATGCCAATTTGTTGACTTTGGGCTTTGGGGCTACTTACAGTTCCGCATGATATGTTATCCAAAGGTGTAACTTCGGAGGAGAGCAGCTATGGCCAATAAAAAAATTACCATTTTTACCGTCGGGCATTCAACTCATTCGCTGGAACAATTCATCGAGCTCCTTAAGCACTATACCATTACTCATATTGTTGATATTAGAACCGTCCCGCGGTCGCGGCACAATCCACAATTTAATCAAGAAATTTTAGAACGAACACTACCCTCTGTTCACATAGCGTATACGCGTCTTGAAAACCTCGGCGGTTTCAGACACGCTCGTCCCAACTCCATTAATACTGCATGGCGCAATGCATCATTCCGGGGATTTGCAGATTATATGCAAACTGATGATTTCAAGCATGGTCTACAAAAGTTAATTGAATACGCAGACTCCGAAAGTGTAGCAATCATGTGCGCTGAAGCAGTTCCGTGGCGCTGTCATCGCTCTCTTATTGGTGATGCACTTTTAGCGCGGGGCATCCATGTGCAAGATATTTTTTCATTAACTTCATCAAAACCACATACCCTAACTCCATGGGCGTGCGTGCAAAAGGGTATCATAACGTATCCCCGTTAAAGATTCCCTGGTATTAAAGGAATACGCTTACCCGCAGACGAACAGAAAAAGTTATAGTATTCTCTATAAAAAGTTCCTTAAATTAACCAGTGTGGAATGTTATGAAAATAAAATTAGGCCTCCTGGCCCTTATCACCAGCGCCCATCTTGCCGCCTTTGAGGTCGCCGACCTAGAAACCGAACATTTATACCTGCGAAAAGTAGTTCCTGCTGACGTGCAAGACATTGCCCGCATAGCTCTGAACCCTGAAGTTACCAAATTGACGGGGATGTTTTCTCCCATGAAAACGGTTGAAGAAGTAGCAGCTTTCACCTCAAAAGTCCTTATTGGTGAAAATGGGCAACCGTCACAGTACCCCCTGGTATGGGCGGTTGTTGATAAACAACAGCAAGGTGTTATCGGTATTATAGCCTTTGTTGCTTATAGTGAACGCCACGCACGCGGTGAAATTGGCTACGCTTTTAACCAAGAATTTTGGGGTAAAGGCTATGCCACGCAAGCAGCACAAGCGGTGATAGCTTACGCTTTACAACAAGGGGCTCTCCGCATTTATGCCACCGTTGATCCAGAAAATGGTGCGAGTGAGCGGGTGCTCCAAAAAATTGCAATGACGTATGAAGGTTTAATGCGTTCTTATATGATCATTAATAATAAACGGGTTGATAGAAAGTTGTACGCCCTTATTGCCGCGTTATAAATAGAGATAACAAAGTTTATAAAACGGATTGAAATTCGGTTGGTGGATGATGCACCAATTCCTTTTAAAAGTTAATACTCCAAGCTAACCAAAGCGTTATAATACGTTTATTGCCAAAACACTTTGGCTTATGGTCAAACCCATAAGAAATATTGAATAAGAGTCTGTTGGTCACCTTATTAATAAAAAACTTATACTTATAGACGCCATAAAAACTGCTTCGTGTATAGTTAGTTTGCTGTACCAAATCATCAATGTTTGGGGTTATATGGGCGCCAAATTGAAAGCGTGCCGTATAGCCAAATTCTAAACCATGTTGCCCCCAATTATTCTTATAAGCAAAGAGTAAATCTGCTACATTGCCAATGGTAAAAGTATGTTTTTGCCTTAGGCTATCGCAGGCAGTTCGCGGAACAAAATAGATATAACGTGTCCCATATAAAAGGGCAGCAGTATGATGCAGTTCATAAGAACCATCAAATTGGAGCCCCAGGCCAACTTGGTTTTCGCCAAAATCAGCATGTTGCAGGCGATAAATTTTATGGGTCGGCACCCCAAATAACCCCGATAAAGTTACGGTTGTCCGCTTGTTGATGGTAAAGTTGCGCCCTAACGTAAAAAGAAGGTCATCTGTTTCGGTACCCGAAAAGGTGGTTTTGCCGCACGCGGCTTCGTGTACATGGGCTACGGCAAAATCGGTGCGGAAATAATAGGGTTCAAAATCGTAAATAAATGAACCAAGTCCTCCGGCAAATTTCTGAGAAACATCCGTATGTTTTTTTCTGTGTTGGTTAAAAATTAGTGCTATAACGTCATAGCGCTGATTCCCTGTTTTTTCAGCGAGCGGCTGTTTAGTTATTTGGGCGATGCGGAAGCTGTATACCATTGATGCGGCTGATAAAGGTTCACCGGACAGCACATACAACAGCAATAATAACCATCGGGAAAGGATAGCGTTCATAAAACAGACCTTTTGGCGTCAGATACATTAAATACGTTTCCGCTTCATTATGATATTATTTCACCAGAGAATCTAGGCAAGTTTTATAAGGCTGTTATTATGCTCATATCCCCTGACTTTTTATTCCCCTATCTTCAATGTTTAACTTTCATTAACCTTGGCGGGCAGTTGTTGCCTGATTTTTCTACATCGCATGCCTACGCCATGAAGAGCGGCAGTCTACCATTTCTTAACCGCGTGTGCGCAACATCGCAGGTCACCGAGCAAGAAGTTGCTCAAGTTGTGAACTATTTTGGCAGCGTGCCGTTTCGTTGGTTTGTACCAGAAGGTGATGCACCACAAATAGCATTACTTGAACGTTGTAACGTGCGGTATATATGCAGTTTCCCGGCCATGGCAGTTGAATTATCGCAAATGCCAGTTACCACCTTTCAGCCAGGCCTTACCGTGCAAGAAGTTGAAACTGCAGCGGCAATGGAGCTTTGGTTTTCGGTAATAACTCAGAGCTATAGCATGGCTCAGCCGGCAGAATTTGCACAATGCATAGAAGAACTTAAACGACGTGCCGGTCCAAAAGGGCTTCGTTTTTACCTTGGCTTTTATGAAGAGGTACCTGTCGCCGGAAGTGTGCTTATGCAACACGGTGATAGAGCCGGCCTCCATTGGGTGGGTACTCTGCCCGAGTATCGGCATAAAGGAGCAGGGTTAATGGTAAGCTTGCAGCCACTTCTTGATGCACGCCAACAAGGCTGCGCCACGGCACTTTTATTTGCTTCGGTGCTGGGTAAACATGTGTACGAACGGCTGGGTTTTAAAGAGTATGCAACGTATAAAGTTTATGGAAACGGTTAATAAAGACTGACAGTTCCCTTACACAAAAAGCTGATAGGCCGCAGTTACTAATATTAAAAAATTAACTACATACAGTGATGTGCAGAGAATGCAGAAAGTTTTTATTTTTGCATACAAAATATAAGCAAGCACCAATGACATACAGCAAGCACCAATGGCTGCCACAAACACAAGCTGCAGCGCACCCCAATAGGCCAGTACTGCTAGCGCGGTGTAAAAAATTAGACCAAGAAATGAATTAGAAAAGTAGAACATAGTGGCATAGGGGCTGCGTATTACCTTAGTGCATGAAACACGGTCAGATAAGTCGCAGGTAGCCTTATAGGTTGGTTCAGCTTTAACCTTTTGTTCAATAACATAGGTATAAGCAGAAATGGCAAGGCCGATGAGGGCTAGGGTCATGAGGGTCAGTAACATATAAATTCTTTCTTTAGTATTGAATTGATTTTTTCATTCTCTTAGTTATTCATCAAAATTTCTCTTATTCCGCATTTTCTTAACACCACTTCGTCGTGCTTTAGTTTGCAGCCGAGCTTCTTTAACACCCTTAGATATTTTGGTTGCCATACGCTTTTTGGGTACATGGAGCGCGTTGCGCAGTTCATTGGCCAGTTGTTTGAGCGCCAGCTCCTTGTTCTGCAGTTGGCTGCGCCCTGAGCTATGGCTGATAATAATATCACCCTCATTAGTAAGGCGGCTTTGAAGTTTTTGTTGCGCTCGCTCTTTTTGTGGGGGGGTTAAGGCGTTGGTGTTATGGAGGTTCCAGCGAATGGTAATGCGGGTGTTGCTGGTGTTCACGTGTTGGCCACCGGGGCCACTTGACCGGCTGGTGGTAATTTCAATTTCATGCTCCGGGATACTAATACCCGGTTTTACTTCTATATCATACTTCATGGGGCTTACTTCCTCTCTTGTTGGTTTTTAGCCAAAGTAAGTCTTGCACCGTTCCAGTAACCGGTCAAATTCATGCTGATTTGCGGTAAGTGAACTTTCTCCGCGCAGAAAGGTAATGCCCAAAATGCCCGACTCTTTTGGTGCGTAGTAAATGAGCTCATCGCGCGGGGTGCCCCGGGGTGATTGCGCCACAACTTTGACGTTGATCATATACTGCAATTCTTCAAGCGGGGGTTGATCTTTAAGGGTAATTAAATGACCCTGTACGGGGATAATGCGCGCGTCACCAGCAAGCTGCTTGGCGCCAAGGCCGGCGCAGTTGAAAATAATTGGGTCAGGTATTTCTTCAAAAGAGCTTATTTCTTGTTGGTTCACGGGAATGTTCAGTTCTTTAACTGCAGACCATAGCTCTGCCATAATAATGGCGGCATTAATGAAAATGATCTTATATTCCATGGCTTCATATTGCTTACCATTACCAAAATTGATCGTAACTTTTTCTGGCGCAGCCACTAAGTCGTGGGCGATATGGTCAGCAAACCCTGGGTCTATATCAAGGCCAAAATAGGCAGGCAGCAGGTGGGGCCCTTGTTTAATAAAAGGGTGCTTGCCGGCAATTATCTGTTGGTAGGTTGTATATGATTCAATACTCCGTGCAGCAAAGATGGCTCGTTCCTGGGGGGTGGATGATTTGCGCGCGCGGGGGAAAAAGAAGCCGGCCGCCTTATAGGAAGGGATGTTGTGGGTATCTTTGGCCACTATCTGTACCTGGTAGCCAGCACGTTTGAGCATGATAGCCGTTAACAACCCATAACAACCGGCGCCGATGACGGTGATAGGTTGGTTTTTAAGTGAAGGGTTATCTTGCACCTGTTGTTCAAATTGTCTGAGCGATTCAGGCACGCACCCAAAAAGGAAGGTCCAACCAGCGCCACCCTGCCCATAGTTGTGGCAGATAAGTTTATTGCCATGCTTTTCGGTTTCTACGCGGAAGATCCGTTCCCGGTGGGCGCGGATACAGGTGACCTTTTCTTGTATATGGTCGGCAGAAATGCGGGGGGGGGTTAGAGTTACGGTGCGTTGGGTGTTCAAGAAAATTTTGGTGTGTTAGTGGTTATATTGGTAGACTTATTATTGATAAGTATACCATAAGATTTAAGGATAAACATGAACCAGCAGCGTATATATGCATTATTGGCGGCATTGGCCTGCACCGGGCTTTTGTGGGCAGAAAAAGAGCCAGTTGTTATTACCGTAACTCCCAAAGAGGCTCCCGTAGTGGCCCCGGTAAAGGTAGAAGTAGATTCTATCGGTATCATCAAATTACACGGTAATATTTCCTTTGCGCCGGTAGAAAAAATAGCCAGAAAGGCAGCCGAATTTGCTGAAAATGAAAAAATCAAAGGAGTACTGCTTGTTATTAACTCTGGTGGCGGGTCGGCAGGGGCTTCAGATGCACTTTTTAGGGAAATCAAGGAACTGGCTGCGGTTAAACCCGTAGTGGCGTTGGTTCCCGAGCATTGTGCTTCAGGGGCGTACCATGCCGCAACCGCTGCGCATTGGATTGTTGCTTCAGCATGGGCAGCCGTGGGGTCGATAGGGGTAGTTTCCACTATTGAAAAGCATAAAAATGTTCGCCGCGCAAGCCAAGGCGGATATTCAGGAGATGCTGATATTGAGCTGATTCATGCGGGCAAAGATAAAGTGGTGCGGAGTACTCATTCTGCTCCCTTGAACCCTGAGCAGCGGGCTAAAATTCAGGCTGAAGCTGATGCGCTGTATAAGCTATTTTACACTTCAGTTGCTAAGCAAAGAAATTTGTCGCTTAATAATCTGCATACATGGGCTGAAGGACAAGTTCTTTTAGGTGAAGAGGCTCGTGATAAGCGTTTAATTGACCAGGTTGGTGGGCTTACTGACGCGCGCAGAAAATTGGAAGAATTAGTAGCAAAACAGGCGGGTAAGCCCGTTGGCAAGCTGCCGTTTGTGGAATAGCATTAAAAAAAGGGCGTTCTTGAGGGGGTATGAACGATTTTGGAGTCATGGTATACTAGGAAATATAACCCTTTCTTTATAAATTTTATCACAACGATGAGGATTCTTCGATGAATACGCCAGAAATGATGTCATTTGATATTGAGCTTGAGTCAAAAGAACTTTTTAGCCATCCAGAAATGGTAGCAAGCTTAGCAAAGCCAGGCCGTAAAGAAATTTGGGTTGAATTTTTGCAAACAGGTGAAACTCCTGAGCTTGATGATGCAGATCGTGATGTTATGGATATGCTTATTGCATTCTTGAACTCATATGCTTTGCTTACGGCGTATGATAAGTATATGGAAAATGAAGTAGTAAACAGATACTTTGAAATTATGGGGCAGATGCAAGAATCTGAAGACCAAAAAGTTTCTGATGAGCTTAACCGCGAAATGCTTAATGTAGTAGCGGAATTGCCAGAAGAATTTAAAGATGCGGTGACGCAAGCGAGTGAGCACGGACAAGAGTTCTTGTTACAGAAAATGCGCGCAGCGTAAGATTTTTTGATAATTGTTTGAATGGCTCCTTGGGTTTAATTGCTCAAGGAGCTTTTTTTTGAGTTTTATAAAAGATAAAGGGACACTATGCAAAAAAGTTACCGTATAAAATTAGTATTGCAAATAGCTTTAGGCTTTGTGCTTGGGGTTGGCGGATATTTTTTAATGACTAGAAAAGCAGAGGCAAAAAATATGGGTACCGTTATTATCTTAAATGGTCCGTCCGGTTCTGGTAAAAGTTCCATCCAAAAAGAGTTTCAAAAATTGATGATGCCAAATCTATGGATTAAAGTTGGTATCGATAATCTTTTTGATGCATGTATGCCAGAAATTACCTTGGAGAATTTATCGTATTGGCAAACAACAAATGATATTCGTTGGGTAGAAGAATCAAAGGATGCAGCAGGAAATAAAACGGTTACGCTGTTCGTCGGCTCTCAGGGTGAAAAAGTAGCCTACGGCATGAATAGTGCCATTGCTGCGTATGCTAAAAATGGTTGTAATGTGATTGTTGATTACATAGCCTATAACCAAGCATGGTTTAAAGATTTACAAGCAAAGCTTGCGGGTATAAAAGTTTATTATGTAGCAGTAGATATAACGCTTGATACGCTTGAAAAGCGTGAGGCCGCGCGAGGAACTTCGCCAACAGGCCATGCGCGTAGCCATTATCATACGGTGCATGGTGATAATGTTTATGATGTGCGAGTTAACTCAGAAGAAAAAAGTGCTGCTGAAATTGCACAGCAGTTAAAAGATTTTATGGAAAAGGGGAACCAATGAGCTTGACGCATAAGTTAGTCGCCGTACTTAATAAAGAATTGCCGGGCGGCGTTGCTCTGAACGCATTAGGACACATGTCCATAGGTCTTGGCGCTAGCCTGGGAACCGAAGCATTGCGCCTTGATACGTATTGTGATGCAGAAGGGAACCTTTACCCAAATATCTCTCAGATGCCGTTTATTATTTTACGCGCTAAATCGGGTGAAATTAAAAAAACCGTTAAGGCTGCACGCGAGGCAAATATTGCCCATAGTGTTTTTCTTAATACTATGACCGGCGGTACGTACCAAGAGCAGTTAGCTAACAGTGCTAATACTCCTGAAGAGCAATTGGTTTTTTATGGGTGTGTGCTGTTTGGACCGATTGAAGACGTTAACGCGTTGACGAGAAAGTTTTCGGTGTGGAATAGTTAACTATATACTTAAAGAATATCGGGACTTTTAGCAGCGTAACAGGTAGTAAGTAGGTAAAAACATCAGGAAGGGGTTTGGTATGGATTCATCATATTCTTCGCAAAGAACCAGAAACTTATATTCATCTGCTGATACAAAGCCTTATAAGCTTAGCCGTTCAAAGATTGCTGATTATCTAAAATGCCCTCGTTGCTTTTATATTGATAGAAAATGTGGTACCGGCCAACCGCCCATGTTCCCGTATACTTTAAACAATGCGGTTGATGCGCTTTTAAAAAAAGAATTTGATATCTATCGACTTGAAGCAAAATCGCATCCTCTCGTGCTGGAACATGGCATCGAGGCGATTCCATTTGCTCATCCACAGTTAGAAGACTGGCGCATGAACCAGCGGGGCATTCAGTATTTGCATGAGCCTACTAATTTTATTATTACGGGTGCTGTTGATGACGTGTGGATTAAGCAAAATGGTGAATTAATTATTGTTGATTATAAAGCCACCAGTTCTCAAGAAGTCGTGACGCTTCTCAATCGAAAATCTTATAAAGATCAGATGGAAATTTATCAGTGGTTGTTTAGGCGAAATGGTTTTACTGTTTCTGATACTGGTTATTTTTTCTATTGCAACGGCGATGCCCAGAGAGAAAGTTTTTCTGGTGTGTTACAATTTAAGATTAATATTTTACCGCATGTTGGTAATGATAATTGGATTGAGTCGGTTCTTTATAAAATAAAGGAATGTTTGGCTCAAGAAATTATCCCACCTATGACTTCTACCTGCGATTATTGCCGTTATTGGCATGATGTACAAAAGCATGTTTTAAAGTAAAAGCCCCCGAGCTTTTTAGAATCAAGGGGCTTATTTTCTTCTTAACTTTCCTGCCTTTTTCGCAGGTAGGTTTATGAATTGGTCAAGTCTGTGGTGCGCGGTGCGGCCGGCGTGCTTTGCATAGATCGCGATATAATTTCATAATTAGGATTGACAGGTGCTCAGTAAATCAAATAAGATCGCTTTTGACTTTTAATTACAAAAATGATCGATTTCTATGAAAAAAACTGTCTTATTTTTATTGCTTGGCATGTTATGTTGGCCGGGCAGTAACCAGGCCCAGCAATGCCCCGGGGCTTCACGATTTATTGAAAAATATGGGTCCTATTATGATTATATAATCGTTGGTAACGGCACTGCAGGGGCAACCTTAGCCCATTTTCTTTCGGATCCTGTTAATGGACAATTTACGCAAAGTGTATTGGTGTTAGAGGCAGGGTCTAATTATTCAAGTGACCCTCTTGTTTTAAGTGGATCATTGCCCGTGGCTGTTACCTTGTATCGCGACCCTAAATATAGCATTTCGCAGCTTGTTGCTTCTGAAAATCCACCGCCGCTCTTTGGTTTTCGCGGGACTACCAATTTTTCTATTGGGAGAATGTGGGGTGGCAGTAGCGCCCATTTACACTTTTTTACCGTACGTGGCACGGCAGATATTTATGATCAGTGGGCAACTATTTCTGGTAATAGCCGTTGGGCTTTTAGTAACCTTTTGCCTCTTATGAAGTTTATGGAACAATATACGCCCAATGGTACGGTTGCCGGACCAACACGTGGTCTTAATGGCGCATTGCCCATTACGCAAGACCCACCCGTTACGACCAATGTCTTTGCGCAGGCAATGAGCACAGCAACAGGTATACCATTGGTGGATGATTATAATGTGGTAGATCTGGGTATTTCTGCGCGGCAAGCTTGGTTTAATGTGGCGCAGGTACGAACCTTTTCTGCAGGTGCTTATTTAGGCCCAAGTGTCGTAACTGCCGCCGGTGTTGGTGTTGCTGGTAGAAAATTAACGGTGCTTTCGCAGGCTACCGTGCAAAGAATTTTATTTGATCCTCGT
>Ga0163144_10016272_pt1 | contig 15249 bp, 21 predicted proteins | sample OliLak19BULKMAT1_FD_123175 | JGI IMG/M metagenome (GOLD analysis project Ga0163144, IMG submission 123175) | Freshwater microbial mat bacterial communities from Lake Vanda, McMurdo Dry Valleys, Antarctica - Oligotrophic Lake LV.19.BULKMAT1 | ecosystem: Environmental > Aquatic > Freshwater >... | reverse complement strand
CAGTCCATAGCGACCACGACCACGACGACCACCGCGCCTCGCACGACAACGACGACCGCGCCCGAACCGGCTGGCGTGCTTGAGTGGCCCGAACCGCCGAGCGGGACGGTCAAGCCATGAACACCGAGGTCAGCGTCCTGATCGCCGCCATGATCTCCACCATCGTCGCCGGGGTCACCGGCATCGTGGCGCAGGCCGCACCGGCAGGCGCAGCGGACGGCGTAGCGGCATGGCTCTACGGGGGCGGGTCGATCGCCGCAGTCGGGTGCCTGGCGTACATCGCCCGCCAGTTCGCGAACGGAAGCGTCGTGGCCCGCAACACGGCCGAGATGCAGGAGTTGGTTGACCAACGCGAAGCCCTCCTGGCGAAGCTCGTGGAGCAGGCCCACCGGCGCGAAACCGACTTCCTCGATTTCCTCCGAAAGGATCACCTTGACAAGTGAACGCCCGAGAGTCCCGATGTTGTTGTGGGGGGTGATCGTCTTGGGCCTCATCGCAGGGTCGGCGTCGTTCGGCGCGGTCCTGACGACCTCGGCTGACGCCGCTGACCGGTCGGCCCGTCTCGAGCGGACCGTATTGCAGTCGGAACGCAACGGCGAGAACCTGTGCGACTTCGCCGTCGCACTGACGAAAGCGCTCAAGTCGCTGGTGCTCCCGAACCCCGATCTTTCGCCAGTGACCCGCCAGAAGCTCGACAACGCTGTCGAGATCGCGAAGCAGTGCCGCCCGGTCGTGGGTGAGGGGCCGGACGGCGGCAGCGGCGGCAGTGGCGGCGGGCCGTGAGCGTCGGCGGGCCGCAGTCCCTCGCGCTCGACGCCTGGGCTTGCCGGGTGGCGGACATCTTCGCCCGCACCGGCGACGACGCCGTGATGCCCTACCAGGTCGGCTCGTCGGTCACATCGAAGGAGTGGCGCGATGTCGATGTGGTGGTGATCCTCGAAGACGACCACTTCGCCGAGTGGTTCGGCACCTGGCCGGGTGCGGGTCACAGCCATGACCCGAAATGGGCGGCCCTCTGCGCTGCGATCTCGGCGTGGGGCAAGGAGGAGACCGGATTGCCGGTCGACTTCAAGGTGCAGCAGCAGACCGAAGCCAACGCTCGTCACGGCGGGGGTCGGTCGGCGCTCGGCCTGCGCCTGACCGCGCCGGACGGGCCGTGATTGACGGCGACCCGACTCTCCCAACTCAACCCTGACCCAGTAGTTGTGATACCGTTACGGCATGGATGAGAGAGACGGATACAGGGAACAGGTTGTCGATGGGTTGGTGTGGGGCCACACCCTCGGCGTCATCGGGTTCGTGCTGCTCATGGTCGCCGCAGCGGTGGGCATAGTCAACACACCGCCCACCGACACCGGCCGTCACGTCGGCCCTGCGGTGGTCGAGCAGTACGACACCTCGTGGGTGACCAGCGACCCGACGGCTGACTACCTGATCGACGTTGGTGAGCCGCTACCACCAGCCGCGCCGGGGGCCGACCAGTGACCATCTCAGTGGTCATACCGTTCCAGTCGGACCCTACCCAACGCCATCGCCCCGTTCGTCTCGCCGACGGCGCGAGCCGCGAGGACATCTTCGACTGGGTGTTCGCTAGGTGGTCCGACCTCTGCCCTGAGTTCGATTTCGTCAGCGCCAGTTCCACCTCGCCCATCATCAACCGATCACAGGCACGGAACCGCGCCGTAGCTCAGTCCTCGGGCGACATCATCATCATCGCCGACGCCGACATCGTGTTCCACCGCCGCCAGATCGACGTGGCCCTACAGTACATCGCCGTCGGCGCGGAATGGGTGGTCGGGTTCAACCGCTACGAGCAGTTGACGGGACCCGACACCCGCACCGTGCTGGCTCAGAACCCGCGCTCGCCGGTGCTGCGGTTTCCGTCTCCGCGCTGGTCCACCGATCAGGGCAACGCCGGCCTCATGGTCCTCACCCGCGCCGCGTTCTATGAGGTGGGAGGCTACGACGAACGCTTCTCGGGATATGGGTGGGAGGACTGGGCCTTCGCCAATGCGCTCTCCACTCTCGTCCATCCACTCGTGGCCGTCCCCGACTTCGTGCTCCACCTCTGCCACCCGAGAGTATCGACACGCAACAGCGACAAGCGGAAGATGAAGCCCCTGTTCGACCCCTACGACGACGCCATGAGCAACCCCGAGGCGATGCGTGCGATCGTGGACAACCCGGCGAGGAGACTGACGTGACCGTCTCCGTCACCTTCAAGCAGCTCGAGCGGGCGGGGCGACTTGGCAATGCCTTGTTCCAGGTGGCTGCCACGGTCGGCATCGCCCACACGATCGGTGGGCGTCCGTCCCTTCCTCCGCGCTGGTCGTACCGGCCCTACTTCTCCTGCCCTGACGAGTGGTTCATGCCACCAGGACCCAAGAGCATCGAGGCGTTCCAGTGGGAAGGGCTTGACTACATGGACGAGCGGGCCCGGCTGTACCTACAGGACTTCAACCTGTTCAGCGACGTGGAGGATGAGATCCGTGCCGCATTCCGCCCCAGCGATCTTGCTCAGTCGCGCCTCGGGTGGAAGTTCGATTGGGATGACGCCATCGCTGTCCACGTCCGGCGCGGTGATCTGCTCACCCAGACCCCCGGCTTCCAACCAGCGCTGACGGAGGAAGCACCCGACTACTACTACGACGCGCTGCTGTCCACCGATGAGTGGCGGGCACGGCCGGTGCTCGTGTTCTCCGACGACCCCGACTGGTGCGACGAGAACATGGCCGGGAGGCTTGGTCGCGACTGCACGGTGATGCGCTACAACCCGCCGCGCTCCCACATCGCGAGGGAGTACCGCAAGCAACCGCCACTCGACGTGTTGGACCTGTTCCTGCTCACCTCCCCCGACTCGATCATCGTGTCCAACTCGACCTTCGCCGTGTGGGCCGCTTGGCTGGGGGAGGCCATCGAGGTTCGCTACCCAAGCCTCTGGTTCGGCGAGAACCTCGCCCACGTCGACACGTCCCTGCTCATCCCCTCTGACGACTGGGTGGAGATCCCATGCTGAGTTTCCTGTCCCACGACCTCCTTGGCCTCCTGATCGGGCCTCCCATCATCTTCTTCGGGATGCTGGGAGGCGGATACTGCGTGGCGCGAGGGATGGGCTGGTTCGACGATGACGAGGACTCATGCTGATCCCGGCCCCATGGAAGGAAATGCCATGCTGAATACCACCCCCATCGTCTTCCTTGACACGGAGACGACCGGACTGCACCCCGACCACCATCACGTCTGGGAGGTCGCCGCCATTCGCGTCGAAGGCGACAACCGCGAGGAGTGGGTGTGGCAGTTGGAGATGCCCGACCACGAACACGACCCGACGGCCGACTCGATCAACCGCTTCCACGACCGCCGCTTCGGTCCGCGAGCGTTGACCTCGACCAGTTCCTTCTGCGCGCAGTTCAGCGGGTTTACCAATGGTTGCCACTTGGCTGGAGCGGTCGTCTCGTTTGACGAGGAACGTCTACGCCGAATGATGGAACGAGAACTCGTTGCCCACGGCTGGCACTATCACCTGATCGACGTGGAGAACCTGGCCGTCGGTTACCTCGCGCATGCCTACGCCCATCACCGTCCGAACGGCACGGACCCGAACCATGAACGACTGGCCGTGACGCTCCCGCCATGGAACTCGGACGCCGTGGCTGCGGCCGTCGGAGTCCGCATGTCCAGTGAGGATCGCCACACGGCCCTTGGCGATGCCCGATGGGCGGAACGGATCTACAACGCCGTGATGATCCCATGCGACTGATCCACTGGCTGTTCCGTCACCTACTGCCCGAGAGGGCGTGGACGTGGTGGGTGCTCTGGCGCACCGAGCGCGACTGCCGACCGACTCCGCAACGTCGCGGAGAAGCGGAGATGCAGGCCGTCCGAAAGATGTTCACTCCCAACCGCCTCACCCCGTGCACGCGGTGTGGTTTGCCTTGGCGCAGTGCGATCCACGTCAACGGGGAGTGCTTGAACAGGGGTCACCGTCCCTGCCTTGATCCTGTCGTCACCAAGAAGCACCTCGCCGACCATCCCGACTGCCGTGCATCGCTCAGCGGGGGGGGCGACTACTCGATGATCTGGCACCACGGCGATTGCCCTGAGCGGCCCGGCAACCAGTGGGACGCCGTGAACGAGGTGGAGCGGCGTGAATGTGTCTGCGAGTTCTTCATGCGGTGGCCCGCACTCCACGGCAGGCGCCCCAGCGGGTGCCTCGGATGCGGTGGTTCCCGTCCTGCATCCACCTCCGACGAAGAACCGATCGGCCCTTTCCGGCAGGGTGGCGTCATCGGATCACCGCAGTCGGTCCTGCGGTATCGCGATGAGTACCAGGCGCTTCGTTTCAACCCTTCCGCCCGCTACGGACACTGAGGACCCATGCTGATCCCCGTCCTTGAACTCAAGAATCGCCTCAAGATCAAGCCCTCAGGCATCCTCCACCTCGGAGCAGATGTCGGCCAAGAGGCTGAGGCGTACCACCGCATGTGGCGCTGCCCGGTCTGGTGGGTGGAAGCGCGAGAGGACGCCTACGAACAGTGCCGCAGGAATGTGGCGCGCTACCGACACAAGGTGATCCACGCCGCCCTCGGCGAGACGGCCGGCGAGAAGGTGACGATGCACGTCGCGTCCAACGGGCAGTCCTCGTCCCTGCTGCCCTTCGGCACCCACGCCGTAGAGCACCCCGAGGTCACCTACACCGGATCGACCGAGATGGTGACCTTCACCGTCGATGACCTCGTTGCCCAGCATCGGGTGAAGGCCGACTTCGTGAATCTCGACCTCCAAGGCGTCGAACTTCGGGTGCTGCGCGGTGCTCTCGACTACCTGCCCTCGGCCCGCTGGATCTACTGCGAGGTCAATCGCGCCGAGTTGTACGAGGGGTGCGATCAGTTCACCGCACTCGACGACTTCCTATCGGAACAGGGGTTTGACCTGATGGAGATGCGAATGTACGCCCACACCGGGTGGGGCGACGGGATCTGGGAGAGACGGCCATGAGAATCCACGTGATCGTCGCCTTCCGCAACCGACCCGACCTGCTCGGCCCCTGCCTCGAATCCATCGCCGCGCAGACCGATCCCAACTTCACGGTGCTGATCGGTGACGATGCCTCGGATGAGGACGGGGTGAGGGAGGTCGTCTGGCGTCATGCATCCGAGCCCAACTGGCGGGCGTTCCGCCACCGCGAGCGCCTCGGCGTGGTCGGCAATCAGGTCGGCCTGATCCAGTCGGTTCCGATGGAGCCCGAGGACGTGATCGTATTCCTCGATGGCGACGACCGCTTCGCTCACCCCGAGGTGCTCTCTCGTCTGCGTGAGGTCTACTCATCGGTGGACGTGGACCTGACCTACGGGAACTACGCGCCAGACCCGCCCGACGAGGGCTGTCCCCCGGTGAAGCTCATCCCTCCCGAGGTGTGCGCCAAGAAGGGCGCCTACCGACGATGGGTGGCGCGCAACGGGACCTGCTGGAACCACCTCCGCACGTTCCGTCGCCGCATCTTCGATGCCATTCCTGAAACGAACTTCAAGATTCGCGGGGAGTGGCTCGACGGCGGCGCGGACTTCGCCATGATGACCCCCGGCCTCGAGTTGGCCGGTGGCAGGCACTACATGTTCGACGAGGTGCTGGTGCTCTACACGTCCGACCGTCCCGACGCCGAGTGGCGCACCCTGTCCGCAGGGATCACCGCTGGCCGCAAGCACACGAACACCCGCCCGCCTCTCGCACCGATCCCACCCTTGAAGGAGATCCCGTGACTCTGCTCGACTCACCAGGCAAGGCCGAGGTGATCCGCTACTACGCGGCGCGCTACCCGACGCACACGATCTTCGTGGAGACGGGGACCGGCTTCGGAGAGCAACCCGCCGCCCTCGCCGACGACTTCAACTTCATCTACTCGATCGAGGCCCTCAAGACGCACTACGCAGCGGCGCGAGACCGCCTCGCCGACCTGCTCCACGTCAAGATCATCTTCGGCGACTCGGGTTCACTCATCGGTGGGGTGCTTGCCGAAGCCGACGACAACTGCATCATCTTCCTCGATGCGCACGAGATCGCCGACGACGGCCACGCCGCCATGGAGATGGAGATGGCAGCGATCGCCGCATCCCCGTTCCGCCACGTCATCTTGATCGACGATGTGCGCCTGTGCCGCGGCCGCAAGGGGTGGTTGTCCCTCAACGAGATCAAGAACTGGGCCGAGGACAACGGCTACAACTTCGAGGGGATTGATGACGACATCGCGAGGTTGGTGCCATGAGCACGCTTCGCGACGCCGCGGAGTCCAACCCGGTCGTCGGCGACATGAGCCAGTTCGGGGAGGGGGCCATGATCTCCATGTGCCTCGAACGGCTGGGGATCGCTGGCGGGGTGGTCGTGGAGTTCGGTGCGGGGGATGGAGTCCACCTGTCCAACACCGCACACCTGACCTCGGTCACTGGTGGGTTGGTGCTCTTTGCCGAGTCCGACTTCGCCGCAGCGCTTGATCTTGCCGAGAACTACGTTGGGGTTGAAGGAGTCAGGGCTGTCGCTTTCACCGTCACCCCCGACAACGTGAACGACCTCGTGCCACTCAACGCCGACGTGGTGTCGATCGACGTGGACGGCGACGACTACGACATCCTCTGCGCCATGAAGGCGCGTCCCTCGGTGCTCTGCGTCGAGCACAACCCGATGATCCCGGCGCACGTCTCCATGGTCGCCGGCACCGACATCGGCTGCTCCGCTCTCGCCTTGAAGGACTGGTCCGACTGGAACGGCTACACGGTGGTCGGGATGACCCACTGCAACACGATCATGGTCCCCACCGAGCACGCGTCGCGCTTCGGCTACTTCGACACCGACTTCTCCCACATGTTCGACCCGAGCGGGGTGACGTGGGCGCTGAGCAACGTCAAGACGGGCGACTACACCATCCACGGCCCGTGGCCCTTCGGCCGCGGCGATGAGCAGTGACCGACATCTCCCTACGGGCACCCGAATACGAGGTCGTGTTCTACGGCAGCGAGCAGCACTACAGGGACCACCTGTTCCCGATCTTCCTCAAGGCCACCAACGTCCGCGGCCACCTCTGGGCATGGGCCGGAGAGACGAAGTGGGAGGGAGACGGCAGCGCGTGGCAGTTCAAGGATCGCGTCGTCGTGGTCGCTTCATGGAAGGACCTGCTCCACGTCCGCAAGTGCGGTGCTCGCAAGATCATCCTCATGGAACATGGCAGCGGTCAGTCCTACACCAAGCGACACCAGTCCTACGTCGGGGGCCAGGGCCGCGACAAGGCAGCGCTGGTGCTCCTGCCCAACTTCCAAGCCCTCGAGCGCCACCGCCAGTTCTACAAGGATCGGGTCCCCGCCGAGGTGGTCGGATGCCCCAAGCTCGACGAGTGGCGACCCACGAAGCCGCGCTCAGACCCGCCGCAGGTGTGCATCTCGTTCCACTGGGACTGCAAGGTCGCGCCGGAAGCGGGGACGGTCTGGGACGACTACGGCTTGGATGCGGTCAAGGCGCTGGTGCGGATGCGCGACGCTGGCGAGATCGGACTCATGGTCCACGCCCACCCGCGGATCGCCGATGAGGTGAGAATGGCCCTGCCGGTGGAGTGGCACGTCGTGTTCGCTCACTACTTCGAGGTGGTGGTGGAACGCGCCGACCTCTACGTCTGCGACAACTCGTCGTCCATGTTCGAGTTCGCCGCGCTGGATCGTCCGGTGCTGGTGATGAACTCACCCCGCTGGAGGCGCAACGTCCACCACGGTGGTCGGTTCTGGGACTGGAGTCGGGTGGGCTACAACGTCGCGGACCATCGGGAACTCCCATGGGCAGTCCAATCGGCCCTTTACGAGCCCGAGGGGAAGGTTGATGAGCGTCGCGCCATCGTCCAAGACGTGTATCCCTACATCGGGGCGTCCACCGACCGCACCTGCGCCGCGATCGCCCGCGTGGAGGCGTCGTGAAGCGCCTATCAGGGCAAGAACTGACCGATTCGGCGTCCATCGCGGCCTTTAGCGAGGCCCGAGCAGCGTCCCTGCGGGTTTCGGAGCGGATCAGCCAAGAACTAGCCAAGGGATCGCCCCAAACGGGTCCTGAGCGCCCCTGCTGGGCAAGAAATAGCGTAATGGTGCGCTATTGCCGTCGGATCTGGCGGTCCTGAGTCCGCGACGCCGCGGACCTGACCCCCGAACGCGGTGCGGGTCCGGTGGACAGAGCCACCGGACCCGCACTAACGTCTGGCGAGGCCATCCGCGAGGGTGGCCTCTTTGCTTTAGCCCCCGACCAAGGAGCAAGCCCCATGAGAGTACCGCGTATTCGTATCGCGCTGATAGCGATGATCGTTGCGATTGGATTGCAACTACCCCTAGCGGCCGAGGCGCAGACCTCGATGACCTGTCCGGTCCCCGCGTCCTCGTTCACTTCCACCTGGGGTGCGCCCCGAGACGGTGGAGCGAGGAGTCACAAGGGCGTCGACATGATGGCCCCCGACGGCACCCCGATCTTCGCTGCGGAGTCCGGCACCTACCGCACCCACGGCAACGACAGCTTCTACCTCGATGGCGAGTCCGGCACCCAATACTTCGGCACCCATCTCCAAGGTCATGCTCGAGGCGACGGTCCCGTTCAGGCCGGCGAGCTGGTCGCCTACGTCGGACACACCGGCAACGCCAGTGCAAGCGGGCCCCACCTCCACTTCGAGATCCATCCCGCTGGTGGTTCGGCGATCGACCCGTACCCCGCGACCAGGGCGGCGTGCTCCGGCCCATCCCCCGAGGTCGTGGCCGCTGTCCGCTACGTCGCGGAAGTCGGCGCGCCACCCACCTACCCGTTCTCTCGCATCGAAGTCCAGCGCTGGCACAACCGCACCAACAACCCGAACATCGGGCAGTTCAAGGCGCAGCGCCTGACCAACTACATGAACGCATCGGTGGAGATCAGGCTCGGTCAGTACCTCTTGGCGGTCTACCTCAACGCCGTAGCGTCCCAGCAGACATCGAACCTCGTGTACCGCTGGCAGGGTGTCGCCAACTGTGAGTCTGGTGGGAACTGGGCGATCAACACCGGCAATGGGTACTACGGGGGCGTCCAGTTCCTCTTGTCGACCTGGCGGTCAGTCGGGGGACAGGGCTACCCCCACCAGAACTCCCCCGCCGAGCAGGCACGTCGCGCCGAGATCCTCAAGGACCGGAGCGGCCTCGGACAGTGGCCGCACTGCGGTCGCCACTACCGCTAAGGTCCCACCTGCGCCGTCGCGTGGCCCCGACGAGTCCTCCACCGCTCTCGTCGGGGCCGTGACGCGCTCAGGTGGAGATAGTCGTGGTACGTGAAGTACGCTTACGGCCATGGCGATCCGCACCAAGGAGAAGGCATCATCGCAAGACCTGTAGCAGATGAACCTCGCAACGCCCACCTGAACATCCGCCTCACCGATGCAGAGATGCGCGAGGTGAAGGTGAAAGTGGACGGGCGCAACCGCTCCGACCTCCTGCGCCGGCTGGTGCTGGACTGGGCGCGGAAGCCTGAGTGACTGAGGCTGAGTTCCAAGCCGACCTCATCCGGCTGGCAGGACTCACCGGCTATGAGGTCATGCACGTCCGCACGTCGATCGGACGGCGCGACGGCGAGAGGGCGTGGCAGACCACTACGTCGATCAAGGGGTGGCCCGACTTGTTCGTCTTTGGCGTGAAGGGCCACTTCGCCGTGGAGGTGAAGTCCGAGAAGGGCCGACTGTCACCCGATCAGGAGCAGGTCATCGACTCACTGCGGGCCTCGGGGATGAAGGTCTACGTGTGGCGACCGAGCGATCTGGATGAGGCCATCGCCGTGTTCAGGGGCGGGCCGAGCTAGAGGTTCTTGTCGAGATCCACGTAGCCGCGCGCCTGAGCGTGCGCTAGCGGCTCGTCGCTGGTGGAGTCCGTCGCCACTTCCACAAGGCAGCGGTCGCAGGCACCGTCGGGCATGGCCGAGTTGTCCATGGTCTGCACCGATGCGACATCGAGCGGCGACAGGCCGCAGTAGCTCGTCGGGCGATCCTTCTCTGGGTTGAGGGCGTGGAGTCGGCCTCGGAAGTCGAACCAACTGGCGCTCATTGGAGCCATCGTCTGATCCTCACTGCGAGTTCATCGCTGAGTTGGGAGCGGGGGAAGCGGAGGAGTTCGTTCGCCAGCAAGTCCGCTGCGATGCGGGGCTCGGATGCGTGCGAGGGTTGGACCTCGGGCATCTCGATCACTTCCCACTCGGGGGAGTCCGCGACGCTGCGGAGTCGCGCTGCCTCACGGTAGGTCGTCTCGGTGTTGACCTCGCCCGTCTCGATCGCTTGGCGTAGTCGGTCAGCAGGCAGGCGCGACAACTGGAACAAGGTGGTGCTCGCCTTCGGCAGTGCGGCCATCATCTCGGGGTCGGCTGTGGCGAACGCTCGGGTCACCGCCATGAGTCTCTCGGCCTGGTCGATCCCGAACGGGAGGCTGTCGGCCACCCACGCCATGAAGCGGCCGGGATGGTCGCGCTTGGCCTCGATCAGCTCCGCCCCGATGGTCAGGGCCGTTCGCTCGAACGTCTCCATGATCCGCTCGGCGCGAACCTCGAGCGGTGTTACTGGTTCGAGGTCTGTCATCGCCATGGATGGATGACCCTACTCGCGTTGCGCCGCGTGCGATAGTCTCCCGCCATGAGCACTGGTGCTGACGCCTTCGTCGTGGAGGGCTACCGAGGTTGCGCCCAATGCGGCGTCTGGAAAGTGGAGGGCACTCTGCGGCGCGGCTACTGCGACGACTGCATCGGCAAGGGTGCCGGACGCTTGGAACTGGTGCGTGAACTCGATCGCCCCACGCCGAAGCGCCCGAGTCGCGGACGACGGACCCGCAAGCTCACAGCCGAACAGCAGATCGCCAAGCGGAACTGGAACAAGGCCCGCTCGCTCGCCCTTCACCGACTGGCGCGCATCCATCACCCGCTCTACGAAGTGCTGCTCGCCGAGGCCAAGGCTGAACTGGGGTTGGACCCTCGGTTGGATCAGCGTGCTCCCGGCAGCGCGGCACTCGAACGGGCGATGAAGCACTCGGCTGTGGGATAGTCGGGTCATGGCGCGCCCGCAGATCACTTCGCCCATCGGTCATGTGTCGGCGAGTGCGGCGATCATCGACCTCTCCAAGCCCATCGAGATCCGACGCCAGAAGGCGGCGCGCCGTCCGTGGCAGGCCCAAGCGTGGGACTTCTACCGTGTGCTCCCCGAGGTCCGCTACCCCGCCAACTTCATCGGCAACGCCCTGTCGCGCTTCACCATGCGCCCCGGTCTGATCGACGACGACTCACCGACCGCCGACGCCCGCATCCCCGACGCGAAGAAGCGGCCGGCGATCATCGGTGCGGCCGAGGATATCCTCGCCGGCCTCGAAGGTCCCCAAGGTGGGGTCAGCGAGATCCAGCGCCGCTACGGGCTGAACATGAACGTCGCCGCCGACGGGTGGATGCTCGGACTCGACCAGCGCAACGCGCCGACCGACTGGGAGTTCGTCTCCACCAACGAGTTGCAGTTCCACCACGACGGTCGGGGTGAGGAACGCGCCTACCGAGACTCCCTCGGCCACGGCGAAGGTCCGAAAGAGGACGACCTTCTCCCCACCAAGGGCATCTACACCCAGCGGTTCTGGTACTCGCACCCCGAATACTCGATGCAGGCCGACGGCCCGCTCGAGTCCCTGAGCGACGACTGCCAGCGCCTCATTGACCTCAACGACTCCATCTCGGCGCGCCTGCTCAGTCGGTTGGCCTCGGCGGGCATCCTGTTCCTCCCCAACTCGCTGTCCATGCCGATCAGCCCCCAGCCCGAGGGCTCGGACCTGGCGAACATGGACCCGATCATCGCCACGATCATCTCCTACATGACTCAGGCGATGGCGAACCGCGACAGCGCCGCTGGCAAGCTCCCGATCATCATGCGGGGCCCTGACGACCTCGGTGAGAAGATCAAGCACATCACCTTGGACCGGGTGATCGACGAGTCCGAGATGAAGCTGCGCGACGAGTTGCGCCAGACCATCACTCGCGGCCAGGACCTGCCGGTCGAGACGCAGACCGAGATGGGCGGGTTGAACCACTGGTGCGTGGACGACCAGACTGAGGCGCTCACTCGCGACGGCTGGAAGTCGCAGTCCGACTTGAGGATCGGCGACGAAGTGTTCACCCTCAACCCTGAGACGGGGTTCAGTGAGTGGCAGCCAGTTCTTGACATCTACTGCGCCGACGTGGTGAATGAGCCAGTTCGCGTGATGGATGGTCGCGGCCATTCCTCGGTGACCACCCTCGCCCACCGTTGGCTCGTGGACCGGGAACGTAGCGGTGGGTTGGTGCGCGAGTTCACCACCAGTGAGGCCATCAACACGTCCTGCGCCATCCCAACCTCAGCGTTTCCCACTGACCTGCCGAGGAGCACGAAGTGGACGGACGAACTCGTCGAACTGGTGGCATGGTTCGGCACCGATGGCTACCTGAACGGGGTGAGCGGGCAGATTCACCAGTCGCACACCCGAAGCCCTGAGCGGGTCGATCGCATTCGAGTTGCCCTGACGAGGGTGTTTGGTCCGGCGGTGGATGCCATGCGTGGGCTGGAAGTACCGGCGTGGCGGGAAACCATCCAGTCAAACGAGTCAGCCTTCGGTGGACCCATCACGGTGTTCCGACTGAACGCCGAAGCTACGGCGGTACTGACGGACCATGCCCCCGGCAGGGTGGTTGGGCGAGATTTCATCTTCGACCTGACGGCTTCGCAACTCCTGCTGTTCACGACGGTCGCCGAGTTGGCCGACGGCCGACACCACCGGCAAGGGAGGTCCGACCTATGGCAGAAGAACACGACGGCGATTGACGCCTATGAGTTGGCGCTGATCCTCTCGGGCCGATCCGTCAGCCGTCACCCCGACATGGGGGGCGTGCAGGTGTCGGCGCTACTCGGACAACACGTGGTCCCCATGAAGGCAGCGCATCAGTCAAAGCGGCCGACCCTCGGTTCCTACACTGGCATCGTCTGGTGCCCGACTACGGAGAACGGAACGTGGTTCGCTCGACGTAAGGGCACGTCGTACTTCACGGGCAACTCGAGCTGGTCCGTCTCCGACGCGACTGTCGGGCACCTGCAACCACCGGCCGATCGCTTCGCCGACGGGCTGACCCGAGTGTTCCTTCGACCCGCACTGCGAGAGTTGGACTTTGAGGAGTCCGAGGTCATGTCGGTGGTCGTGATCGCCGACGACTCGAACGTCGTCACCCGCCCCAACGCCGCCGAGGACTACCGGCAGCTGCACGACCGGATCACCGTCAGCGACAGGGTGCTGCGCGAGAAGGCGGGGGCCGAGGAACTCGACGCCCCAACTGACGAGGAAGCCGTCCGTATCCTTGGGCGCAAGTCGAACAACCCGTACCTCGCCACCTACGGACTGCCGATCAACGACGAGATCGACTGGGACAAGGTGGCCTCGGTCGGCTCATCGGTTGGCGCGCCGGGCGTCGGTGGGACGCCTCCGTCGCGCCTGCCTGCGGACTCATCCAACCCCGCTGGTGCCCCCGGCGACGTTCGCACCTGAGTACCACGTCAACCCCGCTTGGCGGGACATGACGAGCGTCGCGTGGGATGATCGCCGCCATGCCTCCCGATCCGTCTGTCCTCGCGCAGATCGCAATGCCACCCGATCTGCGCGATGCCTTGGAGACGGTCGAGACTGACTTCGACTTCACCGCACTCATCGCGCCGAAGAAGGACACGGTGGCGTACTGGCTCAAGGCAGGACTCGCCTCCGCCGCAGCGCTTGATGATGTCCTGCTCACCCTCGAGGCCGACCCCGGCGCTCCATCCCCCGTGGCCGTCGGCGACATCGAGTCCTTCGCCCCGTGGGACGTGGTGACCAGCGCGGCGTCGTCCGTTGCTCAGGCGGTGTCCGATGTGCCCGGCGATGTCGCTGGGGTGGCTGGCGAGGCATGGAACGCTGGCGGTGGCGCGATCACGGCCACCCTCGGTTTCGCCGGTGCCGTGGCGGGTGCCGCCGCGGACGTTGGTGCCGATGTGGCCGACTCCATCGTGTCGTTCCCTCGCGCCTTGGCCGACCAGTTGGTCCCTGACGGCCTGCCGTCACTGGAGGACATCGCCGCGTGTGGTGAAACCGCCATGTCCAGTGGCCCCGCCAACGTGGACGTGGAGCGCGGGACGGACCTGAACCTTGGCGCGGCGATCGGCGTCCACCTGCTCGCCCTCGGTGGGTCCATGACGCTGGCCGATCCCGGCGAACTCGGCGGAGCCATCGGCGCAGGCGCGGCCTTCATGGGCTGCGCCATGGCCGAAGTCTCCCTCGGCGATCGCATCTACGTGACGCCGTACAACAGGTCAGGGTCCCCAGTCTCCGGCTACTACCGCCGTCGCGCCGTGACCAGCTCGCTTCTCTCATCCGAAACCGAAGGAAGTCCAACCATGCCCCCCATCCAGACCTTCGGCGCTCACGCCGACGCACCGCCTCAGCACATGCTCACGGGCATCCACATGCCCGCCATGGTGCGGCTGAACGAGCGCACCGCCGACGGCAGGCTGCTGCGCGACACCGGCTTCGGCATTCGCGATCTTCCGATCTCGTTCTCGTCGATGACCGCCACCCAACACGGCGAGCCCGGCCAGGCGACCGTCTCGGGGATGATCGACTACGTGGAACTCCACGAGGACGGCACCGTCGAAGGTTGGGGCTGGCTGCTCGCCAACCAGCAGGGCCGCAACACCGGCATCTTCGTTCAGTCCAAGGCGATCCGCGGCAACTCCGTCGAGTTGTCGATCAGGGACTACGAGGTGACCATGGAGGACGAGGGGTCGATGAAGCTGCTCGTCGACTTCACCGACTACCAGATCAGCGCCACCACCCTGGTCGCCAATCCCGCCATGGAGTTCTGCACCGTGGAACTCGAGGACCCCGACTTCGACTTCGGCCCGTTGGACGTGGCCGACGAGATGATGGTCGCGGCGGCGTCGTTCCAGATGGGCGCGTTCAACCCGATCCTCGCCGGCGCGCCGGTCGGGGCCTCGGCCTTCTCGGTGATCGAAGCCGACGAGGAACTGGCGATGGCCGTCGATGACTCCGCGCCACCGGCCGAGTGGTTCGTGGACCCCGAGTTCACCGAAGGCACCCCCGGTCGGGTGGAGCAGGCCGATGAGAACGGCCGCATCCACGTCTACGGCCACATCGCTGCGTGGGACACCCCGCACCTCGGTGTTCCCGGCACGTCGCT
>Ga0163144_10016271_pt1 | contig 15249 bp, 13 predicted proteins | sample OliLak19BULKMAT1_FD_123175 | JGI IMG/M metagenome (GOLD analysis project Ga0163144, IMG submission 123175) | Freshwater microbial mat bacterial communities from Lake Vanda, McMurdo Dry Valleys, Antarctica - Oligotrophic Lake LV.19.BULKMAT1 | ecosystem: Environmental > Aquatic > Freshwater >... | reverse complement strand
GTCTCAGCGTTGATCTGTTCGGCGCGCCGACGCCGGGTCGCCCACTCCGTGACAACCCGAAGCGAACCACGGAAGCCCTGCGATCTGAGACGTCGCCAAAGCTCGGCGCCGTTGCGCCGTCCCGCCGACCATTCGGCGTCGAGCCATGGCAGATATCCCTCCAACGAGCTTTCTCGCACCCGGAAAATGTCGTTGCGTTGGCCACGAACGATCTGGCGCACTAGGTTGCGACTGTTACCGGTTCGTCGGACGATCTCTTTGATCGGGAGGCCTTCTTTGGTCAGGGCCAAGACTGCGGCGTTGGCTTCTTCACGCCTGAGATAGCCTTCGTACTGAAGGCGTTCAGCGGCACTCAACAGGGCGGGATTGATGGTCATCGCGCCAACGGCGCTTCGGATCTGGCGCATCGATTTACGAACCGCATCGAGGAAGGCGTGGCTTGCATTTTCCATCAGATGCCAGCGGTCGGCGACCTGGACGGCATGAGGAAGCGCCCTGGAGGCTGCCAAGGCATAGGCACGCCCCGATCGCGAGAGACGATTGCGATCTGGAGCTGTTGGCTCAGCCACGCCTGGGCCGTGGCCGCTTCGCGGTCGGGGAGCAGGCAGATGGGACGCCTGCGCTCCAGATCACAGATGATCGTTCCGTAGCGATGATTGCGTCGCCAAGCCCAGTCATCAATACCGATCACTGTAGGCCGAGGCACCTGGGGAGAGCCTCGCCGGCGCACGACACGCAGCAGAGTGTCGTTGCTGACGGGCAGCAGCAGGCGTTTGGCGAAACTGGCCCCGGGGCGACCGCCCAGCGCCAGACCGAGATGGTGAACCAGGCCGTCCAGCCGCGCTGTCCGCCGCGCCCATGGCATCAGAACGGATGCATCAAACCGCTCGGCGAAAATGCGCCGGCTACAAGTCACGAACTCACAGCGAAATCGTCTCACGCTGGCCTGCAGCACCACGGACTTACCGGCTATCGGCAGATCGAACAGGTGGCGATTGTAGCGGCTATGAACTCGCCGGCTCGTGGCGCCGCACCCGGGACATCGACTGGTCGAGCCCGTGCTCTTGATATGGATGGTGGTGCGATCACCGTCAGGCCAGGCTTCGGTCGTGACGAAACCTGCTGGAATGAGGTTGGACGGAGAAAGAGCTTTTGCCATGATGCTGATCCGGAAGTGGACCCCCCGCCAGTCAGCCTGCCAACTTCATCAAAACTGAGTCAGAGCCGGTCCCGCCTTGGACGCCGATTCACATCCGACGAGGTCTGGATCCTCGCCAACAACCACACGGTGGCGCGCGGCGAGATCGAAATCTACGACGACCGCATCTCCATCACCGTGACGCGCGCAGCAGATGTGTATGACTTCATGGCCGGCGCGGCCTGAACGGTCGGGCCTTGGCGCAGCCTAAGCCAGCGCCTCTTTCACCCAGACCCGGCAACCCGACGCTCCGGCTATAACGTCCAGCTCTGCGCCGTTGGTCAGCCGCATCCACGACTGGGGTTCAAAAACCTCGCCGGCCTGCGTGAACGAACCGTCGAGCACCAGAAACTCTTCTCCGCCGCCGTGCATATGGGCCGAAAACCGGCTGCCGGGCGCATAGCGGACGATTGAGGTGGCCCGCGCGACTTCCTCGCCGACGCGATCCAGCATGCGCCGCTCGACGCCCGGCATGGGAGAGGGCGTCCAGGCCAGATGGGCGGCGTGCACGGCGGCTCGCTGGCTGAAATCTGCGTTGATCTCCATCCGTCCCTCGCTACGCCGCCGCGATACTGGGCCGCTCGCCCACACGGGCGCGCCATTCCGACAGCGCTTTCAACTCGCCCGGCACCCCGACCCCGGCGAAGTCGGCGAAGGCCAAGCCCGCAAGGGCCGTGATGTCGGCCATCGTGAAACGGTCGCCCGCCAGATAGGGCTGCCGGTTCAGCGCCTCGTCAAGATAGCGCATTCCCGCCTCGGCGCGACTCCGGCTGTGCGCGCCCCACTCGGCGTTCTGATAGGTCTCGATTTGGGGCTCCAGTCCCTCGGTCGCATGGTGGAAATAGGTCGCCACGGCGTCCAGCAAACCCGCCTCGGCCCAGCGCTGCATCATATGCACCACCGCGCGCTCCTTGGCCGTCTTTCCGGTCAGCGTCGGCTCGCCTTCGAGGTTGTCGATATATTCCGTGATCGCCGTGCATTCCGAGATGACGGTCCTGTCGTCCCGCTCCAGCACCGGAACCGCCCCTGACGGGTTCCTGGCCAGGAACTCAGGCCGCCTGTGTTCGCCTGCGGGTACGTCCACGGTGACGAACTCGATCCGGTCCGTCAGCCCCTTTTCGGCCAGGGTGATCCGCACGCGGGCCGGGTTCGGGAACCCCTTGCAGTCGTAAATCTTCATGGCCGAGCTCCGTTCGATGTGATCTGGCCACTGTGACGCTCTTGCTCTCTTTCTGAAAGCAGGCACCTTAAGGAGAGTATTGGACCTGGAGGTGCCCATGCCGACCATCGTGACGACTTCGGGTCTGACGGCCGACGCGTTCTGTGACACCTGTCCGACGCGCGCCGCCCTGGATCGGCTCTCCGGCAAATGGACGGTGCTGGTCATTGACCTGCTCGGCGACGGCGTCTGCCGCTTCCGCGATCTCAGCCGCCGGATCGGCGGCATCTCACAAAAGATGCTGACCCAGACCCTGCGCGAGCTGGAGGCGGACGGATATGTCACCCGCACCGTCTTCGCCGTCGTTCCGCCCGCGTCGACTATGAACTGACGCCCCTGGGCCGAAGCCTGCACGGTCTACTCAGTCAGGTTCGCGACTGGGCCGAGGTGCACGTCAACGAGGTCGAGAGTGCCCGGCGGCGTTACGCGGAACGGGCGGGCTTGTCGGGGTAGTTTCCCCGGGGTCGGCACCGACCCTCTTTCGATCACGCCCTGCTGTGCGCTGGAGCCTGTCGATGATCGCCTCCCGACCGATGACGCTTAGGATTTTCCAACCCGCCTTCAGGACCCCTGCCAGCGTGGCCGTGATCTTGGAAACACCGCCGCGACGCAGACCCCGGCTGACGGGCACTTCGACCACCTTGAGGCCGTGCCGAAAGGCCCGGGCCTGCATTTCGACCGTCCAGCCATAGTCGCGGTCGATCATCTCGATACGCCTGTAGGCCGTCGCCGAAATCGCGCGAAACGGGCCCAGGTCGGTGCAGGGTCTCGACCAGATCCACCGCAGCAAGGTGCTCGCCAGACCGTTGCCCCATCTCTGTGCCAGGGTCATCGTATCGGCACCGGCCCCGCCCAGGACGCGCGATCCGATCACCAGATCGGCCTCGCCCGCGACCAGCGGCGCGACCACGCGCCCGGCTTCACCGCCGTCGTCACTGCCGTCGCCGTCCAGAAACAGCAGGATGTCGGCCTCGGTGGCCTCGGCCACACCCGCCAGACAGGCCGCTCCATAGCCGGCGTGGGGCTCATAGACCACGGTCGCACCGGCCTGACGCGCCACCACTGCGGTCGCATCGCGCGATCCGTTGTCGACCACGATCACCCGGTCGATCCAGTCCGGCAGTGCCGACACCACGCCCTCGATCGCCTCGGCCTCGTCGCGCGCGGGGATGATCGCCACCACCCGGAGCCCCAGCGTATCAAACCCCGACATGGACCGGACTTTCGCTGCTGGATCGATCGATCGCGGTCACCGGTCGCCGGACGTCCAGCCAGACCGCGCTCCACAGGGCCAGATGCTCAACCCAGATCAGGCTTCGCAACAGCGGGGCCTCGGGGTCGAGTATGAACCCCAGGTGATAGACCACGAACACGATCGCCGTCGCCGCCGCCGTCCGCCACGCCCCCGCCATGGCGACGACCGGCAGGATCGCCGCCCAGTACCAGGGATACTGGGCCGGGCTGAGGGTCAGGATCACCGCTGACAACACCAGCAGGCCGTTGGGCTCGAACCGTCCCCGGGGGGCCCGTATCGCCATGACCACGGCGACGACCCCGCCGGTCAAGGCCAGCAAAACCCGCACCGTCCGCTCCGGATCCATGCGCGAGATCAGCCCCGCCGACCGGACCGTCGTTTCGGAGATCCAGAACAGCACCGGATGCAGGGCACTGTTTCGGATCCACCCCTCGGCATAGGCGACCAGGCCGGCGTCCGGTGTCAGTCCGGACAGCACCAGGGGCACGATCGACAGCCCCGCCACCCCGCCCGCTATGCCGCCCCACAGCAGAAAGCCGCCGGGCCGAACGGGTCCTGCGGCCTTGATCAGCAAAGGCCACAGCAGGATCGGCCACAGCTTGACCCCGGCCGCCAGGCCGATCAGCAGACTGCCCAGCCCTCGTCGGCTCGCCGCCATCGCCAGACAGGCTCCGACGATCAGCGGTGCCAGCAGCGCGTCCACATGCACCGCATTGGCAAACATCAAAAGTGCCAGGGGATTCAACCAGTACAGCCCGGCCCAGATCAGCGGCCGATCCAGCCGCCGAAGCAGCAGCAGCAGCAATCCGACCGCGATCGCCTCGGCCGCCAGAAACACGACTCTTAAAGCCAAAAGCCCCCCGCCCAGCGCGGCGGCGGCGGCGAAACCGACCTGGGCCACCCCGGGATAGATGGTTCGAAACTGCGGATAGTTCACGCGCTCACGCAGCTCGGCGCGCCCGGAGGCCAGATCCCGCCACGCCGGGGGCGCTTCAGCGGTCGCCGCCGCCAGCGGGCTGACCGCATAGGGATCCAGCCCCCGCGCCACGGCAGCCCCGTCCCACAGATAGCGATGGAAGTCGTCTTCCCAGATCGGCGTCGATCCGACCAGAACCAGCCGCAACGCCAGCCCGACACCCAGCACGGCCATCAGCCGCCTGTCGCCTCGCGTGTTCATCAACCCGGGAACCAGCACGGCGAACCCGCCCCCGGCCAGCAGCATCAGTCCGCACGCCGTCAGTGTCGGGCGGTCCGCCTGGGCGACGTCCCAGGCGAACTGCGGCGAGATGACGCTCAGACCGACGATCGCCGCGATCAGGACGGCTCCACCGATGACAGCGCGCGGACTGCGCCAGAATGGCCCGCCGGCAGCCGACAGTTCGCTCAACTTCCCCCGCCAAAACTCGGAGGGCGACGGGGCCCCGAGCCTGGGCTAAAACCTTCACTCTCCACCCGGCGCGGGACATAGCCGACGATTGCGAAATCATACGTATAGCCAACGATCACTGTTCGGCTTTCCAGATCCGTCTTCAATCTGCCCTCCGCATAGAAGCGCACGTGATTCAGGATCGCCTCGTCGGACTCGCCGAAGTCGTCGCCGTACCAGTCATAGAGGCTGGAGAGCCGCACATCGCGCCGCCCGATGCGGACGCCCCGTCCATTAACGTAACGCCGGGCCTCCGCGTCCAGTTCTGCCCGTACGGCGGTCCCGGTGAATGCCGTGCGCCTGAGGCTTGGTCCGCCTTCGGCGCCGGTGAACAGTCCATAGTGGAAGGGCACGCCAGCGAAATTCGGCCTAAGGACGTCATCGACGATATCATCGATGGACAGTGGGTGCCCCTCGACCGTGACGATCGTGGCCGCGAACGGACCAGCGGTGGCGCTTGGAAACTGCCGGAACCGATCCAGATCGCCGCGGCCACCTGCATCCGCTACGACCTGAACCGTCATGGCGTTGTGAAGATTCAGCCAGTAGGCGAGCTGCTGGTCGCGGTTCCATTGACTGGGGTTAAGCGTGGCAAGCCAGGCGACATACTGGTCGAGACCCGCACGCTGCCGACCAGGGATGGTTGAGAATGAAATGCGAGTGATGCCGCGATCGTCGATCGTCGCTCCATTCAGAAAGATTTGCCACGGTCTATGGTCGACTTGGGTCTCCGCGGTCGCAACATGTGTGGACCAGATATTCGGCTCTCCGAGGAGGGACATGGCGCCTGTTGCCTGCGGCGGGGAACGCAGGGCTTGAAGACCCGCTCCCGTCAGGACGACGGCCACCAGCCCCAGACTCCAGACAATCCTTCTTGAACCACGCATGCCGATCCTCCTTTGTGAACATTTTCGAGCGCGCGTTGCCAATGACGCGTCGGCTATCATTCGAGCATTACAAGGGCGCGGTTACAGGCCTGTCAGGCACTTTTCCGGCACCGTGTTCTGCACGTCCCAGCGTCCTCGACCGTTGGATGCGACCGAGCTAGACCTTGCGCATGGTTCGTCTGACACGCCGCGAAACGGCCCTTCTGATTTCATCGGCACTTCTGGCCGGCTGCGGACCGCGCGGCGTGTCAGAGACGCCTCTGGCCGAGGACTGGCCCGGTCTCCTGACCCAGGCGCGCGGCCAGACTATCCATTGGTTTGCCTGGGGCGGCGATCCAAAGATCAACGCCTTCATCGGCTGGATCGGCGAGCAGCTGCGGGATCTCCACGGGATCCGTCTGATCCATGTGAAGGCCGCCGATACCGCCGCAGTCCTGACACAGCTTCTGGCCGACAAGACCGCCGGGCGCACGAAGGACGGGCGCACCGACCTGATCTGGATCAATGGTGAGAACTTTGTCGCGGCTCGAAACAGCGGCCTGCTTTACGGGCCATTCGCGCAGATGCTGCCGAACTGGCCGCTGGTCGACACGATCGGCAAGCCATCGACCGTGATTGACTTCACTGTTCCGACGGATGGGTATGAATCGCCCTGGGGCCTGTCCCAGATCACCTTCTTCCACGATGCAGTCCGGCTGGCCTCACCGCCCCGGACCCTGCCGGCCCTGCTAGACTGGGCCCGGACGCGACCGGGCCGGTTCACCTATCCCGCCCCGCCGGACTTCATTGGGGTGACCTTTCTCAAACAGGCGCTGCATGACTTGATGGTTAATCCAGCCCTTCTGACACGCGCGGCGGTCGATGCCGACTTCGAGGGTGTCACTGCGCCGCTCTGGGGTTGGCTGAATACGCTGCACCCCCTGCTTTGGCGACGAGGCCAGGCCTTCCCGCCCGACTATCCTTCGATGAGCCGGTTATTCGAAGATCAGGAGACCGACCTGGCCTTCGCCTTCAACCCTGCCGAGGCTTCCACCGCCGTCGCTGCGGGTCGGTTGCCCGCCACCACCCGGGCCTATGTTCTGGACGGGGGAACGATCCAGAACAGCCATTTCGTCGCGATTCCGTTCAATGCCTCGGCCAAGGCGGGCGCACTGGTCGCCGCCGATTTCATCCTGTCGCCGGAGGCCCAGGCGCGCAAGGCCGATCCGACCCTGTGGGGCGACCCCACCGTCCTTGCCCTGGACCGGCTTGAGCCCGGCGATCGCGCCCGGTTCGATTCGATCCCGCAGGGAAGCGCCCTGCCTCCACCGGGTGATCTGGACCGCAACATTCCAGAACCACACGGATCCTGGCATCTGGCGCTCGAGACGGCCTGGCGACGGCGCTACGCCCGATGAGGGATCGGCTGTTCGGGGCGGCGCCGACCCTGACCTTGACCATCTTTCTGGCCCCCGTGGCGATCGGGCTGATCGGCACCTTGGCTCCGGCGTTCGGATTTCATCCCGCGCTCGGCCTGACGACCCTGTCACTGGAGCCCTGGCGGCAGGTCCTGGACGACCCTGCCCTGCCCGCCGCGCTCAAGCTCAGTCTCGGTGTCGGATTCGGATCCACGATCGCGGCTGTGCTGATCGCCTTTGGCCTGTGCGCCGGGCTACATCATCGGCGTGGCTTGTCACGGGTCCGGGCCCTGCTGGCCCCGGCCCTGGCCTTTCCCCATGCGGCGTTTGCGATTGGGTTGGCGTTTCTGCTGTCCCCGAGCGGCTGGATCGCGCGGGCCGTCTCGCCTGGGTTGACCGGCTGGACGCAGCCGCCGGATCTGTTGATCGTGAACGATCCGCACGGCCTCGCCCTGTTAATCGCCTTGACGCTGAAGGAGGCGTTGTTCCTGATCCTCATGATCCTGGCGGCATTGGGTCAGGTCGAGGCGGAGCCCAGTCTCAGAGCCGCGCGCAGCCTGGGATATGGTCCGGTCCGCGCCTGGCTGATCGTGCTGGCGCCTCGTGTCTACGCCCAGGTTCGTCTGCCCATTTACGCGGTTCTGGCCGCCTCGCTGGCCGTCGTTGACATGGCGCTTATCCTGGGTCCCAGCGCGCCCCCGCCTCTGGCCCCCCTGATCCTGTCCTGGGCGACCTCCTTCGAGACGACGGATCAGACCAAGGCCGCAGCGGGTGCGGTCCTGCAACTGCTCGTCGTCGCCGCAGCTATCGGGCTCTGGCGATCCGCAGAAATCCTGATCAGCCGCCTGACACGGACCTGGCTGACGTCGGGGCATCGCAGCGGCACGGTCGACGCCGCCGTTCGCGTGATCGGATTGATCGGAACCGCTCTGGCCCTGGGTCTGTCGGCGGCATCGGCGCTGGGTCTGCTGGTCTGGTCGCTCGCCCGGTCCTGGTCCTGGCCGTTCGCCCTGCCGACTGGCTGGAGCCTGGAAGCCTGGCGTGTCGCCTGGCCCGGACTTCTGTCGCTGGCCACCGACACCGTCGTCGTCGCCCTAGCCTCGGCCCTGATCGCCCTTGTCCTCGTGATCGCCTGTCTGGAGGCCGAAGACGCGCGCGGACGGCCTCCGGGGCGAGGCGTGACCTGGCTGCTCTATGCGCCGCTGTTGCTGCCGCAGATCGGCTTTCTGTTCGGCATACAGGTTTTGTGGAGCGCCTTGCGTCTGGACGGGGGGCTGTCCGCTGTGACCTGGACCCACCTGCTGTTCGTCCTCCCCTATGTGTTCCTGGCGTTGAGCGATCCGTTCCGGGCGTTGGACCCGCGCCTGGCCCGTACCTCCCGGTCGCTGGGAGCGTCGCGGCTCGCGACGCTGTTACAGATCAAGCTGCCGCTGCTCGTGCGTCCGGTGCTGACCGCACTGGCGATCGGTTTCGCGGTCAGCGTCAGTCTTTATCTGCCGACGATTTTTGCCGGAGCGGGACGGGTCGAGACCCTGGCCACGGAAGCGGTAGCACTGGCGTCGGGCGGCGATCGTCGTCAGAGCGGCGTGGTCGCCTTCACCCAGACGGCATTGCCGTTCATTGTCCTGGGCCTGGCCCTGGCCCTTCCCGCGCTGATGGCGCGCAATCGACAGGGGCTCAGGGCATGATCGCCGACGAACCCGGCCTGAACGTTCGGGCCACCATCGCCATTGGGCCGCGCGTGCTGTTGAGCGATCTGTCCTTCCGTATTCCTCCGGGCAAAATCCTGACCCTCACCGGCGAGAGCGGGGCCGGAAAATCCAGCCTGATCGGCTTTATCTGCGGCGCACTTGACCCGGCGTTCACCGTCCAGGGACAGGTGTATCTGAATGGACGGTGCCTCGACCCGCTTCCGATCGAACGTCGCCGGGTCGGGGTTCTTTATCAGGACGACCTGTTGTTCGCTCATCTTTCGGTGGCCGAAAACCTGGCCTTTGCGGTGCCGCAGGGGATCAGCCGGACTGAGCGTCGACGCCGCGTCGAGGCCGCGCTGGACGAGGCCGAACTGTCCGGGTTCGGCCCCCGCGATCCGGCGACCCTTTCGGGGGGCCAGAAGGCGCGGGTCGCCCTGATGCGCGCGCTGCTGGCCGAGCCCGAGGCCCTGCTGCTGGATGAGCCCTTTTCCAAGCTCGACCCGGAGCTGCGCGCGCGTGTTCGCGAATTTACGTTTGCAACGATCCGCAAGCGCGGCCTGCCGACGTTGCTCGTCACCCATCACGACGACGATGCGACGGATGATCGGCTGCATCTGGATGGTCAGGCTGTTGGGACGGGAACGTCACGAAAGGTGTCCTGAACCGAGGATACCCGGTGTCGGCGTAACCCTCTGTCCAGCGAGGTCGTATGACGACCAAATCATCCCCGCCCGAGAGCAACTCATGCCTTCCAGCTTCGCCAGAAACACCGTGTCGTCGGCCGCCATCGCGGTCGTTCTGGGCCTCGCCTTCACCGGGTCGGCCCAGGCCCAGGCGGCGCTTCAAGCGCGTCTGATCGGCCCGTCCGGCGAGGCGGCGGCGAACGTGTCGGTGGTGATCGAAAACCTGTCCACCGGGGCGACCTTTACCGGCACATCGGACGATCAGGGTCGCGTCCGCTTCGGCGGCCTGACCTCCGGCGGCCCCTGGCGGGTGACGGCCGGCGCCAACGGTCGCTATGACGCCGCCGCCTCCGATCCGCTGAGCCTGCGCTCCGAGTTTCAGTCCAACTTCACCCTGCGACTGACGGTGAGCGGCGCAACCATCCTCGACGAAGTGGTCGTCACCGGTGCACGCGGTCGCTCAAGCCTGAACACATCCAATGCCGAGGTGTCCGCGACCTTGACCGCCGAGGCGATCCGTCGTCTGCCGGTCGAGGCCCGCAGCCTGGAGCGTCTGCTGTTCCGCCTGCCCGGCGTAACCCAGTCGACCGGCTTTTTCGGAGAGGCTCCGGCGGTCGCCATCAACGGCTCCAACGCCCTGTTCACCAACTTTACGATCGACGGGCTGGACAACAACGAGAATTTCCTCGGCGGTCAGAGATTCCCGGTGCCGACCGGCGCGATCCAGGACGTCACCGTCCTGTCCGGTTCCTATTCCGTGGAATCCGGACGCACCGCCAACGGCGTCGTCAATGTCACCACCCCGTCAGGCGGCAATGCGTTCTCTGGCGAGGTTTTCTTCGTCACCCGGCCGGGCGGCTTCCTGACCAAGGATCCCGGCTTAGGCGCGACCTCGTTGTTCGGTGCGCCGGTCTCGGAGTCTTTTGAACGCTATCAGGGCGGCTTCAGCATCAGCGGACCGATCGTCAAGGACCGGACCTTCTTCTTCCTGAATGCCGAATACATCCGCGACGAGACCGACAACATCCTCAGCGCGCCCGCGCTGGGCGTCTCGGAGACCTTGCCGGGCACGAATGAACAGACGCTGATCACAGCCCGGCTCGACCACAACTGGAACGACCGTCTGCGCACGACGCTGCGGGCCAACTTCGGCCAGGTCGATCTGGAACGTCAGGGCGGCGGCCTGTCGGGCGGCTTGACCTTCCCCAGCGCGGGCAGCGTCCAGGATCGACGCTCGATCAACATGGCTCTCATCAACAGCTATGCAGGCGACGGTTTCGACTATGCCGGCGCCTTCCAGTTCAGCAGCTTCGACTGGGACTTCGGCCAGCCGCTCGGTCCCGACGGGCCCCAGGCCACGATTTTCGGGAACAACAACACCTCGGTGCCGCTGGCCGTGATCGGCCATCCGGGTTTCGACTTCAACGACCGGGAACGGACCTTCCAGACCCAGCAGAAGATTACCGTTGATCTTGGTCGGCACCGGATCAAGGCGGGGATCGATTTCATCTCCGCCGATTTCGAGCTTCTGGGCGGCGGAAATCCGAACGGTAATTTCGCGGTGTTGCTGACCCCCGCCCAGCTGGCCGGTCTGCAAGGGCGCGGGTCCGGTTTCACCTTCTCCGACCTGCCTGCGAACGCCCAGATTCTCAGCGCCGTGTTCGAGACACAGCCCCGCGCATTCGGCGACACCCAGAATATCTATTCCGGCTTCGTCGAGGACCAGTGGCAGATCACCGACGACCTCAGCCTGACCGGCGGCCTGCGCTACGATTTTGACAGCCTGACCGACGTGGCGGGCAACGGTGATTTCGACAATTTCGCACCGCGCGTCGCCTTCAACTACACGCCGCACCCCGACATCGCCATTCGCGGCGGCATCGGCCTGTTCGTCGAAAAGATCCCGTATGCGATCATCTCCGATGCGATCCAGCAGAACTCCCGGTCGCCCGGGTTCCTGGCCCAGCTCCAGACCCTGATCAACCGGGGTATACTGCCCGCCGACACCGACCTGAACGCCGTCACCAGTGACCAGGGCAACGCCGGCGTCAATGTCGCCGGTCTTTGCGCCAGCCTGACCCAGTGCCCCGATCCCGCGACCCTGACGGCCCAGAGGAACGCCCTGACCTTCGGCGAACGCCGCATCTTCAACCCCAACGGCCTCGAAAATCCGGAAGCGATCCAGACCAGTCTGGGCGTCCAGTGGCAGGCGACCGATGCGTGGCGGTTCGGGGTCGACGCCCAGTATTCGCGCGGCGAAAACCTGTTGCGTCTGATCGATCTGAACGCGCCCGCGCCGTTCGTCTTCAACCGGGCGGCCTTCGACGCCTTGGGCCCCACAGCGGTCGCGGCCCTGACACCGGCCCAGCGTCAGGCTGCGGGTCTGGTGCGTACCGCAGCCCAGGCCGACGCGACCCGGCCCGCCGCCGGTCCGGGCGGTTCGATTCCAGCCGGAGGCGCGCGTTCGATCATCGTCTCGGATACCGGCGGCCGGTCTCGCTATCAGGCCCTGACCTTCAGCGTCGAGAAGCGGCGCGGAGACGACCGCTGGGATGCCAATCTGTTCTACACCCTGTCGCAGCTCGAGAACGACACCGACGACATCAACTTCCGGGCCAATGACGCCAACAATTTCGACGCCGATTTCGGGCCGTCCCTGAACGACCGGACCCATGTCATCTCGACCTTCGCCAGCTGGTATCCGACCGATCGCCTCAGCCTGACGGTGGCCGGCCTGTTCCAGTCTGGCCAACCGATCAATTTCGTGCCGGACGCCGGGGTCTTCGGCGTCACCGACATCAACGGCGACGGCCTGTCATTCGCCGACCAGTTCACGGGCAATCCCGACCGCAATCCCGGCACCGGCCGCAACTCGGGTCGTCTGGACTGGTCCTCCAGCATCGATCTGGGCGTCGGCTATCGTCTGAACGCACCGGGCGGCGAGTTCGAGATCCGGGGCGACCTGTTCAATGCCCTGGACACCGGCAACGAAAGTGGCTTTCCGGTGAACTTCACCGCTTCCAATCAGGTTCAGGTGTTCGGCCAGCCGTTCCGCCAGAACAGCGCCGGTCCACCCCGGACGTTCCAGCTTTCGCTTCGTTACGCCTTCTAGAAAGGACTTCGGATGGAGTCGCTCTATTACGTCATGAACTGGGCCTGCCACCGCAAATGCGTCCACTGCTATGAGACGCGGTTCCGGCCCTATGTTCGTGGCGCACTGGAGGAGGTGGTCCAGGAAAGCGAGCGCAATTTCCCGCGCATCGTCGACAATCTGCCGGAGCGGATGACCTATCTGGACACCAGCTCGCCCCTTCCCGGCGGCGGCTATCGCGAAAAGGTCGGGCGGATCATCCTAGCGGGCGGCGAGGTTCTGGTCGATCCGGTGCGCGAGCGTGTGCTCTATCCGGTGCTGGACCGGTTGACGGCCAAATACGGCAGGGGCGGCGTCAAGACGATCATCCAGACCACCGGCGACCTCGTCACCGAGCAGATCATCGACGATCTTCTGGAGCGCGACGTCTGGATGATCTCGATCTCGGGCATGGACGATTTCCACGTCGGCCTGGAAGGAGACAAGCGCAAGCCGCTGATCGAGAAACTGAACCGCTGGTTCGACGCCGCCGGCGTCAAACCGTCCGGCTGGCAGTCCGACAATGCCAAGGGCGACAACGTCGCCTGGAGTGACGAGGACGGCCCCCTGTCGCATTTCTTCGGGGCCACGCCTGACGAATGGGTCGGCAAGCTGTGGCCGCGCGGTCGCGCGTGGGAAAACAGCCTGTCGAGTGCGGGCATCGGCGACAATTTCTGCGCCGAATGGGCCGGCGCGCGAAACTTCCTGAATCACGGGTACGCGGGGTCAGAGGTCTCGATCGATCCGAATGGGGATGTGTTTCCGTGCTGCATGAAGACGAAAAAGGCGATCGGGAATCTAACCGAAGAGCGCCTGATCGACATCCTCGACAGCCTGGCCGGGCATCCGGTCTATGAGGCCCTGGCCGCCGGCCGGCCTGACCGGATGGGCATCACCTATGGCTGGGACACCGCAACCTTCCTCAAGGCCTGCGAAACCACCACCCCCAAAGGCGAGCCCTACAGAAACCTCTGCATCGGCTGTGACAGGTTTCACGACGCCGTGCTGGGGCCGGTCATCGATGAGCTGAAGGCCCGGCGCCGGGGTGGATCGCCGTCAACGGCTGGCATGCTGAAACAGGGTGAACTGCCATAGGCAGCCGTCTTGTCTGAACGCCGACCCGCAGAGGGCCTATGCGGCTGTTTTTCCTCACCTGTGTGACGATGATCGCCTTTGCGGCGAACTCTTTACTGACAAGGATGGCTCTGGTCGACGGTCGGATCGGGCCAGCTGATTTCAGCACGATCCGGCTCGCCTCAGCGGCCATTGTTCTTGTTATGCTGGTCTGGTTGCGCGGTGGTCAGGTCAACCTCATCAAGCCGGGCCGGTGGCGCGGCGTGGCGGCGTTGACGGCCTATGTAATCGGGTTTTCTTTCGCCTACGTCTCGTTGCCCGCCGGGGTGGGGGCGTTGATCCTCTTCGGGGTCGTGCAGGTGACAATGTTCACCGCCGCCCTGCGTACCAGTGAAGGCGTATCGCGACTTCGTCTGATTGGTGCCGGCGTCGCCTTCTGTGGACTGGTCTGGCTGATGTGGCCCGCAGGAGGGGCAGCACCCAACCTGCTCGGAGCCGCCCTCATGGTGTTGGCGGGAATAGGCTGGGGCGTCTATTCTATCCTTGGTCGAACCGCGGTCCGCCCTACGGCGGAAACGGCTGCGAATTTCCTGCTGGCTGTTCCCTTTGGCCTTATCGCGCTCCTGTTCACGAATGAGGTGCCGCCCACGACGGCGGGCATCGCGCTTGCCTTGACCTCGGGCATCGTCACGTCGGGTCTCGGCTACGCACTTTGGTATCACATCCTGCCCAGAATCCAGACTTCCACGGCCGCCGTAGCACAACTCACAGTGCCAATATTGGCAGCTTCGGCAGGTTTAGCACTGATGGAGGAGACCATGACGACGCGGCTCGGGATTGCAGCCTTTCTGGTCATCGGTGGTGTGGCTGCATCGCTGCGGCCAGACCGCAAGATGCCGAAAGATTGACCTGTGCGAAGATGGTCCGTCTTTTACCCAGAACCTTTTTCGGACAGCCTCGGTCGCGCAGCGGCGCGATCTTTTGCTGGGTAACCGCCAAGCGTCGTCAAACGTATCTCTCAAGCGGCAGGCTGCGTCCTGCCAATTCTTTACGGAGTGCCGACATGCGCAAACTTCTCTCTTTGATCTTCATGCTGTCATTGGCGGCATGCGCATCTCCCGCACCCGTTGAGCGCGTCCAACCCGCCAATGCCGCGACCGCTGTCTTCGCAGCGGGCTGTTTCTGGTGCGTGGAACAGGCCTTCGAGAAGACACCGGGCGTGGCGCAGGCAGTTTCTGGCTATACTGGCGGCTCGACCGTAAATCCCACCTACGAGCAGGTCATAC
>Ga0163144_10016270_pt1 | contig 15249 bp, 10 predicted proteins | sample OliLak19BULKMAT1_FD_123175 | JGI IMG/M metagenome (GOLD analysis project Ga0163144, IMG submission 123175) | Freshwater microbial mat bacterial communities from Lake Vanda, McMurdo Dry Valleys, Antarctica - Oligotrophic Lake LV.19.BULKMAT1 | ecosystem: Environmental > Aquatic > Freshwater >... | reverse complement strand
TCACTTCCGTCGAATTCCGCTTTAACCACTAGTTCGATGTACCCGTGCCGGAAGCGCGGTGAGATGCGGAGTCCCCTGTTCCGCTTAGCTGGAGGAATAAACTCATGCGACCTTTCTATGCGTGCGGCACAGCCGAGCATACGCTCGCTCGGCGGCAATTCCTCGGCGGCATGGCAGCAGCCGGCCTGGGGACCATGGTCGGCGGGCTGAAGACCTTCACGAGTCCCGCGGCCGCCGAAGAGATGGCCCTCCAGCAAAAGCGGATCGTCGTGTTCAATATGCACGGCGGGTTGAGTCAACTCGAAAGCTGGGATCCCAAGCCGGGAACCGCGACCGGCGGCCCTTGCCGGTCGATTCCCACCAGCGTGCCGGGCATCCACATCAGCGAGCTGTTGCCGAAGGTCGCGCAGCAGATGCACCATCTCACCCTGGTGCGCGGCGTCAACACCGCCGAGGACGACCACGGCAAGGGAGCCTACATGATGCTCACCGGCCGTCGTCAAACGCCGGCGGCTGATTACCCGCGCATCGGCGCCGTGGCCGCCAAGGCGCTCGCCCCCGCGGACGACGCGTTGCCGGGGCACATCTCGATTACCCCCGGCGGCGGCGGTGGCTCGGGCAATGACTCCGCTTATCTCGAACCGAAATATGCCAGCGTCATGTTGGGCAACGGCAACCCGCCGATGCACACGGTTCGTCCCGAAAGCGTCGCCGAGCCGGCCGACGCTGCAAGAAACGAGTTCCGCCGCCGCGTCAACGAGCGGTTCCTCACGCGCCGCCGCACGGCGATGACCGACGCCTACGCTTCCAGCTACGAGCAAGCGCTGCAGTTGATGGAGCGCCGCGAAGTCTTCGACGTCACCAAAGAGCCGGCCAAAGACGTCGAGCGCTACGGCAAGTACGACTTCGGTCGCCACTGCCTCCTGGCGCGACGGCTGCTAGAGAAGGGCGTCACGTTCGTGCAGGTGTCGCATTCCAACTACGACACCCACAACGAAAACTTCGACTTCCATCTGGAGCAGCTTGCGGAATTCGATCTCGGCTTTTCGAACTTCGTCGCCGACATCGCTGATCGCGGGATGCTCGACAGCACGCTCATCGTCGTGTTGTCGGAGTTCGGCCGCACGCCGAACATCAACCTCTACTACGGTCGTGATCATTGGTCGAAGGCCTGGTCGGTGGTGATGGCCGGCTGCCGCACCCCGCACGGGTTCGCCTTCGGCGCTACCAACGCCGACGGCACCGAGGTCGTCGATGGCCAGGTCGATCACGGCAATCTGTTCCATACCTACTTGGAGTCGGTCGGCGTCGATTCCACCGGTTCGTTCAGCATCGACGGGCGCGACTTGCCGATTGCTGATCCGGCGGTTGAGGCGGTCAAGCAACTGCTCGTTTGAATGTCATAAGACTGGCCTTGCACCAAAATGCCTAAATGGCAGCCAGTTTAGGTGCAGGGGTTGAATTAAGTTGCAGCCGAACGTCGGGTCGAATGGTATGCCTCATTCCACGGCTTCCATGAAATCGCCGAAGCGGGTCCCAGTCACATCCCCGCGCCGGCGGTTAGAATGCGGGGCATGGTGAATACTCGATTCAATCAGTCCTACCGCACCCTCCGTGAAGGCGGCATGGATCGCGACGCCGCACTGGCCGAGATTCGCAAAGCTGGTGCATCGTTCCTTGAAAGCACGGTAGCTGTCAAGGAAGTCGACGGACTCACTATTGTCGATTCCAAGAGGGTAATTCACGAATCCCCAGCCTGGGCAGACGAAGCCAAAGACCAAGAGAGATTTTGGGACGAAGCTATTGCGTCCCTAGAGGCGATGCCTGACCCCGGCCGGGAGGCTGGGGGAATTTAGGTGCAAAGCCTCATAAGACCGTTCCACACAGAAACCGAATCCTGCGAAAGAACTGATGACGGCAGCGCTAGACATTAAGCAGGCTCACATCGTTTCAGAGTGGGCCCATGATCGACCATTAATCTCGTGCCGCTTTGAACCGCAGGGGCGTTACGTCTTTGCGGGAGCGGAAGACAACACGGTCCAGCGCTGGGCGCTGGCGGACGGAGTCAAGACGCCGCTCGTAGGACACGAGAGTTGGGTGAAGGCGATAGCGTTTTCCAAGGACGGCGAGACGACGATCACCGGCGGCAGCGAAGGTCGCCTCATCTGGTGGCCAACCGCCGCCGAAAAGCCCGCGGAGATCCGCCGCATCGACGCCCATCAAGGTTGGATTCGCTCGCTGAGCGTCAGCCCCGACGGCGCGCTCCTCGCCTCCGTCGGCAACGATCTCTCGGTCCGCCTCTGGAACGTCGCCGACGGCAGTTTGGTCCGTGAGTGGCCAGCGCACGAGCGTTACATCTACTGCGTCCAGTTTCATCCCAGCGGCGAATTCTTGATCACCGGCGATTTGGTCGGCGTCGTCAAGCAATGGAACGTCGCCACCGGCGAACTCGTGCGAACGTTCGACGCGAAACCGCTCCACACCTACGAAGGGGGCCAGCAGGTCGACTTCGGCGGCGTCCGCACGATTGCCATCAGCCCCGACGGCAAGTACCTCACCGCCGGCGGCCTCCACAAAGCGACCAACCCTCTCGGCGCCGTCCACGAGCCGCTGGAACTTCTTTGGGAGTGGGAAAACCAAACGCTGGTCCGTTCGCATATCGCCGAGGGGATCACCGGCGGCGTGCTGTGGCGCAGTCTTTACCTCGCGGATCAAACGCTGATGGGCGCCTGCGGCGGCAGCACCGGCGGGTTTCTCCTCTTCTGGAAGCCCGATGACGACAAGTCCTTCCATCGTTTCGCCTACCCCGTGTTGGTGCGCGACATGGATCTCCATCCCGACGGCATTCGCGTGGCGACGGCGCACTACGATCGAAATATTCGCATCGTGAGTCTTTCAGCGAAGGCTTGAAATACTTCGCACCAGCAGTCACTGTGGGAGGCGTCTCTGACGCCGATTCCGCGCCGCCACTTATCGAACCTCGCATTTCAAAATGATTCGCAACATCCCCTACTTTGCGCTCCTGGCAATTTTATTGACCAGCTCCGCCCCAGCCGTCGCAAACGCCGAGCGCCCCCAGTTCGCGATCCCCGCACCCCCGGCTACGTCGATGCCGTCGAACTACCCGACGGCGAAGTTCCGTCCGCCGACGCCAACGGCAACTTCATCATCGGCCCCACCCATCCGCCGGCGCCGGAGGTGACGGAGCATGCGGGCGTGCCGCACGGCAAAGTCATCGAGTTCACGATGAGCTCCGCCGACAGCAAGATTTACCCCGGCATCGCGCGCGACGCCGACACCTTCGGCACGGTCGATCCCAACGACCCGGCCAAGCTGGTGGTGAAGACGAGTCGCCCTGCCCCCTACACGCGCCGCATCGCCGTTTACGTCCCGGCACAATATGTCGCGGGCGCGTCGGCTCCGTTCATCGTCGGCGCCGACGGGCCCGATCCGCTCCTCTTCACGGCGCTCGACAATTTGATTGCCGCAGGGCGCGTCCCAACGATGGTCGCCATCTCTATCGGCAACGGCAGCGGCGACGCCCAGGGAAGCCAACGCGGGCTGGAGTACGACACGATGTCGGGCCAATACGCCGAGTTCGTCGAGACCGAAGTTCTGCCGCTGGTCGAAACGAAATGCAACGTAAAGCTAACCAAGGATCACAACGCCCGCGCGACAATGGGCTGCAGCTCCGGCGCTTCGTGCGCGCTGATCATGGCCTGGTATCGCCCTGATCTCTATCGTCGCGTGCTGAGCTACTCCGGCACGTTCGTCAATCAGCAGTGGCCCCCCAGCGACGAGACGCCTCATGGCGCGTGGGAGTTTCACGAACGCCTCATCCCAAACAGCCCAGCGAAGCCGCTCCGAATTTGGATGGAAGTGAGCGACGGCGATCTCTACAACCCCAACGTCATGCGCGACGACATGCACGACTGGGTTGTCGCCAACGAGAACATGGCCAAGGCGCTGGCCGCGAAGGGCTACCAGTATCAGTTCGTCTTCGCTAAGAACGCCAGCCACTGCGACGGCGCGGTCAAACGCCAAACGCTGCCCGAAGCGCTCGAATGGCTGTGGAAGGACTACGTTGCGACGGAAGTGAAGCGATAGAGCAATGTAGCCCCCGGGGTCCGAAGCTTATTCAAAGGCTAGCCAGCGAAGCTATCCTCATTTCATTCTTCTGATCCCCTCCCCTTGATGGGGAGGGTTAGGGAGGGGTGATCGTAGCGTGTGCCGGGGTTCCACCCCCTCCCCAGCCCTCCCCTCAAGGGGGAGGGAGCCAGAAGATTCTTTAGATTTGACTAGCAGTTAAAGAAGCTTCTCCGCCGAGGAGCAGAAGTCGCTACGGCCGCTTCGCCGTCCGCTCGCCGTCCACCTGCTCGACGGTCGCCAAACCGACGTCGATGTACTGCCCTCCAGTCGTCTGCCGGCAGTGAACCGCAATCGTGTTGCCCGTCGGCTTTAACGTCGCCAGCGCTTCATCGCGAATCGGCAGCGTCTCGTACTGGCCGTTGAAGCCGCTGCACTTCGCTGCGAGGACGCCGTTGAGATAGACCTCGGCGTCTTCGTCGTGGTAGATGTAGAGTTGCAGGTCCTTGGCGCTCTCTGGCTTCTTCAAGTTGAACTTTCGGCGGAGCCAAATCTCGCGGCCCGCCCACTCTTCGCCGATGCGGGCGCCTGGCGTCTGATGGCTGCCGAAGCCCGCTTCGCCTCGGCGCCAATCGCCGTCGTAAAATTCCGCAACCTCCCAGCCCTCGGCCGGCTGCTCGGTCGTGAACCGCCAAGTCGCCGCCTTCACGTCAGCGGCCGGCAGCACCGTCGTGATCTTCGGCGGCGCCGGCATCGGAGCGAAATCAGCCGCCTTCGTTTGATCGCGGCCCGCATACTTCCGCCAGATGTCGTTGTTGTAGAGCAGCTGCAGGAACACGCCGCCCACTACGGGGCGCGCGGTAAAGCCGACTTTACGAGCGCTGTCGCTCTTGTACCAGTCGGTCATGGGCGAACGGTCGGGCGTCTCGTTGAGAAACGCGAAGACGGGCTTCACCAGCGCGTCGAAGTCCTCTCGATTCTGCGTCAACGTCGCCGTCCAAACGATCCAATCGAGCTTCGTGTAAGCATCCCTGCTATCCAGCGGCAAGCCATACTCATTCTGCGACTTCAAATAGAAGTCCATCTCCTTGCGGCGGACCTCGTCGGGGAAGAGATTCAGCCCGAGCAATTTATCCCACACCAGATTGTACTTCTGGCTCCACGTGCCGTGCCGATCGAACGTCAAGCGAAAGTGATCGCCGTCGTCGGCTTCTTTGATCCAACGCGCGGCGTACTCCTGCGCCACCTGGCGATACTCGGCCGCCTGCTTGTCGTCGCCGCGCATCTCGCACAACTGAGCGTACGCCCCCAGCGCACAAATCGCCTTCGCCGATAGGTTGACGTTGTGCGCCAAATGGCCCGCGAAGTCGTCGGTGCAAAGCTGATTGGCCGGGTCGAACCCTTGCTGCTTCAAGTACTCCGCCCACGTCGTTAGCTGCGGCCAATACTGCGAGGCGTAGTCAGCGTTCCCCTCCATCTGGGCCAGCGCCGCCATCAGCAGCAGCAAATTGCCGCTTTCCTCGACCGGCATCTGGTTCTCTTCGGTCTTCTCGCCGCCGCCGTAGACCTGGCCGTTGGCTTTCGGATACGTCCCCACGTCATGCGGGGCGAACGGAAACTTCCACCGCTCGCTGGCAGCGTAGTTCATGAACGGTTCCAGAAACGACTTCGTCAGCGACGGCCCGAAGAGCAATAACTGCGGCGCCATCGGATAGAAGACGTCGGACGTCGCGATGCAGCCGTTCGAGTGATTTTCCTTGCTGAACTGCAGCGGCTGTCCGTTGGCGTCGGCGACGAACTTGCCCGCGGCGAAGCATTGCCGATACGCCAGCGACGCGATCGCGGCGTACTCCTTGCCCCCAGTGGCAAGCAGATCGTTGCCGAGCTCAACGTCGAAATCGTCGCACCGCTTCATGATCGCCGCATAGTCGCGCGCGGCTTCCGTCAGCAGCCCGGCCGCATCGAGCCCGTTGCGACGCCAGTAGGGACGCAGCGGGCGGTACATATATTCGATCGAGTAAAGGCCATCGTAAGCGAGCACCAGCCACCGCTCGACAGGCTCGGCGCCAACCTGCGGCAAATCGAATGCCACGGCGCCGGCCAGTTCGGTGGCGCGATCCGCGGCAACCGATTCAGACTTCGCGTTCTCGCCCTCGGCGAACTGCTCGCGCACCTGCTCCGGTGTGCCGAGCATCGTTCGCGCGCCCGATTCGTCCGCCGCCCCAAGATAGAGGTAACCCCAGTCGATGCGAACGTCATCCCCTTTGCGCTTGAGAATGTTCTGTTCCTGCGAACCAAGCCGCACGGCAGCCAAGCCGTCAATCGCTTCCACGTTGCCGGCGACCGCTTGCCCCGGCACGTTCACCGTCAACTCGGCCGACGCCTCGAATAGCAGCCGCATATCATGCGACTTGCCATCCTCCGCCTGCAGGCGGTAGGTGACGTAGGTGATCGGCCGCGACAGCAGATCGACGTCTTCCGGCAATGCTGGCGTGGTGAACGTGACGTGGAGCTTCACGCCGTCGCCGGAGAATTCGTAGATAGTCTGCGTCGGCGTGATCGTGACGCCGATCTGCGTCAGCGCCGGCGCGGAGGCCGGCTGGGTTCCCATGAGCCGATAGAACTTGCCGTCGATCGACGCGAGGCTCGTCAAGCGGTGCGGCTTGCCGGCCCAATGCACCGTATCGGCGTCGGTCAACCGATCAGCCGGCGACCAGATGCTGAAATAAGGATCGCACGTCACCAGCGGCGTCGCCGGTGCGGCGAGTGGCTGGGCGTTCAACTCGGCGGCCGTCGCGCGCGACTTCGCCTCCTGAGCCTGAGTCGACCCTGCAAATACCAATAGCGCCGTTGCCGCCAGAATTCCACGCATTGCCGCCGCCAAATCGAAAGAGGTGAAAGAGTTGCCCACTCTTACAAGATTCGTTTGGAAGGCTGTTGAATCAATGAGATTCTTTGGCATGCAGGCGCGAAACCGTTTCGCGCGCACAGCGACTACGACAACGGTAATCGACTTGTTTTTCCGCTTTCAGCGGCGGCGAACCGCCGTCAAGTTTCAATTCCCTGGAGATCCTTGTTCAATTGCCTCGGCCACTCTTGCGGCCCGTTCCTTGAGTTCAGGCTGCTCGGCGGCTGCCTTGGCGACCCGCAGGGAGTGGGCGTTGGGATAACGCTCCAGCACAGCGAAGACGAGCTCGCGTTCGTCGTCGCGTTGGGCTGCTTCAAGGGCTTCCTCGCACATTTCAGCCCGCTCGGCCTCCGACATCTTGAACTGCCGCGCGAGCCGAATGTACGAGCGAAGAGCGCGGACCTGATACTTTTCACCCTTCGCATTCTTGGCCAGATCGAGCAGCAGCGGCGCCGCGTCGACTTCCATCCAGTTGCCGAGCGCGCGAGTCCCCGCGTCAAGCACCTCGTCGTCGCCGCTCTTCATCGCGGCGCCCATCGCCGTCAGGGCGTTCGAGCCGCCGACGGAGCCAAGAATGTCGACGAGCTGCGCTTGCGCCGCCGGTGAGGCGCTGCCGACTGCCTTCGCTAGTACCGCTGCACAAGCGTCGCGATCAGGCATGCGAATGCTCGCCGCCTTCAGCGCTCGCCACGCCACCACGGCGTCGGCCGGATCATGGGCCGCTAGACATTGCTTGACCAGCAGCGGCAACTGCTCGGCCGAGACCGTTTCGCCGAGCGCGGCCAGAGCTGCACGACGCACGCCGACGTCCGTATCGTCTAGCGACGAGGTCAACGCATCGATGGCGTCGATCTGGCGCTTGCCCACTAGGTTCAACAGCACTGCAAGTTGCTTGCCTTGCGCCGCCGGCAGCAATTCGACCAGGTGGGCGTTGATCCGCTCCCCCTTCATGTCGGCCAGTGCCGTCGCGGCCGCGAGACTGACTTCTTCGTTCTTGTCCGCTGCTGCCTGCAGCAAGGCGTCAATGTGGTGCCCCTCACCACGTGCCCGCGCTAGCACCTTGATGGCCGCGAGCTGGATCGAATCGTCGCCGTCGATCGCTGCTTGCAAGATTTCCGGCGCGTCGATCGACCCTTTACGATCGGCTATAGCGTAAATCAGCAACGGAGTCCGGTCTGCTGGGGCCGATCGCAGCTCTTCCACCAGCGCCATCTCGACTAGCTCTCCCAGCGTCAGCTTTCTCGGCAGGTCTACACGAACCTCGTTATCCAATTCGCGAGCGACGCTGAGGCCAAGTTGCAGGAACTTCTTGTCATCGCTGCGCAGTTGCTCCACTAGGAGCGGAATCCCCGCTTCGCCGCGAGCGAGAATGGCGCCGCGCGTCGCTTCGAGCTTTCGTTGCTGCGGGACTTCTGCGGCCCGGGCCTCGTCGTAGAGTTTCGCCGCTTCATCAGCCTTGCCGGCGGCCAGCAAATCTTCGGCGGCCAATACCAAGCCGAGCGCGGCTGCGTTGCGAACGGTCGCCGTCTCGCTCTTGATGGCGCCGCGCAGAGCCGCGACCGCCTGATCGCCGCCGAGCTGACCAAGCCCCCACGCCGCGGCGTCGACGAGTTCTTCGTCCTTCGCCTTGATGCCCGCCGCCAACGCGTCGGCCATCAACGGCGCCGCCGCGTCGTCGCCCCGTACGCCCAGCGAGTTGATGGCGCCAATAGCCAAGTTGCCTTTAGTCTTGGCCAACGAGTCTCGCAACGCCGCATCGGCCGCCGGATCGTCGATCGCCTCCAGCGCCACCCGAGCCCACGAAGCGAGCTGCTCGTCTTCCAGCAACGACGCGAGCAGCGGCACGGAATCCTTCGTCCCGAACACCGCCAACTTCTTGCAAGCAATCGCCTTCTCCGCCGGTTGCCCGGTCTTGAGGACCTCGATCAGCTCCGCTTCGTTCGTGTTGAACAGCTCATCGGCCGTCGCCGCAGAAACAAACAAGAGCGGCAACGTGGCCGCAACAACACGAAAGAGTTCCATATGATTCGTCTTCATCAAATCTCTCCAAACCTGGAGTGAATAGTTATCAATTCTCTTCTTTGCGATCCTTGGCGTCTTCGCGCCTTTGCGTGAGACTTGTCGGTAACTTTCTCGCCAAGCCGCGAAGACGCAAAGGGAACGCAAAGAAATGCAAATGAGAGTATTAGTCAAACAGTCGACTAAATCCGCCAAGGCTCGCGCAACGCTTCCGACCGCAGTCGATTCGCCTGCTCGTCGCCGACGAACTCATGCTTCGCCAAGTCGTACTTCAGCGACCGATTGAGCGCCAACGCAATGTTCGTCGCATGGCAAGCAATGTGAGCAAAGCACGCCGCCTCGGCGTTCCCCTTCGGCTGGCTGCGAGTCTTCACGCAGTCGAGGAAGTCGCGCACATGGAACGTCGCCGGATAGCCGCCGATTTCGGCAACTTCGCGCCCTGCCAACAGCTCGGGTGAACTCAACACCAACTTGCCGCTGTCGCCTGTCTCGACCCAACCCGTCTCGCCTTCAAACCGCACCGGGCACGAACCGAGCGGCATCCACCCCTCTTCGCGGAAGACGAGCTCCACGCCATTCGCATAACGCGCAACGATCTGCTTGTTCGCCGGCGGGTCATATTCAACCGGCGCCTGACCGTCGGCGTCGACCGCCCATTGGCAAAGGTCGACGCAGTGCGAACCCCACTCCAGCACGCCGCCGCCGACGAGGCCCCCGCCCTTCTCGAAATTGAAACCATCGAGCAGCGCCGCGTTGTACGGCCGCCACGACGCCGGGCCGAGGTACATATTCCAATCGACCACCTTGGGATCGGGCGTCGACTCGGCCGGCAGCCAACCGCTCATCAACGCCGACATCCCCATCGGATGAGCATAGACTCGTTTCAGCTTGCCAAGCTTTCCGGTGCGAGCCAGTTCGCAAGCGAACGCAAAGTGCGGCAAGTTCCGCCGTTGCGTGCCGACCTGGAACACCCGCCCGGTCCGCCGCATCGTGTCGACGAGGTTGAGGCTCTGCGCGATGTTCTTCGTGCATGGCTTCTCGCAGTACATATCCTTACCGGCGCGAGCGGCGTACATCGCCATCGTCGCGTGCCAGTTCGGACCCGTAGCGATCAGCACGGCGTCGATGTCGTCGCGACCCAAGAGCTCGCGGAAGTCTTGATAGGTGTCGCAGTCCTGCGTGCCGTGATGCTCGTCGGCGATCTTCTTCACCGCGTCGCGGCGCGCCTGCTTCACGTCGGCCACCGCGAGGAACTGCACATCGGGCTGCTCCAAAAAACAGCCAAGGTCATAAGTCCCGCGATTGCCGATGCCGATCCCGCCGACGGTGATCCGCTCGCTTGGCGCCACGGCGCCGTCGCGGCCCAGGGCAGAACTCGGAATGATCGTCGGCGCCATCACCGCCGCCGCGGTCGCGGAGAGGGCCGTCTTCAAGAAACCGCGTCGATGGGGACGCGAAGCGATGCGAGCCATAAACTAACTCCTCCAGGTTCACGCTAGGAGCGGATGCTGTTGGACAATCGTGGTCGTGATAAGTTGTCGTCGAGGTTCAGGCAGTGGGCCCTCACCCTCAGTGGCGGCAGCGAACAGAAAAGTCTTCGAGCCTACCAAGTCTCGCAGCCAATCGATCGCAAGATTCGTAGTCGCCGTCCGCCGCCGATCCGTTATTCAGTTTAGCAGAATGGTCAGGCCTCCACCATCATTCTTGCGATTGTGGGAAAAGGATGACATTCCGAACATTTTTCGCGTTAAAACTTAAAGCCACGCTGCCTTTCACGCGGCGAACTTCACGCTACAAAAACGTCGGCGACGACACGACTCATCACCAGCATGTCTGAAAACAAGGGAAGATTACGATGGTGCCATATGGACTCTTGCGATTCCTCGGTTTCGCGCTTCTCATCAGCAGCGTGGTAACGCTGCCAGCAACCGCCTCGGCAGCGGAGGACGCCGCAAAAGCCTACGCGGCCGCGCTCGCTGAGCGCCTGGGCGTTCCCGCGGAGGCGTTCGACATCGACGGCAAGCCCGCGTTCGTGCTGCTGCCGCCGGAGGCAAAACGCCAAACGCCCCAGCCGTGGATTATGTACGCCCCTGCTCTGCCGGCGTATCCCGATCAGAGCGAAGCTTTGATGCATCGGCTCTTCCTCGACGCCGGCATCGTGGTGGCCGGGATCGACGCCGGCGAAGCGTACGGCAGTCCGCACGGCCGCGCCGCCTGCACGGCGCTCTACAACGAACTGGTAGTCAATCGCGGCTTCGCCAAGCGACCCTGCCTCCTCGGCCGCAGCCGCGGCGGCCTCTGGGTCAGCAGTTGGGCCGCGGACAACGCCGATAAAGTCGCCGGCATCGCCGGCATCTATCCCGTGTTCGATCTGCGTGCGTACCCGGGCCTCGAGACCGCGGCGCCGGCGTACGAACTTACCGTCGACGAACTAAAGTCGCAGCTCGACGCTCTGAACCCGATCAACCGCATCGAGCCGCTCATCAAAGCCCGCACGCCGATCTTCATCGTCCACGGCGACGTCGACGAAGTCGTCCCGCTCGAAACCAACTCCGCCGCCCTCGCCGACAAGTTCAAGGCCGCCGACGCCGGCGATTGCGTCACCATCAAGGTGATCAAAGGACAAGGGCACAACTTTCACGAGGCGTTCTTCACCTGCCAGGAACTTGTCGACTTCGCGATCGAACGCGCGCATGCCGGCGCCAAGGAAAAAACTAGGAACCGCCGATGAACGCCGATAGACGCAGATAAAACCAATTCCATTCTTTCCATCTGCGTTCATTCGCGTTCATCTGCGGTTCCAACTGCTTTGCATTTCCTTGGCGCTCTTGGCGTCCTTGGCGGTTCGATCCAGAACGACGTTGCAGTTCGCCAGCTCAACAGGCCCCGCTGCCGGGTACTTGCGGTCGCCCCATGCCCTGTTTACAAGTGAAAGAGAGCTGGAAAATGGGACCCTTGGATTGAGACACGCTGGCCCGGCCTACTTTCAGCTGACTTCTCTTCAGGCAGCGCAGTCGCCATGGCCCAAATCGACAGCTTTTTTCACTACTTTCCCGTGGACGACGATGTGCTCCGTTGGGGCGCCTACGTCACCGGCGCCGGCGTCACCACGATTCTTCCGAAGCAGCCATACCCTCCTTTCGGCCACCCTGCCCTCTACCACTTCGACTGGCTCCGCGGCCGCACCTTGCCCGAGTTCCAAATGGTGCTCATCACGCGCGGCGCCGGCGAATTTGAGTCGGAGTTGACCGGAAAGACATCGTTCCAAGGGCCCACGCTCTTTTGGCTCTTTCCCGGAGTCTGGCATCGCTATCGGCCCGTGCAGAGCATCGGGTGGACGGAACGCTGGTTTTCTTTCAATGGCGACCTGGTCCATCGGCTGTGGGGCCAGGGGTTGATCGACCCCGCCCGCGCCGTCGCGTCGATTGGCGAGGAGCACGCGCTCGTCGAGAAGTACGATGCGATGCTGCAACGCATTCATGCCAACCCCCTCTCGCATACGGTTCTGCACTCGCTGCAAGTGCTGCGGCTCGTGGCTGAGTCGATCGAATCGATCACGGGTTGCCCTAGCGAACAGACCGCCGGGGAAGAATCGCCGCGCCGCACAGTCGACCCCGTCGTTGATCACGCCCTGACGATTATCCAGACGCAGAGCCATCGTGCCATTTCAATCGAAGAGGTCGCGCAGGAACTGTCGGTCGCGCGACGCACGCTCGACCGCCGCTTCGCCGCCGCCACAGGTCGCTCGATCTTGGAGGAGATCAATCTCTGTCGTTTGAAGCGGGCCAAGCGACTGCTGGCGGAAACTGATCTCTCCATTCGCTTGATCGCGAACTTGGTCGGTTTCTCCAGCGCCGAACGTCTCGGTCTCCTCTTCTCCCGACGCGAGGGAGTTTCGCCATCGGAGTTTCGAGGCCGGAAGCCGTGCAGTAGTGCGAGCGGCGCCCCGTCGAGAGCCGTTCGGCCGCTCCCCACACGCTGATCTTTCACGCCGTTACCGCTGCGTTAAGCCAAGATGACAGATTTCCATCACTACTTGCCGGTGAATGACGACGCCATGAACTGGGGGGCCTACCTCACCAGTTCGGGGCGGATGACCATCGCCCCGCGGCAATCGTATCCCCCGAAGGGACACCCGGCGGTCTATCACTTCGACTGGCGCCGCGGGCGCGTGCTGCCCGAGTTCGCGATGGTGTTCATCAGCGCAGGCCAGGGCGAGTTCGAGTCCGAGGAGGCGGGTCGCAGGCAGTTCAGCGACCCGACGCTCCTCTTTCTGTTCCCCGACGTGTGGCATCGCTATCGTCCGCTCGCCGAGACCGGTTGGAGCGAACGCTGGATCTGCTTCAACGGTGAAATCGCCCACCGTCTCGCAAGCCTGGAACTCATCTCGCCGGCGAATGCGATCCTCCCCGTCAACGACGCGGCGACCCTGGCGCGACAGTTTGACGCCCTGCTGGAGCAAGTGCGCGCCAATCCCGTGCAAAACTCGATTCTGCTGTCGTTGCATGGACTCGGCCTGATTGCCGACGCCTTGCAATGCGGCTCGACGACGTCGGGAGTCAGCTCGGCGGCGCCTGTCGGTGACGAACAGGGACTGGATGATCCCATTACGCGGCAAGCGATGGAGATCATTTGGACGCATAGCCATCGTCCGATTTCGGTGAACGACATCGCCAAACAACTTCCCGTGACGCGGCGCACGCTCGATCGGCGGTTCACCGCCGCGACAGGTCGCAGCGTCCTCGATGAAATTAACGCGTGTCGCGTTAGTCGCGCCAAACGCCTGCTCGTCGAAACGACGCTCCCCATCAAAACCGTCTCCTATTTGGCCGGCTTCTCCAGCATCGAGCGGATGCGCATCTTGTTCGTCGAGCAGGAAGGGGGCTCCCCCTCCATCTATCGCCAAGAGCGAACTCAGCAGGAGCCCTAGTACTACAGTTTCAGTTAGGAAACTCACCGAGCTTTTGCATCCCGAGGAAAACGCGACATGATGACAGGATTATCGGGATCGACAGGATTGACGGTCGCAGGGGATGAGATCTATCCGTCGGCTCAACGCCTGCACCATCTGAATCCAGTCGGTCTGTGCAATCCTGTAATCCTGTCAAAAATTCAATCGACTTGGCCTCCTTGGCGGTTAATCAATGCAATGCGACTTGGCAGTTCCCCTGTGACTCGGCGGAGGCAAGTCCTTGAACGGCCACGCCTGCCGCGGTCTTTGCTCTCGGCTGAAATGGCATGGGGCCTTCGCCGCCAGTGGGGATAAACCCGCGAGAATTCGCCTCTTAATCCGTCTTAAAACGAGGGGTGAAACCAGTTGCGACGTCCTCCGTTTCGGAGTGTAAAAGGAATCGTCCAAACGATCAGTCGCTTCGACGGCGTTTGGAGGTCGGCCCGTTGCGGTCGACGCTACGCCTCTCGTCAAACTTTTCCCGGCGCAGTCGAAAACGGCCGCCCCCACAGCGCAAAGCTCATTGCGTTAGTTTATTCGCACATGATTATCTCAGGAGACTCTTTGATGGCCCCCCGACGTTTCTCCGCAGCGTGTCTATCGCTCGTGACTGCTTGCATCGTGGCCGGAAACGGGGCGCTCGCCTCGGCCGCCGTCTTGTACGACGAGAATTTCACCGGCGCCGCGGCGACGACGCTGAACGGACAGATCCCCGACATCGATCAGAACGGCGGCTCCAATCAGTGGCGGGCTCACACCAATTTCACCGCCGACGGAAATATGACGCCGCCGGCCGGCGGCACCGGAGCGTTTCTCCCCTTTATTCCGACGGCGGGGTTCGTCTACACGCTATCGGCGAGCCTGACCAACGTCACGACCGTGAGCAATAACTGGATGGCGATCGGCTTTGCTGAGAGCGTTCCTGCCAACGCCGCGACGACTACCGGCAATGACTATCGTTTCATCAGCGGCGCCAGTTCCGGCAAGGCGTGGATGTTGTTCCGCGGACAGTTCAGCGGCACTGGTCTGACGCATCAAACGCAACGCGGCAGCGCCGACGTCGGAACGGCGACCCCAGTCGATTGGTCGGCGTCGTTCGCCGCCGGCGGCAACATTGACTTGCAGATCGTCCTCGATACGACTCCCGCCACCTGGACGGCGACTTATCAGCCCGTTGCAGAACTCACTTTCAACCGCCGCGTTCCAGACACCCCGCCTCGGCGGCCGCGCTCGGTTGTTAACAGCTTGACGCTCGCCCAGCGCGCCCCAACGCGCGCCACAAACC
>Ga0163144_10016267_pt1 | contig 15250 bp, 10 predicted proteins | sample OliLak19BULKMAT1_FD_123175 | JGI IMG/M metagenome (GOLD analysis project Ga0163144, IMG submission 123175) | Freshwater microbial mat bacterial communities from Lake Vanda, McMurdo Dry Valleys, Antarctica - Oligotrophic Lake LV.19.BULKMAT1 | ecosystem: Environmental > Aquatic > Freshwater >... | reverse complement strand
GAAATCCGAAAACTTACCCTCACTTCCCCGCCAGTACTGCGATCGATCCCGTCTCGGAAATGAAGACCGTATTCCCCGTGTTTTCGTCCGTGTAGACCTCGACGCCGTAGGCGACGGCTTCCTCGAACTTGATCTTCCCCGCCGGGCGGGCCTTCAAGAGCATCGCGTACTTGTGGGTGATGCCTTTCCCGCTTGCCGGTGTCTTGGTGCTCCCGACCGCGGCGATTGCGCCGGTCTCGCTGAGGTAGAGCAGCCCGCCGGTATTGTCGTCCTTGTAGACTTCGACACCGTAAGGTTTGGTGTCCTTGGTGAATTCGACTTGGTCCCCTTTGCGGACCGGAAGCGTCATGCCGTAGAGGGCTTTCGGTGCCTTGATCTTCTCGTTTTCCGGCGCCGTTTCCGGTGCGGCGGACGCCGCCGCAGAGCCGGTTTCGGTGATGTGGATCAGCCCGCCGGTGTTGCCGTCCTTGTAGACTTCCACGCCGTACTTTTTCGAGGCATCGGTGAACTTCGCCTCGGTCCCGCCGCGAACTTTGAGCACCAAGGCGTGATGCCACACCGGGTCCTTGTCCGTGCCCATCATTGCGGGCATCGGGGCGATGCAGAAGGTGCCGCGTTCGGTCAGGTAGATCAGTTTGCCGATGGCCGTGTCCTTGAAGGTCTCCACACCGATCTTGGCCGTGGCGACCGTGAATTTTTCCTCGTCCGATTTGCGGACGCGAAGATCGTTGGCCCCGGCCCAGGTTGCCTTCTTCTCCGTGCCGGGCTTGGCGTACGGCACGACGGAAATGTTGCCGTTCTGCATCAGTGCGATGACGGCGCCGCCGGCATCGTCCTGAAAAAACTCGATGCCGAACTTGGCCGTATTCTTATCGAACTCCGCCACGCCCGCTTTGCGGACCCGCAGATCGTGGGCATAAAGATGCGGCTTGGCGGTCGGCTTCTGGGCGAGCAAGGATCCGGCGGTTGCAACCATCAGGAGCGTAAACAAACCGGTTCGGGCGGGCATGGTGAATCTCTGCTGTGGGGAAGGCTGATGCGACAAACTTAACACACACGGCCGAGGGAAGCACGAAGCGGTCGTCATTTCCTGACAGGTCTTGCCCAAAGTCGCCGGGTTACCGGCCGATGTCCAGATTCCGCAAGTTGCCGATTTATTTTGTTCAAGTCGCCTCGGACTTGAGATTATCCGGCACAATTTTGCTTGACCGTCGCCGTGGGGTCGGTTATTGGCCCTCAGCTTTCACACACTCGTTTCCTTGGGGCGTTCGCGTTCCGTGGGAAGTCGGTTGCAGGCGCGTCGGCCGAGTCGGGGGATTCGGCGGTCGTTCACTGCGACGTCGGGCCGTGAGGTGTGGGCGGCAGGATGCAAGCTCACGCCGCGGTTTCGATAGTCGTGCCGGGCACATTCCGTTGGGTCTTCGACAGGAGGGGAAGGGGACCATGATGAACCACCGTCGCAATTGGGGCCGATTATCAGTGGCCACACGGCTTCTGCTGGCACCGCTGGTCGTTGTAGGCATGGCAGCGCCCGCGTTCGGCCAAGTGCCGGCGAGTGCTCCGCGCACCGCACGTACGCTCGAACCGAAGGAAGCCCTTCGACTCGGCCGCGAAGCCTTGAAGGCCGGGCAACTGGAACAGGCGCTCGACTTCGCCAAGAAGGCTGAAGCCGCGAATGCCGGTGCCCGCTGGGGCCTGTTCGAGGACACCGCTGAGGCCTTGGAGAAGGACGTTGCGTCCGCCCGGGCCAAGGTCGGCAAGGTCGAAGCCGAGAAACTGACCAAGGCCGCCAAGGACCTGTTCGCCAAGCCGACGCGGACAGCCGGCGAGCGGATCGTCAACCTCGACCAAGCCTACGCCATGGCCGACAAGGCGAGTACCTTGGTCGGCCCGAGCGACTTCTTCGAAGACATCTTCGGCGGCGGCGATCGCCCCGAGAAGTTGAAGAAGGACATCGACGCCGCCCGCGCCGCAGTGCGCAAAGCCAACCCCGGCATGGTCACCAACGCCGCCGCGAAGACCCGCCCCGGCATGCCGAGCGGCGTGCAACAGGCAGGCGGCAAGATGCCCGCGGGCGGAACGACCATCCCGGCCCCGAGCTTCCCGACGACGACCGTACCCGGCGCCACAACGGCCAACAAGCCGCAGGCGACGAAGCTGATGACCGAAGGCCGAGCCTTGCTGAAGGCGGAAAAGTTCGCTGAAGCGAAGGCGAAAGCCGCCGAGGCCGCCAAGCTCGGCACCTTCGCGGCCGGGGAAGATTCCCCGGACCTGCTGACGCGGGACGTGCTGGCCGAAGGTCGGACGAAGATCAACAAGATGATCCGCGATGCGGAAGGCTATGCCGCTTCACGCGACAACGCCAAGGCGACGGCGACGCTGACCTCGGCTTCGCAACTCGCCGGCTCCATCGGCCTGCCGACGCAGCCGATCGACGGTCTCATCGCTTCGCTCCGCGGCATGCCCGTGCCGACGGTGCCTGTAGCCGTTGCGCCTGTTACGCCCGCGGCTCCGATTGTTGTCGCTCCCGCGATGCCGAATGTGACGACGCTGCCGCTTACGGTTCCGGTGGTTCCGGCCATGCCGACGGCTCCGGTGGCTTCGGCAACGCCGACGATCGCTGCCCCGACGATGCCCGTCGTCCCGGTTGTTCCCGCGATGCCCGCTCTGGTCGCTCCCGCGATGCCCGTCGTTCCCGCGATCCCCGCTCCGGTGGTTCCCGGCGTCCTGACGGGCGAGCAATTGCTGAAGCAAGCGCGAGCTTCGCTCCGCAGCAACGATCTGGAAATGGCACGCAAGCTCGCCGCGCAAGCCTTCAGCACCGATGTCGCTTCAAAGAATGACGCCCAGGCGTTGCTCAGGGAAATCGACGCCGAGGTGTTCACGAAGAAGCGGGCCGAAAGCGTTGCGTCCTTCCGGAACGCCGCCGGGCTGTTTCAAGCCAAGCAGTACGACCAAACCGTCGCGCTGTTGAAGCTCATCGACACGGACGCGCTGACGACCGAGCAGAAGGCGCAAGCCGAACTGATGGTCAAGCAGAGCGAAGCGGCCCTGATGGCGCTTCGGCCGGTCGCACCGACCGTTGCTCAGATCCCGATGGCGACTCCGCCGGCCAACGGCGTGACGACGCCCGTCGCTCCGCTGACCGGTTCGACCGGAGGTACCCTGGCCGACCAGAGCAAGGCCTTGGCCGACATCGAGTTCGGCAAGCTCCGCAGCGAAGGTCTGGAAGCCGAAGCCAAGGCCCGCGACGCCTTCAACCGCGGCGAAACCGATCTCGCGATTCAGATGCTCAACGACTTCATCAACAAGGTGAAGGCGTCGAAGTTCTCCGAATCGCGTCAGGGTTTGCTGCTCGGCTCGGTCGAACGACGCATGGAAGTCTTCCGCGTGATGAAGCGGCAGACCGACTTCTACACGAACGAAGCCAAGACCCGCAACGATCAACGCTCCAAGACGGCAGGCAAGCAACTCGCCGAATCGCAGAAGCAGGATGAGATCAAGCGGAAGGTCACGGAGATCAACGAACTCTCCAAGAAGAAGAAGTATCGCGAAGCCGAGGAACTCGCCCTGCAGGTCAAGGCGATGGACCCGGATGATCCGGCCCTCGTCGGCATCTATGAACTCTGCAAGCGACAACGCCGCGTCGAAGACGCGGATCGCATGAAGAGCGACAAGGAAGTCGCCACCCTGGATCTGCTCAACGGCGCGGAACGGGTCGGCATCGTACCGACGGACGACCGCCCGCTGATCGTCGATGCCCAACGGGCGATGATCGCCCGGATGCGCGGCAACGGCAACGAACTGTACCTGAAGCCGATGACCATCGCCGAACGAGAAATCGAAGTTCGCCTCGAACGGCCGCTCTCGATCGACTTCAACAACGTCTCTCTTCGGGAAGCGATCAATACGGTCCGCGGCAAGTCGGGTCTGAACATCACGACCGACGACTCCGCGATCGCCGATGATCTGACGTCGCTGGACAAGACCATCGTCACCGAGTCCCTTAAGGATCTTTCGCTCCGCAACGTGCTGACGGTGCTGCTCGAAAAGGCGAACCTCAAGTTCATCGTCAAGAACGACGTCATCAGCATCACCACCGAAAAGAAGGCCCGCGGCTCGCTGGTGACGAAGGTCTTCGACGTGATGCAGTTGGTCACGCCGATCCCGGACTTCGCGCTGGCTCCGCACCAGTCGATCGCCAAGGCCTTGGCCCCGAACAGCGGTCCGGCTCCGGCTTGGGTCGACAACGGCCGCGGCGGTCAGACTTATACCAACAACGGCCTGACCAACGGTCAGATGGTCAGCGGCCAAATGCCCGGCATCAACGCCCCCGGCCCGGTCGGCGGCCAGGCGGCCCTGCTGCAGGCGGACAACCGCAGCTCGCCCATGGCCTCGTCGGCGACTCTCGCCGCCGGCGGCCGGTCGAACTTCTCCGAACAACTGATGCGGACGATCAAGCAGTTGATCCGGCCGTACTCCTGGTCGGATGAAGGCGGCGCCGGCAAGATCGCCTACTTCGACATCGGCGGGGCGTTGATCGTCAACCAGACGGCCGACGTGATCCGCGAAGTTCAGGAACTTCTCGAGTCGCTCCGTCGCCTGCAGGAAGTGTCCGTCTCGGTCGAAATCCGCGTCATGAGCCTCTCCGAAGCGTTCTACGAACGCATCGGGGTCGACTTCGCCGCGAACATCAAGACCCAGGGCACGGGCCGCTTCGAGCAGAGCCTGACGACCGGCCAATTCCGTCCGGAACCGTTCATCAACGACATCAACGTGCGGAACGTCACGGTCGGGTTCAACCCGTCGCAGGGTGGCTTCACCCCGGACTTGGACGTGCCCATTCGGCCGAACTCCTTTGGCCTCGGCGTCCCGCCGTTCGGCGGCTACAACGGCCCCGGTGTCGGCGGGTTGGGCTTGGGTCTGGCGTTCCTCAACGACATCCAGGTCTACATGTTCATGGAAGCCTCGGCAGGCGACCGCCGCGCCAGCGTGATGCAGGCCCCGAAGATCACGCTGTTCAACGGCCAGACGGCGACGGTGTTCGTGAGCGACTTCGCCTTCTTCACGACGGGTTTAGACGTCATCAACGTCGGCGGGCAGTTCGTGTACATCCCGCGGAACGTGCCGATCCCGGTCGGCAACAGCCCGGCCCCTCCCGGTGTTCAGGTCGGCCAAGGGACGCCCGGCGTGAGTGTGACGGTGCAGGCGATCGTCTCCAGCGACCGTCGCTTCGTGCGGATGAACTTGGCACCCACGCTGACCAGCCTGACCAGTGCCACGGTTCCGCTCTTCCCGGTGACCGCGTTCATCACGCCGGTCTTCGAAGGCGGCTCGCAGGGTGTGCCGATTCCGTTCACGCAGTTCTTCCAACAGCCTTCGATCTCGGAAATCAACGTCCAGACGACGGTGAGCTGTCCGGACGGCGGCACAGTGGTCCTCGGCGGCTTGAAGACGCAATCGGAAGGCCGCAACGAATTCGGTCCGCCGGTGCTCAGCCAACTGCCCTACGTCAACCGTCTGTTCCGCAACCAGGGGATCGGCAAGGAAACCCGGCACATCATGATCATGGTGACGCCGCGGATCATCATCCAATCCGAGGAAGAGCTGAACCAGACGGGCGCCGCTCCGGCACCCTGATGACCGGCTGACGAACTGAGCAACCTCAAGCCGCCGCGTGCCAGTCACGCGGCGGCTTTGTTGGTTTCACCAACGAGGCGCGGGGGACGACATCCCCTGAGTACTGCATGCGCCGCGGCGCATGCAGTCGTGCCGAGGGTTGAAGTGCTCAGGGGGACTGACATCCCCCGCTCGCCTCGTTCCGGTATCATGCGGGTATGGATCTCTTCGCCCAGCATCGAGCCGCGCACCGCGATGCCGCCAAGCCGTTGGCGGCGCGCATGCGGCCGCGGACGCTGGAGGAATACGTCGGGCAGGAGCATTTCCTCGGGCCGGGCAAACTGCTGCGGCGGATGCTCACGGCGGACCGGCTGAATTCGATTCTGTTCTACGGCCCGCCGGGTTGCGGCAAGACCGCTCTCGCCCACGTGATCGCCGGGCATACCAAGAGCCGCTTCAAGCCGCTCAATGCCGTGACCGCCGGCATCAAGGATGTCCGCGAGATCATTGCCGAGGCCCGCAACCACCTCGAAGACCACGGCGAACGGACGATTCTGTTCCTCGATGAAATCCATCGCTTCAACCGCGCCCAACAGGACGTGTTGCTTCCCGATGTGGAAGACGGCACGATCATCCTGATCGGGGCAACGACCCAGAATCCCTTCTTCAGCATCAACACACCGCTGCTCAGCCGGAGCCAGATCTTCACCTTCGAAGCGCTGACGCGGGAGCACATTGCCGTACTCCTCCACAACGCACTGGCGGACTCGACCCGCGGCTTCGGCCGATGGAAGGTGACGCTCCAAACCGATGCCGAGGCGTTCCTGATCGAATTGTGCGATGGCGATGCCCGGCGCGCCCTGACGGCGCTGGAGATCGGCGTGAAGTCCCTGATCGCGGAAGCGGGGCAGGACACGTCCAAGGGACTGGTCTTCGATCTGCCGTTGGCTCAGGAAACGATTCAACGCAAGACGATGAACTTCGACCCGACGGGGGATACGCACTACGACCTCGCCAGTGCGTTCATCAAGTCCCTGCGCGGCAGCGATGTGAATGCCGGCATTTACTGGTTGGCGGTGATGCTGGAAAGCGGCGAGGACCCTCGGTTCATCGTGCGCCGCTTGGTCATCTTCGCTTCGGAGGACATCGGCAACGCCGACCCTCAGGCGTTGTTGATCGCCAATGCCGCGTGGGATGCCGTCGAGCGCGTCGGACTACCGGAGTGCCGATTGAACCTCGCCCATGCGGTTGCCTACCTGGCGACGGCCCCGAAGTCGAATGCCTCGACCGTTGCCATCGGCACGGCAACCAACGACGTGAAAGCAGGCCGGACGCTGCCGGTGCCCAAGCACCTGCGGGACGCGCATTACGCGGGTGCCAAGACCTTCGGCCACGGGACGGACTACGTCTACCCGCATGGCCACGAGGGCGCCTGGGTGGATCAGGAATACATCCCGGCGGACGTGAGCTACTACGAGCCGAGCGACCGCGGATTCGAGGCCGTCATCCGCGAACGGATGACGGCGATTGCGGCGCGACGGAAGAAACCCGAACCGGACGCGTGATGGTCGCTACTTCAATCGGAGTAAAAACTCCACCAGGTCCGCGGCTTGCTGCGGCGTCAGGTCCGCGAGCAGGCCCGCCGGCATCATCGACTCGCGTGCGGGCTTCAGGCTTTCGATATCCGACGTCGGCACGACGACCTCGGTTCCATCGGCTTGCCGGATGGTCACGCTCGCGTCGGTCTTCTTGACCTGAATCCCGGTGAAGCTCTTTCCGTCGATCGTCACGACGACGTAGGACACGTAAAGCTGGTCGATCCGCTTGGACGGTTCGAGCAGGCTTTCGAGCAGCAACTCTTGGCTGCGGGTCTTGCCGATCGTGGTGAGGTCCGGGCCGAGATTGACGCCTTTGCCTGCGATTTGATGGCACTTCGTGCATTGCAGCTTCTCAGCGGCGAACAGTTCCTTGCCGCGGTCGGCATTGCCGGCGAGGGCTAGGATCGAGCGCGGCCGCGGGTTGGCACCGAGCTTACGCTCGCCGTCGTGCGGCAGGAAGCCTTCGAAGAAGTCTCGCTTGGTACCCGGCGGCAGTTTGGCGGCGGCTTCGAGGATCGGCTTCTTCCGTTCCCCCAACTTTCCGCTTGCGAGTGCCCGGGCGGCGACCATGCATTCCGCAGCCTTGCCGCAGCGTTCGGTCAGCGTCGTCGTTGTCGGCTTGCCCTGCGAGTCGATCCAGCGGCCGATGAGTTCGAGGCCGCTTTCGTCCACGAATTCGGAGCCGATGTGCGGCATGCGACCGCTGCCGAATTTGGCCATGCGGGCGTAGACGGTGCTGCGGTGTTTGTCTCCGGGGGCGATCAGGCGGGCGTCGTCGAGGTCAAGCGTGCCGCGCATCGGTAGGGCATCGAGCAGCTTTTTGTTCTTCAGGTCGCAAAACCCATGAAGTTCGAAATCGACCCCGCCGCCGCCGCCGAAGCGGTGGCAGTGCCCACAGTTCACCTGAAAGTAGGCCTTGGCTCGGTCGTCGAGTTTCGCAGAGGCGTCGTGCGGATCGGCCAACTTGCGGTCCTTGGCGAGTTCGTCGAGTTTGTAGGCGGGCAACGGCTTCTCGTCCTTGCCGCGGCGTTCCAGGTAGCCTTCGTTGAGCAGTGCGAGCAGTTGATGTTCGCGCGTCGGCTTCGCGTCCATGGTTCGGTTCAGTTGTTCGAGGTTGAACGCCAGCGTATACTCGGCCCACGAATGATGGCACTGCACGCACTGAGACCGGCCGAAGTAGGTCCAGGTCTGTTCCCGTTTGCCGTTGGCGAAGACCGGGTCGGCGACCGTGAAGCGGCGCTCGGCACCGTCGGCGGGAACGAGGTCGGCATCGGTCTGATCATCTCGCCAGGCGTAGGTGTAGCCGGCCCACATCTCGCCGTCGAAGTGCATGACCTGCGTTTCAATGCGGCGACTCGATTGCGGATTCCCTTTCGCCATCTCCAGCGAGATGGTCTTCACCAGTACGGCATCCTTAGGGAAGTGGAACCGCGCCCAGTGCCAACTCACGTTGTTCGGCAGCCGCTTGCGTTCGGGGTAATCCGTGATGACGCCGTCGCCGGGCAGGGCGAGGAAGTATTCAGCCGTGCTGTAGTCCTGCCAGGTATGAGCGTTGATCTCGAACGGCCGGACACCGGGGGCCAGGGTGTGCTTCGCGGAGTCGGCGAACAGGCCGGTGGCGGAAAGGGTGCGCGGGAACTTGGCGGGGTCGTAAGTGGCGGCATCGTCGGCGGCAAGCGTCAGAATCGTGCCTTCGTCGTAATCGACGACGAAAATCTCGCCGGCGGCATCTTCGCCGAAGGCCACGACTCGGGCGGTCGGCTTCATCATCTCGACCTTGGCTGCCGGGTCGCCGGTGCTGACGTCCGCACTCCAGATGCGCTTCGTGACCCAATCGCCGAAGATGTAATGCCCGACGAGCTTAGGGAACTTTTTCCCGCGATAGACGTAGCCGCCGGTCATGCTTGCGCCTTCGGAATGGGGCACCTCGATGGCGGGGCGGATCACCGCAGTCGGCCCGACGGGCCAAGTGGTGTTCACGGCTTGCGGGCCTTCCATGATCGACCAACCGCCGTTGTGGCCGCGGCCAACCTTGTGGACGAGTTCCCACAGTTCCCAGCCGACATCGCCGACCCAGAGTTGGCCGGTGCCACGATCGAAGCTCATCCGCCAGGCGTTGCGGAAGCCATAAGCCCAGATCTCGCCGCGAGCGGTTTTGTCGCCGATTTTGAGTCCCACGAACGGATTGTCCGACGGGATGGCGTAGCTTCGGCCGGCGTCCCGTCGGTCCACGTCGATGCGGAGGACAGAGGCTTCGAGGTCCGTGAGGTCCTGCCCGGTGCGGAAGGTGTCCGGCGGGTTCGGATCCGCAGCATCGCCGCTGCTGACGTACAGAAAGCCATCGGGGCCGAAGTGCAGATCGCAGCCGTTGTGGCCGCCCTGTTTGAAGCTCAGCAGAAGTTCTTCGCTTGCCGGGTCGATGCGGAAGTTGTCCGTGACCTTGAAGCGGGACAGCCGCGAGCCGTCCGTCAGGTTCGGGATGTTCTTGCCCTTCACGGTGTAACAGACGAAGCAGGTCCGGTTCTCGGCGAACTTCGGATGGAAGACCAATGCGAAACTGCCCTCGAATTCAGCCGCTTTCGGCACGGCCTTCCAGCTTTTGAGTTCCTTGGCGGGGTCGAAGAATACCTCGGCCTTGGCGGCGGCATTGTTTCGGAACGTGAAGATCTTGCCGCCTTGTTCGACGACGAAGAGCCGGTCGGTGCCGGGCAAATGCACGAACTGCAGCGGATGATCGAACTTCAGGTTCGGGAATGGGTTAGTGAGTTTGAACGCCGGCGCGACCTCGGGCGAGCCGGTGATGGTTCCCGTGGTCCACCGGGGGCGTTCGGTCTTCGGTTGGTCCGCGTCGAAGCCGAACCAAGCCAGCCAACAGCCCAGGACGACCACGACGATGCAGGCGACGAAGCGCGACATGAAGAACCTCGGCAATCAGGGAGAGTCGCGTTGAAACGCGTAAGGACAGCATACCGTGTAAGGGAAAATCGACGCAACCACTTACATCGCTCAAGCCAATCACGAGAAACCAATCGGTAAAATTTTTAAGATTTTATTTTGGTTTGGGTCGCCCCGCATGTTGGTTACACTAAAACTTGTGCAAGTGAGTCTATGTTGGACAGGGCGATCACGGGTGCTGCCTCAATTCACCCGTAGTGTTTGCAGTGGAGGGTTTGGTCATGGTCTCACGGAACAACGCTCTGTTCGGGCTGCTGGTTCTGTCAATCGTCTGAGGCGTGGTCGCAGGCGTCGCGGTAGCGCAGGGTCCAGTTCCAACGGCGTACATCGTACCCGACGCCAAGTGCGTCAACCACGGTTGCGATACGCTCACGTGGTTCGATCCTGCGACCGACCGAAACGGAAATCCCCTTCCGGCAGGAATCTGTACGATGGGATCCCGATTCGAGCAACTCTGCGTTGCAAACCCGGACATCGAGCGTTTTCCGTTCAGTTCCGGAAGCAACATCCACGCCGTCGGTCCGGCGACACCGGACCAAGTGTCATCGTGGATGGCCAACTTCCTGCCACACCTGGAACAACAGGCGCTGTACGACCAAGCCTTCGTTGCCTGCCGCGCCGAGCGCCTGGCTTACTCGACCCGCCGCACGCCGGCAACAGGACGCCCGTCGCCGCTTTCGCTTGCCCGGCCGATGTCCGCTTGCTGCGGCCGCTCGTCGCGGCGTCCGGGCGGTCGGTGGCACTCGCGTCGTACATCGGCGTCGCAGGCTCCGGAATTGCCCCGTTTCTCCCGATGAATCAAGAGGCTCCCGGCGGCGGCTTCAATTGGCATTGAGCCGTCCGGATGACGGACATCACCGACGGTACCTCGAACACGATCCACATTGCCGAACGCCCGCCGCCGGACACCGCCCAGGCGGGCGATTTGTACCAGACCGCTCGGGGACGCAGTACTTTCGACGGGCCGTCCGGGACCATGCATTACGCGCAGTCGCCATTCGTCATCGGCGACCCGTGCCCGAGTTCGCGGTACGGCCCGGGACGAACAGACAACCCATGCGATCGGTACCACTTCTGGAGTCTGCATCGCGGCGGGGCCAACTTCCTGTTCTGCGATGGAGCGGTGCGGTACCTGCCGTACTCGGCACGCGAGGTGATGCCCGCGTTGTGTACCCGGTCGTACGGCGAATCCGTGGAACTGCCTTGACTGTCCGCGCCGCCGCACCGACGATGGGATGACTACACCCGATCCGGAGAACAGCCGTGACCGAGCAGACCCCCGAAATGAAGCAGGGCCGGATGAAGGAATTCATGCAGTTGCTGCCGCTCACACTCGAAGTCGCCGGGCTGGCGAAGTGCCACCCGGAACGGAGCTTCACGCCGGACCAGATGGATGCCCGACTGACCTCGATCCGCATCGCCTTCAAGATGAGCCGAATGCTGCTGAAGGACATCGCGGACAACGGCGTTTAGACCGGCTTCGCATACCGGCCGAGGAACAGCATTGACTTCGTCGGCAAGTGATCGATGAAGAACAGGAACGGCCGGTCGGCGCGGAAGAGCTTCGGCGGATCGATGGGGGCGGATGTTGGCCGCATCAGCACGCCCGTCGCCGCAGCGGCTTCGGTGCCGACTTCGTTGACGTCGACGTAGGTCTTGTGGACGACTTCGGAAATCGAGAGTTGCTCGGCGGCAGACATCCCCGAGAAATCAGCCTGCGGGCTGAAGGCCGTCATCATGCCGAGCTCGCCGAGCGGCTTGGCGAGTTCGTAGGACGCTTCGATCTTGAAGCGCGGCAGCAGAACATTCACCTCGCCGGACAGTTTCAACTTCGCGGACAGCGACTCGAAAAAGCCGGCTGACAGCATCGATTCCACGGCTTTCAACCCATCCGGCTTTCGCGGCAGCACGATGGTCATCGCCGTCTGCCGGCCCGCATAGGGCAACCGCACGGCTTGGAAAGCTTCGGTGTCCGTATAGCTGACGGACACGGTCTGGTGCATCAGCGGCACCTTGGTTTTCTTGCCGTCGAGTGCCGTGAAGTCGGCGTCCTGCGTGCGTCGCTTCTCGAAGGGTTCGAGCCAATCGCCCTTGAAGTAGACCGCGTTGGTGAGAATCAGCCGCGTCTCGGTGGTGACGACGTCCTTGGAGATCAGCTCGCGGATTTTGCCCCGCGTCTCCTTGGCCACGGCATCGTTGATCGTCGTCCGAGCCGCTTCGGTCGCCCTCGCGAAATCGACGTTGTGAATGCCCGCGGCATACGCAGTCCTCACCCGGGTTTTGAATTCGTCGGCCCACGGGAGACCCGCTTGCGCCCAAAGATTGTTGGACGTGGACAGGGCATAGCCGCGTTTCGCTTCTTCGATGCCGACGCCGTTGATCTTCGGCAGCAGTTCGGCGAAGCCCCGATCGACCTTGGCGGAATCATCTCCGAGATGCAGGGTCTTCAGCATCGCGGTCAGGGTCGCCCCTTTAGCCCCGGCGGCCGTCATCGCGAGCGCCGTGCTGATGCTGAAGGGGGATACGAATTGATTGCCCTCGGCTTTGCCGAGAAGTTTGTAAAGGTCGGTCCCTAAGGCGGTGTTCGCGGCGGCGACCGCATCGGCAGCGTTGGGCATTGGTCTCTCCTCGGCACGCAGCGATGCGAGCAGCAGACTCGGCGGCAAGGCAGCCAGAAACCGTCGACGAGTGACGCGATGATTCATGTCGAACACCTCAAAGGAAGCAACAACGGGCGACACCAGTAAGACGGGCGAGCGACTGAGAAATTATACCGAATTGCCTCGAATGATCGCCGGCCGACGCCGACGCTCCCGTCTCGGAACAAACCGCCGTGACGCCGCGGGGCCAGGTCCTACCAGCAACGAAACGCCTCTCAGCCTCAAGTTTGCCTCCGAAACGTAGACTGTAGGCATGAAAACCATCTTCATCGACTTCGGCAACGTGATCGGCTTCTTCGATCATTCCCGAGCCGTCCGCAGGCTGACGGCCCATTCGCCCCTCGATGCCGCCGCCTTGGATCGTGCGGTCTACGGTGGACAAGCCATGGATCATTACGAATCCGGCCTCATCACCAGTGCGGAATTTTACCGGATCTCCCGCGACGTCGGTCACCTGAACTGTTCGGAAGCAGAGTTCTACGACTGCTTCGCGGACATTTTCGCACGAAACGACGAAGTCTGCGATCTGGTCCCGATGTTGGGCGAACGCTATCGCCTCGTGCTTGCCAGCAATACTTCGGACGCCCATTATCGCAGATATTGCAAGGACTACGCGGACGTACTGCATCACTTCTCCGGCCGGGTCGCTTCGCACGAGGCGTTGGCCCGCAAGCCTGACGCCCGCTTTTACCGACGCTGCGGGGAGTTGGCGGAGGCATTGCCGCACGAATGCGCCTTCATCGACGATCTGACGAAGAACATCGATGCCGCCGAAGCCTTTGGGTTTCGTGGGTTGCTTTATCGTCCCGGCGACGGTTTGAAGGAAAAACTCGCGGCACTCGGGATACTGCCCGCGGCCGCATCGGATAACTTAGCTGTAGGGACATTCCACCGGGAGATCGGCTGATGACTCCGTTGCAACACCAGGACCCGGACGTGTGGCACGCCCTGCAGGGCGAACGCTCGCGTCAAAAGTACGGCCTGGAGATGATCGCCTCCGAGAACTACGCCAGCACTGCGGTCATGCAGGCCCAAGGCTCGGTGCTCACGAACAAGTATGCCGAGGGCTACCCCGGTAAACGCTACTACGGTGGTTGCGAATTCGTCGACGAAGCCGAAACGCTCGCGATCAACCGGGCCAAGTCGATCTTCGGGGCGACGCATGTGAATGTGCAGCCGCACTCCGGGGCACAAGCCAACATGGCCGTGTTCCTGGCATGCCTGCAGCCCGGCGACACGATCCTCGGGTTGGACCTCGCCCACGGCGGCCACCTGACGCACGGGATGAAGTTGAACTTCTCCGGCAAGTACTTCAAGGTCGCCTCCTACGGAGTGACGCCGAAGGACCACCGCATCGACTTCGATCAGGTGAGCGCGCAGGCCAAGGAACACAAACCCAAGCTCATCATCGCGGGTGCAAGTGCCTACCCGCGGCTCCTGGACTTCGCCAAGTTCGCGGAGATCGCCAAAACCGTCGGTGCTCTGTTCATGGTGGATATGGCCCATATCGCGGGACTTGTGGCCGCGAAGCTGCACCCGGATCCGGTCCCCCATGCGGACTTCGTCACCACAACTACGCACAAGACACTGCGCGGCCCGCGTGGCGGCCTGATCCTCTGCGGCGAGACCTGGGCCAAGCCGATCGACTCGGCCGTCTTCCCCGGCATCCAAGGCGGCCCACTGATGCACGTGATCGCCGCCAAGGCGGTCGCCTTCGGCGAGGCTCTGCGACCCGAATTCAAGACGTACCAAAAACAAGTCCTCACCAACGCGGTGGCGCTGGCGGAAGCCCTCATGGGTGTGGGCTACCCGATCGTCTCGGGCGGGACCGACAACCACTTGATGCTCATCGACGTCTTCAGCAAGAACGGCATCGGCGGCAAGCAGGCCGAGCAGAGCCTCGATGCCGCGGGCATCACGGTGAACAAGAACATGATCCCGTACGACCCCCGCAAGCCGATGGATCCCTCGGGCATTCGCATCGGCACGCCGGCATTGACGACCCGCGGCATGAAGGAGGGGGAGATGAAGCAGATCGCCAAGTGGATCGCCGATGTGCTCGCCAAACCGACCGATGACGATCTGCGCTCCCGCATCCGCGGCAACGTCCGCGAGTTGTGCGAGCAGTTCCCCGCCCCCGGCGAAGCCTAAGCAAGAGGTTCGCCCATGAATGGTCCCGGTCAAATCGTCTTAGTGTTTGTCTGTTTGGCGACGATTCTGTTCGTCGTGCTGGGCTTCGAGCTGTTCATCTTTCGGCTCGCCTGCCTGTTGTGCAAAGTACCGCAGCCGGGCTTCATCCGGTCGATGGGCATGGTCGCGGTGCTGTTGATCGTACCCGCGATCGTCGATGCCGCGGTCGGCACCGGGTTGATCGAGGCGTACAAAGCGGGCGGCTATCCGCTCTGGGAAGCCGGCTTG
>Ga0163144_10016265_pt1 | contig 15250 bp, 13 predicted proteins | sample OliLak19BULKMAT1_FD_123175 | JGI IMG/M metagenome (GOLD analysis project Ga0163144, IMG submission 123175) | Freshwater microbial mat bacterial communities from Lake Vanda, McMurdo Dry Valleys, Antarctica - Oligotrophic Lake LV.19.BULKMAT1 | ecosystem: Environmental > Aquatic > Freshwater >... | reverse complement strand
CTCCTCGCGCATCGCGCTCGGGGCACGAAAAGTGCTGAGAAACTGCTCGCGCCGCGCAACCTCCCAAGGCTTACGAAGGTGACGCGTGTTGTCGCCAGTTGCCATCCCCTGCCGGACCTTCGCGACGTTCTTCAGTTTGGGCGCCGCCAGGTAGGATCGAAGAAACTCCTCGTCCCACCAGTAGACTAGCGGGGTGCCCTCGATCCCGGACAGCTCCGCCACGTCGAACTGGTAGTTCCCCACCTGAGCCAGAAGTGCTGCCCGTTTTCGCAGGGTGCGGTCCGCGTCGCGCGAGCGGTCATTAAAAGGTGTGGGTTGCATCGCAACCGCTTGGCCATCACACGGAGTGGTGCGCGCGAACACGGCCATCGTGGTCGCAACGACTTCATCCGGAATGTCGGTAAATCCGCCACGGTCGATGTCACCAATCAGCTGCAGGTCGTGAGTCGCAAGTAAATGCTCCCGCAACTCCTGAAACTGGCTCAAAAACATCCATCCCCGCATCGTCAGCAGCGCGCTCACGCCACCCGGCTTGGCTAGCTCGAGGCCACGCTCCAAGAAGCAGGCGTAAAGATCCGCCTTTCCCTTTGGGTAGTGCTTCTTGAACCAGACCGCCTGCGCCATCTTGCTGGTGCCCTGATACGGCGGATTGCCGACCACGATGTCGTAGGTGTCTTTCTTGGCTATGCCGACGAAACGCATGCCCGCTTCAAGCTGTTCGCCCTCCAGCCGCAAGCCCAAGTCCGCCTCCGCAGCGTGCTCGTCCAAGAAATCGGTGAGGCGGTCCAACACCTGCACACGCTTCTTGCGAGCCGTGTAGTTGAGTAGCGGCTCATCCTTCTTCTCCTCAGTTGTGAGCAGCTGCGCAATCTCATCGTCCACGCGCAAGAGCGTCCCCAAATGGTCGACCCCGCTCAGCGCCTCGACCAGCTTGAGCGTCACCTCTTTCGGGACGACGAAACGCGCCAGCTCTTCGCATAGCTGCACCAGCGACGGGTCGTCCTTGGGCAAAGCACCAAGTCGGAAAATGGGCGCGACTAGGTTCATGCGCGAGAGCTCGACCTTCGGCGCGTAAAGCTTGGCCTTTAGCCACAGAGCGGCGGCGCTCAGCTGAATCGCGCGCGCGTCGATGTCGATACCGTGCAGGTTGCGCTCCATGATCCATTGCGCAATCGCCTCGGGACTCCAGGTTTCGCCGCGGTGACGCGCTTCCTCTTCATAAAGCGCGGCCAGCAAGTCGAACGCGATGACCAGGAAGTGACCGGAGCCGCAGGCGGGGTCGAGCAGCTTCAAGTCGCGCAGCGTTTCCGGCGCGGCGGCCACCGCTTCATCGGGTAGCGGCTGCGGAACCCAATACTTCCAGTGCTCTTCCAGCTCACCCTCGATCGGCATCAGCGCGTCGAGCGGCACCTGGCCGGCTTCGCGCTGCTTCCGGAAGGCGGCGCGGCGTGCGTCGAGCGGCTCGCGCACTTTCTCGAAGTCAGGCGTCCAGCCGTGCTTCTTGCACATCGCCAGCCAGGTTTGGCCGAGCGTGTTGTGGAGCAGCCACTCCACCATGTAGCGCTCGGTGAACATCTGGGTCTTGGGGCCCAGCTCGTGCGGCTCGATCTTGCCGCCGCCCGCGATCTTCTCGTCCAGCCGCTCGCGCTCCGGATCATTCCAAAACTGATAAATCCAGCCCAGCGTCGTGTCATCGCCCCAAGCCGAATCCAGGGTCGGGTCGCTCAGCAGCTCCAGCACCCCGCGCAACGTCGGCGCCGGGATCGGGAACAGCGCCGTGACCCCCACCGGCCCAAACAACGCCGGCAAATCGAGCGCCAGCTCGGCGTACACCACCTCGAGCAACGCCAAGTAGCCGCGCGACAGCTCGTCTTTGAACTCGGCCCCGTAGTGAGCAAACTCCTGAGCAAACGCCGGGCTGTCCCAACCGCGCGTCACCAGCGCCGGCGCCAACACGCCGTGGTGCTCGAGAATCCTCAAGAACACCAGCCGATTGAGCAGCGTGTGCGCCGCCTCAGTCGCAGCTAGCCGGAGCTCGAGCGCATCAACCTCGCCCGCTTTGGCTTTCCCTTTCGCGGCCTTCGGCGCCATGCGCGCCCGCTCCAGCAAGCTCGCCTCGAGCCGCGCGCGCTTCTCACGCCACCCAGCCGGCAGCTTGGCTTTGTCGCTCGCCAGATCGAGCTGGTACTCGCTCTTCACTTCCTCCGTGAGCTCGGCAATCAACCGCTCACGCAGCCCGCGCACGCCCTTGCGCAGCGCTTCCTTGGCCCTCTGATCGAGAAAGGTTCGCTTCATGACTCGTGAGCCAAGCGTCGCGTCAAACGCTTTCGGTCAGAATGCGCTTCGCCAAGTCGCGGAATTGGACGTAACAATCCTGCACGGCGGTGGCATGGCCACCAATCGCACCGTCAGCCGGTTTGAGCAAAAACATCGGCTTGCGAGCGTCCTGCGCCATCGGCATCAGGCTCTTGAAATGCTTGATCATCGCGAGCTGATTGGGATCAACCTCGGTGGCGTCTGCCGCTGCCAGCGCGCCCAACACCTCACTCGAATAGACCGCGGGGATTCGATCTGCCCAGCGCCGGTATGCCTTGACGGGACGGTTGCTGCGCACGGAAGGATTCAAGAGAACGTAGCCAATCGGCTTCATCGCACCGCTCGGAACCGCGATATTCGGCGGAACGCGGCCTTCTTTGCGCTTGGTCCAGCCACCGCGCCAAGTTCGCAGCGTCGGACCGAGGTTTCGCAGACCTTGGAGGGAGAAGAGCTCCGCGCCGAGGGGGATTACCACGTAGTCAGCCGCGACGAGGGCGGCGCGATTCATGGCGCCGACGTTGGGTCCAACGTCGATGAGGGTGACGTCGGCCTTCTCGGCCTCGGCCGCCGCCTTGACGACACGGTAGAATGCAGTCATGACGCGGAAGCCGTCCCCCGCATTGGCCGCGTTGTCGTCGAGGCACTTGCTCCACGCCTCTGACAGCCGATCCTCGAAAAGGCTCAGGCCAAGATCGCCGGGAACCAAGTACAGCCGATCGGCGATCTGCTTCGCCTTCAGTGGCTTGATGTCCCCGAGGCTTTGGATCAGCGGATCGATAGCCCCAAGAATGGTCTGGGGGTGTTCGCCTTGCGGCCAGAGCAGCTCGAGCTCTTCCTCTTCCAGAAACGCGCTTGTCAGGTTGGACTGGGGATCCAAGTCCATGGCCAGCACCGTGTGCCCGAGCTCTCGGAACATCCACGCCAGGTGGTAGACGAGCGAAGTTTTGCCGACACCGCCCTTATTGTTGAAGAAGGCGATCGTCTTCATAGGCGCTTCCTCAGGGCCATGAGCATGTGATTGTCGCCAACCACGTACTCGAGCGGCGGGCTGCCATTTTGCAAAAGCGCGCTCTGCGCCACCGCGACACCACGACCGAAACGGTTCACAAAGCCCAATGTTTTGGCGGCCTCCGCCAGCACCGGGTTGCGGTAAGAGACCCCGTTCGGGAACTGCCCGCGCGTCAAGTCGCCGAACAAGGAACCAGGATTTTGAATCTCGATTCGATCCGAGAAATGGTTGATGGAGACCGGAGTGGTGGAGTTGTCGTAGTTGCGATGAACCACTGCGTTCATCAGCAGCTCGTGCAAGGCAACCTCGGGATAGTCGCGCACGGTCATGTCGGCAAGGTTTGGCTGGCGCAGGGGGCGCGTGCCTGCCACGTCCTTCGCGAACTGATCCAGGCTCCGCATGACTTGAAGGAGGTCGCCGCCAAAGCGCCTCTCAACCAGGACGTCAGCAGTTTGGCTGTCACCGTCGTAACGCACGTATTGGACGTACGCTCCGGGAACGAAGGTCTCGGGATCTTTGCCGAACAGCAGAATCGCCCCGTTGGTCGGAGCACCGAGAGGCTTGTGGAAGAACCTCAGCGATCCGAGTTGCTCTTCGATGGAGCGACCGTTCTCGTCGATGACCTGTCGAGAGACGGCCTGGGGCAAATACGAGAGCCCAAATAGGTCGAGCGCGAGCTCGTCCAGCGTCGCGCCCACACAAGCCTGCAAATCCCAGGTCTTCGCGCGATCAACGCGCCTTTCCGTCAGCCGTCGCTCCTCCTCCTGCGTCGCGAGCCGGGCACTGGGTCCCACGCGAATCCACGTCTGCATTTGGTACCGCACCGGTGGCAGGTCAGACGGCTGAACCTTCACGACCGCGATCGGCACGCCTCGGTAGTCTACCTTCGCCACCTCCATCGTGGGTATGGGGATGATCTGACCATTGCTGCGGTGGCTGGCCAGCGCTTCGAGCAGTCGCTCATCGATCGCCGCAGACGTCGGTGCCCCATCCTTGTCGACCCCGAGGCAAAGGTAGCCGGGCAACCGGTGGCCTGGCATGTCGTTGGCGAAAGCGCAGATCGCCTTGCAGAACTTGGCCGTGTTGTTCAGCGACTCCGTCCGCTCCACGCGGTCGGATTCAAGGTCGCCCAGGAGGCGTTCAAGCTCAGCGGTGTCGATCAACGGGGTGGTTCTCCTGGCTGGAACGGTCGGAGCTTAGCAGAGCAGAAGGGCGGCATATGCCTTGAAAAATGCCGCAATTGGGTCACTTGATGCGAACCCGGTGATTGGCTTCCAGCTCGCGCACGATGCGGTCGCGCACGTCCGCCAGCAAGCGATCGAGCTCGCTGGCGTTGCGGATGATGCGGCCGCGCGTTTCCAGATCGACCTCGACCGTTGGATTCTCACCCAAGGTGGCCAGCACTTCGTCCAGGTGCGCTTGGGCCTTCTGGTCGGCAGCCTCGAGCCGAGCCGCGAAAATACTGTCCAAGAGCCGCAACGAGGGGACCAGTTGCTCCGACGTCGTCTGCACCGGCGCGCCCTCGCGAAGGTGGCTGATCACCTGGTGGCGTTGATCCGGATTCAAGCGATCGAAGCCGTCTCGGCGCTTCACCCGCTCGATCGCGGCCTCCACCTTCACGGCTTGCGCGGCCAAGATGCCTTGCCGGAGCTCACTGTAGGATTGCCGAAGACTGGCAACCTGGGGTTTCAGCTCGCCCAAGTCCTCCCAAGGGCGCTCAGCCTTCAGGTGGGACTCGATGGCCGTGAGGGCGGCTTTCGCATCAGCCGGCGCCAGAGGCTCGAGCTCCGGCCAAAGCAGGGTTTGGGTGTCGTGAGCCAGGCGCAAAGTCGCGATGGCGTCGTCCGTCAAATCATTCTCAATGCGACGAAGCAGGCTGAGACCATCCTGCAGGGCGCCAAGCTGGCTCTTCACCGCCTTGGCGACTGGCTCGATCTGGCGACTGGAGCGGCAAACCTCGAGTGCTCGCTCCAGATTCTCGAGCGCCTTGGGGTACTTGATACCACCCGGCAATTTGCGAAAGCTGGCGCCCACCAGGTTCAGGCGCTCGCGCGCGCCTTTGAAGTACTTCACCACCGCGTCGGCGATCGCTTCGTTCTCGCGAGCGAGGTCGGTTGCAAAGTGTTCTGAGAAGAACTTGCAGATTGAGGCGCGGTCGCGGGGCTCGAGCGCCTCTTTGGTGTTGGGGAAGAGCTCGGCCTTGCGTAAACCCGTCTCCTTCAACAACTCGCGCACACCCTCGTCGCGCACGCTCGTCAGCTCACCGCCACCTTGCATCTGAATGCGCACCTTGGCGCCTCGCAGTAGGCCGACCACGACGGCTTTGAGCACGTCCGGCGGCACTCCGTGTGGAGGCGCGCCAAAGTGGGCCAACAGGGTGGAACCGGTCACGCCGGGGCTCTCGGCAATGTAGGCGAGCACGGCGCTTGGCACGCGACCGTGGCACGTCACCTCGTAGCGACCGGCGTCCAATGTGAGGAGCCCGAGCCGCTCTTGCCCGAACACCGTTGGCGGTGCTGCCAGCTCCGTGTTGTCGATCAAATAGACGATGTCCTTCTCCGAGACGCTGAAGGTCACTGGGTGCGGATAGAGCTGCGGGACAATCCTGTTGCCATAAGCTGTGAGCGCTTGGGCGAAGGAGTTGCCGAGCTCCATGGGGCTGGCCTTGCGCCCTTGAAAGTAGAACTGGCCGGACATGAATCCGGCCTTGACGGCTTCTTGCAAGCGCGTCTTGGCATGATCGAGGCGGTTGCGTTCGTCGATGAGCAGGTGCGCGCGCTCCTCTTGCGGGTTCGCGGTCCGGCCGTAGCGTTCGACCATGCGCTCGGAACGAATCAGCTGCGTGGCCGCGTCCATCGGCAAGTCGACGTCGCCCACGACCCAGAAGATGCGATCCGTGTAGCCCTGCGCGCTGATCGGGATCCAATGCTCGCCTGAACGGTTCTTGCTGAGTTGAAAGTCAACGGTCACGACCGTGTACTTGCGCTCGTCTTTGACGCGCGCGTCCTTTTGGCCGTAGCCGTCCGAATAGAAGGCGCGCCAGGTGATGCCCATGTCGCCCAGCTTGGGCTTGTCGACGTCGCCCATCAGCCACTCGAGGGCTTCGAGCACCTTGGCGCTCTTCTGCTCGAGGCCGGGTGCGTAGTCGTCACGCTCGTTTTGCCATTCTTGGCCCGCGGTGCTTTGGACCTTGTAGCCGGCCTTCTCCGAGTAACCGAGCACGTTTTCGCCAACGAGCGCGTCGAGAGCTGCCTGAATGGCGGGCAGTTGGTTGCCTTGGCCGAGGCGTTCGTAGAGGCAACTCGCGATCAGCTGAGAGGTTGTTTCGCGCTTGTCGTCCTGGACCTGCTGAAGCATCGCCACGGCCTTGAGCACGCGCTGAATGAGTGGGTCATTCTGCTTCGCCGCGAACTCGAATCCGCGCGTGAGCGTCGCCTGCACATCGGTACTGAGCGCCGTGTGCAGCACATCGTAAACACGATCGATGGTGATCAAGTAGCCCGGCTCGCGCCGGACCAAGTCTTGCTCGCGGAACAGGTCACCGAGTAGCTGCAGCAAGCCGCGAATGGCGTGTGAGTCACCCTGCACGCGGCTCGACTTCGAACGAAGCCCGGTGGTGATTTCCATCAGCAGGTCGATGTGGCCGGGTAGCATGGGATAGACTTCGACGAAGTCCATCTCTTTCACTTCGTGACCCTTGTACCCGTAGAGCTGAAGATCCGAGCGGTGCGCGTGGAACAGCTCTAAGAGGTCGCCCTCGAAATGCTTCTTCTTGCGGAGCAGGCGTTTGTGCACCACGTCGCGAATGTTCGCGGTACCAAGGTGCACGCGCAGAGCGGGCGGGAAGCGATCCTTCATCTTCGAAAGAGTCGCTATGTTGCCGGCCCCTTCCTCGAGCTTCTGCTGCCCCGTGGCGAGCAGCCAAACTTGGCCCTTCAGACGCGCTTTGAGTGCCACGACGAATGACTGAAGCGCCAGCATGCGGTCTTCGTCGTCGTGGATGTATTGGCTCACCTCGTCGACGACGATGAAGAGCGTGCGCCCAGGCGCGCGCTTCTTTAGGATCTGATCAATCGCGACCACCGCTTCGTCGGCCGCGCGTTTCGAGCCAAATTGCGAGCCCGTGCGGCTGTCGACCCACGCGGTGGGCGTCTGAAACAGCTCGGGTTTGAGCGCATGGAGCGCCGCCGAAAAGTAGTCTTCGACGAGCTGGCTGTCCTTGAGCTCACTCCAGGGCCTCTGGTGCACCTGCTTCACCTTGTCGACGAAGGCATCGTGCAGGTTCTCGAGCTCGAGCTTCAGCTCGTATTCGGCTACCAGATTGCTGGTCGACGAATAGTTCATGCGCTCTTGGAGCTGGCGCACCACCACTGCGTGAATGTGCTCATCCTCGCGCGCCTTGCTGCCGACGTCGAAGACGAGGCCGATGGGCTGGATGGAATCGACCAGGTTGTGCCAAGCGACGGCAAAGTCCGCGCTCTTGGGCGAGCGATCTTGCGCGAGGAGCGAATCGGCGAGGGACTTGCCGCCTGGTAGCTTCGCGCCGTCGAGGGCCAGACCGAGCAGTTTGGCAAAGCTCGACTTGCCCGAGCCGAAGAAACCCGAGATCCAGCACGCCGGGTCGGCGCTGCCGTCAAGGTGACGCTTCAATCCAGTGAGCAGGCGGATGAACTGTTCGTGGATGCCATCCTCCGCGGCGCGCGGGTCCTTCGCCTCGTAACCTCCGGTGACGATGTACTCGTCGACTTCTTCTTTCAGCTTGTTCGGCGATTGCTCGTGGAAGTAGACGACTGGCGCAATCGGCCGGGTCACGTCTTTTTCGAACAGATCTGAGATGAGCATTGGTTTCACCGATAAATGCGCGGGCGGTAGTCCCTGTCCGCCGGCAAGAGCCCCATGAAAGAAAGCCCGCCATCTTCATCCACGCTGCCTGGGTAAAGCAGCACGACCGGCACATTACGGGTGTGACCCGCTACGTGCTTGAGCAACGACGACGTGCGGAAGAACGGATAAAGGGCGCCAGCGCGCGCGAGGAAAATCACGATTCGCTCAGACTCTGGATTCTCGTCCAAGATGCGAGCCACCTCTCGAATCACGTCCGCTGCCAAGCCCTCGGGCCCTTCGAGTAGCGAAACCACTCGCTCTTTCAACGAGTTCAGCCCGCGCCACGGATCCCTCGCGCCGGCCAGACGCTTTTCGCGCTGAATCATGGCCTCGACGAATTCAGGCCCTTGAGCCCGCAGCCGATCGAGCAGCAGCGCGTGCAGCGGGATGATGCCCGTCGCCCAGCCCGCGTCGCGCAGCACCGCGCACAGTCCATTGATCTCGCGCCGCAACTTGAACTCGTGGTCGGGCGCGTACGGCAAAATAGCGAAATTGTAGTTTCGCACCGTGCTGATCTGCGGCCCGTCATGACGCAGCAAGTCCTTGCGCAGCGCATCGATGCAGCGGTCCAAGTCGCCAGGATGCTGATAGACGTTCACGCGCTCACCCCGAGATTTTCAGTGCCCCACGCCGCCAGCGTCGGGTAGCGCCAGTCCACCTCTTGAACGCCCCCAATGGCCCGAAACCCAATGCCCGGCACGCGCGTCATGGCGAGCGGAAAAAGAGCCGAATCGATGCCGAGTGAACGCAGGTACGGATTGTCGCTAAGCGACCCTTCGAACTCGACGGTACGAAGCAGGTAGAGCGCATAGCCGACGGCAGCGTCCGGAACCCCAGTCAGCGCCAGCTTCCGCGGATCCTTGCGACTCTTGAGCAGGCCGGATTCAACGGCAGCGCTCAACATGTTCGATGCAAATTTCATCGAAGTCGTCGTCGACCACCGCTCCGGCGCGATGCTCTCTACCCACCGCGCCGCTATGCCGCGGTCGATGGTCGTGTACCCCTCCGCCCGTCGCTGCGGCAAAAACTCGCCACTGAAGCGCCGATAGATCGGATCCGAAAGCTGCAAGTGAAGGTGACAGATCCACGGTCGCAGCGTCGCCGGCACCGACCCGAGACGCTGCAGCAGCCCGAGCGCTTCCGGAAACGGATCGAACCGCTCGACCATGTTGGCCAGCAGCGTCCGAACGCGCGCTTCGCTTTTCACCCCAAACCAACGGCGCTGAAAGGCCAATGGAGGTCGCTGCTCGGCGGGCACTGTCGGGTCGACGTTCTGCCAATACGCATAGCAATCGTCCGCCGCCAACATGCAGCGCAAGATCCGCGTGTGGATCTCGACCGCCTCCCTCGACCGCTGCGCCATTACCCCGAGACCTCGACGTAAGGGAGCGGATAGGCCTTTTCGAACGGAAAGAGCGCCGCAGCCAGGAGCGGCGCCGCCGCCGCAGCCGAAGCGGGCTTCGCCTTCACCTGCCTACCACTCGGCGTCACCTCGACCGTTGGCTTGCCCCCGCGCGCCAGGTGCGCCGCGAACGCCGCCGTATCCCAAACGCCCGATGCCACGAGCCGCCCCTGAAAGACCTCGCCCGGCACGTGCCGGTGCCGCCGATGGTACGCCAGGCGATCATGTAGCTGCTCATCGACCGCAAACCCAAACTGAAACAAAGTCCACAGCTCATCGCGCTTGGCGATCCGGGCCAGGGCGGCAGTTTCCACTCGGCGCGCCGCTTCACGCGCGAGCTCAAAGCCGGCCCAGGCCGCCGTGCGAGGGACGAGACGGGCGAACAGATCGCCGCCGCCCTCCGCATCGATCAGATCCGTCTGCCACCAGCCCAGCCGCCTAGGTTCGCCTGCGGCCTCGCCTGCCCAGGCTACGGAGAGCTGGAGGGCAAGGATGTCGTCGAGCTGTGAGGGATCGAGTGGTTGGGGCATCGTGGCAACGTTGGCGCCCGGTCGAACGCCGATCGCTGCGCCGGAGAGTAACACCGCCCGGCGGCGGGACGATTGCGAAAACGCGCCTACAAACCCAGCTGGTCTGCAATCAGGCGGACGTTCTGGTTGACGTAAAATGAGTCAGGCTCGTGCTTGGCGGCGCGCACACGGATTTCGAAATCGGGGACTCGAGCATTCCCAGCGTCGAACAAGATCAAGCCAATGCCGAATATCACGCACAGGGCGTCAAGCCGGCCGATGTCTTCGGGCTGTGCGCTTTTGGGAACGACAAGGTAGGAGCGATGGGCGAACAGCTTGTACGCGCACGCCTGGCCGAAGGCGGTGATGAGCTGCCCCGTATCGGTCTTTATCTCGGCTACAATTACCTCTAGCGGCATCTTCACGATGTCGCTTTCGCGCGCCCTGAAGATCCCGAAGACGTCCGGGGTGCCCCATTTTGACCCGAAGCGATTGCCCCCGAGCGGCATCGCGAACGTGCACTCCTCGAGCCCACGGACGAGGTACTCGGCGAACGGCTCGTAGAAATCAGCTTCGCGGGGCGTGTCAGCGGAGACGAAGGCTTCTGTCACGGCCACGTTGACTTCAGCCGTTGGGGGCGGCGCCTCGACTTGGAATCGCTTCAATCTGAACAGGCCGCGCGAGGGCTTGTAGATTTCGTCTGGGTACTGCGCGTCCAGATTCCAGACGTTCCCCGTTACTGTTCCGTAAGGGTCTTCAGGAAAAAGCTCCTGCAGTTTGGCCACCAGGTCGGAGAAGCGAACGCCGGCTGGCGTGGCGCTCAGAATCTCCTTCGCGTGCAAGGTAAGGCGCTCTTTTTTGGTTATCGTCATGCGTTCCGTTCCCGACCACCCAAGCCAGCGCTGGTCCCGACGAGGGCTTGAGCTCCTTGGTGGTCCGTGGCGTTACCGGGCGAAGGTGGGTTCACCCGAACCTTTCACGATGGCCGAGGGTCCGCCGAAACTCAAGGAGTGACAGGGAGCGCCAGCGCATGCTGGACGCGATCGACCGCTTCGCGGAGACAGACACGCGTGACGAGCTGGGGCTCGGGAGCATCCGGGACGGTCTTTCCGACCTGTTTTTTCCCGGGACCAACACGATCCAGACGCGCGCGCGCTACTTCCTGTTCGTGCCCTGGATCTATCGCGCCGTCGAAACGGGGAAATTCAGCGCGGAGAGCCCGGCCGCGTGGGCGCGCCGAGATGAGCTGGCTCTGTGTGACGCGCTCTGCCGTTCGGAGGACCAGGAAGGTGTGATTGGCGCGCGGGCCCGAGGTGGCCTGAAACGGCTGCCAAACAACATCTATTGGTTGGGCCTCAGCAAGTGGGGCATCCGTCAGTTCCCGGGCTCGCAAGACGACTACCACCAACGGCTGAAGCGACCCGAGTTGTCGCGCCCCGTGCTCGATGATGATGAGGACGTCGTCGAGGGATCGGGTCGAGCCAGCTGGCATCGGTGCCTACCCGATGCGCCGAAGGACTTACTCAAGACCGTAGACCTCAAGCTGACGCGAGATGAGGCGGTCTACCTTCGCGAGCGGATCTGATCAGGCACACCGTCGGCACTTCGCTTTTGAGTCACCTGGTGAGCGGCGGCTGGAAAATGGCGGGCACCTTACCCTGGCTTCATCCGGCGGTTGCGTCTCTGCCTGCACGCCTTCGCGAGCAGCTTGAGCACGCCAGGCTTTTCTCAGAGACCATGTACGGAGCGGCGCTGCTCTACAACCTGATGCTGACGGAGAGTCTGCCCCCGAGCGATGATCTCGAGGAACGACTGCAGCAACGGCGCGCGGCCATCACGGAATGGTGCACCGAGCTTGCCGCACGGGCCGACGGCATCCAAAATTGGGACCACGGCGGTTTCTGGCAGCTCGCTAAGGGTTCGGCCAACGTCCGAGCATCGACGGAACGCTTCGTCGAGGACTGGTGGAAGCTCACGCCATGGCGAGACCCGCAATTGGCGATGAGCAGCCCCGAGGCTCGCGAGCTGATTCGCGCTCGGGAAGCCGCACTGAAACGCAGTCGCGCGCGGCTCGGGAATCAACGGGCTATCGAGCTTTGGAACGGGGCGGCGGGGCTCTCCCGGTTGAGCTACCGCTGGGCCGTGACCACCAGGATGGTGAACGACATTCACGCGGGTCTCGGGTTGGGAGGTGGCGATGCTCGCGCCGCGTGAACGTCAAACGCTGCTCGCGAGTTTGCGGCCCCCTGAGGGGTACCGGGTCGACAGCGTGGTGGCGACGACCTACACGCTGGATCTGACGGCGCTGCTGGTGGCGCCTTTGGCGTTCTCGCTCCTCGACATGGCCGTGGACGGGGGACACCAACCGAAGGATGGCGACGGCGAGCTCGATCCCTACGCACTGCTCCGCGCCGCTCGAGATCACGCCGACCGAATGGCGGTGTTCTGCGATGCGACGCGGATCGCGACACCGGCGAAGTATCGGCCACTCTTCACCCACCTGGAGAAGTGCGTCGTACAGGTTTGTGCGCCGCACGAGCAAGGGGTGTTCCATCCCAAGGTCTGGGTGCTGAGGTTCGTCAGCGATGACGGGCCGGTTCGTTACCGGCTGCTCTGTTCGAGTCGCAACCTCACCTTCGACCAAAGCTGGGACACCTTGCTGGCGCTCGACGGTGAGCTCACCGACCGAACCAACGCCATTGCAGCGAACCGCCCGCTGAGCGATTTAGTCGGATTTTTGCGCCAGCCGGGTCGCGTCGATACCTGGTGGCTGACGAAGTCGGGCTTGGCAAGACGATGATCGCCAAGGGCCTGATTGCCAAGGCGATTCGGCACCTGCACGGCAAGGTCGACCGCATCGACGTGGTGTACATCTGCTCGAATGGAGACATCGCGCGCCAGAACCTGAACCGGTTGGCGATGAAGGGCGCCCAGTGGATGCCCGCATCGCGATTGACGCTCCTTGCCAAGCAGGCTGCGGAGTTCAAGGAGGTGAACTTCGTGGCCTTCACCCCCAATACGTCGTTCGACGTCGACGGTGGCCTGGGGCACGTCGAAGAGCGCGTCTTGTTGTACCAGTTGTTAGAGTCCGATTGGGAGCTCAACGCGGGTGTGACTGCCATGAACGTTTTCGCCGGGAACGTCGATCCGGTGAGGTTTCGGGGACGGGTCCGGGAGACAACGGTGTCAGACGACGAAGACGATGACGGGCCGTGGGAGCTTCACGTCCAGCGGGCTCGCGACGTTGCGCTTGATGGCGAAGAGCTTGGCAGGCGACCCGATGATCTGGCGGAGAGGTTGGCCGAGCTGGCACTCGGCGCCCCGGGCGTGGTGTTGCTCCGCTCGATACTTCGCGTCGTGAACCTACGACCGGACGCGCTCGGGCGAGAAGGTGGCACGCTCGTGCGCAACGGGGCTGCCGCTGCTGCCTGGAGCTTTCGCACGCTGTTCAACCAACCAGAGGTGGTTGATCTGCTGCGTCAGGAGTACCCGGCCCAGGCCGAGGAGGGTTATTGGCGCAGCGTGCTTCGATACTGCGTGGAGGGCTGTCTTCAGGCTGTCATCGACGAGTACACGCATGTGCTCCGAGATCACTTGGGCTTAACCAGCGGCGCCGAAGCCGAACGCGTTCACGGAATCGCCAAAGAGATCATCGCCTCGCTTTCGCTGCGAACGGCCAATCTCGCCGTCGATGACGTCGGGTTGAGCGCCGCAGGACGAACGCTGCATCCGAAGCCGCGGCGAATGCGTTGTCACTTCGCGCTGCGTTTTGGGGACGAGCGGGACGACGACGGCGAGATTCAGACGCGCAGCGATTCCGTTCGCAAGGCCTTCAATTCGCCGTTCTGGCCGTTCGTGGTCGCGACTACCTCGGTCGGCCAAGAGGGTCTCGACTTCCACACCTACTGCCACGCCGTCGTGCACTGGAATCTGCCGTCAAACCCGGTCGATATGGAGCAACGCGAGGGCCGCGTACACCGTTTCAAAGGCCACGCCGTGCGCAAGAATGTGGCGACAGCGCACTTCACGGAAGCAGTCGCATCGGGCGCAATTGACCCCTGGGAGGCAATGTTCGACGAAGCCGAGCGGCAGCGCCCCGCGGGGTCGAACGACATCATCCCCTATTGGGTCTATACCATCGAAGGTGGCGCCCAGATCGAGCGTCACGTGTTGGCGCACCCGCTTAGCCGGGACACCGTGCGACTCCACGCCCTCCTCAAGTCCCTCACGCTCTATCGAATGGCCTTTGGTCAGGCCCGCCAGGATGATCTCTTGCGCTACTTGCAAGAACACCTGCCCGAGAGCGATTGGGGCCGTATCGCCAAGCTGGCGGCGATCGACATCTCGCCCGCAAAGTTTTCTCCTGACGCTGCCGCCGAATGACCGCTGAAATCGACGCCTCTGTCATTGGCTTCGCCTTGCCAGACGTTGGCTTGCTCGTCCGTGCCCCGTATGTCGATTGGATCGTCGACGGCTTGAAGACGTGGGAGATCCGTACCAAACGCACGCAGAGGCGCGGCCGGATCGGCTTGATTCGTTCGAAGTCGGGCCTCGTCGTTGGCGAAGCGCAACTCGTCGACGTCGTCGGGCCCTTGACGCGAGCGTTGCTCGCCGACAACGCCAAGTTGATGAACGTGAATCGGCGTGATGCCTGGGAACCTGAGGAACCAACGTTCGCGTGGGTGCTTCAAGGCGCGGGACGCTACCGCAAGCCTGTCCCGTACAAGCACCGCTCCGGCGCAGTGATTTGGGCGCGGCTGCCATGAAATGCTGGCAAGCAAACCAAGGGCGAAAGAGCGCCTTCCCATGCCGGCGGTCGTGCTGGTCCGCGGCGCGGGGCGCGTCGCACTCAAGTACGATTTCGGAGCGCTCTGCCGCTGGCCGCGCGAGTGGACGGTCAGTGTGCGTCGCCCGTCGCCCTATCGGGGCCCGACGTTCGGGCTGTTCGATCCGTCATTGGACCTGCGTGGCGCAGCAGTCGAAGGGCTGGCGCCGGACTTCGTCTTCGGGCCCTATCGCGAGAGTAACGCTGAATTTAGCTGCGAAGTCGACGATGAATGGGACGTCGCGACGTTGATGCGGCTCGTCTTTCGCGAGGCGTGAGCCGCATCAGGCAGTCCAAGGACCCTG
>Ga0163144_10016261_pt1 | contig 15252 bp, 31 predicted proteins | sample OliLak19BULKMAT1_FD_123175 | JGI IMG/M metagenome (GOLD analysis project Ga0163144, IMG submission 123175) | Freshwater microbial mat bacterial communities from Lake Vanda, McMurdo Dry Valleys, Antarctica - Oligotrophic Lake LV.19.BULKMAT1 | ecosystem: Environmental > Aquatic > Freshwater >... | reverse complement strand
GAGTAAGAGTATATCTGGCTTTTGGATGATTGCTTGCCCTAAGAGGAGTCTAGCTTGTTGTCCACCCGATAGCTCTTTAATTTTTTTTGTGACTGGAACATTCAGCGAAACTTCCTTCATGATCTGTTCTATTTTCTGAGGCATTTTGTGATCTTTTTCGGGAAATGCTGTCGCGAAATATTCAGTAACAGTTAGGTCGTACATATCTCTAGGAATCACTTGTTTTGCGGTCGCAATAGTTTTTCCTTGGAGTACGTTTACTTTCCCTTTTTGTGGTTTAAGATCTCACGTAATCAATTTGAAAATCGTAGATTTTCCTGCGCCGTTTTGTCACATCATAGTTATTTTTGTATGTTCACGAACAGTGAAACTCGCATCCTTAAGAAGCTCTTTCTTTTCATCATAAACAAATGTTACCTCATCAAATCTGAGGATTACCGGGTTTGTACTTCAGTCCATTGAACGATATTACACAAATTAAATATTTCCTATAGTCGATTTTCCTTGCGCTTTAATATGGCCCTTGATACTATTAGCTGAAGTGCTTCACTCCAACGGTGAGGAAGGGATTCGAACCCTTGGTACAGTTGCCCGTACACTCGCGTTCCGGGCGAGCACCTTCAACCGCTCGGTCACCTCACCACAATATAAGGAGGTTAGTGTGTACGTATTTATGGCTTATTTGCAATTGATAAGAATGTATGCTGTTATTGTTACTAACAAAAAATCGCTCAGACGAGCGATTTTTATATGAAACGGAAAATATATTCTACTTATTTCTTGCTTGCCCCTAGAACATTAGCTACATCTGATGTAGCATTATCAACAACCTTTGCAGTTTCTTCTACTGACACACCGAATTTCCGACGCATCTCGTTTTTAATGTATCAATACTCATCTATCATATCTACACAATCATTACCTACAGCATCTTTTACCGCAATTTTCTTTCCATCTTTTCGATTTTCTGCTACTACATTTGTATGCACATGGCCACTAAACCTATCTCCATACTCTTTTCCTCACGATGTAACAACTCAGTCGTAGTAAAATACCATATATCCTATTCTATTATGCAACGATTTTCCTACAAATACAATCATTTTTTCATTGCGATATGAATCGTCCACATAGATGCCTAGATCTCTAAAAAATTCTTTAAGATCTGTTAAAGCAACTTGTTGCTCCATAGTGGTTTCAACATCATGTTGATCGTAATGTCTAATGAGCTCATCACCTATAAGTTTTGTAATCATAGATAGTAAATTAAATATAAAGTACTTTTATTATAATCACAATAATATATTTGTCAATAGTTATGATATCTTTTATAATCTTGCAAGTAAGGCTCTTTATCCTTGCATTCTTCCAAAAGATAACTATATAGTCGCTCACGTGCCCGGAAAGGCAAGTTTTTTGTTTGTTTTCTTCCGGGGATTAGCTCAGATGGCTAGAGCGCCTGGTTTGGGACCAGGAGGTCGCGAGTTCGAGTCCCGCATCCCCGAAGTTGTTAAATTATTAACTTACATGCAGGAGCGACGTGTGTCGTGAGTGAGCTCCTTGAGCGTAGCGAACTTGACCGAGTCTTGTATACACGAGAGACGTAACTTGTAATAATTTAAAACGCCAGAGTAGCTCAGGGGTAGAGCAGGGGCCTGAAAAGCCCTGTGTCGGTGGTTCAAATCCGCCTTCTGGCACCATGTATTATTAAAATATTCTCTATGTCTATGGGCGTGTAGCTCAGCTGGTTAGAGCGCGTCTCTGATAAGGACGAGGTCGATGGTTCGAGTCCATCCATGCCCACCATATAGACAAAGAGAATGATAGACAAGTGAACTTGCTTTTCACCCTATCTTATATAAGGTACAAAGCATTGTTAATGAGAGGAGGTATAAACCCCGTCTCTTCATATCAATTGGAAACATCAAAACTAAACGCATAAATAAAATGTCAGATCGGCAAAAGTCCTTATATTATCCAATATCGAGGAGACTCTGTCAATCACCAACGCAGTTTCGAGGAGTGTCTACAAGACACGGAAAAAGTCTTGTATTCGCTTCTCACATTGCTATATATACGCAACTTCTTTTATTTTTGATTGTCTAAAAAAATGACGAAAGTTCACGTAAACGTAGGTACAATCGGACACGTTGACCATGGTAAGACTACCACAACAACTGCTATTGTACAAGTTTTGGCTACTAAAGGATTGGCTAAGCCACTAAATTTCGGTGATATTGATAAAGCTCCTGAAGAAAGAGAGAGAGGTATTACTATTAATACTGCTCACGTTGAGTATGAATCTGAAACTAGACATTACGCACATATCGACTGTCCTGGACACGCGGATTATGTAAAAAACATGATCGTTGGTGCAGCTCAGATGGATGGTGCTATTCTCGTAGTATCTGCTCCAGACGGACCTATGCCTCAAACAAGAGAGCATATCCTTCTCGCTAAGCAAGTTAACGTACCTAAGGTGCTCGTTTTCTTGAACAAGTGTGATATGGTTGACGATGCAGAAATGCTAGAACTAGTTGAAGAAGAAATTAGAGATCTATTGAACCAGTACGAGTTCCCTGGTGCTGATACTCCTATTATTAGAGGATCTGCACTTAAAGCTCTTGAAAATCCAACTGATGAAGCTGGAGACGCTGCTTGTATTTGGACTCTTCTTAAGACATTGGACGAATTCGTTCCAGTTCCAGTAAGAGAAACAGACAAGCCATTCTTGATGCCAGTAGAAGATGTGTTCTCTATCAAAGGTAGAGGTACTGTAGTAACAGGAAGAATTGAAACAGGAACTATTAAGATCGGTGATGAAGTTGAGATGATTGGTCTTACAGAAGAGCTTCCAAAGAAAACTACAATTACTGGAGTAGAAATGTTCCACAAGATGTTCGAGAAAGGTGAAGCAGGAATGAACTGCGGACTTCTTCTTAGAGGTATTGAAAAGGATCAAGTACAAAGAGGGCAGGTATTGGCAGCGCCAGGAACTGTTACTCCACATGCACAATTCGAAGCTGAAATATACGTATTGAAGAAGGAAGAAGGTGGAAGACATACACCATTCATGTCAGGATATAAGCCTCAGTTCTTCTTTAGAACAACTGACGTTACAGGAACCGTAACTCTTCCTGCAGGAACAGAAATGATCATCCCTGGAGACAACGCTAAGATTGTTGTAGAACTTATCTACAAAGTAGCGATGACTGAAGGTTTGAGATTTGCTATCCGTGAAGGTGGTAGAACAGTTGGAGCTGGAGTAGTTACTAAGGTTCTTAAATAATTCAAACACGCTATCTAACGTAGTTACATAAGACAATACAAGATTAGGTTTCTTTTATCTGTGCTTACGAGATTTTTGGTATGGCTGTAAAGACGAAGGCAAAAGCAACTCCCAAACTTAGAATAAAATTGAAGAGTTACGATCTTAAAATGCTCGAAAACTCTATCACTAAAATTCTTGGGTTGTTGATAAAATCTGGTGCGACTGTAAAAGGTCCTATTCCATTGCCGAAAAAAACAAAGAAATATACTGTTCTTAAGGCTCACTTCGTCTACAAAGACGCAAGAGAGCAGTTTGAAAGAATCACCTACACAAGACTTGTGGATGTGGTAGAGACAGGAAGTAAAACTGTTGAATACCTACAAAACCTTTCAATCCCAGTTGGTGTGTCTGTAGAGGTAAGAGTGTATTAAGTCAATAGTCATCCCTCCCAGCATTGGGGCTCTGACAAAAAATCTTTATTATATTGTAGATTAAGATGCTTACAACAAAAGGTGCCATAATTGGCCAGAAGCAAGAAATGACAAGACTATGGGTTGGAGATAAAATGCTTCCCGTAACTATTGTTAAGCTTATGGATCAAGAAGTGGTTGCTTACAAAACGATTGAGAAAGACGGATATAGCGCTGTTGTGATTGGTACTGAACGTACCAACTCTGACAAAGCAAAAGGACCAAAGGTTTCATACCGCCATATGAGCGAGTTCCATGTGGACCCATCATTTGCAGATGCAAATCCTGTAGGGACTGTGCTCAATCTTTCTACACTAGAAGGAGTAGAGATCATTCGTGTAACAGGAATATCTAAAGGTAAAGGTTTCCAGTGAGTAATGAAGAGACATAACTTTAGAGGAGGAGAAAGAACACACGGTTCTAAGTTTCACAGAGCTGGAGGATCGACAGGTAATAGAAAACCAAGAAGAACTCATAGAGGTCATCCAATGGCTGGACATATGGGTACTGATACTACTACCTTAAAATCAGTTCCAGTAGTTGGAAAGTTCACTCACGAAGGTGATCAACTCATTGCTCTCAAAGGATCAATTCCTGGAGGACGCAATGGATATATTCAGTTAGTTATTATGTAATATAGATTTTATATTTGTCTGGAGTACTGCGCTATGGGATACACTATGAAAATGGTAGATATGAAATGAAAAGTGTTGGCTGACACAGCATTGTCACAAGATCTTTTTGACGATGCACATATCAATGAAGGTCTTATCCACGAATATGTGGTAATGTATCTTGCAAACCAACGCCAATCTAATGCTCATACTAAGACCAGAGGAGAGGTACAAAACTCAGGTAAAAAATTATACAAGCAAAAGGGAACTGGTCGCGCAAGAGTAGGTGACGCAGGTTCTCCGATTAGAAGAAAGTGATGAGTAACATTCGGTCCAAGTAATGAAGTTAACTGGTCGAAAGCTATGCCTCAGAAAATGAGAAACAAAGCGTTACTTGGAGCTCTCACCTTAAAAGCAAAAAGCGAACAACTGATAGGGTTGCAAGCATATGATAGCAAAGAAGGTAAGACCAAAGAAACTGCAACGATGTTAAAAAATATAGGTACAGCTAGCAAGAAAACATTATTGATCTTGCCAGAGCATAACACTATGGTTGAGAGATCGTTGAAAAATATTGAAAAAGTAAATTACACTACTGCAAGTGAAGTGAACGCATACGATGTAATGTCACACAAACAAGTTGTTTTCGTGGCTTCTGCATTGGAAGCGCTCGAACAACGCGTTTTACCTAAATAAAGTTAGAAAATCCGATGAGAGTACAACATGCAATGTTGCAGAATAGAGCAAAGAAGTCGACCAAGACAAATGTTTTGGGGAAGATGCATGCGCTCGAATTAATCGGCACACCTTTGATTACAGAAAAAGCATATAAACAAGTAGAAAAAATGAACATCTACCGGTTCCGTATAGATAAGGCTGCAAACAAGAATGATGTAAAGGCAGCACTTCAAACTATCTACAAAGTTGAACCATTATCTGTTCGTGTGATCAATGTAGTATCAAAAGGTAGATTAAACAGAAAGCTCGTAAGAAGAGCATACAAGAAAGCAATTGTTACGTTAAAAAAGGGAGATAAGATTGAACTATCGGCAGTATAAGAAGAAAGTGAGGAAATAAAGAAATGGAGAAGCAAGGAAGTGATAAAATGAAAACTGATTTTATTTAACCGTACCACTCTAAAGCACAATGGCACTCAAGACCTACAAGCCGTACACTCCCTCAAGACGTTTCATGACGACGGAAGACTTTTCTGATATTACAACTGATCAGCCATACAAACCTTTGACTAAGTTTATTAGATCTCAGGCTGGAAGAAATAATACAGGACAAGTTACTGTAAGACATAGAGGAGGAGGTCACAAAAGACGTTATAGAATGGTTGACTTCAAGGGTTGGGATAAAGCAAATATTCCAGCAACTGTTAAAACTGTTGAATACGATCCACATAGAAATGCAAGAATTGTATTGTTGCAATTCATTGATGGAGAGAAAAGATATGCTCTTGGATGGAAAGGTGTTGCAGTGGGTGATAGTGTTATGTGTGGAGATCAAGCAAAACTAACTCCAGGAAATAGAAAACAACTCAAAGATATACCAGACGGATTTACTGTTTACAATCTCGAAGTAACTCCTCAAACAAAAGGAAAACTTATCAGAGGTGCTGGAGCAAGCGCTGCAGTAACTGGTAGAGATGACGAACAAGGAATAGTATATATCAAACTTCCTTCTAGTGAGGTGAGAAAGTTCCATGCAGAGTGCTGGGCAACAATCGGAATGATCGGTAACGAAGACTTCAAAAATATGGTTATCGGTAAAGCAGGAAGAATGAGATGGATGGGTCGTAGACCAGTAGTAAGAGGTAAGGTGATGAACCCAGTAGACCATCCACATGGAGGAGGTGAAGGATCGACAGACTTGGCTATGAATCCTAAATCGTTCCGTGGTATACCCGTATCTCCTGGATTGAAAACTAGAAAGAGTAAGAAACGATCGGATAAGTTTATTGTTAATAGAAGAAAGTCGAGGTTTAAGTAGTATTTATTATCTTTGTAACATACATAAAGAATGTCTAGATCACTAAAAAAAGGCTTCTGGGTACACCCTAAGTTGCTCAAGAAAATTACTAAGATGAACGCATCTGGTGATAAAAAAATCATTAAGGTTTGGGACAGAGCGTCTCAGATAACGCCTGATATGATTGGATTCACCTTTGCTGTACATAATGGTAAACAATTCGTTAGCGTGTATGTTATGGAAGAGATGATGGGACATAGGTTAGGTGAGTTTGCTCCTACAAGAACATTTAGAGGACATCCATTCTAAAGTTTATAGCATAAAATATAAAGTTAAGAGCCGATAAAAAGATAAATATATTGCTTTATTTGGTAGATAGCTCGGATTAGTATGATTGATAGAAGTATGACAGCTACATTGAAATATGCACTTTCTTCTGAAAAGAAGATGTCATTAGTAGCAAGAATGATTAGATGAAAACAGGTAGTAGAAGTACTTACCTTGTTGAACTATCTACCAAAAAGAGCAGCAAAGATTTTGCTTAAAGTAGTGAAATCTGCTAGTGCAAATGCAAAAAACAATATGAACATTGCGCCTAGTACATTATACGTTAAGGAGGTCTTGGTAAGCGCCGGACCTAAAATCAAAAGAGTAAGATCAGTAGGTAGATCAAGAATGCACGGATATGTTAAGCACAGAGCTTTCGTAAAAGTTACACTTGATGTTAATGAAGGACAAGCGATTGCTCCAATGCCTGTAGCACAAGTAGAAGGTGCAGAAGCTCCGGTAGCAAAAACCACCACAACAACTACTACAACAACAGATACTATAAAGAAAACAGCAACAATAAAATCTAATTCTGCAGTTCCAGTAAAAATGGCTGCACCTAAGAAGCCTACCACAACCGCAAAGCCAACTATTAGAAAAGCTGCAAGTAGAGGTGCATAATAGATATCATAAATTCCTTCTTTATATTTGTTTGGTTTAACTTATGGGACAGAAAGTAGATCCAAGAGGTCATAGAATGGGTACGTTTAAGAAACGACCTAGCGAGTGGTTCGTAACTACTCAGCAACAAGGTGCTGATTTTTTCGTTGAAGATATCAAAATCAGAGAGCTTGTTGAAAAATTCTATTTCAGAATTGGTATCAGTAAAGTAGTCATCAGAAAGACCGAGAAGGAAGGTGAGGTATTGTTATTTACCGCTAAGCCTGCATCTATTCTTGGTAAAGATGGAGAGACTCTCGCAAAATTCGAGAAGAAACTACATGCAATAACAGGAAGAACATTTAAGGTTACGGTCAAAGATATCAAAGTTCCAGAACTCTCAGCTAAGATTATGAGTGAGTTCATGGCTGTACAATTGGAAAGTAGAATGCCATATAGAAGAGTAGCAAAAAGCGTTCTCCAAAAAATAATGGAAAAGGGAGCGATCGGAGTTAAGGTTCAAGTTGGAGGAAGATTGGGTGGTGCTGATATCTCTAGAAGTGAGAAGTTCAGTGACGGCAGAATCCCGCTTCAGACAATGAGAGCCGATATCGATTATCACTATACAACTGCGTTGACGAAATATGGAATATTAGGAATCAAGGTTTGGATCTGTAACGGAGAAAATACCCAGATATCTAAGAAACAAGTTGCACTAGATAAAGTATTAAGCTAAGGGTTATCTTTATATTACAACTAGGTACATACGATGGTATTATTGGCTCCCAATTCGTGGAAGTTTAGAAAGCAATTCAGAGGTAGACTGACCGGTAAGGCGTCTACAGGTAATTATGTTGCATTCGGTGACTACGGTCTCAAAGCAATAACTTCTGGATATTTGACTAATAGACAGATCGAATCGGCTAGAAAGGTAATCGTAAGAGTTACTAGAAAGTTCGGAAGAATATGGTTGAGAGTGTTCCCTGATCTCCCATTTACCAAGAAAGGATTGGAAATGCCGATGGGTTCGGGTAAAGGAGATGTGGATACATACAGAACAAGAATCAAGCCAGGTAGAGTTCTCTTCGAGATTAGTGGTGTAGATAAAGCAGCAGCCGCAGCAATCTTCAAAGAGGCTGGATACAAACTACCAGTGAAGACAGTGATGGTTGAAAGAGGAGAGATCAAATAATCAAATATTTATTTACTATATTGGCAGTACACAATCATGGCTAAGAAAGTTACAAATAATCTTCAAATGAAAGACCTTTTGGGAAAATCTCTCAAGGATCTTGTGAAGCTTAGAACTTCACTCAAACAAGAGATGTATGAAAATACTATCAAAAACTCTTTGAGATCATTGAATAAAACTCATTTGATAACCTTAGCTAGAAAAAATATTGCTAGAGTACAGACAGCTATGCATCAAAAGATTGAACAAAATGTTCTTACAAAATCTATGGAGAAGGTTGAAAAAGTTGAAAAGAAGGTAGTCAAAAAAGCAGTATAAAAAACTTTATTTATTAGGTATATTTGACGAAGATGGTAATGATTGGTGAGAAGAATATTAAAGAAATGACAGGTTTGGTCGTAAGCAACAAAGGCGATAAGACTATTACAGTTTCTGTTGATAGAGTAAAAACTCATCCTTTGTACAAAAAGAGATATACCGTCTCGAAAAAGTACTACGCTCATGATGCTGAAAATACTGCCAATGTTGGTGATAAAGTAAGAATCAGAGAGAGTAGACCTCTAAGTAAGATGAAGAGATGGGTGCTTGTTGATATTGTTGAGAAAGGAATAGAATAATTCATAAACACTTTATTATTATAGTATAAGTACCAAAATGATCGCACAAGAGTCAAACGTAATTGTAGCTGATAACACAGGAGCTAAAACCGCACAGGTTATTAGAGTCTTGGGTTGATCTACAGTAAAGGTTGCAACCGTTGGAGACATCGTAGTAGTTGCGATCAAAAACGCTTCTCCTACAGGACAGATTGAATCTGCTTCTGTACAGTGGGGAGTAGTAGTTAGAACAAAGAAAGAGCTTAGAAGATCAGATGGTAGTTGTGTTCGTTTCGAGGACAACGCTATAGCAATCATCGGTAAAAACAAAGAGCCAATCGGGAAGAGAATATTTGGACCAGTCGCAAAAGAGCTCAGAGACAAAGGATTCAAAAAAGTTGCTACCATTGCTGAAGAGATTGTGTAACAAATTGTTTTCACAAATTGAGTTAGTAAATTATACAGAAAATATCTTTCTAGTTATATAAATTACATAAGTATCATGAAGAAAATCCAAAAAGGTGATGCAGTAGTTGTAAGGGCTGGAAAGTTCAAAGGAACTCAGTCTACAGTTGTTGCTGTTGCCGGCGAAAGAGTTGTTGTGAAAGGTGTAAATACGGTTAAAAAAGCCGTTAAAGGAAAAGGATTCGTTGAAAAAGACGCTCCTATTCACGTTTCCAACGTAATGCTTTTTGATGCTAAAGGGAAGAAAGCTTCTCCTGCAGGAGTTAGAAAAGAAAACGGAAAAAATGTAAGATTCTACAAGAAGGGTAACGAACTCGTAAACAAAGCGCAATAATACAATTAAATATTTACTTATTTATGTGAAGCTTCTATGTCATTACATCAAACATTTAACAAGACCACCAAGGCAACACTCCAGAAACAGTTGGGTAAGAAAAACATCCATGAAGTTCCTGTTGTGCAAAAAGTTGTGGTTGCTATGGGTATTGGATCGTTGGCTACTAGAAAAGGAGTCAAAGAGTTTGTTGATCTTGAACAAAATATGGAGGCCATTACTGGTCAGAAGGCTCAAATGATACATTCTAGAAAAGATATATCAAACTTTAAGTTGAGATCTGGAATGCCTTCTATGCTTAGAACAACACTTAGAGGAGCTAAGGCACATGATTTCATCGAAAGAATGACCACATTGGTCTTTCCTAGAGTGAGAGACTTCACCGGCGTATCAGGAAGAAAATTTGATGGGAAAGGAAATTATAGCATCGGATTCAAGACACAAAGTGTATTCGCAGAAATCAAACCAGAAGAAGTTAAAACGCCAATGGGCGTGCAAGTCACAATAGTAACAAGCGCAGATACCAACGAAGATGCAAAGGCACTTCTTCAATCTCTTGGAATCATCTTTGAAAACTTACAAGCAAAAGAATAGTCTTTACACTTATTATGATCAGCAGATGGCTAGAAAAGCACTTATTGTAAAACAAGAAAAGCTCGCAAAGCGTAGACAACACATCTACGAGATGCAAAAAGAAGCTAAAGCAAAAGGAGTAGCGTTTGTTCCACCTAAAGACTGGAGGCCTACTAAATTTTACAATAGATGCGGTACGTCTGGGAAAGTTAGATCATACATGAGAGACTTCGGTGTTAGTAGACAAGCATTTAGAAGATATGCGAGAGAAGGAATTGTAATGGGAATTAGAAAATCAAGTCGGTAGAAAGGGAAAAGTGGAAGGTGGAAAATGGAAAGTGGAATATGAGGCGCTATTTATTCTCAACTTTCCACTCTCAACTCTCAACAAATCTATTAGTTACTTTATTATTCGTACAGTCCAAAGAAAATGTCATTAGTTAATGCTCCAATTCATGATTTGTTGATCAGAATCAAAAACGCTTACATGGCGAGAAGATCAACAACTGAAAATGTCGTATATTCGAAATTCAAGACACAAGTCTTGGATCTCCTCATAAAATATAAATTCGTTGAGAGTTATACGATCAAAGAGGATGGACCAAAGAGGTTTATCGACGTGCAATTGCGCGTAACAGGAAACATGAAAGAAGATGTTCCTGTGATCAACTTCTACTCGAAACCTTCTAGAAGATGGTATATTGGTCGAAAAGAGATCAAGCCAGTTGCTGGAGGTAGAGGTATCGGTATCTTGTCAACAAATCAAGGATTGATGGCTAGCCACGAAGCACATAAGAAACAACTCTGAGGAGAACTGATCGCTGAGATTTACTAAAAGAGATTGTTTACGACAAATTATATATTCTTTACCTTATCTACCCGCTCACTACACAATGTCTAGAATTTGAAAACTTCCAATTGTAATCCCAACGGGTGTAACGATAACGCTACAAGACGGTGTTGTTGCTGTGAAAGGACCTAAAGGTTCACTACAACAGACGCTTCCGCATGGGGTGATCGTAGATATTAAAGACGGAAGCGTAGAGGTGTCGGTTAGTACTTCAGAACATAACAACCTGTGGGGATTAGTTAGAACGCTTATCAATAATATGGTTGTAGGAGTTACTACAGGATATGAAAAAAAACTTCACGTTATCGGAGTAGGGTATGCTGCAAAAGCGCAAGGTAAAAATCTTGTACTTAGCCTTGGATATTCTCACCCAGTTAACCATGCTTTGCCAGAAGGTATTACCGCAAGCATTGAAAAGGATCCAAAAGGTAGCGATATAGTTACATTACAAGGAATTGATAAACAACTATTGGGTGAACATGCAGCAAGAATTAGAAGCTACAGAAAACCTGAGCCATATAAAGGTAAAGGGGTTAGATATGTAGGAGAGTACATCAAGATGAAGGCTGGTAAGACAGCAGCAGGTAAATAGCCATTATAGTTCTACTTATTATTCTTAAATCTCAAATGAAAACACTAGCAAATCATTCTCGTGCAAAACAGGCAAATCGTGCTGCGAGAAAGCACAGAACTAATACTATCGTCAAGGCTACAACAACTAGACCTAGATTGATCGTAAATAGATCTAATAAGTATATCTATGCACAAATTATAGATAGAGAGGGAAATGTAGTAGCTTCTACACATGATCATTCGATGAAAGCTGGAACAAAATCTGAAAGAGCGTTCCAAGTAGGAGAAGCAATTGCAAAAGCAGCTCAAGAAAGCAAAATAGAAGAAGTGGTATTTGATAGAAATGGATTTCTCTACCATGGAAGAGTAAAACAAGTTGCTGAAGGAGCAAGAGCAGGAGGATTAAAATTCTAATATATTATTTATTTTTTGTTTGTACTATAGCTACATGTCTAAAGGTAAAAGAAAAGATGATAGACTCGAAAAGAAACCTCAGAAAGAATTTGAAGAGGTGCTTCTCGAAGTAAGAAGAGTAACGAGAGTTACTACAGGTGGAAGACAGCTATCATTCAGAGCTATCATTTTGGTGGGTAATAAAAAAGGCAAGATCGGCGTAGGAATGTCCAAAGGGTCAGACGTATCGATTGCTGTTAGCAAGGCTACTCACGATGCTTATAAGCACGTGGTAACAGTGCCAATTACTGAACAAGGAAGCGTTCCTTACGAGACAGTTCGTAAATACAAATGAGCGGTTGTTAAACTCTTACCTGCAGCAAATGGTACAGGTCTCAAAGCTGGATCGTCAGTGAGAACGGTACTTGCATTGGCTGGATACAACAATATGCTTTCTAAGATTATGGGAACCAACAATAAACTAAATAATGCGGTTGCTGCAATTCATGCTCTAGAATACTTCAAAGACGGCAAGAATCCAAAGAAAAAAGTTGTTGCTAAGGTAACAGAGACGCCCAAAACAGACGCACCAAAAGCAGAAGCACCAAAGGCAGAAGCGTCAAAACCTGAAGCAACTCAAGAACAGGCAGCACAGGAATAATTAAGAAATAATATTATTTTGTTTGTTATACTATTACGCAGATGATGTTACATGAACTAAGTAAAACCCCGGGAAGTGTGGGAAGAACCAAGAGAGTAGGAAGAGGTAATGGTTCTGGACGCGGTAACTACTGTGGAAAAGGAATGAAAGGACAGAAGGCTAGATCAGGATGACATAGACCTGCATGGTTTGAGGGTGGACAAACTCCACTTCAGATGAGACTTCCTAAGTTGAGAGGATTCAAAAGATACTTCAAGTTTTTGAAGCATTATGAAGCAGTAAACCTTGGACACCTCGAAGCTGATGAGAGAATCAAAGCAGGCGCAACCGTTGATAAAGCTATGTTAGTTCAACACGGATACCTAAGAAAGAGATCGTCGTTCATCAAGATCCTTGGTAGAGGGAAACTAACAAAATCATTGAAATTTACAGATGTAGATGCGGTTTCTGCTTCAGCTCTTACACAGATCGAATCTGCAGGAGGAAGCGTTGCTCGCAATCCAGAAACTATGCAAGAACCTAAACCACATAACAAGAAGCAATAAAGCTTTTACTTTATCGCATAGATTATCTCCACATGCAAGAATTCTTTCAATATATCGGTGACATGCTTGGCAATAAGTCGGTAAGAAAAAAGATCTTATGGACCCTTTGACTATTGGCAGTGTATAGATTTCTTGTATATATTCCTGTGCCGTTCGTAGATATCACTGCTTGGGCAACCAGCACCATCCAATCTGGAGGAGGGTTGGAGTATTTTGCAATGCTTTTGGGAGGAACACTCGAACAGTTTTCAATCTTAGCAGTTGGACTTATTCCATATATCAATGCATCTATTATTATGCAGTTATTAACTGCTGTTTTGCCACAACTCGAAGAACTTCAAGAACAAGGAGAACAAGGAACACAAAAAATTCAACAATATACAAGATGGTTAGCATTCCCTCTCGCATTCGTTCAATCGATTGGAATGGTGTACTTCATCAACTACCTATTGGGAGGAGCTGTAATTTCAACAGATATCACAACGGTATTGCTTACTGCTTTCGCTCTTTCTGTAGGAAGTATTATGTTGGTTTAGATCGGTGAAATGATTACTGAAAAAGGTATCTCAAACGGTATCTCAATTCTGATCTTCGCATCTATTATTGCAGGAATTACCTCGCAAACATATAACTTCGTTAGCACTTCTGGTACAGATCTTTTGAGTGTAGTAATCTTTATGCTCGTAATAGTCTTAATATTGGTGGTGCTTTCGGTTTTGCTGGTGAAAACAAGAAAAGATATCCCAATTGTTTATGCTAGACAGGGTAAAGTAGAGGAGACAGCAAGTTTGCCAATCCCGCTCAACCCAGTAGGAATGATTCCTATTATCTTCGCTGTTGCGTTCGCTACTTTCCCTTACTTATTGTCACAGATTATTGTAAATACAGGAAGCCAAAACGTAATGATGCAAAATATTGCTAGGTGGATCGAGATTAACTTCAATATCTACGCACAGCAACCTGGACCTATCGCAATCATTGTTTACTTCTGATTGATCGTAGCGTTCACCTTCTTTTATGCTATGATTACCTTCAACCCCGAAAGAATTGCTGATAATATCCAAAAGAGAGGAGGATTTATCCCTGGTATAAGACCAGGAGAAGAGACTGCTGCTTACATAAGCAACATCCTCAATCACCTTTGTTTGTGGGGAGGAATGGGTCTTGGATTCATTGGAATTTATAGTTATGTATTAAGTTATATCCCATTTGTACAACAGGCTGCGCAAAATATAGGATCTATCCCTGTGATTGTAAGTGGAGCTGGAGTAGTGATTATTGTAGGTGTAGTACAAGAGCTTATCAATAAGATCAATGCAGAACTTTTGATGGAAAGATACGACAGAATGTAGACTATTATAAGTCATTTTCTTATACAAAAATCGCCCACTAAAGGCGATTTTTTGTTATACAGAAGAGCTCTATATTATTGGTCAGGCATATTATTGTGTACACATTTCGTAGAGTTCTTTATAGTCCTTTACGGTTTTATCCCATATAAACTCTTTGCGAGGAATTGTATGTCGTTGTTCGTTTTTAACCTTAGTAACCGCCTCAGCGATAGAGTTAGGAGAGAGGCTACGCAAGAAGATTACTCTCCCAGAGACCACTTCAGGTAAAGCGCCATTGCGTGTGACAATTAACGGTCTATATAACTGGCTGACCTCTGCTGCTACTAAACCGAACCCATCACTGATTGAGGGGACTATCACAAAGTCTGCGAGGTAGACGAGATTTACTAAGTCTGTTTGCTGGAGTCCATGAAGTAGTATAACACGATCTTCTAAGCCAAGCTTCTTGATAAGTCTATAGAT
>Ga0163144_10016260_pt1 | contig 15252 bp, 13 predicted proteins | sample OliLak19BULKMAT1_FD_123175 | JGI IMG/M metagenome (GOLD analysis project Ga0163144, IMG submission 123175) | Freshwater microbial mat bacterial communities from Lake Vanda, McMurdo Dry Valleys, Antarctica - Oligotrophic Lake LV.19.BULKMAT1 | ecosystem: Environmental > Aquatic > Freshwater >... | reverse complement strand
TGGTTGCACTAGGGGCAATCACCCCATGAACAGGGGTCGTCGCTCCTGGTTGAGGCACATCACTTCCTAACGCGGGTGCCACTGCTGCATCTTGACTGACCTGTACAGGAATATCCACACGCGATTGTGGAGCATTTTCTTCAGACGATTCTCCATCCCCTTCACGAGGCGCATCCTGACCGAACGATGATTCCTGAGATTCATCCATAGAGTTTATGGTCAATTCTATAGGCTCTAAGGAGAAATCTGTTTTGGAGGTGGTCTTTTCTGTACTAGCCTGCTTTTCTGAAAACTGCTTAATTAACGCGGCAACATCTTCAGGAATAGGCTCACCCTCAACAAGCGTAGGACTTCCTTCCTGCGGATTCTGCAAACCCCTGCGCGTAAGTTCACCCTGAAGCGGGTCTAACGCCATTGCACCCAACGGTCTAGAGGTTCTTTGATCCGTAGTTTGATCAGCATCCTCTGGAGCAGTTCCCTGTGGTTCCTGAATTGATAAATAAACAGGAGTAGCCCCCATAAGCGCTTCTTCCTGAACGGCGAGAGGTGCCTCTTTAAGAGACTGCTGAACAAGATCATCTAAGGCAGCATCCCTTGGAACGGTTCCCTGTGGTGGCTGAATTGACAAATAGACAGGATTCATCGGATGAGTCGATTCTTCCTGAACGGCTGGAGCGTCATCACTCCCCGTCTCCTTCGCTAAACCATCGAGGGCAATGTCCTCTATAGGCTGTTGAAACAGCTCTAGCGAAGAAGTAAGCTCTTGAGGGGGAACGGTGGTTTCAAGTTCTAGTGAGAGTTGCTCGACGGTATCTCTCAACGCATTATCTTTTTCAGATTGAACTGCTTGTTTCTCATTAGATGATTGAGGCGCAGGAACTGATTCCTGCCGCGTCTGTGCTTGTTTAAGGTTCTTTTCAAACTGCTTCGCTATCTCTGGAGAGGCATCCTGTTTTTTAACAGGAGATATTAGAGGATTCTCTTTAAGCATAGACAGTGACGCAATGGTATTTATAATCTTTGGCATAGGCAGGGGCAACCTTTGTAAGTGATCTTTGATAAATGTGCTTAACGGCTACGACGACTGAATTGCTGTAAACCCAGCTCATCCATTTCAGTAGCCTCTTTATGAGCAATGATGTGTTTGAAGACTTTGGCCTGTTTTTCTTTTAGCTTTTCCAAAGACTTCGATTCGATCTTGGCTATCTTAAACATACGACGCGCTTGTGCGACATGGTTTTCTTGAACGCGAATTTGCTGCTGAAGCTGCGCTTCGAAATCTCGCTGCTTTTGAATGTAGAACGGAAAATGCATAGCGTAGGTGTAATCCACTTGCTCATCGTTATGAAAAGAGGCAAATAGCTCTTCTACATGGAGACGCGATGTGTCTAACCGCTCGTTGAGGATTCGTAGGGCATGCTCTTCGTTATTCAGTTGTTGTAAGGCTTTCATCGCTACCTGATCTTTTAAATCAAGCACCGATTGCAGCGCGAAGCGGCCATTGGGTCGTGGCATTCGTATAGTGTCCTAAAAAATTAGTGTCTCTCTCTCCATTACTATGACAAATCGGCACATCCCTGCCGTCCGCCAAATGGTGGATTCCCCTCAAGTTCGTTATTCACCCCAAGGTCACGTTTTATCAAAGCAAAAAACGCCCAGACAATTTGTCTGAGCGTTTCTAAACTTTAAGAAGGAAGCGATTTACTCGCTGTGATCTTCATCATGGTCGTGGTCATGGTTCATGTCTTCGGGCATCATGGAGCGGCCGTTATTTTTCATGTACACATCGCTTTGGTTTTGATGTTCCATCATCACCTGCTTATCATGCATCACTTGCGCTTGCTTCATGTGATTTCCCCAAAACGCGCGACTTTGAGTCACTTGCGTAGGAGTCAATATTTTTTCTACCTGAAAGTAGAAATTTACACGTTTTTTCATTAAATCGCGCTTGGCATCGGAAAGTTCATCAATCATGACTGTAATCTTATCTTGACGCAGAGTGCTGGATGCCATGAAATCGTAAAGTTCTTTTTTCATTTTGTCGACATCCATCTCCATGGGAGATGTCTCTTTATCATAGGTCATTTTAAGCGTATTCAAATCGGTACGCTGTTTAGCAGTCAGCTTAAGCTTTTGTTCCCAGTCCATTGCAAGCTGCTTAAAGCCGTGTTCACCTGAATACTGTTCATTCATTGCTCCTGCTTTATTACTATCCGCTTCAGACATTCCAAGAACAGCGCGTCCTGTCCCTGTAACAACACCGCCTGCTGCTTTACCAACACCCACAACACCGCCCCCACCAGCTTTGGATGTTCCAACAGTGGAATCTTTCGCATAGTTACCCGTTGCTTTTGCGGTGTCGCTTGTACCGTTAAACAAACGGCCTAAAAAGTTCTGCTTCTTCGGCGTTAGAGGCTCAGTTCTTTGCATACGAACCGTTGCGGAGGTATCCATCATCTCTTCTGCGTTTGCATTGGACATGCCCATAGTGAGCATCAATGCGGTGAGTAACCCGATAGAAAATAAACGTACGTTAAACATAATGATATATCCTTTCATCTAATTTAAGAAACCTCAAAACCCTACGAAGGTCCGTAAGCTCTCAACACTTTCTCAATAATCTGCGAGGTCGATTTTCCATCAACCATTTCAATAAATTCAATTCTTGTACCCATGGCTTGCAGCTCAGGCGCTTCTGGCAATGTTTCTAATGTGTATTGACCGCCCTTGGTATGAATATCAGGCACAACCGCTTTCAACACATCCATCGGTGTGAGGGCATCAAAAATAGTAACGTAATCGACACAGGTTAATGCGGCCAACAACTCAGCGCGTTCATCCTGTGGAATAATAGGGCGTTCATCATCCTTAAACAGCTTAACGGAAGCATCGCTGTTTAACGCGACAATCAGGACATCTCCCTGTGCCTTGGATGCTCTTAAATATCGTAGATGCCCAACATGCATCAAATCAAAACAGCCATTCGTCGTAACAATGGTTTTGCCTTGGGACTTTAAGGTATTCACAACTTTAACAAGCTGGTCTAATGTAAGGATGGGTTGGGGGGGCATGTCACTCATCAAATTAAAAAGTTCCTCAGAACAGACAAAAAGCCTGCTACAAATGTTGTAACAAGTGTAGCAGGCTTTTAAAAAGAGGTCTATTTTTTCATCAATTCTTTAGAATTGTCTTCTGTTTCCTTTGCCTAAGGGAGAAAGAACAAAACTAAAACAGGGTATGATTACGATTTCTTTTCAGGCGCTGGGGCAGTTGCTTGCTCAGCAGGAGCAACGCCTTCTTTAACGTCCATACCATTGGCTGCTCCTTGCTGCTGGAGTTCGGACATGCTTTGAGCGCCGTATTCTTTAGAGATCACAAGTTTGTTCTCTTCTTTCAGCGTGGCAACCTGTTTATCGAGCCATTGACCAAAGGCTTCCTGACGCTTTTTAGCCACAAGCGCTTTTTGAATATCGCCTTTTACTTCATCGAAGGTTTTTTTCTTGGCCGCTTCCATCTCACCCACATTGATGATGTGGAAACCAAAGGCAGATTTCACCAACTCAGGGTACACTTCGCCCGCTTTGCCTTTTTCAAGTGCGCTCCAGTAAGCAGGGTCGGTTGAACGTTGTTGCATGAAGCCAACATCGCCATTTTTCACTTGGCTCATGGTGTCTTCGCTGTTACGCGCAGCCAGCGCTCCAAACTTATCTGGACTTGCTTTAGCTTCATCAAGAAATTTTTGAGCGTCAGCCATTTTAGCATTCATGGCGTCTTCTACTTTTTTATCAAGGTCTGCAGGAGTAATATCAGGCGTAGCTTTTTGAATTTCAGCACGCATTTGCGCAGGGTTGGCTTTGATTAGAATATGCTTCGATGCAATTTGCTTGGGCATATCAAATTCAACTTCATGCGCTTTGAAATACGCTTGAACTTCAGATTCAGGAATCGTATCATCCACAAGCGCAAGTTTGACCATAAGCTTTTCAATACGCTTCATCTGCTTTAACTGGTAGGTAAAATCATCTTCAGTCATATCATTTTGCTTCATAATGGCCTGAAGACCCGATTGACCCCCGACAGAATCAAGAATTTCCTGACGCTTTTCGTCAATCTCTTCTTTACTCACTTCAATACCCTGTTTTTCAATGGCTTGATCGATAACGGCTAATGCAATCAATTGCTGAACGGTCTGCTGTTTAATGATCTCTTTAAAGATAGGGTTATCCTCAAGTTGAGGCTGACCATCAAGGCCCATTTGCTTAGCCGTTTGCTCAAAGGCTTTATCGTATTCATTCTTTGTGACGATTTTGCCATCAACCGTGATGACGGTTTCGCCGCCTTTAGCCGTGTTAAGGAGACCATCCTTTTCTCCACACCCAGCAAGCCCCAAGGTGGCGACCATAAGACCGACGAGTAAAACGCCAAAGGCGCGTTGAAATGATAAACGCATAGGTTGCATGTTCCTTCACAAAAATGTGCACGGTAAATTAGGGGAATCGTGTTTCAATTATAGGCAAACAATAGGCCTTTGGCAAAGACTCACCAAATTTGATAGAATAGTCCCATGAATATATAAGAGAGGATAGACCTGTGGCCAAAAAAGAGGCAGTTAAGAACACGAATGATGCACAACAGGTTTATAAGAAAGCCCCGCAATGGCTAGACCCCATGTGTCGTGCGCGGGATGAGTTTATGAGCTATCTGGATGTACAGCGGCAGCTATCGCTTCATACCCTTCGTGCGTATGAAAACGACACCCTCGATTTCATTGTCTGGATCGCGGAAACGTATCATCCCGAAAAATCACCGAGTAAAGCCGACCTTCGGGATATTACCAGTAAGTACATGGCGTTTATGGCACGGTTTGATCTGGCAAGAAGCACACTCGCGCGGAAAAGCTCCTGTCTACGCAGCTTCTTAAAATTTGCGATGAAAGAAGAGTTTTACGATCTCAGTACGTTTAATCTGCGCTTTCATCAACCGCGACTGCCACAGAAACTCCCCGAGTTTTTAAGCAAGGAAGACGTGGATGATTTGTTAAACGTTATTCCTCAAATGGATACTGATCCGTACATCGTCAAGCGTAACAAGCTAATCCTACAATTGTTGTTTAGTAGCGGGATTCGGGTGAGTGAGCTGGTCACGCTGGAGTTGCGATCCATTGATGCTGAAGAAGCCGAAGTTCGCGTGCTTGGGAAAGGAAACCGAGAACGCATCGCGTTTTGCAGCCGCGAGTTCATCGAACAGCTTCAAGCATGGATGCCTCTTCGCAAACAGATTTCAGTCAATGCAAAAAAAACGGCGAATGCCAGTGCGCTCTTTCTCAACACGAGAGGTCAACGCATCACGACACGATCCGTCCACCGCATACTGGCGAATCTTGGGCAAAAAGCAGAATACGAAAAGCCTTTGCATCCTCACCTCTTGCGCCATAGTTTTGCGACACATTTGTTAAACAATGGCGTGGAATTACGTGTCGTTCAAGAATTGCTTGGGCATGTCTCCATTCGCTCGACACAAATCTATACCCATGTCTCTACGGATAAATTGCGTCATGCCTATTTAAGCGCACACCCGAGGGCGCAAGCCACAAAATAAGAGATTCTACCTAAATTTCTGGCTAAACAGATTGCGACGCTCTCCGTTTCTGACGAAACTGCGGCTCGCAATGACGCGCTTTGTTGTTGGGGAGAGGTTGGGGGTTGGGAGAGGGGGACAACCCCTTTCCCAGAGCGGCGCGCGAACGCGCCAAAGCGGGTGAAGTGTATACCATTTCTATTAAGCAAGGGCGTATCGCGTCTTCGTTGTTGCCGACTCTTTTTGTTCAAACATGTATTATTTATACACTTATTTCATAAAAAGAGTCGTCGCCTAAAATCCATCAATCCGCCCTTACTTCCTATAAAGGGTATAAGAACATGGCGCGAAAGCCTTCGCCGTATCTACTTGCCCCTGCTTACTCAACGAGGAGTAGTGGATTTTCTAAAGGGCTATGCTACTATTTTTCATAACGTAGCTTATAGAGGGCTGCTAATAATGCAAAAACCCCCTAGTACTGTTTGTACAGAAAGGAGGTCTTGCGAAATGAATATAGAAGAAATTATAGTTCTTTTAATTATTCTCTTACTCGTGTTAAAACACGGATAAGGTAGCGTGGAGTCTTTTGAGAGGTCAGATTCTCAAGGGGCTCCCCCCTTTTTTGTTATTGTGACTAATTTGTTTACGTATGTCAAGTCTATCAATCAAACGTCGAGAGAAACAGGGCGCGAAAGCCTTCACCTTGCTCAACTGTCAATAGTTCAGACCCTGAAAAATCCAGTTGTTCGATCATGTAGCGCATGAGTTCTAAGTTCTGGCTGGTGGCCGCGCCTTCGAGTTCGGCCATGCCCTGCTTGAATTCATACTGCAACGCTAAAGGTTGCGATTGAAAAAGTGCCCGCATTTTAGCGATAACCTTCGTTGCCGACGGAGGCAAGGGTTCAGGCGACAAGCCTTTAAGAGAATCACTAACCAGAACTTCATAGATTTCAGCATTGTAGCGGCTTGGGAGCGATGGCGTTACGCCGTTATCGAGCACTTCCATGTGCGCTTCGGCAAAGTAGGTGGACTCTTTCCGTTTAATGATGATCCAGACAGGATCAGACTGTGTAGACATTTTTAGGTTTCCTTTGTTAGTTGTAAACTCTTCCTGTGTAAGGGTTTATGCCGTTGAGCCCTTACCCTAGCCCTCTCCCAGAGGGAGAGGGGATAAGACAAGATGTAACGTTGTACTAAATTAAAGTCGTAGTGAAGCCGCGAACAGTGGCGAACCAAGTACCGCCCAACGTGCGATATTTAAACTGTCGAGACCCATCCGTGAGTACAGTGGCTTCATTATGATTCGCTTCGAGTGAGGGATTGTTCCAGAACGATTGCCCCCGATTCAAGGCAGCATCATGCGGGGTGGTGAGAAAAAGAGTTCCCTGTGCCCCTTCGCCTGTAATACACAGGTGTGCCACACGTGCTGTTGGGGGCACTAATGCCCCACAGGTAACGAGCGTATTGGTGGCGGCCGTCCCGGCAATCAGGACGCGAGAATCCACTTCGGTGCTTAAGGGTGCTCCAGATTGTAGATACCCCGTAAACCCAGTCGTGTAATCAACGCGGGGCTGATACGGCCATCCGCCTGTCACGGTAAACGGAATGAGGCCTCCATTGGTGAGTGTGCGAAAAGCAATGGGTAGGCGTCTTACGACATATTCCACGCCGTTCATCGTGAGGTTAGGCTCATTCAAATCGGTATCAATGACATAGCCTGCCTGAGTTCCATCGAGACTTTTAACACCCTTGAGATAGTACCATGTATTACCAGACACAACCCCTGAAGCGAGGCCGTTTAGCCCTGTTGTCGCGGTGCTGATATTCACGACCCCTAAGTAAAACTCAATATCATGCTGACCATTGGCGGATCGCATGGAGGCCCAGCCGATCATCCGAATCGTGCTGGTCCCTATGTAATCAGGAATCGGCGTGTTCATGTACTTTCTCGGTAACCGAGAAGTGCCCACAAGCTGAAACCCACCCCCGATTTTCTTAATGGTGAGGCATTGCCCATCGGTGACATCGGTTCCATGTAACATAACGCCGCCTGTACTCGTAATGGGTAACGGCGCATTCGAGCCAACCCCGATACTTATCGGCGATGTTTCTACAGGCGTTCCCACCACATTGAAGCTCACGGTATAACCATCAGGCAAAGGATTAGGCACATAGTCGGGATCGACTTGAAACACGTTGCCCGTGATGCCTGTTTCATCGCCTGCCCAATGCACCTGATGCCTCTGTGGCATTGGCGCACCATCAATAATCAGTTCACCATTCATCGTAACGTTCTGTTGAAACGTTGTAATGCCGTTGAAGACCTTGTTGCCTGTCAGTGTTTTGTTCTGATAAATCGCGTCATCCACTTCGTTTGCTTTGTTAATCAACTGATCGAACTCGGCATTCAAATCATCCGCGTTAATCAGTTGGCCATTTTGAATCGCGTTGGCCTTTAGACGCTGTATATTCGACATCATCATACTTTGCTTCCTCCCCCTTCTATGTACGTTAAGCTGTAGCCTGTAATCGCAATGGGTTGCGCAGGGCTGGTTCCTGTGAGTCTGAGTTCTGCCAATCGCCCACTGCCTTCAGGATAGAGCCTCGCAATGGCCTTGAATTGTCTGTCGTATAAGGCGGTGCCATAGAATCCAACACTGTAAGTGTTGGCTCCACTGCCTGACAGTGTCACGCTTGGAATGAGATCACTCCTGCTATCAAACCCCAGTTCCCAAGTGCAGGTAGCATCAAAGGCTCCTGAACCAATAGCGGATAAATAAACATCCACCATCGTCAACCGCGCCATCGTGCTGAGGTTCCCCAGCGCGAAGGTGGCCGATTCCAGCACCCAGTTTATGGATGCACCATTATAGGTATCCCCCACGCGTTGTTGTTGCCAAACCCCATCGTTGCCCCCTGTGAGCATTTGCCCAAGGGGTAAGGTGTGTCCGCACGTCATCATCAGTCCTGTTTTAATAGACCACGTGTAGGGACGCGTCCCGTAATGTTGCACCCACACTTCGTTCGCCACATTGGCACTCCCTGTTGGTAGGCACCACCACAGTTCCTGACGAATCGGGTCATGCAATGCGAAGGCTTTATTCAACTGCGCCTGATTGAGGGTATGAATACGTCCCTGCATCGACGGTGAAATGCTGCCTACCGATAAAATGCCAAGTTCCGTATTCGGCCCTAGCGCATTGATCCCCGACTTCGAGAGAAACCAGACATCCTGCCCCACGGTGATGATACTCTTTGGCGACACCGTCCCCAAGTTATTAGAAACCAGTTCCAAGCGAAACGTTGAGGCATCATAGCCCTTAAGGGCGTAAATGCTTTCGCTTTTAAAAATTAACAACACATGCTCGTTAGAATACGGTACATACATCGGTACAAGCCCTGTAATCACCTGACCATCCCCAGGGCTGATCTGAATGGCTCCAGGGCCGTCATCCAATCCATCGGGCGTGAAGTTTTCAGGGTCTTCTAATCCCGATAAATACACCACGTTGGGATTGGATGTATCCCCAGACAATACCAGGCGGTTCGCAAACACACATCCAAACCCAGGATTCCCAGGGGTTAGGGAGGCTCCGAAATCAGGCATCCAGCCAAGCATGGTTTCAAATGTGGCACTGTTTCCGTTCCAGCGTTTCGGGGTTGCAGATTCATTCAAGACAAAGCACCACCCCAAAAACGGTACATAGCTATTTCCACTTGCGGATGTTTGCCCAAGTGTCTTAATCGTCGTCCCTTCTAAGGGATTAACATGATACAGCGTATCGCCTGCTTGCACCAGTGTATTTGCTAACCCTGTGACATCCGTAAACGTGTAGATACTTTTAATGGGCGCCCCGCTGTTTAAGGCCGTCGCATTTCGGGAAACGTAGCCCGCATTGACGGAACTCCAGCCTTTGGCCTGTTCCCAGTGCAGGTTTTCCACAAGGGTTAGCTCGTTGGGGTTCAAGTCTATCGGGGACTTTCGTGTTTCCATTCCTCCCGATAATGTCGGAACATGGATCGTTTTCATCGTTGCCATCATCGTGTTTAACCTCCTTTCTTTTTTTTCTTGTTCCTTCCCCCTAAGCGAGAGGGAGTAATACCAATTATATTAAGCAAGGGCGTATCGCGTCTTCGTTGTTGCCGCCCCTTTTTGTTCAACCATGTATTATGTATACACTTATTTTACAAAAAGAGCCGTCGCCTAGAATCCATCCATCCGCCCTTACTTCCTATAAAGGGTATAAGAGACTACGGCTGTCTAAATCCCTTTTTATTCCCCTGAATCCGCAACGAGCTATAAAGCGGATTGTAGGTTTTCTTGAGGCGTAGTAAGCCTTCTTCATAAAGTCGAAAGCTCATGAGGCTGCTTTCCGTTTCCCCCAGAAAATGCTGAAGGTAGCCTGTCGCCCCGAGGATTAGCAGATACTCCGATCCAAACGGCAGGGCGGGGATATCAGCATCTGTTTCCAGCCGATCAATGTTTCGTTCGATGGTCATTTTCAATCGCCCTGCTTTTTGCGGCGCGGGGTAGAGGATTAACATTTCCCGCTCAAGGCCAAAGTGGGTGGGGGTTTCAGCGGTTTGCTCATCATCAAACTGCGATATTACAGGCTCGTAGCCCAGAGACACCCACGACGTCATGTCCGCGTTCTTCACCCACACACTGTTCACATTCAGAAACGCGCTCATCGTGTTTAAGGTTTCCAATGAGATGGGCGCTGCGTTCACGTCGTACAGAAGTTCGATGCGTTCTTTAAGGGTGGGAAGTGCAAGAGTGAGTCGCATTTCTTCGTAGATTTGATTCACAAAGCTAAGCGTTTGACGAACAGGTGTTGTGGGAGAGGCAAGCGTCCCTACCGATTTCTGACCGCATCGGGTCAGCACCTCGTTCACAATGTCAAGCGCCGTTTTAGGCGTAGGCATGGTGTTGGTTCCTTTAGAGTTTGGGGTTAGACTTTTCTGTCCTCTTTCCCAAGGGGAGAGGGAGGGAGTCAAAGAAAAGGAGGGAAGCAAAGCCAGTGAGCATCCCCCCACGTAGAGACCCTACGAGTCTTAGTCTGCTCTCCCTTCGGGAGAGAGGGGGACACTTAAATAGTGCATCTAAGTACCGCACCTGCTTCGGGACGAATCACTTTTGACCCATAGAGGTATAATCCGCGCACGGCCTGCACAAAGCGGTCCGTCGGGCGAATACTCTCCACCTGCACGACTTGTGAAGCAAAGGTTGCAAAGTCTTTATGACAGGCAAGAATGGGCATTACATCCCCCGCAAGAGTCGGTACGTTGGTGGAGACATGCACCTTAAAACCGACAATATTGCCAATCAAGCCATTTTGAATGACATCATCACCCAAGGATGTCGCACGGGTAAATGCATCACTTTGCATGAGCACACGTTTGAACTTTGGATTCACAATGAGTGCGCGATTTTCCTGCGGAACGTTTTGATTATCCAGCATCTCGGACAGAACCGTAATGTAATCATAGACAGTGCTCTTGGTCACCGCAATACTACCCGTTGGGCCACCAATGATGTTACCCGTAGGCACATCCTCATAGTGCCCGTAAAGATGGGCATCAATAACATCACGAACCGCAATCGCCGCTTGCTCCGAGTACCCTTCAATGATGTTGACATCGCTTTGAGCCATATCAAGATCATCCACCCTGAACGCAAAATACTTTTGCTTATCAATGAGCAAGTTTTGCATCGGATCACTCAGCGTTTCATAAGTGATTGCAGTATCACGAGTGTAATCACGAACCGTTACATTGCCATATGAACGAATACGCACCATATCACCAAACTTCTTGATGTCTCCTTCGTAATCGCGGTTGACTAAGCCTGCCATTACTGCATTTTTGCTGAAACTCTTGAGAATTTCCTTGCCCCACACTTCGGGGATAAAGTTGTCATAAGCCATTGGATGTTTCCCTTTTACTTTGAATTGGTTGGTTCTATTCAGTCGGAACGTATTTAGGTGGAAACCTTGGTCTCCCCCTCCCTAGCCCTCCCCCATAAGACAGAGGGAAAAGAGATACGCTCTTATCCGAAATCGGGTTATTAGCGGATTTTGCCTGCTTTCATCGCAGCACGGATAGCATCTTCGTTCTTGATGTAGTCATCCACGCTCATTTTGGCAATATCCGCACGACTAAACGCTTGGGGAGCCATGGCTCCCGTACCACTGTTTTTCCCCTGCTCCACCACTGGAGACTGGGGCATCACGACTGGGGGAGCCACGGCTCCCCCCTGGGTCCCTTTCATTTGTGCATCGATCTTGCCAGAAAACTGCTGGAGTCCCTGTTGCAGGAGTTCAGGCCACGGCGCAAGCACACCATCATCATCGTTCTGAATGATTTCAGACACTTCATTCAGGACGTAGCCCATAAACGGTGCTGCTTCTGGGTTTGCGCGAAGGAAGGCATCAATCGCCATACGGGCTTGACCGTCTTCGTTGGCGTGCAGGAGTTCTCCCTGAACAGCACGTTGAATTTCCTGTCGAATAAAGCCAACAGGGTCTTGGCGAAACAGGGCTTCCGACTCCAACCTTGCCTGCTTTTCTGCCTCGTTCATCATCATATCTATGTTTCCTTTCTTGGTTCAGGGCTTTGCTCCTTCTCCTTTTGGAAAGGAGAAGGTTGGGATGAGGATGACAAAAGCCCAAACATCCTCACCCACCACACCACCATCGGTGGGTGAACCCTCTCCTTTCCAAAAGGAGAGGGGGTAGAGTTTACAGCTTTTCCGATTTCAACAGCTCGTCTTCGTTAAAGCCAAGATGCCTCACGATGCGTTTGAGCAAGCCATCCATATTTAAACGAGACATGGCATCGGGGAGGGCTTGGAGCATCTTCGTGAAAAACACCAGCCCTTCCAGTTCCTGTTCCTGCTTTAACTGCCCACGGCTCCCTATCACTTTCACCTCACACATGCTCCGCTGAAAGACATCGGGAGACATCTGCTCATAACTTGCAACACCCTCATCCGAAATATGGCGCATCTGCTCAGGGTAGACCCAGAACTGTCTGCAGAGGGCATACACCAGTTGCAGCATAGGTTCCAAGCAGGATTGTTCCAAGTGCATGAGTGTTCCATCGTACTTACGATTAGCATTCGCCATGAGTGTGTTCACTTCCGTTGCCGTTCGTGGGGCATGGGTGGTGCCTTCCAACGCCCCCGACATCAAACGAAGTGACCCCGTGGTTTCCATGATCTCGATTTTAAGGTCTGCAATTTCCTGAAACGCCAGATTGATATTTTGCGCCACCATTGGAAGTGGCCTTAATGTATCGTGGTTCTTGACAGGAATTAACGCCCCAGGCCGATAATTCAGCGCGGTCGGATCAAAGACATCATCGTTTAATAAATAAGTAAATGGCGTATTGATACAGAGGTTCAGAATATCTAGCTTTTGATTGGTCAAGGTATTCACGGCATGTTGAAGCCCGAGCGATTTTTCCACTGCGCCAATGCCGTAGCCTTCATGAGGCATCGGAATAAGCGAACTCACCACAAACGGAGGCTGCCCGATCTCTAACTGGTGCGGTTCAAATCGTAGGAGCGTTCCTGTTTCTTCCACCATCACCGCGACATATTGTTTATGACACATTCCGTTCACCCATAGGTCTCCCCAGACTTCCAAGAGTGTGACCGTTTCCTCTTGCAGAGAAATGGGGCCTGTCTTACGGCTTTTTGATTCATTGGCTTGCGTTTGCAACGTGAGCAAGACCTGCTCCTTATTTTTATAACGAGCCTCATTCCCGAGTTGCGCTAACTTCTTATGCACCCGACGCATTAGGGTTCCCTGTCGCCAGTCTTTCAGGCCTTCATCAATATACACATCCATGATGTTCAGCACCTCAAAACGAGGCCCCTGTTCTTTAATCACATCATCCGTTTGCGCTGTCATTCCAAGGGTTATGCCCATTTTTACGACAGGCATTTGTCGCGTCACCGTGGCGTGATCCACCACCCACGGCATCATCATGACGCTATTGCCCGTAATCAGGAGCTGTTTTAAAAAGAGTGAATACGCCGATTGAAAGCCTTGCGTCGAGAGTTTGCAGTGAAGCATTTTTTCAATCATCGGCGCATCCACATGATCCTGTTCGTGTTGCCCAAACACATGAAAGAATCGTCCTGATTTAGGGAAGAGTTGGCTCATGATCGTGGCGTGTAAATTTTCAATCGCTTGAAACACAATGGGCCGAGCCACCGCGCTGTTGTCTTCACTCAAGGGCGTTCCTTTCATGTTTAGGGTATCGCCTTCTGCTTTGTAAGCCTTCCAGCAGGCATTCCATGTACGTTCACGTCTAGCCCGTTTTTCTTGGCGGGTTTTTAAATCACTCAGCATCGATGCGACAAATGTGTTCTCATCAAGTACGCTCAAGCCAAACGCCATCGGTGGGGTATCATCGTGAGGGGTCATCGTCATAAGGGAAGCCATCCTTTCTAAAACCTATTGTCATCCTGAGCGTAGCCGAAGGATCTCCCAAGCAGGGAACGTCTGGTTTCGCTGTTCTTTCGATACCCTCACTATAGAATTTTTCACACCCGACTTCGAGCGAACACTATTAACTGTGCCACTCAAGGTGATGTGTCGATTTCGTTGCACTACTGATACCCTTTATAGGAAGTAAGTGCGGATGGATGGATTCTAGGCGACGGCTCTTTTTGTGAAATAAGTGTATACATAATACATGTTTGAACAAAAAGAGGCGGCAACAACGAAGACGCGATACGCCCTTGCTTATATAATGGGTATGACCCCCTCTCCCACCCTTGTGTCATCACGAGGGAACGTGCTTCACGTGAACGGTCGTGATCTAAAACCCTTGGTTTCACGCACGACATCATAGGGTATAGATTGTGACGCTACGTCGTAAACGACTCGCTCGCAATGACACAGTTTTTAAATGTGTAACGACATGTATCAGATGTGCAATCGGGTCAAACCTTAACCCTTTATTAAGGCACAAGCAAGCTCACCGATTATTCACACGCATCGCATCAAGGACCACACATCATGATTAAATCTTCACTTTCACGTCGTAGCCTCGCCAATACATCTCTTGTGCGTCAATCGATTACAGAAAAAGATCGCCTTGATGCCCCTAAAAAACAGTCATGGTTTAAAACCATGATGATGACAAACCCACTCACCGCCCCAGTGGTTATCATCCAAGAACTTTTAACCAAGTAAACACTTTTTTCCTTTTCTTAATTCCTTCCTCCACACAGTAAAAGCCCGCGACCTAAGAGAGTCGCGGGCTTTTTTATAGATAAAAATTAGCGATTATACGTGCTCGCTGGATTCAATTGCCAAATCACCAACAGACGGCACAACACCTTCCAGTATCACCGAGCGTTCGTGCTGCGTTAAGGGCTGAAGATCATCGGATTCGTGGTCGTCCTGCTTCTTCCAAAATCCGTTGGATAGTTTAAACACGACAGGACTTAATAGAGCAAGGGCAATCAGGTTGGGAATGGCCATCAATGCATTCAATGCATCCGCAATCGCCCAAAGCAGATTTAACCCCATCGTCGCACCCAAGGGAATAATCGCCACCCAGAGCAAGCGATACGGTTGTGAGCTTTTCGGCCCAAAGAGATATTCCAAACACCGTTCGCCGTAGAACGACCAGCCGAGCAATGTTGTAAATGCGAAC